>JAEIGA010000566.1_pt1 | contig 54476 bp, 47 predicted proteins | sample 9270691 | NCBI WGS metagenome assembly JAEIGA01 (sample SAMN17057246, study PRJNA624740) | gut metagenome | biome: biome; isolation source: fecal sample | host: Bos grunniens | place: China: Xizang | collected 2019 | reverse complement strand
CGCTCATGATATTGGTTTAAATGGTATGGCAATTACAGACCACGAAGCTCTGTCTGCTCATATCAAGGCTTTAAAGTATTATAAACAAAAAAAGAAAGACGACGAAAGCTGGAAAGATTTTAAATTAATATTAGGGAACGAAATATATTTATGTAGAAATGAACTCTCTCCTGCCAATTATGAGAAGGGGGAGAAGTTCCCCCATTTTATTTTATTGGCGAAAGATGAAATAGGTCATGCTCAGTTAAGAGAATTATCTACCCGTGCGTGGAAGCATTCTTTTACAATGTTTATGACGAGGGTGCCAACTTATTATAGTGATATAGAAGAAATCATTGGCAATAACCCAGGACATATAATAGCAGCAAGTGCCTGTATAGGTGGCTGGTTAGGTATATGTAAGCTAAATGGAGCCGAACAAAATGCCATGGCATTTATAAAATGGTGTAAAAAAATCTTTGGAGAAGATTTTTATTTAGAATTACAACCGGCTAGATATGAAGAACAAATAGAATATAATAAGTGGTTATTAGAATTGGGTAAAGAAACAAATACAAAATGTATCATTACAACTGACAGCCACTATCTTAAAAAAGAAGATAGAGAAATTCACGCTTCATTTTTAAACAGTAAAGATGGAGATCGTGAAACGGCTGACTTCTATCAATATACATATATGATGACACCAAACGAGATTAAAGAACTGATGCTTGATTATATAGAAGAAGATTTGATAGAACAAATGTTTACTAACTCTAATGAGATAAATGCCAAAATACAAGAATATGATTTATTCCAACCTCAAATAGTTCCTCACCTAAGCGATGATAGAGTATACCATCCAGAATGGAAAGAAACTTATAAACGCATAGGAATTAGAGATAAGTTTGAGTATTTAAACAAATACTTACACAGCGAGTCTGAGGATGATAATTATCTATTGTATTTAGGTTTAACTAAATTAGCAACAATGGAGTTAGGGCCGGATAAAAAAGAAAAATATCTTGAGCGTCTAGAACAAGAGCTTACAGAATGTTGGCTGGTATCTGAAAGACTTGGTCAACCAATTAGTTCTTATTTATTAATGGTTCGCAACATTATACAAATTATGTGGAATGATGCTGGTTCTTTGGTTGGTATATCTCGTGGTTCAGCAGGTGTTATGTTAATTAACTATTTAATTGGCGTTACTCAAATGAACCCATTAGAGCAAGGAATATATCTTCCACATTGGCGTTTCTTGGAAAGAAACAAAGTAGAATTGCCCGATATAGACGTGGACTCAGAAGGTTGTAGAAGACCGGTGGTATTACAAAAAATTAAAGAAGCAGCTCAAGCTGATGGTGGAGATAGTGTATGTGTATGTACATTTGGTACGCTGGGTACTCGTTCAGCCATTTTAACAGCTGCTCGTGGGCTTGGAATAGATGTAGACATTGCTCAATACTTGGCGACAATGATTCCGCAAGAGAGAGGTTTTTTATGGCCTCTACGAGACTGTCTAGAAGGTAATCCGGAAAAGGATCGTAAACCAATTAAACAACTTATAGATGAGTTCAATAGATACCCCGGATTCCTAGAAGTTGTCAAGGGTATTGAAGGGCTTGTATGTCAGTTAGGTATTCATGCATGTGGTAACGTTATATTCAATGTACCGGTTTATACTTATAATGCCATGATGAAAGCCCCTAATGGAACAGAGGTAACTCAATTTGATTTAGGAGATACCGAATATATGGGTGGATTAAAGATGGACTGTTTATCAGTTGAAGCATTAGACAAAATCCACACAACATTAGACTTATTACTAGCTGATAACATGATTGAATGGCAAGGAAGTCTAAAAGCCACATATGATAAATATCTACACCCCGACGTGTTGGACAGAACTGATAAAAAGATGTGGAAGATGATTTGGGACAACAAGATTATAGATATATTCCAAATGGATTCAACAGTAGGGAAACAGAGCTTAGCACTTATTAAGCCGGAGAACATTCCTCAAATGGCGGCGGTTAACTCGCTGATGAGACTTGTTCCCGAAAAAGGCGCCAAAACACCTACTGAAGAATATGTTATTTATAAACAACATCCCGAACTAATTAAAAAGGAAATTGATGACTTAAACGCAACTGACGAAGAAAAGAATATTCTATATAATTTTATGAAAGATTATGGAGGAGTATTAGAAAGTCAAGAAAGTGCGATGCTGGCTGTTATGATACCAGAGTTCACAAACTATGACGTTCCTCATGCTAATAAAATTAGAAAGATAATCGCAAAGAAGAAAATGAAAGAAATTACTTCAGCACGACAAGAATACTTTGAAACAGGAGCTGCGAATGGAGTTAGCGAAGATGTCCTAAAATATATCTGGGATGTTCAAATTAAAAGACAGTTAGGTTATTCATTCAGCATACCGCATACGGTAGCATATTCGTTAATTGCTTTACAAGAAATGAATTTGAACTTAAAGTTCCCACCTATATACTGGGCAACAGCATGCTTAACAGTCAACTCGGGAGCAGCAGAAGGTGTAGATGGTGGTACAACTAACTATGGTAAATTAAGTGCTGCTATTGGTAGAATTAAAAACCAAAACATAACAGTTAGTTTACCAAATGTAAATATTGCAAAAATGAGTTTTACACCAGACGCAGAAACAAATACTATAGTTTATGGTCTTAAGGGAATTAGTGAAATAGGAGATGATATTATATCTCGTATTATAGCAAATAGACCTTACTCAAGTTTCGATGACTTTGTTGAGAAAATTAACCCAGGTAAATCACAAACTATATCATTAATAAAAGCGGGTTGTTTTGATGCCCTAGAAAGAGATTTAGCTCGTAATGAGTTAATGTATAAATATCTAGCACAAATCAATCCCCCAAAAACTCGTATTACTTTACAAAACTTAAGCAGTTTAATAAGAAACAACTTAATACCAAATAATAAGATGGGTTTTGTAAAGCTATATAATTTTTGTAAGTACCTAAAAGAATTTGCTCAAGGAGAAAAACTTTATCTTGATGATAGGGCATACAAATATTTTAGTGATAACTTTGATATAGATGTTCTACAACACGACAAAAAAGGAACTTATATCAATAAGAGTGTTTGGGAAAAAATGTATAGTACTAAAATGGACGGTATGAGAACTTATTTCTCAAATAATCAAGAAAAATTAATTAATGCTTTACAACAAGCAGAAATTAACAATATATGGGAAGATAGCTGTAAAGGTAGTCTATCTGGTTGGGAAATGGAAAGTTTAGGTTTCTATTACCACGAACACGAGTTGGCTAACTGCCATCATGTAGAGTTTGATTTTGTTGATTTCTTTGAAGAACCGGAATTGCCAATACCTGATCACTATATTAAATATAAAGAAAGAGATATCCCAGTATATAATTTAGTTAATATATGTGGTACAGTCCTTGACAAAAACAGCTACAAGCATACTGTAACCTTACTAACCCCAACAGGAGTAGTAACGGTAAAATGCGTAGCTGAACAATATAGTGAATATGACAAACAGATTTCTCGCCTAAATAAGGAAACAGGGCGTAAGGAAGTGGTTGAGCGTTCTTGGTTTAAAAGAGGAACTAGATTAGTAGTGTCTGGTTGGCGTAGTGGAGACCAATTCATGGCCCGTAGTCGCCAAAGTGAAAACAAGTACCCGTTCTATAAAATTGTAGATGTGGGCGATGATGGCGAACTAGAAATTACTCGTTACAGGGTGGAAGACAATGGTTAAGTTAATAGGTCTTATGGACTACGACTGTCTGGTACAAAAAAGATACGTAGCCCCCAATTATGATTTAGGATTGGTATATGCTTATTTAAAAGACAACCCAAACTTAACAGTAAGACTTGTAACGAGTTTTGCTGAGCAGAATCTAGCTAAGTATGATGAGATATATTTGTTTAAACAGTCCAAGTATTTAGCCCATCCGTCCAGCGTTATTAAAAATTACTTTCAACTAAATATAAAAGAGTATGGTCCAGGTTTTATGGCACGTGAAAGTAGACCTTTTATACGAGAAACTTTTTACCTAGAACCGAACTTCACTTGCTATAATCCTATATTACAACTTTCTGTAGAACAACCAGGACACAAACTATCTTGGGATGTCAAACACGCTGTAAAGTCTAAATACTATCAGCATGTTAGATTATTTCATAGGTTGGACGGAGAACTTTTAAAGAAAGATGTGGGTTTTCATAAAAACAAATTAGCCATTCATGACGATCCATTGTTATTACTTACCAATCCCGCAGGGCAACAAACCTTGCAACAACTTATCAATGATGGACATAAATTATTTTTTATACAGCCATTAGATATTAGTTTAATTGACGATACTAATATTATAGAGCAAGTGATAGTTAGTAAAAACTTAGCAACGCTAAGAAACCGTTTAATGATTTCGGTCATGAACTCAAGTGCCCTTTGGTTTATTAACTACTTCATAACTCACAAGTGTAAGCAAACCAATGTTGTAGTCCTATATGAGAGAGGAAAGGAAAAAGATTATTATGTATGCTCAATGCTTGATTTGAATTATTATAATCATAAAACCGAACACCGGTTATGGCTACGTCCATTCTATGATAAAGAAGTAGTTCAAACATCGTCACTTGCTCTTTGTCTTTATCGCTTTCTGTACAAGACACCCTATCTTATGTCCTTTTATGAATATGTATTTTACATGGGTTGTAAAAATGAAAAAATACCTAAAAAGCTAATCAGAACCAATGAAGAGATTTATGAATTTATTTTAGAAAAGTACGGGATGCCCCCTTTGGTTAAAGCCTTAGAGGATTGGCTATTATATAATCCCGAATACGAAGAACATGTATTTATAGGAGGTAGTTCTAAATATGAACGAAGCAGAAAAAAAGCCTATGACGCGCGAAGAAGCAAATACGCTTTTGAACGAAGTGTTAGTAACTCTAGCCAAGAATTCAGTTCACAATAAAAGACTAATTGAAATGGCTGATGAGCTAGAACGCTACATAGCAGAATTAGATAAAGCGGCCTTAGAGGAGAAAAATGAACCAAAAGCAGAGTAGTCTATTTGACTTTGCGACAGGTTTGGGAGTGGTTATTACTAATATTGGAGATTACCAAAATAAAGAAAGTGTTTTACATTGTCGTTGTAAAAACGGACATGTATTACAAGCCTCAGTAGATACTCTGCTTAAGACAGGGTTTGAGTGTTTAGAATGTATTGCGGATTTCCAATCCAATATTATTGATACCACTCCATATTTTTTGTCTCTTGATGCCGCTACATATACAACAGGAATGTCCATTTTTAACAAAGAGGGACAATTATTAGGACATAAGACTTTTAGCATAGATAAGAAAAAAGACTATTTTGTTAGATTAAAAGAGATTGTAGAAGAAGTCTATAACATTGTAGTAAAACAAAATATCAAATGCGTTATTTTAGAGGATATACAATATCAACAAAACCCTGTGTTATTTAAAAAATTAGCTATGCTACAAGGTGTTATCCGCTATTGGGTTATCAATATACTACAAATTGAATTGATTACGGCAATGGCTGATGAATGGCGTTCTTATAACCATATATATGGTTCCAAAAGACCAGAACAAAAATTAGCAGCTATTGAACGAGCAACGAAAATTTTTAAGGTAGAGATACCAGAGGATGAAAGCGAATCTATATTCTTGGGTATGTATGGGATTAGTCAATACTACAAGAATAAAACATACAAGGAGGAGTAATAGTTATGGCATCTCAAAAAAATATTATTAAAAGAGATGGTCGCATTGAACCATTTAATAAACAAAAGGTAATTAATGCGGTCAAGAAGGCTTTTGTAGCAGTGGATGGAACACTTACAAAAGCTGGAGTCAAAAAAGCTAGAAGAATCGGGAAGGAAATAGAAACTATAGCCTTCAAATCAAAAGTCGCTCTTGGAGTAGAAGAAGTTCAAGATATGGTAGAGGAATTATTAATGGCTACCGATCGCAAAGACGTTGCAAGAGCATATATATTATATCGTCAAGATAGAAATATAGAAAGAAATAGAAAGACAAACTTAATGCAAAATGTAGCAGAAAAGTTATTTGCTTCTAATGTACAAAACCAAAATGCCAATGTAGATGAAATGTCTTTTGGTGGAAGAATGGGTGAAGCAAGAGCAGAGGTAATGAAAGATTACGCCCTTAACTATATCATTAGTGATATGGCAAAGAATAATCATTTTAACAATGAAGTATATATTCATGACCTAGACAGCTACGCTGTTGGTATGCACAACTGTTTAACAGTACCTTTCGATGATTTATTAGCGAAAGGGTTCAATACAAGACAAACAGATGTTCGTCCTGCCAACTCAATTAATACAGCTTTCCAATTAGTTGCTGTATTATTCCAATTACAATCTTTACAACAATTCGGTGGAGTTAGTGCTAGTCATATTGACTGGACAATGGTACCTTATGTTCGTAAATCTTTTAGAAAACACTTTAATGACGGTTTAACTTATATTGAAGAAATAGATTTACCAACACAAGACCTAGCTGAAAATGTTAGTATTGAAGACGAAAGTTATAAAGCATATCCTAGAGCATATAAATATGCCATGGACAAAACATACAAAGAAGCCCTACAAGCGGCTGAAGGTATGTATCATAATCTAAATACATTACAAAGTCGTAGTGGAAACCAATTACCTTTCACAAGTATTAACTATGGTACTTGTACCCTACCAGAAGGCAGAATGATTATTGAGGTTTTACTTCAAGGTTCAATTAAAGGTGTTGGTAAATTACACAAAACAGCAATTTTCCCTTGTGGTATATTCCAATGTATGAAAGGAGTAAACCGTGAGGAAGGAGACCCTAACTACGATTTATTCCAATTAGCGCTACGCTCTACAGCTCAAAGATTATATCCAAACTACGCTAATGTAGACTGGAGTGTAAATGCCGGCTATGACAAAAACGATCCAAGAACTTATGTATCTACTATGGGTTGCAGAACTTATAATGGGTTTGACATTAATGGTTTAGGTTATTTAAAAGACGGTAGAGGTAACATAGCTCCAGTGACTATCATTATGCCTACTTTGGCGATGGAAGCTGGTAGAGATGTTAAAAAGTTCTTACAATTATTAGACAAGAAAATACACGAAGCAAAAGACATGTTAGTTGAAAGATACCAATGGATTTGTAATCAAAACCCAGCATCAGCTCAGTTTATGTACGAAAATGGCCTAATGGCTGGTTATGATGGCAAAACAATTGAAAGCGCCATGAAACATGGTACTTTAGTTATTGGTCAATTAGGTTTAGCCGAAACCCTACAAATCTTAATGGGTACAGACCATACAACTAAAGAGGGTATGGAACTTGCTAAAATTATTGAAACTTTATTTAATAAAAGATGTAAAGAGTTCAAAGAAGAACTTAAATTAAACTTTGGAGTGTATTATACACCAGCAGAAAACTTATGTTATACTGCCATGAAAAAGTTTAGAGAAAAATATGGAGTAATCCAAAATGTTAGTGATAAAGATTTCTTTACAAACAGTACACACGTGCCTGTATGGAAAAAGATTTCTCCATTTGATAAAATAGATATTGAAGCAGAACTATCTGGATATTCTAATGCCGGATGTATCACTTATGTTGAATTAGACAGCGGAGTAAAAAACAATTTACAAGTATTAGAAAAACTTGTTAATTATGCTATGGATAAAGACATACCATATTTTGCTGTCAATGTACCTAATGATACTTGTTTAGAATGTGGATACTGCGATGAGTTTAATAAAGAATGTCCAGAGTGCCACAGCGACCATATTCAACAATTACGTAGAGTAACAGGATATTTAACTGGAAACTATACCACTGCTTTCAATAAAGGAAAACAGCAAGAAGTTGAAATGCGTTATAAACATAGTAAACAAGTGAAAGGCTGGAAAAACAATGAGTAAAACTATAAGATTAGCAGCTCCACTTCAATATGAAAGTATTGCAGATGGACCTGGTTTTAGAATAGTGTTATGGACCCAGGGTTGTAGAATGAAATGCCCTGGGTGTCATAACCCACAAACCCATGACATTCATGGTGGACAAGAATATTATATTGAAGATATAAAACTAGAGCTTAAAGAGAACTGGAAACATCATGATGGTATTACATTATCTGGTGGCGATCCTTTCTTACAACCACAAGAATGTTATGAAATAGCAGCCTATGCTAAAAATATATTGGGGTTAAATATATGGGCGTATTGTGGTCAAACATATGAGCAATTAATGGAAGACCCAAACAAGCGTCAATTGTTAGAAATATGCGACTATTTGGTAGATGGGCCTTTTATATTGGCCGAGGCAGATAGGACACTACAATTTAGAGGTTCTAAAAATCAACGCATCATTAACGTCCAAGAAACTTTGGCTCGAGGAGAGATAATTTTATATGACAATGGAAGATAAAATTGCTTTACATAAAACTCTTATAGATGAGATGCATGATTTATATATAAGAAAAAATCATGATTACGGAGATAGTGTTCATGACACCTATGAAAAATACGGTTTAACTTCTTTCCTAGTTAGACTAGAAGATAAACTCAATAGAGCAAGAACTCTATCTAAAAAAGATGGACTTGTTGCCGATGAAAAACTAAAAGACACTCTATTAGACATGGCTAATTACGCTATATTAGCTGTAATAGAGATGGAAGCGGAGGAACATAATGGAAATCAAGATTAAAAAACTATATGAAGATAGTCAAATCCCAACAAGAGGAAGCGAATATGCAGCTGGGTATGACCTATATGCACACGAAGGTGCAACTATTAAACCACACGAAACCGCAAAGATTGGTACTGGTGTAGCAATTCAACCGCCAAAAGATACTTTCGGAGCAGTGTTTGCTCGTAGTGGGTTAGCAACAAAGCAAGGACTAAGACCAGCCAACTGTGTTGGTGTATGTGATTATGATTACACTGGCGAATATATCGTGGCTTTACATAATGACAGTAACGAAGAAAGAACTATTGAAGCTGGGGAAAGAATAGGACAAGTTGTGTTTATCCCTTATGTAAATGTATCATTCGTTGAAGTTGATGAACTTGAAGCAACAGACAGAGGCGACAGTGGATTTGGTTCTACTGGGGCTTAATGAGTAAGTTATATTTTAGATATGGAGCGATGGGCAGTGGTAAAACTGCGGCTCTTCTTCAAGTCGCTCATAATTATGACTCCCAAGGAATGTCGGTGGTATTGGTAAAGCCAAGCATTGACACCAAAGGGGCTGAAAAGGTCGTAAGTAGAATAGGAATAGAAAGGGCAGTTGATGTGATATTAGGTCCGACGGAACGCCTAATTGACAAAATGGAATTAGAGAAACCACATGCTATCATAGTTGATGAAGCACAATTTTTAACCAGAACACAAGTAAACGAGCTGTACGCTTTTACAAAAGTTTACGATATGCCAGTGCTTTGCTATGGGTTACGATGTGATTTCCAAATGAATGGATTTGAAGGTTCCACAAGACTGTTAGAAATAGCAGATGATATAGAAGAACTAAAAACTATTTGTAGATGTGGTGCAAAAGCTACACAAAACCTGCGTAAGATCAATGGGGTGCCTGTATTCGAAGGAGAGCAAGTAGTTATAGACGATCATACTCAAGTTGAGTATGAAGGAGTATGTGGAAAATGTTATCTCAAATTAAGAAAATAATTATAATAATACTGGCTATTATATTAATAGCTATCGCTTTAACCGGTTGTACAAACATAGATGTTGACACAACCACACCAGTTCATGATTCGCAAGTAAAATGCGGTTATCAATATACCTATGGCTGTGGTTTTGATGTAATGTCCGGTACAACTAAGTGCGGTTATGGATATTATTACACTTGTCGCTAGGAGGAAAATATGGCAGAAAAATATAATACCACTGTAAGAATTACAGATTTTGATATAAATTGGAAAAAGATTAAGTCAGCATGTATGACTACAATTTCCAAAGAAGCTGGAGATAAAGAACCCTCTTCTGCTTGGAAACGTAAATTATTATTATGTGAACACAGTCCTATCCGTAGAGGAACCATTAGCTGGAAATGGGAAGAAATACCATACGCAATTTCTACACATTTTGCTAGACATCACGAAGGATGCGAAAAGTTTGTTGGAACACAAAGGGCTGACAGAACTGAAGTAAAAGATAGAGCAGAACGTTCTCAAATGAATCCTGTACCTATGGAAATGGATGCTAACATTCAGGCTCTAATAAATATTTCAGCAAAGAGATTATGTACTGGAGCAGATCCTGCTACTCGCCTTTATTGGCAAAAAGTGCTTGATGCTGTAAGAGAATATGATGAAGATATTTATTGGGCTTGTGTACCTCAATGCGTACAATGTGGTGGATGTCCAGAATATACTAACTGTGGTATGTTTGATAAGTTCGCTGAAGGCTTAACAAAAGAACAAATTATCGATGTTCAAGCACGCTATGATGCTTACAATGAGCACAGAGATGCTAAACAATTAAAATTAAAAAAATAAAAAGATTAAAAACCTGTTTTAACGACTAAAAATAGACCGTATTTCGCTAAAAATATTATTTGAATATAAATATATTCTAAAAGCAAAAAGTCGTTATAAGCGGGTTTTTTAATATTATAATGGGAGGAAAGTATGAAATACATTATAATGGCAGATGGTGAGGGTAAACGCTGGAATGACCACCTTGGAATACCCAAGCATCTTGTAGAAATAGGAGGGGAAACTCTTTTAGAAAGAACTACCAGACTACTTCGTGAAAACGGAATTCAAGATTATATTATTACCTGCAGCGATGAGCGTTATTCACAATATGGACCAACAATGTGCCAAACTGTACGTGACTGCGAAATTGATAGATTTGAAGAAAGTATAGTAGATGATTCTGTATGTTATCTATATGGCGATACTTATTATACTGATGACGCTATTAAAATTATCGTTAATGCACAGGTTAGAGATTATATGTTCTTTGGACATAGATATGAAATTTTTGCTGTAAAAATTACATCTCCATCTATATTTTTTAACGCTAAGAAAAAGGTTAAGGAGCTATACCAAGAAAATGTAATAACACGTTGCATTGGCTGGGAGATTTATCGTCATTTAGAACACATCCCCTATGACCGTCATGTTATTAAAGAAGATGGCAAATATTGTTTAATCGAAGATGGAACCGATGATATAGATTATCCGGCAGATTACGAAGCATTTAAAAAAGAAAAAGAGAGAATCACAAAATAGTTGATTTTCTCTTTTTTTTATGTTATAATATTTATATATAAAAAGAATGGGAGATTTATATGAAAGAAAACACAGAACACTTAAATCAATTAATTAAAGTTTTATACGATGCCTGGTTGGTTGATGGAAATGAAATTAGTGATACAATACATACATTTGGAGAGTTATATGAATATAGAATGTTGTATAATGCACTAGCTGCAAATCTATTATACGAAAAAGGCTACGAAGTTTACAAGACTCACAAGCATGATGATGGACAAGAATGTTTTGGCGGAGGATGGTTCTTAGTAAGTATTAGAACTCCTTATGGTCCAATTGATAATCACTACAAAAATGAATATTGGGATTTATTCCAAGTGAAAGAAGAAGAACGAGAGCCTTATAAATATGATGGACATGGACCAAAAGATGTTGCCAACACTTTATTCAAATTATTGAAAGAGGGGGTATAACCATGAGTCATTTTACGGTTGGTGTTATAGTAGAAGACCTAGCAGATTTGGAAAATGCATTATTGCCATATTGTGAAGGCAACGAAGATGCTTTTGAAAAAGTTTTCTACCATACAAAAGAAAGTTTTATAGAAGAATATCGTAGATACTGCCCAGATAAAACAGATGAGGAAATATGGGAAATGGGCTGCCAAGATTATATAATGGAAGACGATCAACTGTACTGTAGATATAACCCAAGAGCCAGATGGGATTGGTGGGTTATTGGTGGTCGATGGCGTTATCTATTAAAAGTAAATAAGGCTGCAGAACACATTAAAGACCGAGACGCATTCGCCGGGAAACCTCGTCGACAACGAGGTAAAAACCTTTGGGTGGATGGTGCTAAAATTAAAGACATTAAATGGGCTGACATGAACAGACCAACTCAAAAAGATATAGAAGCACAAGCGCGATTTTGGGATGTGGTAGTTGAAGGTGCAGAAAAACGAGATGATGAAGACTTCGGTTTTCACTATAGCCCCAACTATTATCGTGAACTATATAAGACTAAGGAAAATTACATCATGAAAGAAAACACTTTCTATACTCATGACCTATTAAACGGTATTACAAATGAATGGCATACCCTAGGTGAAATGGGATGGTTTGGCTGTGACGCAGGAACCTTTGATACGCTTGAAGAATATTTAGAAAAATTTTATGATATAATACGACGACCAGAATATCAAGATTGTTGGTTCATCGTAGTTGACTGTCATATATAGGAGGAATGAAATTATTTTAAACGGGGAAAGAAAACCATACAACAAAAAGAAACAATATAACCCTAATTACAAAAAGAAAAAAGAGGAAGAAAAGTTTGATGTTGAAAAATGGTTAAAACAACATAGTAATATTGAATACCCAAAAAGAGGAAAGAAAAACACTCTTGAGGACAAAAAAAGAAAGAGAGGACATTAATTTGTCTTCTCTTTTTTTAGTTGCTCTATTTCTTGTTGTAGGGCCTTTATACAAGTTAACAGATATTTGTCTAGTGTGTCAGCCTCATATTGTTTAATTGTTATAACATCGACATCATCTTCATCTACGGCGAAGTCCAAACGTCTACCGTCTACCTTTGCTCTACTTTCATAGAAATCAAAAAATTTATTATAATTATCTAACTGCTCTATTTCATCTATGATAAACCCATATTGATGTTCATTTCTATATAAGTTATAAATATAGTCATAAGAATATATATCTACATGTTTTAATAGTGTCAAAGCATCTTGATAGTCTTGAGATGTAAACTTTTCTATATTGGTCTTAGTATTACGACTAGATGCTTCACCTTGAGTGGTTTTAACAGCACCATTACTTAGTGAAAAACCTTGTGCATATACTCCATAAGATGAATTAGCACCACTCTTTGTAGCATCTAATGTTATATGCCCTCCTCCGGTTCTTAATAAAATTCCCTGATTGCTTGCACTACCCGATGCTCCACCAGTTCTTAAATTCAGATTACCTCCAGGAGTAATGTTATTAACTTTAAAATTACCAGTATGTACTGTTTCTCCCTGGAAGTTAGCACCCGATGTAACTGTTATATAAGGCGTCCAAATACCACCGTATAAATAGAAAGTACTACCATCACTATTCATACCTAAACCTTTGATATTAACTCCGTTTTCTCCGGTAACATTTAATCCACTTACGTCTGGATGAGTTGTGTCTTCTCCAATTCGTAGCCATCCGCCACCATTACTAGTAATATTTAATTTACCACCACTTATACGACTAGCAGAAAAATTCCCAGTAATGTGACTAGAAGCTACTGATAAAGCACCATTAGTTATCTGACATCCACCGATAATACCCCCGGTAGCTGTAAGATTGGCACAAGTAACAGAACCGTCATGACCAACTCTGAATGGAGCACCACTTGAACTTCCTTTGGCAGCTCCAGCCCAGAAAGCATAATCTCCTCCAGACTCGGCATCTATACCAACTTGAGAACCATATAGAGTATCTCCTTCAATGGTGAAGCCAGCTATTTTACCAGATTTCGCTGTCAATGCTCCAGAGCTAGTAACATTGAAATCGCTTCCTACTTTTAGTGTTCCACCGGTAATATTAACGTTGCTGCCAGATACAGTACCATCTTTTTTAATTGTAAAGGTTGCCTTTTCTGGATCGCTGTTTCCAGCCCATATACGATAGTCTCCAGAAGTACCTAGTCCTACATAAGAACTTCCTGAACCAGAATATAATTTATCTTCTAAAACATTCCATCCAGCTATTTTACTTCCCTTTTCGACTACCATTTGACCGCTTAGATATAATAAAGCCTCGTTGTTATTGTCAACACCGATAAATGCCTTAAGATTAGATTGGCTCCAATCTCTAAAACTGTCGGTATCGCGGGCATCTATACTTGGAATATAATATGATTTGCTTGTGTTATCAACAACAGATAAACCTAAGTTATCTAATTTAACTTTAGCATTTTTACCAGAAATAATTTGAACTGATTGAGTATCAATTAATCCTGCGTTAATATAGTTAGCGTTGATCCCGTCTGGTCCCATCATTAAATCATAAGACGCTCCATTATCAACTGTTCCGTATATACCTGTTCCAGTATATTTCATTTTACGTTTTGGGTTAGAAGGGTTTGTTACTAGTAAACCAGAACTATCTAATAATGTAGACCCCTTAACACCAACGATTGAAATATTATCTTTAGCGTTTTCTTCTAGGGACTTAGCTAGAGTAGTTCCTTCAATAGTTCCATCAGCTTTAATAACAGATGTTCTAGCATATATATCTGTATTGTTTAATACAGTGTTAGTTGCCGTAATAATATTGCCAACCAAATCATCGGCGTCTGTATAAGCTGTGTCTAGTGTAATTGAGTTTGATTGAGGTTTATCTAGGTGTCTTTTTATATTTGTAATTAAACCTGGGACTCCTTTTAATCCTACTTGCTCATCATAAACTTTAACATAATCTCCAGCTTTTGGAATAATTTGTCCGGCATTATGTAATGTACGCACTAAATCATTATATACTTCATCGCAATTTGTTTTACGATATTCTATTAAACCGCTACTATCAACTACATTTAAAGAATAAGTAACTTCTGGAATACAATATTTTTCTGAAGCTTCTAATGACTTGACTAATAAAATTGCAGGATATACTATTTGAGGATCACTGAATTTTCCTTCAACAATATAATCTCCCCAGTTGTCTTGAATGTTGTTTTCTAATATTTCTAAATCATGTTGATAATTTTTAAGTTCTTGCTCTAACATTTCAATACGAGCTTCGCATTTTTCAACCTCTTTTCTACTGTTAGTAGCATACCCATAATATTCTAACCATTTATCAACATAACTGTTCCAGTTATATAAACCTCCACTTTTGTCATAAAATTCATCAGTACCAGTGCCGTCCTTTTTCTCTAAGAAAAATTTTGTTTCGTTACTTTTTGTAGATGGTACTGTTGTCATATCGTCAATAATTTCGGTTTCAAACTTTTTACCTATATAAAACTTATGCGTTTCTCCTTCAAAAGTATTATAAATGTTTTGATAAAAACCTCTACTAGAAGGCTTCCATTGTTCAGATGTTGTCCCTGTAAACTTTTGTTCTTCTGCCCAAGTATTAACATGTATTGTGTAATGTTCAGCTTCGGCTTCGTGACTACATCTAGGACAGGTGCTAAATTGCTCTGTTTGAGTATAGTTACAATTCTCGCAATAATAAACATCTAAATAATATTTGTCTGGATCTTCGTCATCCTCTTTAACCCCAGGTCTGCAGTCTGCAGGTGGTTCTGGGAAGGCAGAGAATTTTTCTGTTGTTTGCCCAGGATAACGATAATAAGTATTCATCATAGACTTCAAACAAGCTAGATATTCGTCTTGGTTGGTAGAATAATTTACTCCAGCGTCAATATATGCATCGTGAGTTTGTAAATAGTCTTTGTTAAAAGGGTCTAAGAAACTCTTATTTAATTCTTGTATCTTTAAGTTTTCGGCATATATATCTAGGATTTGTTGTTTAGTCATCCAACCATTGTCGTACATCCATTTAAAGTTATAAATATATTCAGTACCATATGGACTACGAGCTTGAATATAGTTAGGATCATTTGGGTTCCAAGGCTCCATCTCATCGGGATTATATTCTGGATTAACTATAACACGTTCAGCCTCTCCAAGATTAATATTTTCTTCACCTTTGTTATCTTGTCCACCGTAGCAGCGTAATTTTGTAATAACCTTGTCTCCATCACGCTTTACTCCAGTATTTTCTACAGAATAACCTAATCTATAATTTAAACCATTATAGTAACCGCTGTGTACATGTAAAGCTACGGTTCTATTAACACAATCAAATACTGGATATAATTGAAATTGTTTTGCAATTTCAGTAATAATATTATAACAGTTACTATCACTTGCGCTTAAAGAGCATCGTAGAGCTGTGGTTTCAAATAAATCTCCAACACTGTTGCTTGGTTTTGCTACTTCGGTCTCTACTTGGTCTACATCGTATAAAACTCCGGTAGCCTTATCAATGGATGCTGTCCAAATTTCGCTTGTGCAGTCTTCCCATTTTTCTCCGACCGCTTTGTATATAAATGTATCTATTTTAGATATTCCAAGTTCTTCTTTATACCAGCTAGAACCATCCCATCTATATTGATAAGTTCCTTCATTATTTGATACAACCGTCCAATATCCAATTTCATCTTCCGATCTCACTCCAAGTTCTTCTACATTTGCAAATGGACTTTGTATATATTTGCTATCTGTTTTAATCACTTGATATAAAAGATATTGATTTTCTGCTGTAGGGGCAGGGAAATCATTTGTATCAAAATAAATACCAACACATGCCTTAGCATCAGATGTCGCAATACTCCAGTTAGTGGTTTCTAATATCCAATTCAAATAATTGCAAGGGTTATTTGGCGTTAAATAACTATCCCCTTTATCTAAATAATTCCATGTATAACCATAGAAATCTAATGAATAAGTAATTTCACTAGTGTCAACTGTTCCGGTTTCAAACTTAGGATATATATTTAAAGTTAAATAATCTCCTTCATTATATATAACACCCTCAAATCTTCCAGTAGATGTAATTGGCCACCAGAATACTGTCGCTGTTAAACCATAAGGCCATTCTTCTGCTTTTGACATCATAGCATTAATTTGAGTTTCATTTAATGGAAATGATGTTGCTGTAGATGGCGACCATTCTGTAGGAATGTTTACATTACCTTCATACGCATTACTCAAATCCTCGGTCCAGCGAACATATTGTACAGTACCAGCTATTGATAATGGCTCGCTTTCATATAAGGACCAAATCCCTTTGGTTACTGTGTCGTCATTAATAGTTGCCCCCATCTTCTTTTTACTTAAATTAAAACGAGGATAATCTATTGCATTATAAGTAACACTTACTTCTAAACCGCTGCGCTTGTGTTGCGTAGGTTGTACTATATAATCCATCAAATAATCTTCTATTATATTTTCAGGGTAATTTGGTGAATAAACCTTTTCTACGAAAACTGTTTCATCTCCTCTGTTTGTTGCTTCTTGTACAGTTATTCTTTCTTTTCCCGTATAAAAGATTTGTCTGCGATATCTTAATTTTACTAGTGGGGTCAATAATTTTAATTTAGGATTGTCAATTAATTGAGCTTTATCTGTAATTTTGTTTATGTCCTCACTATCTCCCAATATTTTAGTAGGCATTGTAAAAGTTAAATTGCTATAACCAGTATTAGATTCTTCTACTGTAATATTGTATGCATAACCCGCAGTTAAACTATCGTCCGATAAAAAGATTGTGTCTACAATATTGTTATTGTAATCTAATACATATAATGCCTCTTTAATAAAAACTTGCATCTTCTCTCCTCCTTAAAAAATAAAGTGAAGAAAGGTTAAGCCCTTTCTTCATTTTTTCTATCAATTACGATTTCAATAGTATGATCACTATTAATTCCTTGGAAGGTTAACACTCCTTCTGTGTTTGTTAAAGGCTCATACTCAATCCAAGATGGATTTCCTTCTTTAGCTTCTTCTCCATCTATAATCATATGGAAAGAACACCAATCTTCTGGGAATGTAATCTTGGCATTTCTACTACAACCAGCAACTATGTCAGTAAACTCGCTTGGTTCTACTACGCAGTCTTCAGGTGCTGTTATAGTTAATGTATAATGCGCTGGTTCTTCTTCTGGCCTAGTACCAAATATTAACTCAATAGTAAAAGGCTTGTTGTCGGAAATTCTTAAATCTCCCCAACCTACGAAATTTAACATTCTTAATGCAGCTAATCCTTCGTTTTCTCCATCAAAATCTGGGTCTTCGCTATATTCTAAATCTATATAATAAGGTTGTTCCTCAACTATTCTTAAATCGTAGCAACCAACCTTTTCTAAAATTTTGATTACTTCTAATTCTACTTCTTCTAAAGTTTCGGCCTGATACTCTATTAAGCGTCCAGAATCATCACTTATCATATGATAACGAAATACACCAGGACTTTGAGTGTGTAATCTTGTTAAAATCTTATACATTCTATCCCTCCTTCGTTATTTTTTTACTCTAATATATAGTAGGTTTTGTGTAGTTAAAATAAAAAAAAGAGAGGGTTAAAAACCCTCTATTATTAACAGTCTTGAGATTCGTAAAATAACGCATAGTTTGGATTGATTAATTTATATCTTGCATTTTCATCTGTCTGTCTTTCAATCTCAACGGCATTATTGTGTTCCATAATTTCTGTTGAAGACATGTTGTGAATTTCAATAGCTTTTGCTTTAATGTGATTGTAGATAAATTCATATAGATTTACAGTTTTGTCTGGTAAATCAATTACTTCACATAAAATACCATTTTCTAATGGTTGTAGTCCGTCTTCTCTTGCAGCTTGATTAACATAAAAAGCTCCTGCAAAATATAATTTTCCATCTTCGTCATTATAAGATAATCTGTTAATTTTAAAATAAACATCACTAAATTCAACACCAAAAGGCATTGCTAATTTTTTAACTAATAATCCCATTAATTTTCCTCCTTCTAAGTCCAAGTTGTGGTATATACAGGTGTAGTTGTTGCATCTCCACCTTCCATTTTGAAACAACCCATACGCAGACAATAACCAGATCTGTGTTTCCATCCAGCGCCATCATAAATCGTAACGGTAAAACTAGTTAATCCACCATTAGGTTTATAATCTACACTGTTGTTCGTCCAGAAAGCTATACCCTGACCTCCTGCACTCCACATTGTATATACGCCTACATAGGTTCCTCTATCTCCATGCCATAACTCATATTGACTTGGTTGAGCAGCCCAATACGAACTAATAACCGTTCTAAAACCTATATTATGAATCCAGAAAGGCTTATTTGGTCTTCTCCAATACCAGTTATACCATACATTGGCTTCATATTGGCTTCCTGCCCACCAGTTTCCCGATCCAAAGTCTCCAACTAGATAGGCTGAATAAGCCCCCCAAGACGCATATCCAGCCGGAACGGTACAGTTAAAATCTCCTTGTGCATAGTAAGTCGCATTACTGTCTGGCCAACCAGAGTTAGGCCATAGATTAACCCAACCACCGAAACCATAGTTGGTTCCAGTTTGAGTAACCGTTTTATTTAGGGTCATTCTTTGCCAAGTAGAACCATCCCAAGTATAAATTGAATTTGTATTGTCGCTGTCATTAGCTCCATAATCAGTATATGAACTCCCGTTCCATACCTTAATTTGAGTGGGTTGTACCCAAGAGGAACCATCCCAAGTTTTTATTTTATCGTATCTTCCCATTGGTTTTCCTCCTTAATATATTTACATTATAACACATTTTATTCATTTTGTCAATAATTTTTTATTAAATTTTAAACCAAATGTCGCCTTTTTTTGTTGCTGTTGGTTGAGCACTTTGTACGAATACTTTAGGTGCTGCGTTAGCTGTAGTTTTAACAGAATTTAATGTAGTTAGGATATCTACTTTATTTTCCCCAGTCTGACTCGCTACATATAGAGTTCCGTTAACTTGAACATCATGAACTCCGGCATCTAAAACTGGTACGGGTACAATAACATTATTAGTTGCACTTGCAGATGTAAATAAATCGCTAACTGTTAATGTAAATGCAGCAACTTCTCCATCACTAACTAGTGTTCCTAATTCTAGATTAGAGATAGTAATTTTATTAGTACCTTTTGTATATGTTGTAATTGTTCCTGATTTGTTGTTTGAACTTGAATAACCAACTGTTAAGGTGTTGGTTTTACCACCAATAGTTCCAGTATTAACTGTTACTACTGCGTTTAATACAACTATATTACTTCCTGTTGCTTTTCTTCGGAACTCACAAGAGTCGATTGATACAGGAATATAATCTACTACATTTAAGGTCGCAGTTTTTGTAACCGAATTTGAACGGCTATCTGTAACAGTATATGATAAAGAGCCGTTAGTTACATTTGAGAATGTGGCTGGGTTTGAACTTGATGTCGTGCTCCCTAATTTAATACTAATATTTTTTGCTGTTGCTCCTTTTTTGTATGAAGGAGTTACAGTTACCTTAATGTCAGAAATCCCTTTAACAATTGTTGCTCCCGAAGTTCCCAATACAGCAGAAACCTTTGCATCTGACTCAACAATTGCATGACTTGCTGTCGGAGTAGCGTTTGTAATTGTGAAGGTTTTATTAATAGAACTTGTTCCTAAGCTTGTAGAACCATTAAATGTTTCAATTCCTTCTTCAACAGTGTAAGTTGTTTGTTTGTTTGTAGCAGTTCTTAAAGAACTTCTTTGAGCATCAGTAAGTGCCCATGTATAAGGGCTAGTTACCCCGTCGCTTCCTGTAATAGTATGCACTAAAGTATTGCTACTATCATAGAATTTTAAATAAGGTTTAGTAGTAAAGTTCCCTGGATTTGAGAATGTGACAGTTGGATTTCCTTCGTCATTAAAATCAGTAGCAGCCGTAACTGTCGCCTTACGTTGAATAGTAGGTAAAGAGAATGCTGCACTAACTTCTCCTCCTCCATAGTAACTACTGTGGAAATATGCATACTGACTTGAGCTATAAGCCCCAGTTTGTTGGTTATGAGTAACTGTTGCTGTCGCTTCGGCTAACTTGTAGGTTGTATTAGCATAGTTTGTCTGATTACCAAGGCTTCGTCTAGAAACAACTACTACATTACCTAATTCGATAGTTGGAGTATGGTTAATAGAGTACGCTGAACTTGTTTTATTTCCGGCGTATTCAATCTTAAATTGAACTTGTGTTGTGGCCGCATTCTTATCTTGAGAAATCCATCTACCATATAATCTTGCGGTATAAGAACATCCGTATGAATCTGTCCATGTATGAATATCAGCTAACCATTGATAGCTTTGTGTTAACATTGTTGCCATAGTCTATTATTCCTCCCCTATCCAGAACAAACCTGTTCTTTGTTCGCTTCCGCGCGTAAATTTTTTGAATTGGTGATACCCGGTATTAAAAGAACCAGATACTGTTAATGTAGTTGCTTCAACTTGGTTAGAATCTGCTTGTAAAACCACATTACTACCGCCTTGTAATTTAAAAGTTTCTCCATTACCAACTACTTGTAATTTGCTTGATGTTGTACCTATCTCAACTTTAGTACCATCAATTTGAACTAAACTGTTTGATACAGCATTGGCAGTGGCTCCAGTATTTACAAAGTTGTTAATTTGAGCTTGTAAATTATTAACATTGGTATCCAAATTAGTTTGCACTGTATTAATACCACCAATTAGAGCTTGGTCTACACCAACTAGCTCATTAATTGCATTAACCATAGTATCTTTGTTAGTTGTTAATAAATCTTTATAGTCACCTAAGTCAGACACAGAAATAATATTGCCATCAATAGAAATGTGAGAACCACCAAAAAGCATTATGCCTCCACCTTCTCCTCCTCCAATTCTATCCATAGCTACTAAATTATATTGAGTACCATCATATACAAATGTGGCAGTATCTCCAGCCTCAATCATTCCATCTAATATAGCAACTCCTTGGACAAAAATTGGTTTTGCTCCTTTGCCGTTAATATTTAAAGTGGAATTAGCTTCTACCATATTCGTAAATTTAATTGATACATATCCATTTGTAGTTAGAGTATATCCAGATAAAGTTGCAGTTTTGGCTGTTACTCCAGCCTCAGTTTCACATACTCCATAACCATTACCTAATCCTTGATTGGTATAAGTTGTATTGCTATCATAAGCAAAAATTGCATGCCAAGCTCCATCTGCTATTTGTGTTGTATCATATACTAAGATAGACACTCCGTTTGCAGCCAGCCTTCCAGATGATGCTTTAGCACCTTTGTAATAAATTGGTTTAGCTCCTAAACCATTGATATTTAAAGTGGGATTAGCTCCACAATTCGCATGGAATCGTAAGGCAATAACTTCGCCTTCTACCAATCTAATACTTTTATCAGTAGTAGCGGTATAAGCAGTAGTTGTCCCTGCAGTTACGCCACCGTATTTTAAATTTGAACTAATTGACTTAACCACTCCATCAGAGTCTCCTACATACATTTCTCGAGTATCAAGTGTTACCGCAAGCTCTCCAGGAGATAATGTTAGTTTAGAAATGTCTGCTGACAAACCTCTTTTTATTTTGATTGTATTTGCCATTTTTACCTCCTATTTTTAATAAAAAGTGAGAAACACTCTAGGTTAATCCTAGAATGTTCCTCCGTCGATTACTGAACCAACATCCATTTTATCTGCTAATAAACCATCAGTAGCAGTTTTTGTATATGCATCAGTAATTCCATAACCTTGTAAACTGGTTGATTTTGCAGCTTTTGCATTTAATAATGCGTCTGCTTCATTTTTAGTATAAGCGTCTGTGATACCATAACCAGATAATGTAGTAGCCTTATCAGCCTTACCACCTAATTTAGTATCCATTTGTGTAATTGTATAAACATCAGCACTATTTGCTTTTTTGTTAATGTTAGTATTTAAAGTTGAAACAGTACTATCTACTTCAGTTTTTGTATAAACGTCTGCGCTATTAGCTTTTAAACCTAAACCTTCAGTAACTGATTGTTTAGTAGCATATGTAGCAGCAACATCAGCTGATTTAGCATAAGAACTTAAATCAATATTGAAACCTAATTCAACCCAACTATCTCCATCGTAAGCGTATTCTTTTTCTCCAACTTGGTAAACGTCTCCAGCTTTAACTCCGCTTGTTGGTAGTTTATCAAATGAAGCTACTTCTCCTACGAATTTGAATGTTCCAGCAATTTTACCATCAACCTCTGCTTTTGTATAAACGTCTGTGATTCCATATCCAGATGCAGTAGTTGCAGCAGTTGCTTTAGTATTGATAGCAGCTGTTAAGTTTGTATTTAATGTGCTAACTTCTGTTTTAGTTGCTTTTAAATCTAAAGCTCCACTAACTTCAGTTGCATCAGCTTTAGCGTTTAGTAAATTGTTAACTTCTGTTTGTGAATAAGTTTCAGTTTTTTTGTACACTTCACTAGCATTAGCTTTTGCATTTAATAAACCATCTGCAGCAGTTTTAGTATAAACTTCAGTAGCGTTTGCTTTTGTGTTTAATAAACCATCAGCTTCAGTTTTAGTATAAACATCATCAGCATCTGCTTTTTCAGCTAATGTTTTGTTAATATTTCCAATAGCAGTAGTGTGTTCACCAACTGTTCCTGATAATGTAGAAACTACACTAGCTTCAGCTTTGCTATTAATTTTTGTAGCTAATGCACTAGCTAAATCTGCTTCAGCGATTTCGTCTTTAGCAGCTAATTCTCCTAAGTCTGCAGTATCTGCTTTACCTTCGATTTCGGCTTTTAAGTCAGCTCCTAATTCAGCTTTAGTAACTGATGATTTTCCTGCTAATGTTCCTAAATCTGCGCTGTTTGCTTTAGCAGCTAATTTAGTATCCATTTCAGATTTTGTATAAGCATCTACTTCAGCATTTTTGATAGCTGTATCAACTTCATCTTTTGTATAAGTTTCTTCTTTTGTATAAACATCTGCGCTGTTTGCTTTTTTAGCTAATTCTGTGTTAATGTCTTCGATTTCACCCATAGCAGTGTTAGCTGTATGTTCTGCTCTTGAAGCGATAGTTTCTAATGATGACCATTCAGTATTGAATGTACTATTATCTACTTTGCTATCTAAGGCATCTTGTAATCCAGTAATATCTTCAATTTTGTAAGTAACATTTGAAGCGCTTGTGATTAAACCTTTTGCATTAACTGTAACATTGTTATAAGTTCCAGCAGTTACTCCACTATTAGCTAAAGTCATAGCGATAGTGATGTCTTTAGAACCATCAAAAGCAGCTGAACCTGTAGCATCTCCGCTCATTGTAATATTTCTAGCTGTAGATAATTTTTCAGCAGATTCTACTACACCAGCAGCAGCACCTTTGATTAATTGTTTATTACCATCTTTATCCCCAACGTATAATTCTTGAGTGTCTAAAGTAACTCCAAGTTCACCTGGTAATAATGTTAATTTCTCAATATCGGCTTTAAGACCTCTTTTAATTCTAATTGTATTTGCCATTTATTTTTCCTCCTATTAAAACTCACCACAGTCTAAACTAGCTACAGAAATAGCCTCTTCTATACTAGTATTAATTGACTCTTTGGTAAGTATCTCTATGGTATGAGAACTAGGTTCTTGTTCTCCTGCGTGTAAAAACACGATATAATATTGCGTTTTTGTGTATGGGTTCGCATCCCATAATACCGTAGTATTTTCAATCTCTCGATTAACAAAATACTGTTTGCGTGGTACCCTTATAGAAGTAGTGTTCTCATCACTTGATTGAACTACTCCTGAAATAACATAGCTTCCAAGATCTAAATGAGAAGCTATAATAGGTTTTTCATCCGTACCTACAAGTTCCTTGGTAACTGAAAAATTTTCAAGCTTTTCTAGAATATATTTAGATGACCATGTAGCAACATCAGTTATTTCAGCATCATTAATAATTCCTAATTCCGCTGTTGTTAAATCACCATTTAATTCAATCCCATTAATACTTGGTTTTTCATTTAGATTTGAGTATATATTTGTACCAAAATCTCCATTATCAAATTTTTCTTGTAAGGTTTCCCCATCAGCAAAATGAACACCCGAAGCATCCACCAATCCGAAGATATGTAAATCTTCTGTCGATTTATCGCCCTCTAAAGTGACACCATTAATTTTTGGTTTGTTTGTTAAGAAAATATAATTTCCTAAGGCATCTATATAAGGGATTAAATCTCTGGCAGTTAATTTAGGATTAGATTTAATACTAAGCCATAAATCATTATCTAAAGTTGTTACATCTACTTTTTTGTACACCTTTGTTCCTAAGGAACTACGAACAGTAGCTTTGCTACCATCCTCTTTTACACTGGCATATACGTCTGATTTGGGTCCACAGCTTTGATTCATTCTTTTGTAAATACCCATTCTATGCCTCCTTCATGTACAATGGAAAGAAAGAAGAAGACTATTCTTCTTCTACCTTCCAGGTAATTACTTCAGTATCACCGCTCATGTTTGCTAATTGAATAGTGTTGGCAATAGCTTTTTTGCCTTGTACAACTATACTTGAAACAACAACGGCTAAAACACCCATGCTTGAAAGAGTATTTAATAGTTCATCTGTTAGTAATACAACACCAAATGAATTGGCTATCATGGTATTAATATATGGTAACATAGTAAATGCTACGCTAGTTAATACTGCGCTAATATAAAAAATTACTGCTTGTCCAATACCTTTTATTAATCTCTTCCAAGAGAAGCTTTCTTTTTTAGCCACGATATTAAAAACAGTACCACAAATGGTGTTTACTATCACTAATAATGAAAGAACGATTCCTAACCATCCCATGATAGTTAATGTTGATAATATTGCTTCTAACATGTCCCATTCCTCCTATTTTTTTTCTAAAGCTTCAGCTTTATAGAATCCAGTAGTTCCAGAACCATTACCTACTTGATATGGATAAGCTCTTCCATCCCAAATACGTAAAATCTGTCTAGTCCATCCAATACCATATGCAGTATTAGATGTTCCGTATGAACTACCGTTACCAGTTCCTATGATCTTTACAGTATCTCCCACTTGAAGACCAACTGGTGCTGGAGTAGGTGCTGGTGTAGGATTATATGCTTGAATTGAGCTTTCATCCATCCATCCTAAATCTCCTTCTGTGTTATAAGGGTGAGCTGCTCCTTGTGCCTTTCTTGTAATAGTTGTAACTTTATTACTAATGCTACCAGATGGTGCTGGAGCATTTGAATTCACATAAAGTGGTCCGTTAATTACAACTTTATCTCCTATATTGAATTTGCTTGAAGGTCCAGGTGTAGGTGCTGGTGTAGGAGTATCTTTTACAGCGGGATTATAAATAAACCCTCTGAATACATATCCAGATGTCAATCCCCATCTTCCGTTACTATTACTTCTTGTGGCGTTATAAAATGCAGTCCCACCATAATTTGATGCTGATGTGTAGATTGTGTTGCTGTCAATTACTCTTTCTACTACTTCTACGTGACCGGCTCCATCTCCACTGTTTAAAGAACCTTTTTGCCAACAAATGATGGCTCCAGGTTGTGGAGTACTACCAATCTTTAGCCCGGCGCTTTGCGCTCTTTCAATAAAGTTTTCGGCGTTACAATTTAAGGTATAATATTTCATTCCTTGATATCCGGTAAGTTCATTATAGATTTCATTAAATCTACCACAGGCATAACCCACACAGTTAGATAATACGTCGCATTGTCCATCTGTAGGTGAACCTTTAATACACCAAGACCATCCACCACTACCTCTTGTGATGAAACACTTATTGCCTGAACCCGGCTTACTCGTTCTCTGTGTAAACATTTTCTACCTCCGCGTCCTCATTAAGTTCTTCTAATGTGTCAGTATTAAATAAATATTGAACTCCTTCATCATCCATATCTTCTAGTAGATATGCTTTTGCAACTCTAATTTGGACTTCTTCAGGAGCCATTTCAATTCTCGCTATTTTCTCTTCTGCGGTAAGTGTTTTTTTCTTTTTCATTTGAATTACCTCCTTTATTTTCTAGGAACTCTTTCCCTCAAACATATAGTATGTTTTAAGGCAAAAAAATACAGAGAAGAGCCAAGTTTAGCTCTTCTCCTAAAAGGTGCCTATTTTGTTATTATATTATATATTTTATCTAGATCGCTTTCATTTATGACAAGTGGTCCTATTGTAGGTATATCAAAGATAATAGCTGATTTTGCAGCTTGCACCTTCATTTCCTTGTATAATAAATCTACATTAATCTTATTGTTCTTGTCTATTAAATTCATCTTCTTTACTAAATTATTCTCTTTTAGCTGCTCAACCATTTCCTTCCCTTGGGAAAGATAAAAACCTACTCCTGCACCGAAAACCCATTTACGCCAATCATCTATTTTTGATAATATTTCGGTATCCACAAACTCAGCTAATCCATTCATAACTACTGTATAATCATACATATAAAATAAGCACCTCCCTCAATTATTTTATTCTACTATACTGATGTTGTAGTAGCTGGTGTAATAGTTACAGTACCCCATCCAGGACAAACACTTGTATTTGGAACAACTAATTTAGTTAAACCATATAATTGAGCAATTTGTCCTTGCATGCAATTAATAGCTCCGTTCATTGTAGCATTGTATACTGCTTGAGTATTAACTGCTGATTCTACTCCACCAATCTTTGTGTTTAATCTTTCATAAACATCTGCTATTTTTTGGTCTGTATAGATGTTAGATTTTAATAAAGCGATTTCACTATCTCTATTAACGATTTTATTTTCTAACTCCATTTCATATCTGTTGATGTATTGATTACATCCATTGGTATTTACTCCCATACCACCTAATAAATTTCCTAAACCTCCGTTTAGAACTCCTAGTGCTGTACCAGCGATCCCTAATCCTAGTCCGCTTCCAGCTACTCCTTTACTTGCAAATTCTGCCATATCCATTTTTCCTCCTTTATTTAAGATAATTTATATAATACCGGTCTTATATTTTATTATCTTACACCTATTAGTGGCAAAAAAACTCTTTTGTAGATTTTTACCAAATCTCCGCAAACCGTTGAAAAATAAAGGAAAAATCGAATTATTAGATTAAAATGAGATTATTTTAATACATACTTGAAATTAAAAGGCAAAAAAAATAAGAGAGTTTTAAAACTCTCCTGCAAAAACCTGTTCCCATGAATCATAATTACATCTATCTACGTAATAAATTGGTTTTGGTATATGGTTAAAAATTTTATCTACATCAAGGTTGCTTAATTGCATATCAACTATATAACCATTTTCTCCATCGTCTATTATATTGTGCGCTTCTGGGAAATTGGTAATTATAACTGGTACTCCTCTTTGTAATGCTTCAAAAGCACTATAGCAAAAACTTTCCGTATCGCTTAATTGAACTAAATAATCACACTTATTAATTAGTGCTTTATTATGCACTCCCGGTTTCACTATAATAAACTCTGGTATGCTTTTAATTTGTTCTACTATGTGACGAGGGGCTTGTTCTAAAGAGCAACACAAATACCATATGAAATGCTTCCCTTGCTCTTTAAATGCTTGAGCCATTTTAACTATACGTTCAATTCCCTTTTCTGCAGTGGCTCTTGATAGTGTGATAAAAGCTTTCATATCATCCTCAGGTGAATCATCTAATATGTTATAGATGACTTTACTGTCGTAGCCCATGGTGTTCTTTAATCCTCTGGCAGCAGACTCTGATACCGATATAATTGTATCAATTCTAGGATGCTTTTCCCATTTAAAACCTGCCCATGGACTTAACTTAGTTAAACCTTCCCAGTCAGCATGAATCATTTGATAAACCTTTGGAGCCTTAACTCTAGGCAATATTACATCTCCATTATAATTGCCCAATAGTAAAACATCACACTCATAAGTGCCATCATTGTCAATAATAATATCGCAATATTCACTCATATTAATAATAGCTTGATTACTCATTGTACGACACACCAAAGTAATATTTTTATCTTTATAATGCTTTGTAAAATTCTGTAGGAATGTTTCTATTCCGCCAATGTAATATAAATAATTTTGATATATAATCATTTTCTTGCCTTCGTATTTAGAGCTGGCTCTTTTCTTAGCGCCTATAATTTTTACTACTCCTTCTTTAGAAGGCCCAGCAGATAATAACTCTTGCACTCTTTCTATAGAATCTACATCAAATATATCTCCCGGATATCTCTTTTCTTTCTCTACAAGGTCGTTAAATCTTACCGTTGCTTGAACTTTAAACATAACGTCCTCCTATTTTTTTCTAACTAATTTCTTTCCAAATTCCTCCAATACTGGTTCGACCTTAATTGGACGACCATTATCATCCATGTACACATCAACCCACCAAACAGATTTGTCATTTGATAATCCCATACTACGAGCGAATGGAGTTTGGTCTTCTAAACAACTAGTCTGAAAACAGTGCGTTTTATTTTGCTTGTAATAGAACGCTTGGTGAATATGTCCAGTTTGTAAAATATCTGGCAATTCTTCGGTAGGGATAGTGTCTAAATATTTTTGTATTTTATATGATTTGGCATAAGCATTGCCACCTTTGCCATGGAATAATCTGACTTTTAATTTTCCTATTTTCATATCGGCAACATCTGGTCCTAAATATATAATATCATCTCTTTGTTTTGCTATTGATTTAACAATTTCACTACCGGCACTTTTATACCACCAGTCATCGTGGTTACCGCTAATAACAAAAGTTTGTCCATCAAAGTGAGGATATTTTTCTACGCAATAGTCAACTTGTCCCTCATATGAATGTTCCTTTAATTCATATACGTGTTCAGGTCTGTTGCTTCGACCATCAGTAAAATCTCCACTATGCAGTATGTGTTTTACACCTCGTCTATCTGCCTCGTCATAAAGATAGCGTAAAATATCTAATCTATCATATTTACTGCATAAATGAGTATCACTGATTAATAAGAGCTTTAAATGTTCTAAATTACTAGGTACTTGATATACTTCATCAATGCTTCTTGGTTTCGGTAATTTATATACCTTTCCATCCCATACATCAAGTAGCATGCCTTCTTGTTTCAGAAGTTCAATTACACCCAATATTTCATAATCTTTTACATTTAATTTTTCGCATATGGACTCAATGGTAGTTCCCTTCTTGCCCACAGCCTTAGTAATGAATTGTTTTATTCTTTCTAATTCCATACGCAGCCTCCTATTAAATTGCCCTTCTTAATAATAGTATATATGAAACTAAAAAAATAAGAGAGTTGTTCACTCTCTTAATTAAAGCACTTTATTAATTTTTTTTAGTATAATATCTTTACGCCTGGCTACAGTGCTAACTGCCAATTTTACTTCTGCTGCTATTTCTTTATTGGTCTTTTCAACCAACCATAAGTCTAATATTTTTTCATCATCTTCTCTTAAGTATATTTTTGATTTTATGTAGGCTATTTCCGGTTTGGTAAAATTTAGTCTTGACATTGTAGATCCCCGTGATGTTCTTCTATAATCTCTACTACGGTATCTAAATGTTCATCCCACACCTTATTTCTAACCGATATACTGTCATATACTGAAAAAGTAAAAGCTATGGCCATGATTAAATTAATAAACAATAATATACGTATCTCTGCTTTCAATTTTAAGATAAGCTTCATAGGGATAGATTGAGCTTCATCTTCAGTGATATAGTTTTTGTTTCTTCTAAAAAGTTTCATAATTCCTCCTCATATCACCATTCTCTATAATTATGTTTAAAAAAATAAGAGGGCGCACTACTCTTATTTATTCCAAAACCAATGTTGCTTTTTGTGCTTCATTTTGGCTTCGTTCATCATCATGCGTTTAACACTTTCTTCTAGATACCAAGCTAAGTGTTCAACAGTTTTTTTGTCAATGTTATCTGGCATAATTTCATTCCATTGTACAGCAACAAAACCAATAACATTATTATCTTTATCTCTAATGGCCACATCAAAGAAAGCTTTAATGCCAATAGATTTCTTAAATTCATAACTATTGCCCATATCGTCTTTTATTTCTTCTATGTCCCTGCACATAGAATAACCTTTTTTAGTTATATCATTGATAAACTTAGGCATAATAGCTATAGGTAAATTTGAGCATTTTTCTCTTGAACTTTCAAGTCCAGCTCTATATACTTCATAAGAGGCAGACATTTTTAGGGCGCTTCTATAGTTGGAATAATGTTGCCCATTATGAAATTCAAAGAGTAAAACACGATCGGCGTTTAGTAATTCTTTGTAATAATTCATCTTATTAATGATGTCTAGGTCTAATTCATTTTGTTGTTTAACAGCTGGTCCCATTGGTAGTTTAGCACTAATTTTATCAATATATTGACGACAAAAATAGATAGCTAATAGCAATTCTACAATAATGGCAGCAATACTTTTTGCACCTTCAATAATAGCGTCCATGTTTCCCTCCTTTTCGATTATTTTCTCCTATATTATAGTAGTCTTAAAAATAAAAAAATAAAGAAGAGAGCTGTTTTTATTAGCTCTCTATTAAAATATACAAATCCCCTTCATTTCCTATGCTGTCATCTGGTACGGTTGTACCTGAATGATTAACAGGAACAGTGATTTCCTCTGTACTAATAACAAGATTACCATCTTCTTGTGTAATGGAAACGCCTTCTCCTGCTTGGATATTATCCATTCCAACTTTTTGGTCTAGTTTATCTTGTAAAGATGTCTTGTCATCATATACAATAGCATTAGCACCCGTAATAGGAACGAATGCTTGACCTGCTTCGTCTTTTAACATTTTTATTGGATATGTTGCCATTTTTTTACCTCCTAATCATTATGTCCTATAACCCAGGTTCCATTATGCTTAACATATATTTTTTTAGCTTTTACCCATTTCCCATTGTGTTTATAATAAACTTTTCCTTGGACATATTTTCCATCTTTTTTTATTCTTGCCTTAGCTTGATCTGCTAAAGTTAATACTAATACTACATCTGACATAGCTTCAGTATCAGTTGCGTTAACACCTTGGTGTAATGCTTTGACTTGAGCCTTCATACTATATTCTGTTTCTTCTTTTAAATCTGTGTATTGATAAGTGTTGCTAGCTTGATAGTTGGTCCAAGTACTTCCGCCATCTTTACTAAAACGATAATTTAATGTTCTAGCTGGAGTAATACTTGCATCAACTAATAGCTTACATCCAGCAGCAGTTATGTCACTAGCATTTAAGGATGTTACCGTAGGATTAATCAATGAAGTTGAATAAGTTTCTACTGCACTGGTTGTTGTACCACCAGCGTTAGTGGCTTTCAAATATACCTGATAATTTGTATCTACATCTAAATCAGTCAATTCCCAATAATCAGTTACTCCAGTATTAACAGTAGTATAGTTTGCATCTTTCTCTCGCTTATAATATAAGGCCAGATCAGTAATGTCGGCATTTGAATCTCCTTCGGCATTTAACCAAAAGCGCAGCCAAGTAGGATTAATTCTCATCAATGAGGTTGATACATTTGATGGAGCAAAACACGGTGTTTTAAAACTACCAGTAGTTGTTGAAGTCTTGTAGTTTGCCAACCCATTGTCATTGTGGGTAATTTTATAATAGTAGGTTGTATTTGGTAACAAGTCATACTGGGAGTTTAAGTCAAATGTAGTTGTAGTTCCCGAATTGGTCCCTGTGGCCGTTTTACCATAACTAGTGCTAGTTCCATACTGCATTGTTGCACTACCAAAACCAGCATTATCATAAGTAGTGTTGTATGTTAAACGAGATGTGTAATAATCTTCATAATCCAGTTCTCCATCTACAATCATTTCCGGTCTATAAAAAGTTTTATTAACTGCTCCAATGGTTGGTGCATTATGTAGTGTTGTAAAACTACCAGTCGCGGTAGAAGTCTTACCAGCCTTGTTTGTAGCTTTAAAAGTATAAGTATAGTTTTTGTTGTGAGTTAAACTTGAAATTTCCCCAGATGCACCGGTATACGATTTAGAATCTACCGACCATGAATAACTAGTAATTTCTCCTCCCTGGTCATTGGTTTCTACAATTGCTGAATAATTTGCTTTTGCATAATCTGTAGAACTTGGAGTGATTGCATGTGCAGTAATACTTGGTGATGGAGCAGCATCTACAGCTCTTGACCATGCTAATGGACTGTACTGGAATGTTTCCCAAGTACTAGCTATATTTTTTAAGTCTAATTTAATTTCCGCAGTACCCCCATCCGGACCGACATCCAGTGTACCATAAACATGTCCATAACCATTGTGATTAGAGAAGAACCATTCAGAACCATTGGCTTGGTATCCAGATGTATTCGGTTTCATATATCCTTCTGCAACTAATTTGTTATTAACATATAAATACGCGTACCAGGCGTAGTTCCAATAGAAACTACCCCCAGACGAGTTGTTTACTTTAACAGAGGCGTTTAATGTATAGTGGATTTGATTACCATATCTTTCCCAACGGTCGGTATATACTTGCCCAGAAATTGTTAAATTACCATTATATTCAAAAACTTTATAACCTAATGATACTAAAGACATATGTTATCTACCTCCCTAATTTTCTACTCTGGTCCATTGACCATCTTTCTTTATATACATTTTTTTAATTTTTTTCCACTCTCCATTATCTTTTATAAACATTTTACTTTTTTTCCATTCACCATCAGTTTTTACATAAGCTCTAGCCTGATCAGCTGGAGTGGTAAAAGTACTAATCATTGTATTAGAAACAGTAGGTATTGCATTTATCCCTTGTGGCACCCCTGATACACGACAGCGTAACTCATAAGTGGTTTCTTCTGCAAGGTTAGTTAAAGTAATAGTATCTCTATTTTGTGTTGTCCAGTTATTACCTCCATCTAGGCTGTAGGAATATCCCAAACCTCTATCTGGTGTGATGGTGGCGTTGATTTGAACCGTACAAGAAAATGGTTGAATATCAAGATACGCTATATCATTAATAACGGGATTGGATAATGCTGTTGAGTATGTTGCAATAGCACCCTGTGCTGAACCTCCATAGTTATATGCAACCAACCATATATCATAATTGGTATCAATATCTAATCCACTAAGAGAAACTGTTGCAAGATTACCTATATTTATAGAACTTGATGTTGTGGTACCAGATTTTCTATAATATAAATATTGTTGTGTAATTGGAGCATTTTCATCTCCGATTGTGTTAACTTTTAATACAATACCCGTAGGATTATTTTGTATAAAGTTAGTAGTAATATTTTGTGGCAATAAGCAAGGCGTCCTAAAAGAACGAGTGACAGTAGATGTTGTAGTATTGGCCAACCCATTATCCTTGTGTGTAATTGTATAAGAATAAACAGTATTAGGTCTTAACAATCCCTGATCTGTGATACTAAAAGTAACTGTCTTATTTGCCCAATATCCTACATATCGTTTTGTACCACTTTCTAGTTCTAAGTCCAGCCACAGTGTAGAAGGACTAGTATTGTCGTGAGTTGGAGTATATGATATTGTTGTTTCATAGTAATCTCCTTTACGAACATGAGTATAATTTGACGTACCTATTACCGGCGCATTATGCAATGTAGTAAACGTACTGGTACTTGAGGTTGTTGTTCCACCTGATGTGGTAACAGATATTTTATAATCATAGACCGTATTAGAAGTTAAGCCGGTTAATTCGCAATCTGCATAACTTGTTGATTCCTTTGTTTCCCATTCTGAGTCACTACTCTTCTTCCAAGACCATACCGCTTTAGTTACAGACGCTCCCGACGTATTGTAGGTTGATTTTAATGTAGCTCCTGTACGAGTTATGCTCGTAGCTGAAACAGTTACATCAGAAGGTGCTGGATAACCTAATGTAATGGTTCCTGATTGATTTAGGTTGTCGTTATTATACATTACGTTTCCATAGAATTGTATTGAGTTCGCTCCGTATTTACCAGTAACAGTACCCTGTCTAAAATAGTATGAGTGATCACCCTGAGAACCCCCATTTAATTGTTCATAGCTCCAAGAGTCTACGACCTGTCCATTAATAAGTGCCGTATATCTAACTTTTGTTGTTAAGTTTGGAGCCCAGTCAGCAAAAACTCCCCAGCCAATTTGGTTACTAGTTCCTACTTGCCATACTTCAAAACGAATGGAGCGGGTTGTACCGCTCCAAGTATTAGTAAGTGTTAATACTGCCATTGATTAACACCTCCTTATTCTTCTATCATAGCGTATATATCGCCGTTTTTACCAAGTGTATTAATAGGCTCGTCGGTTCCAATATGTGTTTGAACTCCTTCGTTTGCTATTTGGCTAGAAGTATTTTTGATAATTTGTGACGCTGTCCATAAAACAGCAGAAGTATTTTTTGTATCATCAACTGATTTATTATTAACCTTTAAAGCATTTGTAGCGCTAGCTGCACTTGTAGCAGTGTCTGCTAATGTTGCTTTTTTTACTTTGGTAATATCTGTTGGTTCAACATAAGAAGCAATTAACATGTATTGTCCCATGGCTGGAGCATCAGCTATTTCAATTCCATTTTCATCTTTATTAATTACCAACATCTTACCAGAGTTTCCTGTATATATAACATCAACATCGCTTAAATTAGCAAAGTTTGTTGCATTAGCACCACTTGCGCTTGCTGCATTAATTGTTGCTGTGTTTCCATTGATTGTAACGGATAAATTATCTCCAAAGTTTAATGTATTTATTTCAGCACTTTTTAATGTACCTGTGTTATAAATTGCATGATAGTTATTATTAATCTTATTTAATAAATTGCTTTCTAAGTGTTTGGGTTGTACTGAACCATCAACTGGAACAAAGGTTACTTGGTCTATGTTCATATAATCTTCAACACTTGTAGTACCAACATAAGTGGCTATATCATGAATTCCTTGATTTCCTTCATCATCTGTTCCGTAATATTTGTTTGCTCCCGCTGTAGCCATTCCATTAATACCATAAGCGTTAGTAGCTACAATGGCTTTATCTACGAAACCAGCTAATCCTTGTGGGTTGGCAACACTTTCTTTAGCATAATCACTGCGAATCATGAAAGTGCTATTATCAATTTGACCTAAACATTCTAAAACTGCTGTAGAACCGTCTTCTACTAAAGATAAACGTACACCATCTTCGTAGATTTGAAGACTTTTAATATCACCAAATTTAGTAATTGTACCAGTTGTGTTAGTTGAGCGTCCATCAATTGTACTAATACTGATGCTATCAATATTTTTTTCATCTAGATCTGCTAAAGCTTGTATAGTATTTTCTGGTAATCTATCCGCTCTAATTCTTCTTTCTTCTTCTGGTGAAACAAAAACCTTAGATGTATTATTTAAAAGTTTAATATCATCTGTCGATAGATTATGTGGGTTGACAACTGTATGAGCAGCTGCATCATTATTAGCTGATACAGTTCCTACGTGTTTCTTACCAGCAGCAACATCTGCATTTGCGCTAACTCTATCTTCCGTATACCATAAATTTGTAGTAGTACCTTGTCCCTTACCTTCTGAGATATCTCCAGTTTTAATTACAATGGACTTGTTTTCGTTTTTGTCTGTATTATCTCCAAGGGTATATCCATTAATAAGTGTACCCTTGTTTACTTTGTTATTTTCATTACTTGTTATACGAGTGTTATAGTTATCTAATACTGTGTCATGAGAGCTTAGTCTATCTTCTATCTTAAATAGTCTAAATCTGATTCCTTGCTCATATAATTCTTTTTCTTTATCTTCTAAAGCCCATATTTCTTTTTCAATGTCATGAACACGTTGGCGTAATGTTTCTACATCTGCATCGTCTGCTATAACATATCCAGACATCTCATTACCGATTCTTTCTACCTCTTGAACTGTTGTACGGGCATCTGTAATTAAGTCTGTTATATATGCTTGCGATAGCGCAAATGATTCTCTTGAAACCTTGTTGCCAGCAACGCTTAATGTATATAAATTATCATACTTATTATCTTGTAATGACTTTAGATTAAATTGAATAGAAGAAGGCATTGTATCATTTGCATCCCCACTATATAATCTAAAAGCGTTATCTGCAAATTGAGGACTAATTGTTCCTACTTGAGATAATCTACCAAGAGTATAGAAACGACACATTAATTCATCTGATGAACGGAATCTTTCTTCTTTGGGATTTCCAACTATAATACGAGTAGCTTCTACGTATGGGAAATCTAGATTGATACCATATGTGCTATTAATATTTGAAACCGCATCGGTCATAGAGTTGTATAATTTATTACCATATAAAATTATATCTTGACCATTTGGCGTCATTAAATGTTGTTGTATTGTAAAATATCCAGCTGGTACATCAGCTAGCGTACTACCATCCCAATATTTATTATAAATTAACCCTGTACTTTCTGTTAATTCATAATTCAAACCATCTACCGGAATCATATATATTATTTTTTCTACCGGATCTTTTCCTGAATAATATTTTAAGTTGTAGTTAGAACCATTATCTGTGTCAACAGGGAAATTATTTACTAGACCGGTAGTATAATTAATACCCTCGTCATAATAATAACCTTCTCTTCTGTTAACTGTTGTGTTATGTTCTGTACTAGGAACTAAGTTACATCCAGATGCCTGTCCTCCATCTAAGATAAAATGACCTCTATCTGCTGTATAGGCAATGTCTGGTAGAGTGTAAATACAATCCTCGATTACCTCTCCATTTCCATTAACTAAAACTGTACCTATAAATACGTGACTAGGATTGTCTTGTTTAGGCATACCAGTGGAAATAGTATAATTTCCATCATGATCAACTAAAATTGAATATGCATTTGCTCCGCTTACTTTGTCTTTTAAATTAAGCTCAGCTGCTTCAATTAAATACATACCTTTTAAATAGCGGCTATCCCCTTCCTTGTTTTTGAAATATACTAACATTCTTGGCATTAGTAGTATATTTTTAGTTCCATCTTTTAATTTAACTTCATCTTCTAATACTACTGCACCAGAATTTAGGAATCCTTGTCTGAAGGTTTGCCCTATATCCATAATCTTATGCCACTTTCTGTCTCCTCCGGAATATCTATAAAATTCTCCACTTGATACAACGTAGCATGATTGCGCATCTACAGGATTATTGATATTCATCATATCTGTAATGGTATTAACAACGGCATTTTGTTCAGGGAAAATTAAATTGGTATTGGCTCTACTAATACCATTAATTAAACGTCTAAAGTTTTCATTAAGTGGATTTGATACTATCTCACCATGTATTCTAACAAAATCTTGCATTATTATTACCTCCTATAAATATCTTGGTTGTAATGTGGCACTTAATTCAAAGTATCCCATTGACGAACCCTTTATTGCTGTTCCTGTGCTAATTACAATATCATCTAAGTTTAATATATTAGCACCAAATACTCGATATACTGGTACATAATAACCATATATATCTCTAAATTCTTCTTTACTATTAAATAAGTTTGTTTCTTCCCATTGAGTTGTGAAAAGATACCATTTGCCATCTACTGTACAAACTTCGTTTCTGTTACCAGTATGTAGTTCAGGCATTTTATTATTAACCTCTACATAAACATATTCTACTCCAGCTGGTCTGATAATTTGTCCATCTTCGATTTCTGCTGGTGGAATATCTTCTGGATTTGGTTGCTCTAAAATTAATTCATTAGTATCTATGTCTATATCAATAATCTTTATACCCTCGTTTTTATTACAGCAAAAATACCATCCTATAATGTTTTCATCTACCAATAAAACTTTTGGGTCTAATTTAACTCTGTCACCAACAACACTCATGCTTACATATTCTACATAATTGAAATTATCTTCATCATCTACATAAGTTTCTGGTATTTCTATCATGTTTTCAAATGGACTGATACTTAAATTAGGTCCATCAAATCTACCGTAATATGTCATTCCACTTTCATCGGTAATTGTTTGGTCTGTTATGTTAACAGTTATGCTACCAGATAAGTTACTTACATCAATAACAACGCTCGAGTTCAATGTGTTATTTCTAATTTCAATTTTACTATTTGGCCCAAAACTTTCTTCTGTAGTAATTGTATATATTGGCTTACCTTCTGCTGAACCAGGATTGTAAAAAGGTATAGATTGTTGAGATGCATTTGCACTAATAGTCCATCTTGCTGCTGGGCTCATATCTTTATATAACAATCCTCTATTGTAATAATAATTCTCCCCGTATTTAGTTGCAGCATCATATAATAAATCATCTCTATAATATGATAGACCATAACCATATGCAGAACCTACTGTCTCAAAACTTATAGTAAATTTACCTGTATACACTAAATCTCCTTCCACAAATGTGTTTAAAACACTTTGTTCAGGTGTTTGTACACTAGATAAAGGTATATTGGCAATAGCACCAATTGATGTCGGTTTTACATAATAAAACTTATATGGCTCATCAGATGTGATTAATTTACCTATATGTCTTGGATTAAGCCAATTTCTCAATCTATTTAACTCTTTATATGATAAGTTTTCCGCAAACATATTAAAAGTAAACTTTTGACCAGTAATTTGTGTTCCATAATAATATTGTCCATCATATGCTGTTACATTTGTTTTTTTGTCTGAAAAAGTTGGTTCTAAGTTTGTTGTATAAGTGCTTCCACTGGTTATTGCATAAACACCAAGATCCGCACAATCTATTCCATCAAAAATAAAAGTAGACCATACTTCTCCAGCCCTCACTGCTCGGCTCATATTCTCCCTCCTTTAATTGTACTCTCTCTAATAATTAAGTAGTCTAAAAGGCATAAAAATAAAGTATGCCTACGTTTTCGTAGACATACTCTATTATAACCTTGTCTTATTAAAACTTAAGCCTGTTTGGCTTCCTATTTCTTTAAATCTATTAACGAACGCATCAAATGCTCTCTCTCCATCGGCAGGTGAAGACATGCTGTCAACTTGGAATGAAATATTTTCAATAACCACATTATTGCCAACAGCTCCTTCCAATTCATCAAAATGATCTGCTAATTTTAAGAATGCTTGTGTTTGCGCAGCGTCTAATACTGCTTCTGGAGCTGACTTAGTACCATCTAGCCATGCTGGTCCAGTATGATATGACATACCACCATGCTTAAATGCTTGAACTAATCTTAAGTCAGGATCTTTAAGCCATCTCTTATCAAAAGTAAGTATTTTTCCTTGATTTTTGCTAATTTGAGATGCACTTACTCCGGTTAATTTTTTATAAGTACCTTCAGAACCTTTCCAATATACATACTCTCCAGCATTCGCTATGTAACTTCCCTTATCAACTTTCCAAATATTTTGTTGACTCTTAACTCCATTCTTGTTAACTACCGCTACATAAGCTCCTGTCTTAGACAATCCTTCTGTAATTTGATTGTCTTTACTTGACATTACCCAGTGTGTACTGTAGTTTTTAGCGGTTGAACCACTTGAAGAACCTCCAGTATCTGCAGGAGAGCCCGTTGGGATTGTTACGGGAGTTGATGAACCAGAAGGACTAGAACTATAATTATAGCTTCCATTAGAACCACTACCACCACCGGCGTACGAACTAGATGCTCCATTTAGATATTTTGTTAATGCTTGAGATATTGTACTACCAACAGATTCCGCAAAAGATTTATCTTTTAATGTCTTATCAATTTCTACAATAGAACCCTTTAATAAATCAATCGTATCAATAATATCTAAAATAGATTTTCCTTCACTAATTGCTTCCATTGCTATTTCATAATCAGTTTTCCATTGAGTAAGAAGTTGCTTGCGTTCACCATCGCTGGCTTTTAAGAATTCATCGGTTGTTTGTAATACACCTAACACAGAATCTTCATCGTTGATAATTCTGTTTTCAATCATATCATATAAAGCTTCATAGTCTTCAAAGAATTCATCAAATTCTCTTTGTAGCTGCTCTTTTTGATTTTCTAGAGATTCAGTGATTGCATCAAGACGTTTTGTGTATTCATCTTCTCCCATTTCTTCTAGTTTGCTACGTATTTGATCTTGATAGCTTAATACTTTAGTATTACTTGCTCCTGAAGTATCCATCATAGCACGTTTTAAGCTTGATTGTAAATCGCTTAAATCTTTACTATCCTCTTTTGCCTTATTGGCTTCTTCTCTAGCTTCTTTTAGTTTGTTTAAAGCCTCAATCTCTGTATCTATAGCTTCTAGTTTATTATCTAACATATCTTGGTAAATATCTTTAACTGCTTCTGCTAGATTTTTTTCTAGGTCTATATATGTGTCAACTAAAGTTTGTTGTAGATCTATACTGCTTTGTAAACTTGCAATTAGGTCTTCGTAATAATCTAAAGTAGTGTCATGTAATTCTTTGTATTCATCATACAATTCATCAGCTAATTCTTTTAGTGTTTGTTGACCATCAATTGACTCGTCTTGTAAAGCATTGTATTTTTTATAATCAATAATAATATTACCAAAATCATCAAATGAGAACACATGCCCAACTGGAGAATTTAGAATGGCTTGTTGTTCTGTATTTTCCATGTATTTTTGTTGTGCTAGAAGTTTTTTATTAAGATCGGATAAATCTTCTGATAGATTAATTTGTTCTCTTAAATATTGCGCTGCTAATTCACCTTGAGCAAAGTTTCTATAATCCTCAAGATGTTTGATTCTAGCCGTGATTCCTTCAATCTTGCGTAGGGTATTGAAGATTTCTTCTAGTTGCCCAATATATTTTTCTATTTCTTTACTATCACCAGAACCAACTCCATTTTTAGCATAGAATAATCCTGAATTTAATGTTGCTAATTTTAAATTAATATTAGCAATTTTCGCACCATAAATTTCTGATTGTTCCTTTGCTGCTGCTAGTTGTTTTTTTAATTCTTCTGTTGTGTATTCAGATAACTTCTCTTCATAACTATCAAAGTTCAATTCTTTAACTAATGCGTTCCAATCCTTGCTTATTGCTTTGATTTCTTTTTCGGTTAAAGTACCATCGGCCATGCCTGTTTGTAATTTATTATATCTCATCGCAATTTCAGCAAATGCATCTGCATATTGATTAACAATTGCACTAGTTACCTTCGCTTGATTTTGAACATAGAATGTATTAATTCTATTTGATGCTTGAGCCCAAGCTTGTTGAGCCTTAGTTTTTGCATTTTCGGCATCAATTGCCCCTTCTGCTTCTTTTATTTTATATTCTAATGTTGCTATTTCTGCATCAATAACTGCTTTACTTGCCTCTAATTCTATTTGTTTATTAATTAACTCAACTTTAGTAGCTTCAATTGATGCTTGTATTGCAGCTCTTTCTAGTTCAGCTATACTTTCTATTGCGTCACCGTTTGCGTAAAGTTGACCGTTAATTACTTTCAAGTTGCTTGCGACTACATTTAACGCACTGGCATATTGATTAATTTGTGCTGCATCCAGTCCTTCAAAGTCTATATTATCAAACATTGTGGTAAATTCTTTCCATTGTTCAGGAGATATTCCCTTACCATTAATCAATTCTCCTAAAGTTTCTCTTGCCGTTCTTACTCGGTCTGTTAATTTTTCAAAGCTTTCCCATAATTCTTTCCAAGGAATATCCATTGAAATGTCCATTGTACCCCATGCTTGTTCTATAGAATCAGCTGCATCTTCAGCCATTTTTACCCAGTGATCATAATTAGCTTTTTGTTTTTCGGTTAACTTGTTATAATCAATTTCTGTATAGTCGTCCTCTCCTTGTGTTGCGGCAATTTTGTTTAGTTGCTCTATAGCGTCATCTCTATATTTAGATAAAATTACTATAGACTGAACTGCTGCTGCTTCCGTGCTTGTTACTAATGCTTCTTTTATAGTAGGGCCATATTCTCTAATCATATTAATGAATAAATCAACATTATCTGTAACACCAATTTCTGAGTAAAGTCCTAATTCATTTGCTGTCAAGTCTTTGGCTTTTTTAATAGCTTCATCATACTTCGCTGTTATAGCAGCTGATTCGGTTTTCGAATCTACGCCTTCTAGGTCTCTTAATTTAGCGTTTTCTAAGTCTGAAATAACTCCATAAACACCAGTTCCTAGTCCACTATAGGCAGCTTTAGAAAATGCTACTTGTAAAGTTTTAAATAAAGGATCTGTTTCTTTGATACCCAAATCATCTTTAATAATTTCTTTTATAGATTTTTCTACTGATTTATATGTTTTATCTCCAATATTGTCAGCTACCTTATTAATTTCATTATATGCCTTAGCTAAATCTGAATCATCAACTTTATCTAATACTTTTTCCCATTTATCTCCTAACTGCTTGTAAGATTTTTCAAATTCTTTTTCTGTAATTTTTTCAGTTGCCAGTTTATCAAAAAGATCTTGGGTTTGTTGATTTAACCATTCATTACTAATATAATTGGCAATCGTTGTTCTTTCATTAACACCAACACCATCTACATTAGATTGTCTAAGTTTGGCATTAGTTAAATAAGAAATATTTTGTGCTAGTTGTGCACCTTGTTCTTTTGTTATTTTTTGAGCTTTTTCTCTAGCTAGTGCCAATTGCTCTTCACTGATTTTAGCGTTTTTAGCAGCACCAGAAATAGATGTTAATGCAAGTCCTAGTCCTCCAAGTACGGCTGCTGTTATTCCAAGCACTACTCCTATTGGGGCTCCAGCTATAGTAGCAGTAGAACCGGCAGCACCAGCTGCAGCGACACCCGCAGCAGCACCAAGACCTGCTCCTATTTTACCAATAGTTGAAGTGGTCTCTGTCACTTTACTATGTTTAGTTAGCGAATAATTTTGTTCGGCTTCGGCTTTGATTTCAGCTCTAGCTAGGTTACCAATACTACCTATTTGTTCTTTTGCTTGTTCAACTAACTCAGCTTCAGCATTTTTCGCTTCTGCTTTAGCTGCTCCAACGTCTATAATAGCATTTCCATTGGCGTCATAACCTATTAATGCTCCCGGAGCGGCTTTTGCTAATTCATCGGCAGCTTCAGCTAATTGTTCTACTTCTTCAGCACTTTTATTAATTTTTTTACTTAGCTCATCATATATACCAAGATTTGATTCGATTGTTGAAATTAATATTAAATTTTTATCTATATCTTCTTGTATTTTGTCATATTCTGTTTGGGCTTGAGCTGCTATTTCTTCTGAACTTTTATATAGCGCGTCCTCTATTCCTTCCAATAAAGCAAGGGTTGCAGTAAAAGCTAAAATAGAAACTTGTATTTTTCCTAAAAGTCCTGTTATGTTTTTTGTTACGTTTTTTAGCTTTCCTCCAGATGTTGCAGATTCTTCACCAAGTTCCTTAATTCCTTCTGTTACTTCTCCTACGCCGCCAGGAACACCAACATTTGTTCCAGGAGCAGGTATACCAGTATCACCAGTGGTAGCTATATTAGGATTAACAACACCACCCTGTTTTGCTACACTCAAATCTTGATAAGCTTGAATTTGATCTCTGATGGCTTGTGTTTGTGTTTGGATAGCTAAAGTTTCCTTTGACATTGGATCTGCTAATCCAGCTATATTACCAGTTAAAAGTTTAATTCTCTCTGCTACAGTTAATACTACGGTGTCTAAATTCTTGTAAGCTTTTCCTTGTGCAGCAAGACTTAAATTTGTCATTAGTGTTTTAGCATTCCAAATTACTACTGCGGTAGTTAACAGTTTTAACGCTGTATTTCCTTCACCAAACCATCCAACTAAACTAGATAGACCATCAATGATCCATTTAAAACTATCTCCGTTGGCTAAATTTGAAATTAATTTTTGCCAAGCGTTAGTTAATGTATTTAATGAAGCCTCTAAACCTTCCATGGCTTTTGCATGCATTCTTGCAGCTGCTCCAGCACTGTTTTCAGACGCTGTAGTTAATTCTAGTGCTCTGTCCCAGTTTTGCATCAATGACACAAAACGAGATTGTTGACGTGTACCGGCAATTACTGTACCTAAATAAGCTTGAGTATTTCTATCTAATGTAGCCCATTTTGGTCCTAAGTCGTTTAATACATCTCCTAATTCACGTAATTGACCTTCGCTATCTCTTAACTGAACGCCAACAGTTTTTAATGCTTTTTCTACATCGTTTACATTAGTATCATCTTCTGTATTGTCTCCAGTTTTAATACTTTGGAAACGAGACATGATTGTCTTTAATGAAGTACCTAAGTTTTCTGGTGCTTCACGCGTTGTTTCAATCATTGTAGCAAGATAAGCATTATATTCGTCGAATGTTAAACCTGCCATCGCTGCTTGAGAAGCACCTTTTGACATCGCTGTTGCCAATTCATCAATGTCTGCAGCAGAATATGCAGCTAATACAGACATCTTATCTACAACTTGAGAAACATCCTCAGCAGCAAAACCAAACCCGTTTATAGCAGCTGTTAATTGATCTGCAGCTGTAGGTACGTCTTCACCAGATATTTTTGCGAATAAAGCTGTCCATTCTGTCATTTTTTTAACAGCTTCGTCATTTAAACCTTGTTGATAGAAAATGGTTGATGCTTGAGCAATGTCGTCAATTGCCATACCAGTTTTTTGTGATAATTCAATAAAGGTGTCTGTTAATTCCATAACCTCTTTTCTTGTTTTATCTGATACAACTGCTATTTCAGTTAATGCGGCATCTAAGTTTTTAACATAATCATAAGAATATGAAACCACTTGTCTTAACATCGAAACAATTTCATGTAAGCTTAGCATTGGTATACCAAGTTCTTGTAAAATTGATTTAAAAGACTTGGCTTGTGCTTCGGCTTCTTTTTCTGCTTGTACTACTGCATCAAACTCTCCAACAACACTTGGTATCGTTGCATTACTTGTAGCAGAAATTGACGATAGTAATTGACGCATTTCACTCAATAAGCTATTAACCATTGATAATTCTTCTGGCATAATTGTGCCATTAAGTAATTCTTCTCTTTGAGTTGTTTTTGTTGCAATTACAGTTTCTAATTGAGATTGAGTACCATATCCATTTTTTTCTTGAATAGCTGTAATCTTATCATTAATCGCATTTTTTTCTTCAAGAATTTTATTTGCTTCTTTAAGAACTTTCTTTAACTCTTTTTGACGTTTAAGTTCTTCGTTTGTTAGCTTTCCTTGTTTAGCACCAAAAGCATCTAACTCTTTTGAAGCTCCTGCAATTTGTGATTTTAAATCATTCTTATTACCCAATCCACGACTTTTACTTGTTAATTGACTAATTTCTTGATAATCATTTTTAAGTTCTTCAATTTCGGATGTTAGTGTTTTGATTCTTTTGATTGCTTCGGTATTAGCTACGGAACTAAAGGTTTTACCTATATTACCTTGTAAGCTCAATAATTTGCTATCGATTTGAGCAAACGCATTTCCAATTGAAGAGGCTAACTCTTTTGCTTGAGCTTTAGATACTAGCGGTTTTGATAATTCATTATATAAACCATTTACTTGTTTATAAAAACCAGACATGGATTTTTTTGCTGTGTCTATATATTCAACTATCTTCGAACCCTTGACGTTTTTATCTAAATCTTTTCCAAGAATAGAACCAACTTCTTGTAGCTTTGTTTTCTCTACATTAAAGTCAAGATTCAAAGTTATACGTCTCTGTTTGTTCATCTCTTATCCCTCCTATTTCATTAATAAAAAAATATCACTATTCAGTGATATTTTCTTCTTCTGTTTTACCTAAATATTTTTCCATTAAAGCTTTCATTTTTACATTTTCCACATCATCTATTGACTGAGCTTTAACTTCTTTGTCTACTTTTGATGTAGCTGTTGTAGATTTTGCATTTGGAAATAGGTTTTGCTCAGCTAATTTTTTTACAACGCTAATCAATTCTTCAATATTTGTATCTCCAAAACTTTCTGCAACTGTATATAACATACCAGCCAATGTGTTGTTAGATTCATACATTCTAAACATGTAATCTTCAATATCATCAACTATTTCATTAAAACTTTCTCTATATCCTTCTTTTACTAACTCTTGAGTAAAAAGCGGTTCTACTATATCTAGCATTTTGCTTTCTAGTTCTTTCTCATCATGTAAAATCTCAATAATTAAATTGTTTTCAACTAAGTTGTTTACGAAGGCAATCATAGCCACAAACTTAATATCATTTAATACATAGTTTCTTTTTACTCCTAACAATTCAATACTATCCTCTATTACTCTCTTTTTAAATGTAAAACCATTTACATTTACTTTTTCTTTCATTTTAATTTCCATCTTTTTCCTCCTATTTGCGTACCGCTTTGGCATACCATAATTGATATTTATTATCTAATAATGCTGTTTGGTCAAGATATAGACCATTAGGATCTAAACATATTTTATCTTTATCAACCAAATAGCTCAAAGAATATACTTCTTTTTTCTCTTTTTCTATTAAATAATAATATTTTAAATCTTTGTATATAGATAGTAAATATTCTAATAACAATTCATTATCTTTAGAATGCTGATTATTATAGGTTAACAAACTTGATTCCATATGTGTAGAATTTTCTAATATATCAATTACCTTTGCAGATGTAATGATATAATCATCCAACCTAACTCCCAAACTCATTAAATTAGTTTTACTATCAAAAAACATATCAAATTTTGCTGCATCTTCAAGCCCTTTTTTATTCTTGTATGATAATATTGTCTCAGTGTGAAAGTCATATTCTTTGTTTTTGCCAGGACTTCTTTCAGTAGCTATCGCTTTCGCTCGTTCGTCTTCTATTATATTATATAATTCTGTAGCTATATAAGTGGCCAAATAGCGTCTAATATCGCTATTTTCCAACATAGCATCTTCTAATTCATTTGCCAAACCTATTGCAGAGAATTTGGCTTGATCCTCTGGAGTAACCACAAAGTTTCCTTTTCGATCTTTTCTGTTTTTTTTGTTAAAAAATTGATAATAAAAATCTTTAATACGTCGTTGCATATCTTCAGGATCTATATCATCGGGAATAATGATTTCTGTATTTTCTTTTTCATTAGACTTATCAATATTGTTGAATATTTTTATAACACTGTCAGTATCAGTAGAAGCTCTTCTACCCCATGCAGATTTTCTTCCTGTGGTCCACTTTTGGTTTTTTACTTGTAAAAACCTCTGTTCGAATAGTTTTATCATCTTGTCTTTTTGTTCTTGTGGTATTGTTTGTTTAGTAATAGCTTCAAATAATTGCCTTCTAAAAAACTTACTATTTGGCTTCATTTTAGAATCAAAATCAGCCATCTCTTCATTTACAAACTCATCTATATATTTGAGTGCGTTATATCTTTCTTCTTCTGTCGGCAAATCTTTCTTTATACCTCCAGTTACATCAATATAAGTTTTATGCGCATAGTCTTCTATATTTAATGCATAAAGTTCTCGCAAATATTTACAAATAATTTTATTTACTTCCTCTTCCTTTCTTACAAATTCAGCCCACTCTGAACGTATGTTTAAATTACCTAAATACATATTACAACCTTCCTTCTCTTATCTTTTTTAGTTGGTAGAAAGTGAAGTTACTTTTATCTCCAACTGGTTGATATTGCCCGGGCTTTTTACCGTTATCATATCTAGTTCCAGCTTTTTTATGAGAACGTACATCTACAGCTCTTTTATACCATTTTGGACTGGAATGGTATCTTAACGGAACAACATATTCATATAGAACTCCGTTATTACCAAGTCTGGCTATAATGTTGCTTTTGTCATGTTCTGCTTCCCAAACGTTTACATTCTTATTTCTCTCAAGCATCTTTTGGGTGTGTTTTTTTCTTAGGGCTCTAAGTCTTGAAGGCATACTAAATCACCATAATGCTTGCTATATTTTTATTTAATTCTGTTCCTTGTGGAATAGAACGAACTTGAATTGGTGTAAAAGACGCTTTGGTACTGTTATTAATTCCAATACTTAAATCCATAAATACTTGAACTTTATCACAATGAACGCAAACTGTATGTTTTTCATCGGTATCACAATCTACCGCATCAAAGAAAATATCCATAGAACAAAAAATATTATTATGAATTTGTTTAACTATTGTTTGTTTTACGTTAGACATTACATAACTATAATTGATATAATATTTATCACGATTTTCATAATCATTAAGTAATTCGATATAATATTTATTGTCAGTAGTATTGAAAAATATAGTGTAATCAACATCTATTTTTAACAACTCTAAACCATTTTCAGTAGCTGCATACAATACTATATCCATGGGTTCTGATTCAGTGGTTAATTTTAAATATTTGTCTTTACGATTTAACCATTCAGTACCCCTTAGCTTTGCCATTGTATTATTTTCGTTGATACCATGTAAATAAGACCAAACAGAGTATAGTACAGTTCCTTCATTGATTGTGAAATCTATACTTTGAGTTTGACCAGAAGCTGATATGAAACCACGACCGTCTTCTGATTTTTGAGCTCTTGTTTTAAAGCTTAGTTGAGACATGGCAGGTTTTTCAATAATCATGACTGGTTCGTTTACTTGAAGATTTGTTCCGGCAATTATTGCACCCTCTGGCACACTAAAAATAATTTGCGAAACTTCTTGCATTCTTAGTCTTTCTAACATATTTATCAACCTCCCTCTAACTTAATAGTAGATTAGTAAGCACTTTTCTTAAATTCAAACCTATTATATCATACAAGTATATTTTTGTCAAGCTTTTTAGGCAAAAAAAATAAGAGAAGCTTACGCCTCTCTGTTTTTTATTGATTAAGCACTGATATCGTTTGTGATAATGTTACCAGTTTCTCCATCAATTGTTACTTCAACAGCTGGAATACCTCTGTAAGAACCATCTAATTGTTTTTCTCCAGAATCTCCAGATTTTGAATCTTGTTTTAATTGACGGAAGATAATCATATTTCCTAAATCATCTCTTAAAGCTTTACCTTTGAATGAGAATACTACAGCTTCAGTAGAAGCGTTTAAGCTCATTGAGTAAGAAGAGTCTAATTTTAATTTAGGGATTTCAATTTGGAAGATATCATTTAATCCAGTATATTGATTGAATAATACTGTATCACCAATGAATCTGTAAGTTCCAGCAAATTTGTCAGCTAATACTGTTAATTCGCTTAATTCTTCAGCAGCATCTAATCCCATTTCCCATTCGTAGAATACACGATACATAGCATCTTCTGCTACAACAGGAGCGTTGTTGAAATCAGATAATTTGAATTCAGTCATGTTTTCTTCTGCTACTTTGTTTACTAATCTTGAAGATGTACTTAAAATACCATCTTGTAACATAGCGATCCATACATAAGAACCAACTTTAGCTGGTCTTGATAATGTGATTGTAGTAGCTCCACCTTTAACTTCTCTAATTTCAGTTTCAGTCATAGTGATTTTGTGGCTTTCGCTAGCTTGTTCTAAGTTTCCACCAGTTAATAATGCTAATGAACTCATAGTCATGATAGCATCATCGAAAGTAACATCAACTGTTTTACTGTGAGATACTGAAGCTAAAGTAGCGTTACCTTGTCCACCTTGGATGTCAGTAGTTTCAGCAGCTCCTTCAATAGAAGTAACTTGTAGAGTATCGAAGAACATTACTGGATATTTAGTAACTAAATCATATAGAGTTACGTCACAAACTGTAACTGAAGCATATTTTCTTCCTTGAATATCTAACATATTAATATACCTCCTAAATAGATTATGCATCTAGCCAATGCGAAACACCTTGGCCTTTTTTAGAGTCTATATACGGACTCAAAGCTGTATACAATTCATATTGTTGTACAGCCACATATTTTTTAAGTAATAAAATCATTTGAACAATAGTCATATCATATACTTCGTTAAAAGCATAATGACCGATAGCGACTAGTGATATAACCTGATTTATTAATTGATCCTTTGTTTTTCTTTCGCCGTTTTTAATTTTATCCAATTTCGCTGCGCTTTCTTTCATCTTTTGAATGATTTGACGCTCACGCTCAGACATGTTTTCCGTTTCATGATACTGATCCTCTTGAGGATCTACCATTAGTTCAAAAAAACTACGACTAATCTCTTGTATGCTATTATACATATTTTCGTCAAGCAAAACTAAGGAATCAGCTTCCCCTATCATTATAGTATTACTAATAGGTAAAAACTCAATTTTTGCATGTAAAAAGCAATCTGCGGAACATATTAATTGCTGTTTTAATTGTGGGGTATGTAACATAACATTTGTCCATATTTCCCAATCACTCATTTCCTGTGTTTCAGGAGTCTCAGTTTGTATTAATTCCTTCCTAGACAGATTCCAAATTTTTAATAAACTCCAATACGACTCTTCTCCCATGTTTAAAATTTGTCTCATGGTTGGTTGATAAAATGATATATCTTTAGCTACGGGTATTGGAGTAGCGGTCATAAGACGACCTAAACTAATCATCAATAACTGCTACATAAATTAAACGATAACCAAGTAACGTATCAGATAACTGAGCATTAATAATATCTCTTAATCTATATTTAACGCCTCCAGTTTGTTTAATTTTATGTTTCATGATATTGCTTACAGTATGAGCTATCATTAAAGGGCGTACTCCTTCCGCAATAATCCATTGATTGCCAGGAGTAAAAACATCGACCGCTAAACGAGCACCTAAAACTTCGCTATCGTCATCTAATTCACCGTTAATAAAAGTTACAGTAATTAAACTCCCTTGTTCGTCATCATAAGGTAAAAGAGGAGCTCTAGAGATTTGTTTATCTCTTAAATCTTTATTAGCGGGTGGTCCTTGTAATGGCTTAAAGTCTGTATTAATTAATAATTGTTTAAGCTGATTATCTTCATTGAACGCAGTAATAATTCTAAAAATATCGTTATTGATGTCTAAAAATGTATCTGTAAAATGACTGCTTTTAGTTAATATTGCCATAAAATTATTCCTCCTCTATAGTTTTAATATAAATAGTTTTAGTTAGTGTCTTATCCCCTTGGGTTGCTTTAATGATAATATTTCCTGCATATTTATCTTTAACTGAAATAGTAACAGAGTCATCTGTCATAATAGGTTTGTCGTGTTTGATTCCAGACTGCCATACTACCTCGAAATCAGTTTTTTGTCCATTAGACATTTTAAATACTGCTGTTTTATTCCAAGCAATATAATCTGGCCCTTGTAAATAAACTTCTTCTTGATCGGTAGTATGTTCTACATCAACCTTGACAGCAATTTCGGTATTGATATGAGGGTTTTTAGCTAAGGAAACTTGTAACAATGTTTCCCCAATTCCACGACCAATCATAACATTTCCTTTAACTTCTACTACGTCGCTGTTAATAGATGAAAAAACAAGCTTCTCATCAATCTTTTTCCCATTAGAAATAACTTCCATTGGAATTTCTTTAATATCGCCTGCAAATAGATTTACAGGTGTTTTAACAGGACATCTTAATGTATATTCTTCTTTTGCAATTTTTAAATCTGCTATTCCATTAATAATATCGTCACTATCTTTTAATTTATCATCTACCATGGATAAGATTGATACGTTATCAATAGAAACATTATCAATATTTGTAACACGATAGGCTTTTCCTTTAATGATAAAGCGCATTTCTTCGTGTAAAGTTAAGTCTTGTTGAACTGCTGCTATCATACTCCAATCAGTGTCATGTAATAAAATATTTTCAAACTTATAGTTAACATCTGGAGTATATGTTAATGAATTGGTTGTTCTACCAGAACTAATATATCCTGGACGGATTTGTAATTCATCATTTTTATCAATCCATTTAAGTTCACCAGTACATCTGTAGGCATAACCATTGAAACCTGGTTGTTCTGGGCGGAACATTTTTTGTAAAATGATCCAAAATTCATCATTCCACTTAAATAAGCTTCCTCTATCTAATCCAACTTCGTTATGAGCAATGATATTAGCTTTTTCATAATCTTGTGTTGAGGACGTAGATAAAATAGCAACATTATATTCTTTATCATTGACTGTAATAGGAAAACCATATTGACTATCATTTATTAGAGAGTCTATACTCTCTCTTACCTTCTTATTAACGTAATCTCGTTTAGTGATTGTTGTCCCTTTTCGTTGAACTCTATCTCTGTATTCTTGATATATTGTCGACATAATCAATCACCTCAAAAATAGTTTGGCGGAATATGCTAAAGTCATAATATTTTAGAGGCACGATTTTTAAAAGCATTTGTGCTTTAAAATCTTCACTAAATTGTCCTAATGAGATCTCCGCCAAAACCTCATCATAAATAGTTTGCCATCTTTTCTTTTCTTCTCTCCAACAAAGCATTTTATATAAACTTGATATTAAATGTCTATGTACACTCTCTTGACTCATATTATTCTCTCCTTCTGTTTTTTATCTAGTTTCGTTATAAACAGTTTCTTTTTTAGGTGCTTCTCCAACACCATGGAAGTTTCCAACTACACTAACTCTTTTGTAAGTGTATTCGGTTCTCGCTTTGCGAGCGTCTGCTAAATATTGTTGATACATATTCGTTAAATTTCTTAAATTTTCGTTTGGTGAATATGTTTTAATACCAGCATCATAATATTGTTGTTCTATTTTTCTACTATTGTTCATGTATCTTTCTAACCATATAGGTTTCATACATACTGCTAAGACTTCAATTTCGTCTTCGGATAAGGTTTCAAAGAAAACTTGAGAGCGTTCATCACGATTACGAAGATTGTGTTCTGATAAACGAGAAAAACCATTAATAGCACTTAATAATAAAGGATATAATGCTACATGTAATTCTTCGTCTGTTAAAGAAGCTAGATATTCGTCTTCAATCTTAGATAAGAAACGAACATACACTTCTTTATATTCAGTGATTTTCATTATTATTTAGACTTTTTAGTAGTATTTTTTTTAGCAGCAGGTTTTTTAGTAGTAGTAGTTTTAGGTTTAACAACAACTTTTTCTTCTTCTTTTTCTTCGATTTTAGCAACCGGAACTATAATTTCTTCTTCTTGTTCTAATTCTTCTTTAATAATAATTGTAGGTCTTAATTCTTCTTTTAAATATTTATCTATTTCAGCTTCAGTTAACCCCATATTGTATAATTCTTCTCTTGAAATATTAGATACTTGAACCATACCTTCTTTAAAAATAATTCTACTTCCTGGGTGATCTAAGATATCTTGTAGAGATATAGCACTAATTCTCATCTTAGCTCCTTTTTGTAAATTGTATTTACGTCCTTGTGTATCTGAAAGACCAATATTGCAATCTCCTACATTTTCTATAACAACTGTTCTGTCATTTGTATTCATATATATTTCCTCCTTAAAAAAGTTAAAAAAATATGAGAGGAGGTTAAGATTAACCTCTCTCTTGTTTATTTATAATTAAGCTGATACTTCAGTGTTTAAAGCAGTATTTCTATAAATACCCCAATAGTTGTTAGCAACTACTGCTACGTCAAACATATGTTGAGCTTGAACTTCAACTGAACCATCTTGTAATCTGAATTCATCGATTAATGTTCCACCTTCAATACCGATCTTAACTGGTTTTTCTTTTCCAGCGGGGATGATATAAGCGTATTCATCATCAACAACTTTTTCAGT
>JAEIGA010000565.1_pt1 | contig 54477 bp, 73 predicted proteins | sample 9270691 | NCBI WGS metagenome assembly JAEIGA01 (sample SAMN17057246, study PRJNA624740) | gut metagenome | biome: biome; isolation source: fecal sample | host: Bos grunniens | place: China: Xizang | collected 2019 | reverse complement strand
CTCGAAACGAACCTCAAGATCAAATACACTCTTCCCATCTCCTTTATACGGCATGCGTGTTTTACTCTGATATTCTCTTAACTCATTCCATACACTCGGCATGTTAAAATATATATTTCGCAACTCTTTCAGATTCTTCATCGAACAGAACTTACAAGAGACTCTATCTAAGTGTTCATATAGACCACCCCAGTCGTAACCGAGAGAATAACAACCTAGTAAACACTCGGCTTCTGTGATACCCCACTCAACCAATGGTAATCTGTGTTTACTGTTATCTTTTCGATTGATGCGATATTCCTCATCTGCTGCGATACCAACGCACAACGTATAATCCCCATGTTCACTAAGGTATTTTTTAATGGTTGATGTTTTTTGGTATGTCCCCCAACGGCAATTACACAAACCACACCAAGAAAAGCCTTTTTCACCGTTTCGTTTCGGGTAATCGAACATCAAGTAATCGAAAGATTTTCGCGGGTGTAATCTCGTAAACTGAATATGAGCATCATTTAATAGTTTCTCTATCGTATTTACGTGCTCATACATTTGTTGATATTCCCAACCTGTGTCGAAAAAGATGACCTCATCAATGTGTTCACCCCTACGTATCATTTCTAGCAACATCCAAGTGCTATCTTTACCACCGCTGAAAGATACTATAGTTTTCATTGTTCATGTTAAGGGGCTGGTTACCCAGCCCCATTATTCTGTTTTAATTAATCTTCGTTCTCGAACATGTCTTCAATCGTGTAAGTGTGCCAGTCGCCCTTCTTCGTCTTAGCGTAGTTCAACTGGAATGTCATCTTGCGAGATTTGATTTCTTCGAGAATCTGCTCAAGGAGTTCATCATACTGAACCCAGTCAACCCATGCGACAGGGCAATCAGTCTTCAGAGACTTCAGGAAGTTGTTGGCGTTGTTAAGACCGATGAGACTACCGTCTTTACCAACAAGAACCTGATTGTAGAAAATCGTCTGACCCTTGTACTCACCAGCTGCAATCTTGAACCAAATAGACAACATCGGCATACCAGTAGTTTTGGTTTCGTTCAAGAAGAGCTTGCTTACGCTCACTTCATACACATCGTGAGGTACTTCCTTGTACTCTCGCTTGTTGTCCTTGATTTCGGAGAGGTCTTTACGCATACCCTCCAAGTCCATGTCCTTATTCCACTTAGCGAATTTGTTGTTAGCCATTGTATGTTAGTCCTTTCTATTACTTAGTTGCGTTGTTGTACACTTCCATCAGTGCGTTGAAATCGAGGGGTATCTCATCGTTCTTGACTTTGATTCGACCGCCACCGAAAGTATATTCGTCAGTCTTGAATGAGATGGTGCGAACACCATCCTTCACTACTACTCGACCTACAAGGTCAACCATACCAGCGAGCTGATTGGCAACCTTCTCCTGAATGTTAGGACGATAGGTCGTGATGCTTGCACCCTGACGATTGGTGAAGCTCTTAGTTGCATCTTCATGTGAAATGAGGATGATGTTCTCATAGTCCATGTTGATGACCTTCTTCATCAGAGATACGAACGTCTTGAATACGAGTGAGAAACCTTTACCGTAAGGCATATCAGTCTCGTGTTCAATGTCGTTCTCGTTGAAAATCCACTCGCGGCAGTTATCGTGCATGTGCTCCACCAAGTCAATGACAATAGTCTTGAAGGTGTTTTGCTTTGCTTCGAGTTCCTCCACGATTTCCTTGAACTGATCCCATGCGAGCTTACGCTTACGCAAACGACCCTCAACAGTCACAGTGTCCTTAATGTGGATGTATGCTGCATCAACTAGCTTGAAGTTACCATCAGTGTTGAGCATCAGGGGGTCAGGGAACTGGTTGGCGAGTGTTGTCTTACCGCTGAACGGTGCTCCGTACAGCCAGATAACCTTCTTACTCACTGTGTCCAGTTTACGTCTCTCGTTTTTAGGAAGTATTGCCATAGTATCTTCTCCTTGTGTTCTACAGAAATCTTTGAGGCTACACCATTCACAGAGTCTAGTCTCGTTTTTTGGATATTCAGTGGCACTCTTAATCGTTTGAATGTCACTAAGGTACTGTGCTACCTTCTCGGGGTTGTAGTCTACCTTGACTACTTGAACCTCCATGTCACTCAGTGTTGCAAGCAGACGCTTACGAAACTGAAGTAACGTCTCCGTTTTCTTCTGTCTGATTTGAGTCTTCGGAAGAAACACGAAGTAAAGATTGTCTACAACATGACCCTGATGAGTCAGTTCGTAAAAATACTTGTAAATATGAAGCTGACCTGATTCCAAGTAACGATCCACGTTGTTGGAGTACTTATAATCGAAAATAGAATCCTCAGTCAAATAGTCTATATAACCAACGAAATTATTGGTTTCTATTTTCACTTCATGTGTACCTTTAGGTAAGATTTTAACAACTTTCGGTGCTAAAACCTCAATCTTCATGAACTCGTGAATGTGAGCGTCACCTATAATTGGATATTGACTGAAATAATACTCTCTAGCTGCATCTATTCCACTCTCGATAGCCTTGTGTAAAGCACTACCCACTATCAATGGGTCGGCAGGATCGTCACTTGGAATAGTCTTAAATTCATCTATATAACGAAGTTTGTATAAATACGGACATTGATTGAAACATCCTACTCTACTGTAACTAAACTTTTGATTCATATTATTTTCCATTTGTTTTAATGGTTAATGACCGTTCGATGTCCCAGTGATGGAACCTCCAATTCAAAGTCTTTTGTGGGATGTTTAACTCTTTTGACCAATCGGTGATACATTGAGTTTTACCGTTCCAAGTGACTAATTGAGTTGAACGTCTGTTTCGATTTTGAGTTTTCATATCAACCCATCGGCAATTATTAGGGGAATAATCACCAGTTGTGTCGATACGGTCAATGGTTAAAGTATCATCATAACCATTGGACATAGCCCAATCATAGAACGCTTTAGGATTATCGTTCCATTCGGTGCAAACGCGAATGCCTTTAGCCCCATAGAAATCGAATGCCCATGTCTTTGGGTTATTACAACGATTCTTCATATTCAACCAAATTCTATAAATTCGAGTGAATCTCAATCCGTGTTTATAACCTCTCATTATAGGAACCTTTCTATGTTTTGTTTGAATGCCTCGAAGTCTTTGGGATAGACCACGATACCGTAACCACCAGAGTCGTTTATCTGCGCGAGCATCTGTCTCTGAAGGTTAGACGTCCGACCTCTTTCAGCCTTAATCTCCACCTCAATCGACTTACCATGGATGCAGATGTGCATATCAGGCAGACCAGCCTTGGTGAACATACCACCGCCCCAACGCTTCTCGTAGTAGCCTACAGCGGGAACTGGTTTGTTCTTATAGTCAATCCCAAGAGCGTAGACACCCACACTCTCAAGGTATCGCTTGATTCTGTTCTCGAAGTTTTTCTCTCCTGCCATATCTCGTGTTGATGCCCCTTTTATACAACTTTTCTTTAACGATGTAAAGCAAAAAATTACTTTTTTTTCATTTTTCTTACAACTCCTTGATTTTCATCCTCCTCGAAAAGCGCATTTGTGTAGTCGACACCGCGCTCAAGCGCGGAATAGATTTTCTCCTCAACCGAATTCTTGCAAACTAGCTTGTAGTAGAAGCACGGTTTGTCCTGTCTGATTCGATGTACTCGCTTGAGTGACTGCATCCAGTCATCACAGCTAAGCGTTGGTGAGAAATAGACTATCTTGTTGGCTTTCTGCAAGTTAAGACCTTTGGATGCCGATACATACTGACACAGTGTCACGGAGTTCTCCTCGTTCTCGTAAGCTGTGAGGTCTTTCACATGACCATTCACTTCTGAGATGGGACGAGACTTTCCTATAACTTTCCTTAAACTTTCCAACTCCTCATTGAAGTTATAGAAAACTATCAATCTATCATCAGTAGATTCAAGCAGGTCTGCGAACGCATCCAACTTCTCTTTACAGAACTGACCACATAACATGCGCTCATACAACATCTTAGTGAGTGTTGTATCACCAACTAGCGTTCTATCACCAACCTCGACCACACGTTCTTTCCTGAACTTGCGATATTGTGGCGTGGCGTTCACGTCTATGTTCACGAATGTCTGTTCGGGTAGGGTGAGCACTTCTTCCGTCTTCAGGAAACGGAAACCATACTCTCGGAGTGAACTCTTCAGTTCATCCACGTTCTTGTAACCAACTATAACCTTGATTGGGAAAGGTGTGTTCTTAACGGTAATCTCTTGTTCAATCACATAGCGATTGTAGAAGTCACGTTTAGATATGTTCCACCCGCACAGTTGACCAAGCGTCCAGAGGTTCTCATACTTACCTTTACTGACTGTACCAGACAACAGGATGATATTCTCGATGTCAAGTCTCATTATGGCTTTGGTGCGCTTGGCACTGGGGTTTGATATTACGGTGCATTCATCGAGGATGACGCTGAGGTTTTTCAGTGACCGTAACTCTGGTCGCCTGAATACAATATCGTAGTTTAGAACGATTACACATTTACGATCTGGAATCACAGCTTTCGGTTTGGTGTAATCAATCACTTCCCACTCAGGGTAGTTGTCGTTCAAGTGCTTAATCCACATGGGTACGAGAGATTTCTGACACACCACCATTGCGTGTTTGAACTCGAATGAGCGCAGTTTTTCGGTGGATGTGTGGGTCTTGCCTGTACCCATATCCATTGATAGACAACACCTTGTGACTTTTTCGAGTGAATCGAGAATGTCTTGTTGATGTTTATATAGTTGTACTTTGCTCATTTATCAGCTCCTTTCTTAGTTGTGAACCGATATAGTTGATGGATATTTTGAAGTGATCACACGAGTCATCCAGACTACCTATATCATTAAACAGATGACATTTGCAAAGTGCTTCAGACGACATACATCTGAATCTACAATTCAAACAGATTTGTTCCTTTTCTGGAACATCCAACTTCCTCTCACATTCTTCGAGGAACTCTATGAATTTAGTACGCAGTTCTTTCATATCTCCACATGTGACTTGAATGCTTCCTTTAATCCTTCTCCGAATATAATTTCTTCTTCAAGTGTGGCTGCCTCCAGAGCCTCGCGGATGAGTTTCTTGCGCTTACGTTTAGCGGTGGCAATGGCTTTGGCATTCTTCTCCACAGCATCACGTGAGCACAGTCCCAACCTACAGTAAAACTCGTAGAGCCGTCTCTCTATATTTTCTCTAGCCAGTGCTTCACCAGCTTTGATGAACAACCTTTGTGATTTCGTCAGTTTCATTCTATTACCGCTGTTATTGTTTTTATCGGGTTTTCTAATCGAACAGCCTCAATTTGAAGCTCTCGCTTTTTCGGGTCGAAGTAGTATTCTACAATGGTCATATCGAGTGCTTTCTCAAGTCGTTTAATAAGACCATGTGTAAACGGAAGCTCACCGCTTTCGATTTCTGATGTTATCTTCTCAAATTCATCTATGTTCATAATAACGACAAGAACTTAATCATTAACTATCCCATTACACCACCGATGAACGCTGCAAGTATCGTAAGACATAAATCTTCAGTCATTTATATACTCCTCTAATAATTTGCGTGAGATGTGATACACATGACGATTTGATGTTTTAATTGCTACACCAAAATTGAAAACGCCTCGTTGTAACCCTATCCTCAATGTTTGTTCGCTCACGCCTAGTTTCTTCGCTGCTTCTTTTACTGTTACTCTTGACACTGTACATTCACCCCATTCCCGAAGAAAATGTCGTGCGTCTCCTGTGGGGTAAGGTTGTATTTCCATACGATTTTCCCTATCTCCTCAGCCTTGAATTGAACCTTACCATTCATCTTCTGACTCATGGCAGTCATACTCAAACCAAGGTACTCAGCCAACTTCAACTGAGTATCATCGTTACTCAACATCTTAATTCTTAGTAATTTCTGATTCATATAACTCCTCGTTTCATTTTTAGATACTACTCATGAGTACCCGAAAGGTATTCTAATATAATGTTTAAAGAAAATCAACACTAAAATGAAGAATTTTTCAACAATGACACACTTTTGTGATACAATGAAGGTAGAAGGAGGGGAGCTTACACTTATTACACTTCGATTTTCCAATGTGTAAGATGCGTAAGCCTTGGTACTAAAGGGTTTACAAGCAAAATTACGCATATTACGAATTTTTCTCCTATATTTATATCTTTTTTCATATATAAATATACGTACTAAGAAAAATTTATACCCTCGAAAAAATACAGGAAAATAGAAGCGTAAGATTCGTAATTTCGTAAGATTTGAATGTTATCCATTGAATAGCAATAGATTGCAGTCTTACACTTAATTTTCACCAAGTGTAAGAAAGCGTAAGGAGAGATGAAAATGAGACGGGCAAACTCCACAGGAGGCATCATCAAGCTTGGTGGTAAACGCAGAAAACCGTGGGCAGTGAGAATAACAGCAGGTTGGACGGACGATGGTAAACAGATTTTCAGGTATGTAAGTTACCACGAGAAGAAGACTGATGCGAGACGAGCACTGGATGCGTACAACGTGAACCCATTCGATATAGACGCAACGAAGCTTACTTTTGAGGAAGTATACAATCAGTGGAGTGAGCGAGCATACCCGACACTATCCGTGAGTTCGGTGAAGAACTACAAAAGCGCGTATAAACACGCAAAACGCTTGCACGTAGCGCGGTTTGCTGAAATTAAGACTAAACACATGCAAGACGTGGTTGACGCTATACCGTCACAGTCTATGGCGCGAATGACGAAGTTCTTGTTCCAGAAGCTCTACACATACGCACTAGAGAACGACATCGTGGAAAAAGACTACTCAACATTCGTAAAACTGACTCAAGAAAGCGAAACTAAAGAGAAAGTACCATTCACTGACGCAGAGATTCAGATGATGTGGAATAAAGTAGGGAAAGTAGAATACGCAGACTTGATTGTAATTCTCTTATACACAGGTATGCGAATCGGTGAACTACTAGACATGAAGAAAGAGAACATCCACTTAGAAGAACGATACATGGTAGGTGGTAGTAAGACTGACGCTGGTAAAAATCGTGTCATACCACTTAACAAGAAAATCATACCGCTCATCCAAGCACGCATGGAATCATCACAGTGTGAATATCTGTTCACAAACACTAAAGGGAACCAATTAAAGTACCACTTGTTCATTAGTAAATACTGGGACGAACTCGTTGGTGATTTGAAGGAATCGCACACTCCGCACTCTTGCAGACATACATTCGTTTCCAAACTGGATAGCTTAGGTGTAAATAGAGTAATTATCCAAAAAATCGTTGGTCATGCCGCGAAGGACGTAACGGATATTTACACTCATAAAAACCTTGATGAATTGCTTGCGGCAGTGGATTTATTAGACTGATTTTTGTATATTGCGCGTATCTTTTAAGTAACTTACAGTCAACAAGTTACACAAATTTAGAGACATATTAAATATCAACAAACGCCGAGAACTCAATGTTTTCGGCGTTCTTACTTTACATCATATCTTATGTAAGGTAAACTGATATTTGTTGATACACCAAGGGTTCAGAGGTCATCTGTAACTTTTAAGTATCTTTTAGAAAATAGATTTTCAAAAAACAAGAATGGGGTGGTAATTTACCACCCCATTCGATTTCGACCTAACACAAGTCGAACTTTAGCGCGATTTTACTTATCGAAGATGCAGACCTCACCTGTCAGAATGTGGTACATTTCATGAGCACCCTGAATCTGTTCCTTGGTGATGTTACTGCAACTTCCCAATAAGAAAGTGAAAATTAGAGAGATGCTTATTTTCATTTCAGTTTGGCGAATTGGAGGTGCATCCAATCATACCCGAGTTCACGTCCGAGAGAAACTGCACCATGTTTCTCCCAAATCTTCCACCACATTTCGCAGTCTGGGTGACTAAGTGATGCTTGTGGTTTCTTCATAGCGTATGTGTTCTTCTCAGCGGCGAAATCGAGAGCGATACCCCAAGCGTGCATACTCAGAGAAGATGAACCAGTGCTCTTGCGGTAATTGTATGAACCACTGTACTGGTCAAGACCTAAACGCTTGATTTCAGCGATACCGTAGTGAGCTAGAATCTCTTTCAAAGCTGCTTGTACACGATCGGCAATAAGCTTATGTACACGAATCGTTTTGACAGGCTTCCCACAGTAATATAGCTGATACGCTGGTTTAATGTTCACCAGATTTGATTCGTCACCAGCCTTACCGAAAATACTCGTTCCCTTACGGACTACAGCTTGGGTTGGTAGATTACTCGATATTGTCGTAGTAACACCAAGTGCCTTTGCTATTGCTGCAATAGTTTTTTGACCGATGATACCATCGGCTGTAACTCCTACTTTTCGTTGAATTGCTTTAATCATAATTATTCCTCCTCTATGATATTAAAATACTCTCTAGCCTCCTCCAGCGAGGCAAACTCCATGTAGCCATTTTCCTCCCAGTTCGTGACGTAATGTCCCCAGTCGAGATAAGGTTTACCGTCAGGATCCGCGCCCTGCTTGGCGTAAACGGGAGCTACTTGTGGGCGGAGCGAATAAGTTGCCGCAGGTTTCGGGTAAGCATTTCCCGTAGCGTTTCCGTTCCATTGCACCGTTAGAGACCACCCCTTGCTCTCGGTAATTTCTATGTAGTCGCCTGTAGTCTCGTCAATGGGGAAGTTTAACGGCTCATAGTTTGGGTCTAACCTCTTCAGGGCGGCATTTACGTCTGGGTCATACTTATGGTCAACGTGAATGCCAAGCGTTATTTTATGCGTGCCACTCGTCCAAGCTGGAATGGAATTGCAAACTCTCAATGCTGATGGTTTGTCTAATAGACAATTACCGAACATGTTCGTTCCATCACTCAAGGAAGGAAACTCGGCATCAATGCTAGTCATGACTTTGTTGTTGTAAAACATGCCAAACCCGTTGGTCACTTTCGGGAAATACCCCGAAACTGACGGTAAATAATAATTTTCTGACACCATGCTTTGCCCATTAGTTAGTTCAGGAGTATAAATATATGCTTGTGTAATAGGTAGATATGTCAACATTGCTACAGCGCTTTGAAGCTTTGGTAAAGGCAAAGACCAAGACTCAAGTTTTGTCCGATGGAACATATCTCTTCCTTCCGTCAACTCAGGCAACGGAATGACCCATATTTTAATTTGGGTGTAGCCGAACATTTTTTCACCGTTCGTCAATTTGTCAAGCGGAGAGTTAAAAACCTCTAATTTTGACGCTTGCCAAAACATCCAATAACCATTTTTTAACTCAGGCATTGGAATATTCCATTCGACTTGAGTGCTTATATTCTCCATTAAATATCGCCCATAAGTCAAATTGTCCAACCGACCACCACGAACTGAGCGGTCAGCATTAAAAAGCAAATAATCCCCCTCAGTCTCGCCGCCGCCCCCGCTTAACACAACGTGAGCGGCTCCCCTAAAATTTTCGGTGATAGTGCAGTCGGTAGCTGACATGTTTGTGGTCGTTGTTTTCGCAACGAAAGACAATTGCTTACCAGCGGGCACCGTGCAAAGCGGGTCTCCGTTAGCGGCGGTGACTTCTACCTTTGAGTCAGTAGCTGATACCGTGTAGGTGTGACCAATTTCTGTGGCTATCTGCGGAGCAGCTGGAATGTTTCTACCTTCTGCGGAAGCATAAAGCGATAACGTGGTAATCTGTTCCTCAGTTAGACCAGTATCACCCTTCTCACCCTGAATACCTTGTTCTCCACGTTCACCCTGAATACCTTGCTCACCACGGTCTCCCTTATCACCTTTATCACCCTTCAGGGTTGCGAGCTGTTCAGGTGTAAAATCATCGTAGGTAAACGAATCACCCTTATCACCCTTATCACCTTGTTCACCACGCTCTCCTTGCTCGCCTTTCTCGCCCTGTATGCCCTGTATACCCTGCTCACCCTTTTCCCCTTTAAGAGATTCAAGTTGTTCTGGTGTGAAGTCTTCGTAAGTGAAAGGATCTCCCTTATCACCTTTCTGGAAAGTACCAAGCCACTCTTCTTCAGTACCCTCAAAACCATGCTTCACGGCGATGTCGTAAGCAGAATCACCATCTTCACCCTTAACACCAATGGCAATGGTATTACCATCAGACTCAATCACACCATCGACAACTGGAACAGTGATGTAATACTGCTTCGGTGAGATACCAGAACCAGTTGAATGTCGACTTGTGGTGTAGATTCTTCCTGATACAATACGATACTCATGATTCGTGCTCACTCGCTTGGCGAATACATCGAATCGAGGTATTGAGCAACCAACAGAATCTTCGGATGGTACAGTCACAACGTATTCACCAGTCTCATTCTTATCTATTACGAATTGTGCTTTTGTCGTACCACCGTATACTTCAAAGTCATCAAGCTCGGTTTCGAGTTTGATGAACATCTTAGCGATCTGTCCTTCTATGAGTTCAATGTCCATAATTACTCCTTTCAAGGTTTGTGATGATAACCTTCCAGCGTATCAACTCGCTCAGTTAGACTATTTATCTTTGTTTCGTGTACCGTTACTCGTTTATCCAACTCAGTCTCATCGTCTTCGACTTTCAGTAACAATTTCTTCAGTTCTTGCACAGCGAGACTCAGTGTATCTATTGAAACTCGTAAAGGTTTAATAACTATGAGGTTTACTATCGTTGCAGCAAATGAAACGATAGCAATTACCTCAACTATAATTTCAAGTGATTCAGTCATGTTCATTTTCCTCTTTTATGTTGAAGTATTCACGAGCCTCATCTAGTGAGGTAAATTCCATATAACCTTCAGGGTCAGAGACATAATGTCCCCAGTCTAAGAAGTTCTCTACGGTTCCGTCATGAGCTTGCATCTCACCGAGTCTAGCGTACACAGGCATACCTCTACGAAGACTAAACGTAGACGCAGATGACGTTGTTGGTGTACCATTCCATTGGATTGCAACACGCCACTTCTTACCTTCGGTTCCACTCTGAGCATAATCAATTTGAGCAATAGCCTCTAATAACTCAGCATCATGTTGAAAGTCGATATGTATACCGAGCGTTATTTTTGAGGTATTTGGTTTAGGTGCCACTGGTAAGAGGTTTATTATTTTTAAGGCAAGGTCTTTACTCATTTCTAGCTGACCAAACATATTATCGCCCCACGATAGTGACGATATATTAGCTTCAAAATCTTCGGGATATTTTAGCTTTGTACCTGCGAACATACTACTAGCAGAATACACCTTTGAAATATCACCTTTGAATCTCTTTAACCCAGAATAAGTAAACCAAGCATCACCAACTGTGAGATTGGGTAAATCCTGCTCAAATACCTCAAGTTTTGTATTCTTCTGCATAAACATGTCAGCACGAACCATTTCAGGCAGCGGATACACCCATACACCATCGCTCGTTACATCTGTTTTGTAATCTGAGTTGACAGATAACAGATCCTGCATGCTTTTACAATGAGCGTATTTATTAAGTTCATTCCATTTAACTTCAACGTGATGATTATACTCAGAGACTACTATGTTCTCTGGCAACACGTTATCCAATAACGACCTGATGGCATCCCACTTATCCTCACTTATTCTATCTGTATGTACAATAAGTCGTGTTTCGTCATTGATGTAGTCTAACACAAATTTATCCTCACCCAAGACTGTTGTAAGCATCTCCTTCAACACTCTCCAAGTGTATGGGAGTTTTATACTGAGCGCGGTGAGAATCTTAACTCTTCGCTCGTCCAAGGTCATGTCATCTGTAACCACTAGACCTAGAATCTTCTCCCAGCGTTCGAGGGCATACTCAGTTGCCTCATGGATGAAGGAATCCTTCAGTAGACGGTAAATGCAATCCAGAAGCTCGTTGAACTCAGGGTTCTCAGCCTTTGCAATCTGTTGGAACTCAGCAGTGTCACGTACAATGCTGACCCAATAGTTTTCTATGGCAACAATTCTCTTATCCATTTACAGTCCCCCTAGTTACGATTGAATCCTTATCGACAGACAGGTTCTCTGCCTTACCGTTAATCGTTGTGTCCTGAATATCAAGAACACCAGTAACATCTAATATACGGCTTTCGATGTGTGCGATACGAACTCGAATCTTGTCTGTTTCAGACCAACCTTTGTTCAATTCCTCTAGATACTCATCAATGACTTGTTGGACGTCAGACTTCACAACTTCCCATGAGTAGCCCTTGGCGTATGTAAGATTGAACGATACGTCAACTGGTGTGTTATATGCAGCAACGATTGTAACGAAGTGACCGATGGGTGCTAAACCAGAACCCTCACCTGAGTTTGCTTCAGGGTCAATAATCGTCTGAACTTCTTCAACGAGTTCTTCGGTTGGTATGTTATCATCAGAATCGAGAATCACACACTTAACGGTTCCACCGCCATTCCACTGAGAGGCAGAATATATTTTCACTTGACCGACACCTGCAATAGACAGAATCTTTTGCTGATAGTCAATTCTGTTACCGCCAAATGCCTCTGATTTAAGCGATTCAAAATATCGCCTACGTAGACTTTCTGTGTCCTCTTCATCTTCACCTACGATGGAAACTTCCACGATGTGTGCTGTCTGAAGACCGTTGATGTAGTTAATCGGAATTAGTTGTCCAGTTACACCGTTAGCCACAGAACCGATTGTTTCACACTTGAGATAATACAGACCATCGCTGATTTTCTCAGTAACCGCATAGTTCAAATCCTCATGTGAGAATCGAGAACCGATTGGTATTTCAATGTCAGACGGTGTAAACTCACCCTTAACGATAGCGTAACCAGCTGGTTTAGGTGTGATACCTCGCTCCAGACAGTGCTTAATCAGGAAGTTGCGCGTTGCTGTATCAGCAAACATTTCCATGAGTGCGGCCTCAAGGAGAACGTAAGCATTATAGAACTCTGCTGCGGCTGGTGCCAATGAGTCCCATTTGATTGAACCCTCACGCTTGTCGTATCTCGCAGATACTCTATCAAGCATGCGTTTTAAAATTGCATCAAATGTAAGTGCGCTATACATATTAAATCACCACGTTAAGTTCCATTTCTATTTCACCAAAAATTGAAGTACAAGTGAATGTAACGGCAACGACACCTCGCTTGGATGTATCGAACTTAAAATCACCAACTGAGATTGTTCTATCATCCTGCATCACAGCTTCAATTATTCTAGCTTCGATTTCTGGTACAGCATACGCGATATGTGTACCAATCAAGTCTTTTAATTCGACACCATAATTCCAAGAATAAATGATGTACTCATATCTCTCGGTGCTAAGAATCTTGTATACAGCCTGTTTGTAAGCCTCTTGTTTATCAATGTGACCTACAACATTGGTTTCAGTCAGTCTACGAGTCAAGCTCGGTTCACGAACAAAAGTAATAGAGTCTCCGAAGCTGTACGCTTCCTCGACACTTGCAACTGTTGTTGGTGTAACTGTACTCATATCTTTTCACCTTCTGTTTTAGCTTCCCCAACGCGATCAACTACAACATAACTCTGACCGCCTTGTTCACGTAATAATAGCACCTTTTCACCTGTAGTCAAGCCATTATGAATGGTGATTTTCTTCCTACCTTTGATGTTATGTTTGTGTTCCGTCTTTAACGTAGGCTTTCCCTCATTTCCGTTTTCGTGAACGTGTTCCGTTTCGTCTTCCGTTGTCCATCCGACTGTGATGTCAACACTATGGTCTTTCACGGCATTAGTTAATCTGAGATAGTCTTCAGTTAGAGTGAATGTCTGGTCTATGTTAATGGCAAGAGGTTTCGTGGCAATAACTTCCCCCATGTAGAACTCACATGGAGACATACTGCTATACACACCTTTGCTTAGCATGCGGAGAGATTCTGTCCACTTTGGATATTGATTATTCACTGTAAAAACCCTTTCCGTCCGTTAATGTCATATCCATGTAATGATCGTTCTGACTGAATGTGTGAGTGACACTTTTAACCCACATTTTCTTAACTTCTTTTGGTAAATCACCCATCATACTCTGGTCAACATACACACCTGAACCACCACGTACACGGATGTCACCGAAATGACCGTTTACGCCGAAAGAACGAGAAACATACTGATGTGCGGCTAGTCGTTGCTTGGCAATTTCCTTAGCGTTACCGCCATTCTGTAAATCAACTTCAAGTTGCAACACACCGTACTTTGACTGAGAATTCTTGTCGTCAAGTACGTATACATCAGAAGACTCTGAATTACTCACAACGATTCGGTTGTATGTATTGTTGGCGATTGACGTTGAATAATCGAAATCCTCAAACGTGTCTTTGTCGATATACAAATCCAACTGCATCTCGTCTCGTGATTTCAGATATAACTTACCAGCCTCATCGTAGAGTATGAACTCTTCACCACTACCTATAGTGGTTAGTGCTACAGCACAATCCAATATATCGAATACACTGGTCATCTGCTTAGCTAGTTTAGGTATTACGTAGTTACTCTTCGAGAGTGAACCAATGGGTCTACCCATGTCTTCAGCGACACGCTTTACTATTTGGTCTAGAGTAAGACCAGTGAAGATGTAGTTCTTCTTATTCTTGAAGTAGAATGTTGCATCGAAACACGTCACTTCAATGTGATGTTCTTTGTTTCGCTTCTTTTCAAACACATAACCCTTGAACACTTCCTTACCATTGTAGTGAAATATAACTGGAGCACCTTCTGGGAAACTCAAACCATCCTTGACACCATCCGTACTACCAGCAACTCTGTCTTTGATGCAAGTGAATGTCAATTTAGCAGGAGCACCACGCTTACTGTATTCGAGCGTAACACCGTCCTCGACAGCTGGCACCTGACTCCTTAGGTACTCAACACCATCCTTCTTAACATTTGTACGAATCTCTATGATGATATTAGACATGATTAGAAGAATACACCCATTCCACCCATTGACGCTCCAGCCGATTTAACCGTAGTGAATGACGGTCTCTGCTTACTTATCGGTACGTTAATTTTAGTTCCAGATTCAATTGGTGTTATTACAGATTTATAATAATTTACTTCACTATTAATCATGGGTTCTACCACTGTTTGAACGGCACTCTTAGGTGGTGGGAAGAATGTACTCGTCAATTCCTGTTTTGGTTGAATTATTCCATCCTCAATCAAACTATCTGTGATATTTGCCGATATTTCATCGCTGACGTCTGGTACTTGATAATTATTCTCCACTGCAAAATCATACCAATCGTTAAAGCTACCAGTGATTTCTTTTGATAGATTTGGTAATGTATCCTCTTTGTTTGCTTTTACACTAGATGGTATTTTCTTACCCGTTGTTGGACGAGTTTTTGTAACAGTAGCAGTATTTGTGGCATCGTTTTTCTTATCGAAAATTTTCGTACCGTAATCGACATACTCTTTCAGATTGATAGAACACATCACGTCAAGTCCGTGTGCTTCAGCGTCCTCATCGTAAGTGAAATCTTCAATCAAACACTTAATGTATGTGAAATACAGTATTTTGTTACTAGGACTCATTCGTGTTACGATGAATCGGAATGGTAACATCATTGATTTCCACTTATTGAGTAACGGAATCATCACACTTGCTGTGTAGCTACCAAGTTGATAATTTGCGAATGGGTACTGTTGAACTTGAGGTAACAAGAACTCGAACGATATTTCCCTAAGACCTGCTGTTTTAGGAATGTTAATCTCACCTTCATTAACCAAGGTAACTGTCTTGTTTAATGAAGGTGTTTTAATTGACAACGCTGATGGGGTAATTGGAAGCGGCACTACCCCAAGAAAGAATAAGTAAGGCATTTTTAATAAACTCCTTCCATTTTAGAAATAACTTCGTAATACAGTTCCTTGGCTAAGCGTTTCATAACCTCATCAACATCGAGACCAGACTTGATGTGGTTTACGTTACTCATATCCACCTTGAAATTCATTAGCTGACTACGATTCATCGAATCGCGTTCGGCAAGCTGGCGAAGATACTTGAAGTCTTCATCACTCTTCTCCGTGTTTTTAGCGGTATCACCAGTATTCTTTGCAATGTCACCAGTGTCACCTGCAATTTTGTTAAGAGCTGAATTAGGATCAGCGAAACCACCTGATAATGCCTTTGCGAAATCACCTTTCTCAAGAGCATCTGTTACTTTCTTAACTTTGCCACTATCGAATACACCCTCGACCTTTTTAGATAGATTGTTGCCCCAATTATAAGCATTACTTACTGCATCGCTACCTATGTTCTTCATCCTAGGTGCTTCCCAGTAATCAGCTGGTTTGTCTGCCACTAAGTCGTTTAGACCAGACTTAAACGATTCAAGGTCGCTAGTTATTGATGAGCGTGCTTCGATTTTACCACCTTTACCTAAACCCAATGCGCTAGATACACTGTCTGGAAGAATATCTACGAATGCGTTCCAACCATCAATGGCTTTATTGACTGCCCACAGAATTGCGTTAGCGAATGAGGTGGCGAATTGGTCGCAACCTTTCGTCATGGCAATCAAGCAATCAATTACATTTGTTGCAAGGTTCACGAAAAGTTTCTTAACAGAATACATCGGTTCAGTCCACACATTGACGAAGAATTCAGCGAAACTAGCTACTGCGTTCCACAGGTATGCTATCGTGTTCCATATATGAATACCGAGTAATGTAAAAGCACCGCAAATTATACCAGTTGCACTAATTGACGTATCTGCGCAATAATTAATAGCGGCTACAACAAGGTAAATCAGAACAATAATCGCTATAATTGAGGCTATAACCCAAGTATACGGACAAGCATACATTGCAGCATTCAAACCTAACTGTACCTTTGCGAATCTTGCAGTAACAGCTGTTATACCACGAGTAACGAATACACCAATCACTTTAGCTGCGGTTAGTGCTGTTGTTGCGGCAGTGCATATACCTTGCCAAATAGCTGTGGCAACTAAAATTGTCTTATATGCTGTGAATGCAGCAATCACACCCCAGAGGATAGGTGCTATGAAACTAAACTTATCTTTAATGAAAGTACCTATATTCGCTACAACATCAAATACCTTAGCTAACGCGACACCACCGACATTCCACAATCTCACACACGCTCTTGAGACGCGAACCATGACATGATCAATCCAAGTGGCGAATCTCTTGAATCGTTCGGTCTGAATAATTGCTGTGATACCCTTCAGGATAGGTGTGAACGCCTTGAGTGCTGAGTTTTTGAACACTTGCCAAACCTGTCCCCAAGTCCAAGTCATGTTCTCAGCCATCTTGTCAATCTTCTTGGCACCGTTTAACATTGCATTAACAACGGTCTCAGCTGATATTTGACCCTCGTAACCTAATTCACGAATTTCCTCAGCAGTAACTTTAGCGTCTTTTGCAATATGTTTTAGTTTGTCTGGGAGAGTGTTGAAGAAACTATCTCCCATTCGAGTAGCTTCATCGGCAATGACTTGAGCCACCATCGGCATGTTCTCAAGAATAGACTTGAGTTCGTCACCACGGAGCTGACCGAATGAAAGTGCCTGAATCAACTGATTCATGGCGGCGTTCGTTTGCTGTGTAGTTGACTTACTAATCACAGCCATCTTATTAAACGTCTCCATGAAACGAACCATCTCATCACTACTACCGAATAGATTACCAGCCTGAATGCCTACTTTTGATATTGAGTCAGACATTGCTAAGTAACCACTGCGGGAACGCATAGCGGCAGCGTAAATCTTATCTTCTAGTTCGGTGACTGATTCACCATCCTTAACCATTAAACCAAGGCGTGCTTCGTTTGCAGCCAACTGGTCAGAAGTCTTAATGAGTGAACCAGCTGTCTGCACACCCAAGTATGCACCAACCATTGATTTTATTTTGGATGTCAGAGCATCAGCTGTAGATACACCCTTACGTAAGGTAGAGTTGAATCTTTCCTGAGCCTTGGTGTTATTATTGATGGCAAAGTTCCTTCGTCTTTCTTTTCGCTCTAACTCTTCTGCTTTGACAATCGCTTTACCCATTTGGGCTTGCTGTTTATCCCAAGCTTCCCGTTTTACTGCCTCTTGACGTTTGACTGATGCAATGTTTGCCTCCTCTATCCTCTTAACACCGTCAAGTGCTTTCTGAACTTGCGCGGCTTGTTTATTTGCCAAGTCAGCTTGATCTTTAGCTGCTTTATTTTCAATAGCTTCTATTCTATTCCTCAAATGCAGCTCGTCCGTCAAATGACTTTTTAGTTCTTGAGTGATTACAGCTTTCCTCTTTTGGGCATTCTCAATCATGAGTTCGGCTTCACCTATATCATACTTGAGTCCCTTTATTTGTTTGTCGTAATTAACAATCCTAGCTTCGTTGCGTGCAATTTCGGCTACCCACTTATTTCTCAATAACTCTAAGCTCTGGATTTGATAGGCACTAACCTCTTCATCATTCTTCGCAGCTTCAATAGCCTTTTCAAGTCCAAGTAACTTGTGTTGTCTATAGTCTATATCTGCTCTAGCCTTACCTTGCAGCGTTAATGTACTATTTATTTCCTTTTCCAGATTGGAAATTCGACTTTTTCTTTGGATTAAGATGTTAGAATATGAAGCACGTTCTTCCTCAAGCTTGTTTCTTGCACGTTCACTTGCGAGTATTTGGTTATTGAGTTTCTCAATCTGACTCTTTTGTAGCTTGGTCAACTCAACTTGACTGGCTACCTTGTCTCTTGCGGCTTCAATTGATTTACTGTCGTAACAATTTCTGAAAGCAACGTCAACGGATTTGAGTACATTCTCAAGATTCTCCAACGCTGCTGTCATTTTAAGCAACGCAGGGGAGACACCATCTTGTAAACTTATACTCGTCTTTATTCCTGCCATGATGATGTCTCCCCTTTCTTATCTTTTGCGTTTTGCTTTCTTCGCTTCCTCCTTCTCGTTTGCCATTCTAATGTCTATAGAAGCGATTATGAAAGCTTTTTCTCTTAAATCCATCTCGTCAAATTGACGAGGTGTTATTCTTAGTTTGTGAAGGCAATAGTATGCGTAGTTCGACATATTATCACCTTCGTTGATTAGTTTTTTGCCTCCTCAACCAGTTCGTTCACATCTGTATCAAAACCGTTGAGTTCCGCGACCTTACCACTAAGCTGTACGTACTCACCAGCACTCAGCATAGCGCGAAGCAGATTCTCAGCACCCATCACCTTATAGCTGTTCTGAAGCTCAGCGTCATTAAGGTCAGGATATACAACGGCAGCAGCTGTCATCTTTGCCAGATATGTATTAGTGTCAAGCTCCGAAGTGTACTGGTTTGAGCGACCAGCTGTCTTCACCTTACGAGTAGCTGCGCGGCGAATATCTTCGTCCTCACCAGCTGTAAGCGGTCGAAGTTCCCACTCAATAGGCTTACCGTTCTCTACGAAGTTCTTGGAAACCACGAACTTGATGTTATCCTGCTTGATTTTGTTCTGTGCTAAGAATGCGCTAAAGTTTGACATTGTGTTAAGTCCTTTCTATTGTTTTTTAATCTTTACTTCATACCTTCGAGTTCACTGAACTCTTCAGGCATTTCCCAATCCTCGAAGGTGAAGTTGAACTCGTCCTCCAGAGTCTCGCCATCAGCATCAAACTTAGCGAGTGGTAGAGAGTCGATGTTGCAGTCCTTCAGGATGATGGTCTGTCGACCGACCGTTGACGTCTTGTCTTCGTTAGTCACCTGAATGTCGAAGTACACGTCCTGACCAGTTTCCTTGAACCTCTGCATCAGCTTACGGAAGATAGAGGTGTTGTAGTGGAAAGTAGCCGAACCAGTACCCTGCCAACCAGTTGCCTTGTTACCCTTACCAGTTCGACCTAGGATGGCAACCTCCGTCTTGGTCTTCTCCATGGTGGCTTCAAGATTGATAGCTTGCATGAAGTTGTAACGTGTACCTTCGATGGTCACGAAACATTCAGCCAACGGAGCAGAGATTGCATCTCGTGCGTGCATTAGTTGAGTAGCCATGTCTTATGTCTCCTTAGTTAATAACGATTGTCATATAAAGCTTCTCCATAGCTGAAATCGGAGTTAGAACTTCGTTTACAACTACAGAATCGCGTTTTTCACCCTGCTCAACAATGAGTGAGTTCACCTCATACTTGTCGATGGCGATCATCTTCTCTAGCTCACGGCGATGGGTGACGATTCGGTTCCACAGTGAAATTCGCCCAGAGGCATCATTCTGAACTTTACCAAGGAATTCATCGTTGAAAATCTTGGCAGTATCGTTAGCACACTGGTCAGCAACACGGATTACCTGATTCTTGGCGAACATCTCACCCTTAGTGTCAGTGAAGGTAACGAGTGAGTTCACATCGACAAGAACACGAGTCTCGTCCTCGACCTTGTGGAAAGCGAATACACCAGACTTAATGTAACCAGCTAGTTCAGTCTGAGTCTCAGTGCAAGCAATCTCAAGGTCGCCATCATAGGTCATGTTAGTGCATGACTTATTAACAGCACAACCTGCTAGAGCACCAGCTGCCCAGTAGATAGCGTTAGACTGAGTTGAGAGCAGATTCACAACACCCTCATAGTCAGCAGAATTACCAGCGATAATGGTCTGGAACTTCACACCGATTTCCTCACGAAGACGCTTGGTGTAAGCAACAAACAGAGCCTGAGTAGTTTCCTCAGCAGTCGGTGGACACACCAGAAGGTTGAAGTTATACGGCTCAAATGCGTTCAGAGCGTTCTGATAAGAAGTGTTTGAACTAGTACCATCTGTACCGCCAGTCAACGGAGCACCAGCAGTTACAGCAAGTTCGGTTGCACCCCACGTGACGAAATCATTTTCAACAAGCTCGGCAGCAGTTGCCACCGTCTGCTTATCTACTTCGGTATTACCAATATATAAGCTCACATCGTATAGAGAAGAATCATCAATGTTAGCTTGAACAACAACCTTCAGGTCGTTACCACGTTTACCAACGCACTTTGCAGTAGCATAAGTGTTCTTAGCTGCGGCACCACCGCTATCGTTGAGGTTGTATACTAGTGCCTTCTTGGCATGTTTGAAAAGGTCACGTAACTCAGCAATCTCATCTGCTGCGTATGCGTAACCGAAAATCTTAATTGAATTCTTCTGGAACTCCTCAGCCGTAACAGTGAACACACCAGTCTTAGCCCAAGTTAGCGCGATTGGTAGTGCTACCGTACCACGCTCACCAAGGTTTGAAACAGCCTGTGCCTTGCTGACTACGTTGATGTAAGAACCCGGAAGAACCTTGGTCTGTGACGTGAAAACGCCGCCTCCTAATGCCATTGTTATTTCCTCCTTTCTTTACTTGGTTTTCTTTGGTGAGAAGAAGTCGCTGATAATTTTTTCGACCTCTTCAACTGTGTACTGCTTGCTATCGTCAAGAAGTACGTTGATGATGTCACGGTGTTTGGCAAAGCGAAGAGATTTCACGAACTGTAACTTCGTGAACTTATTCACTTTAACCACCGTGGTCTTTGTTGCTTTTGTTTCCTTAGCCATGTTTACTCCTCCCATTTACTAGTTGAGTCTATCGTTGATAGGAAGTTGTCATCATCTAATTGCCTCTTGACGAAGAAGTCGTAATGCACAAAGAAATGAAGTACACCATCCACGATTTCTGGTGACATTTTATCCCCTCTACATAAATTGTCAAGCACATAAATGTGTTCGAGACACGAGTACAATCGCTCTATCGCATCGTAGATTGCCTCTTTCTCGTTGTTTCCTTGTTTTGGGAAGAAATGTATGTCGTACAGATTCCTTCGCAGGTATCTGTTTTTTAATCTCAAATCATTCGTACCACGGACATGTACTATTGAGAAACACGGTTCTTCAAAGTTCTGCGGTATATCTTCTTTATATATCGCATAACCAGAGCCGAACTCATCGTATATCGCCTTGGCTATACCTTTAACTGTTTCACTAATCATGGAAAATATCTAAGAACTTCTTAATCATTCTTTCCTCTGCTATGTCTGGTAACTCTTCTCTCATCTCATCAATACTCTTAGTCAACATAAAGTGTCCTTCGTACCATCCATTTTTAGACTTTTTAGGTTTCGATGGATCAATTATATTGTTTAGTCTCAAGAAAGCCATTTGTTTTTTAGTGACTCGATGACCGAACTCAATATATTCTGCGTATTCAACAGGATTTTCAACATCTATTGATGAGTTAAAACCTCGTTTCTCCAATTTACCAAGCTTCCAATTCTGACGTAAATGACCAGTGTCCTTTGGTGTTCGTTCTTGAGCCTTAGCTAAACAACGAGCACCCGCGACTCGAACAATGTCTGCTGCGAGTTCGGAAGCATCAACATTATTACCGAACTCTCGTCTGATATTGTCTTTGATTTTTTTAAGAGCACCGAAGTTAATTTTTAATTTCATGCCTTATCGTCCTCCAGTTCAAGTTCGATTTGTTGATGATTGAAATGTTTAGCTGGTTCACCACTATTCTTGTATCTGGTTGTTGTTCCGTTTCGCGTGACAACGATAGTGGAACCAGCCTTGACTTCGATTTCAGGGTTAATCAGTAGATGTGTGATTTGATACTTACGCTCACTTACACCATCGCTACTATGAGCAGATACTCTATATGAGAGTTTACATGGAATGTTCTCATGAACGAGCACTTCTTCCATGTTTGTTGTGTAATCATCGGGACTCACTACACTCTGATACTCGTATATACTACAAGTGTCGAGATATAGTTTTTCGATGTGTTTTCGTGCTATTGATAAGTCCATGTCACCACACCAAACGGCGATGTCTTAATAGTTCATCTGTATGTCCGTTGATGAGTTTACCAACGAAATCGTTGAACACAGCAACTGGGTCTACCTGATAACTCACGTTATATTCCACGCGAGTGTCACCATCCTGAATTGACTTTGCAATCGGTTCAATATCAATGGATGTGAGTTGACCAGTTAGCTTCTTCAGTTGTAGGAACTCACCACAAATCATGTCAACTAATACATAGTCCAGACAATCTGGGACTTCATTTATGTTGCAGAAATGTTTGATGTGATGAATCGCCTTACCTTCAGAGTATTTGATGATCGATTCATCACCTTCTGTGAATTCGTAGCCGAACTGACTCAAACGTGATTTGATTTCCTCAAGTTCCATAACAACAACTCCATTAAAAAAGGGGTTAGGGTTTCCCCTAACCCCATAAGAATGATTAACCCTTAGAGATGATTCGAGCAATCGGAATGTCACGATGATGGACTTCCTGAAGCTCAGAGCCACTCTTACCGTTGCTGATAATAGCCCAGTGATCCTTGTTGAACAGTTCAGCATCAGTTGGTGACATCGAAGCGAGCTTAGTGTTACCAACGAAGCTGATACCACGAGGAACGAGCACGTTACGGCGGCGGTTGTACATGATGGTGATACCACCACGCTCAGCTGGCTTACGGTCGATTTCAGTCGGCACCTTAGCACCAAGTGAATCGAAGCTGAAAGCACCGCGACCAAAGACGTAAGTGGTATACAGACCAGTCTCAGGGTCATAAGGCATACCATCGTCCACGATTACAGTACGACCATTCCAAGTAGCCAGAGTCAGGTCACGCTGAATGCCGTTAGCATCAGTACCCTTCATCCACTCAAGGAGCTTCTGATTCTCAAGGTTCTTAGCAACAGTTGAGTGCATGAATACCATTGAATACTGACCGCGCTTATCACCACTAGCTTGCTGGGTAAGGGTGTTAAGGGTGTCAGGGGTAATCACGGTGTCAACAGTACCAGACACGTCAAGGGTGTGCTTCTCACTGAAAGCCTTCTCGTTGTCGGTGGCACCAGTCTTAGTACCCATACCAAACAGAGCGTCAGTTACACCCATCACAATCTTGGTGTCAACATCGTCCCAATAGTCAGCAACCTGCTGAGCCATCCACTGAAGTGGATTCTCGCCAGCTGAAATATCAGTCGTGAAGTCAAGTTCACCCCAACCTTTAGCGCGACCATAAGCGATTACGCCCTGTGAGGTAGTACCGATACCGCTGTACGGAATATCAGTCTCACCATCATAGTTCACAGGGTCGCCGCCAATGCGACCGCGCATAGGAACCATCGCGTAGTATGAACCAACCTGTGAAGACAGGAGTGATTTAACGCGAGGATCACTTACAAACACACCAGACTTAATGAGTGCATTACGGTTCTGGTGCGGAAGAGTCTCGGTGTAAGCACCGAAGGCTCGCTCATTGATAATAATTCCGTTGAATTCTACGTTAGCCATAGTATTTCACCTTGTTTATTGATTTTTAGATTTGACCAGAGTCAGCCATCTTTACGAAGTATTCGTAGCTGCCCTTAGCTGGTTCTGCGCCAACGGTTTTACCGTTGCCCTCCGCAGGTTTTGTACCGCTGATGTTTGGTTTAACATCGCCGTTGAATAGGTAAGGGGCAGATTCCTTTAACTTTGCAATCTGTTCATCCAGTCCATACAGCTTGTCACCGTCCATCTTGATGTTGTCCAGATTCACACCTACACGACCGAACTTGATGTCCTTCACACCAGCGTTCGTAAGAGCAAGGTCTACGGCACTATCGAGACGCATCTGTTTAATTTGATTCTCGTAAGCCTCGTTTGACTTCTTGTTCTCTTCCTGTAGCTTTGTAATCTGAGCTTGTAGCTTCTCCGAATCACCAGCGGCTTTCTTCAGAGTCTCAAGCTGCTGGTCTCGCTCAGAGACGCGCTGCTTGTATGTATCTAACTGCCCCTCAAGTTCAGTCTGTTTAGACTTGAGTGAGTTTACTGAATTACCATGTTCCATCATGATTTTGTCGATGACATCATCAGATAGACCCAGTGATTTTAGAGATTCTCGTTTCATTGTTTTTGTTCTCCTTACGTTTGTTCACGAAGTTTCGACTCCTTAGGTTGAAGCGATGACGCCCGCTCCGTTGCGTTAAATGGTTTTACTATTTTTACCTTAGACTGTCAACACCTTTTTCTTTAGTGTGTTAGCAGACTAAAGTATTGTAGTATAATTATAGCTCGACAAGCTGTTACTTGTCGAGCTTTTCCTGATTCTTCTTAGTGTTCACTACTGAGAAGTAATCAAGGAAATTGATAACCTTCTCAAGTACAGAATCATCCTTGGTAGTTGGTGTCAGCTTCACGATGATTGAAGCGCAAGACACAATAGCACCAATCCAAGCTAGAACTGTGTCACCATACGTTGTAATGAATTCAAGCATAATGTTTTCTCCTTTCTACGGTTAATACTTAATGATGGGGATAAGTTTCGCAGCAGGAGGCTGCACCGTTGAAGATTTACCATAAATTTCGTTGGATTTTGAAGCATCTAACGTAGCTTTAGTGAGTTTGTTTGTTTCATTTGAACTATAATCAAATGTACCGAAGTTGGATGTCGCATCGCCAGTTTCTTTTGAGAATGCTCCGCTAACATTTCCAATTAGGAGATTCGCAGGTGTAGTGTAACCATCAGTAATCGAGAACGAACCTTCGATGTTCGGCAAACCAGCCTCTATATATCCACCAGCGGTAGTGGCACCCCACGCTACACGGTCAATGAGGTTCGGTAGGTTGAATGTTGAGCTACCATCGCCATCACCCCACAATGTTCCGATGACAGCAAACAAGTCTGCGTACTCAGTACGACTTACAGCTGAACCGTCACACAATAACCAACCCTCTGGCACTGAAGAACCAGCGTAATTTTTCGTTTCACCGACAAGACAGTACGCACCCAACGAATCAAGCTTCTTATGTTCTGTTGAGGTGAAACCATTCCACGTTGACTGGTCTGTTAATTCACCATTCCCACTCCAGATGTATTCTACGAAATAACCGTCAGTGTTCTTGTATGCAATCTTAATCCCGCCTGAGATTGAGATACCTGTCGTGTTCATGTAGCTCTGCATCTGAAGTACAGCACGATTGAAACTGTATCTATCTGGGTACTCACCATCTCCACCGATAGGATATAGTTCTGTCACGTTCACAACTCGTTGATGGAGAGTTAAGTCACGAGTATGTTGCGCGACACTATTCCACTGTGTGCGGTCAGAACTTGAAACGTGAGGGATTGGGTCTCCAACGTGATTGTTGAGTTCATCTGTTACCGAATTCGCAGTTCCGTTCCACTTCTCCTTATCTTCTGGAGTTACGTGGATGTTAGGGTCACACACGTGCTCATTTACCGTACCAGAGTTAAGATTTGAATCATCAACTGCGCGGTCAATCACTGCATTATAATCACTCAGTGATATTTTGTCCGTATTAGCCTTGAATGTGAGAGTGGTACCAGCTGGACACGTTGCGATTTTACCACCTGTCGAATTGTAGATGATACAATCTACAGTAGCAGTAACTTTGTAAGCTTCATTCTTCTTAACGTAATATGTTACCATTGCTAAATTTCCTTTCGTTTATGACAATTCAGCTAGTTCTGCACGCCATGTTGCGCGATTATTGAGAACAGTTGAATAATCGGTTTCACCGTTCGTAGGCATAACCAATGTTCCACCATTCAGTAGTGCATTTTCAGCCATCTCAAGAACGATAGCGTCTGTTGATGCGATTTTTGCTTTCAACTCAGCGATGCGCTCCTGATTGATGACCGACTGAGGTTTTTCTGGAGCGTAACCAGTTACGTACCACGCCCCATTATAACCCTCTTCTACTTCCATCTCGGTCATGCCGATTGAGGCATAGAAGTCTTTATCATCTCCCTTGCCAACTATAACCGTCTTTGTTTCTGCGTTGTGTATTTTTGCGTACTTTTTCATTTCTGCAAGTCCTTTCTTTCGTGTTTAACTTTTCATTAGCGGGCAATAATACCCAACCTCGAAGCCATCGTCAATATTTGTGGCTATAATTCTCACCGTTGAACCTGCTGGTATTAAAAAGTACCCGCTATCGTAAAGCATGTCTCCGCTGGTAGCGGGTTGTGTGGTTTGGTATACGACTAGGCCAGCCACTTGAACTGTAAGGCTCTCGTAGCTCCTACTAAACAAGCGAACATATCCAATTGAATCAACTGCAACGGTTTGAGTACCTACAACAAGCCCAACTGGCTTCGTGTAGTCAGGCATGCCCCATGAACTATCCTTATCCACTTTACCATTTATCTGTTCATCCGTGATTAACTTGCACAACAAGTTACCGTGGGCGTCTTCAAATTGACCGATTGGAGATTCTGAACCAGTGATAGCATCTACACCACCAACAAGAGTTGAACCGCTGACGTGACCACCGCTAGGATTACTTGTGCCAGCGGCTTCACCGTACAGAGCCACATCGAGCTTTAAGGTGATGTCGTTACCAGATGTACCAGCTGTATCTGCAACGAGCATTAAGGTGATACCGTCAGACCCAGAAATGTCAGTTGCAGTGACACCACACTTGGCGTTGTTGATTGCGTTCACCCATGTACTAGCCTCGATGGCGTAAGCGGGTTCTGAGGTGTTGTCCACGAAGATGTGCTTACCGTTAATGTACAGACCCGAGTCGGCGTATGGGTGATCACCTAGGCTCACACTTCCAGTTGCACATACGGCACGTGTAGTCGGTACGTCAAGCCACTGGTAATATAGTCGACCATCAAGACGTTCCTCGATGGGAATTGAACCGCCAATGGGCATATACACAATTTCAGCTCCGAATGCACCTGAGAGTGTGCGTATCAGGTCAAACTGCTGCTTCAATACTGTCGGATAATCTGCTGCGATGGTACGCTCAGCATCGACAGACTCGCTACACTGAATCACAGCCTGATATGTGCTGTACACTGCCGAACCATCGCCATCCTCATTCACATCTTTGAACACAATCTGGTAGTTGATTGCACAAGCGTACCTGAGGGTGCGTTCCGAGAGCACCCACGTAAGAGTCATCGTTGTGCCGCTAGTATCCATGACCAGTTCGGTCATATCCACCATTCCGTTAATTGACGTTTCAACGTATGCCTTGTAATTTCTGAGATCAATCTGGTCAATCTTACAACCGTCCATATTGAACTTCAGCATGGTTGTGCCAGATTCAAACTGCTTTACTGCAATTTTGTATGGCTTGATTTGTCTGTTTGATACTGAAATCTCAACGTCCATGTCAAATTCTCCTGTGTTGATTCTAATTTATTTCCCAAATAATTCAAGAATTATTTTCTACAAATTTGTCGTACCACTCTTGGTATGACAAGTTACCGTCAATCTCGACTGTTTTACCGTCTTTACCAGTTGCTAGTCGCGTCTTAATGTTTCCCTCGAAGTGAGGTATCATCACAGAACGACAACGAGGGTGCAACGGAGGTGCGTTCACACCTATTTTTACTTCACTCGTCTTGAATACTCGACCGTCCATGCTTCGACAAATTTCAGACGTCTTCAAATCGAGAACGGCTGAAAACTGCTGATATTCGATGCCGTTATCCTCATAAGATTCTTGCTGAGCTAAACTAGTGAAGTATGTAGCCTCCGTTCTAACCAACGTCTCGGCTCGGTGTCTGGCAACACCGTACTTCTTCGATATTTGTGTGGCTAGTTTACCGTAAGATTCACCACGGATGAGTGCCTGACTGAGACCAGTGTGTAAGTCGTTGATTAGCTGTGGTCTATGTACACCCCAGATTCGTTCTGAGAACGTGCGACCGTCAGGCAACCATGGTTTACTCAGAACTTTCTCCACCGCGCTGTGGTTAATCGAAGCGAATCCTCGACCATAACCTATGCCAGTCTGAACCATGTGGGCATTTTTGTAATACCCCTCAGTGTACATGTCAATCATCAATTTGTTGACACCATCCAGCTCGTTACCCATGAGTACCTCAACATAATTCTGCATGTGAATACGCATGGCTTCGAGACGAGAGATACGATACTTCAAGGATGAGTTCTCAAGTTCCTTAGCCCATTTACCAGTGCTTTCCCACTGTCGTGCCTTTTCTATGTATTCCTCAACGTCCCATTTGAATTCTTTTAACTCGTTAGCGTCCAATAACTTACGAGCACCTGCGAGTGAAATCTCGTTGTTATCAGCGAGCCTTCCATACAAGACTGAGATCTTCTTACGAGTCTCTTTATCAGCTAATAGATACGCAGCTTCGAGGGTGTGGAAATACTCCACCCCTCGATTGTTCATGGCTTCTTCGAGCAACAGTGCTCGTTCGAGCCAATAATTACTTTCTCTGCTGCTCGTTACCATACACTGTACCCCCTGCGTTCTTCACTGGTCGAGTCATTCTTTGGGTAGACGTTTTTTGGTTCATGCCTGTGTCGGATAATATGCCACCGTAAGCGTCAAGTGCGTTTTCGTCCTCTTCTTCTAGCAATTCTATGGCTTCCTCCACATCGTTGATGAATGGCACCTGATGAAGTAGAATCTTATTCGGGATTCGTACACCAGCTGCAATGAGCATCTGCATGATGTCCACTTCGTTGATGATACCATCACGGTTGAAAATCACATCGACCTCGTGTTCATCCTCACCAACCCCCAAGTGATTGTTCACGAACCACAGCACTTCCTCGAAGGCGGCTTGGAACTCGGTCTCCATGTCGTTGGCATCAATATCAACGTCAGAGAGAATCGACTTGATGTTCATCTGGTTCGGATCGGCAGCGGCTTTGTTGAGGTCGCTATAGTCATACCCTCGGCAGTTGTGTTTGATTGCCGTTCGGAAAATAGCCAGAATCGACTCGTAGTTGGCGTAGTTCACTTCGATATGTAGTGTGCGAACGTCACCTCGTGCCCCATCAGATGAGCGAACCTTCACTGCACCGAACTGAGCCAGATTCTTACGGAACTCACCCAAGTCCTGACCATCGTAGTTGTCCAGTACGATGATGGTGTTTCGTGAGTCTTCTTCCATGTTATCCTTGAATGCACTGATGATGTCGTTCACGGCATCCTGAAGACTCTTACAACGCTTAATCAGGGGAATCTCTTTCGCATTGAGCTTGAACGCGATGAGAGGAATGCGGTTCCAGTTTCGAGCCTCACCGTTTACTGTCATGTAAGGTGCCTTCTCCTTAGTGACATCTGGAACCAGTCTGTTGTTCTCGAAGATGTAGTATTCGATGCCATCCTTAGTGTAGAGTTCGACCTTCTGAATCACGTCCATCTCACTCGTGGCATTCGGCTTCTCCTCAAGGTACAGACGCACAGCCATCTCCAAGTCGGTGTGTGCTCGGTCGTTCCAGAATGGCAGAATCTCATACGCTGGGAAGTTCTTAAATCGAAGTTCACCCTTATCGTCATAATACGGACAGAGCCATGCGATACCACCGTTCATGCAGTCTTCACCAAGGTCTTTTAGAATCTTTCTAAACTTCTTGTTCAGTACCTTGTTGACCTTTTCAATGTATTCCGTATGTTCACAATCGAGTGTGATTGGCTTACCCAGAATGTAGTTCTTCTTCTGATCAACGTACTTAGCATACTGATTATCAATGCGTTTGTTGTTCGGAAGGTTATGTACTTCTTGAATAGAACCATCCTGACCAATCACGGTGCGCTTCTTCTGAAGGATTTCGTGATTACCGATGTAATACTGTTCACCTAGTATCTGATACTTACGAGCGTCAGATGCGAGCCAGTTCGTGATTCGCATAGCCAAGGCTCGTTCGTCAGATATACCTGCTTTGTTGTTAGCTGCAATTATCATTTTTGTTCCCCACCAGCGTAAAAAGTTGTTCCACCACATTTGTTTTCTCCCTTAGTTGAAACTTATCAGAGACCCACGGTTATATTCGAGCATGGCATAACGCAGAGCATCAATACCATGGTTGAAATCATCAATCGGTTTGTTCACCTTGTGTCCGAATTTGTCCTCATCCCACACGTAATTCGATATTTCAGTGATGAAATTCACACACTTCGGATGGATGACCATGTTGAACTCCTGCACGTATGCAATACCATTGTTCACACTATCACGACCCTTACGTGCCTTACGGATTCGTCTCAATCCAAGCTCATACAGACGGTCGATGCTCTTCGGTTCAGCCGAGTCAGCGATAATCTTCTCTTTTGCGAAACCCATGTTCAGGATTTTCTCGTAAATCATCTCGTTCGTCAGTGCCTTCTGGTACATCTCATCGAAGACGTAGATTATCTTCTTCTCACCATCCACCAACGCACACACGAATGCCGTGGGGTCGTTCGTGTAACCGAAGTCCAGACCGAACACTGGCTTCAGGTGAGGTTTCTTCTGTATGAGTTCCTGCACGTCAAACTGCTCTTCAATCCAGTTCTCGAAAATCAGACCATCAACGATACCCCACTCACCGAGTCCAGCTACACGGTAACGCTTCGGACGATTACGCTTCATCTCCTCGAACATCCTGTGGTCGGCTTCATCCAGCCATTCATTACACATGTAGTTCGTGGTGAGTGCAATCTTATCCTCAGTGTCAGGTGTATCGAAGAATCGTTTCTTGAGCCAGTGCTTGTCTGTCCATGGGTTGAACGTAATCGTGAATCGCTTAAACAGACCATCTGGTACCGCACCACGGATAGACTCGTTCAGCATGTCGAAGTCTTCCTCACGACTGATTTCGTAGGCTTCCTCCAGCCATACCCAACACAGCACGCCCTTCGGCACCGTGATGGACGTAATCTTCAGCGGGTCATCGAACCCACGGAACAGAATCTTCTGCCCTGTCGGCAGGTAAGTCAGCTCCAGCGGGTTCGTTGTGTACTTCCAGAAATCACTCACCCCTAGACGATCTATCGCCCAACGGAGGTCGGCCATCACGGAGTCCTTCAGTGTTCGCTCGGTCTTACGCACTACCAGTGCATTCGCATCTGGGTATTTCATGATGTTGTATATGTGCCAGAGCGCACTGGTCTTCGATTTCTTAGAACCACGGCTCCCCTTACACACGCAGAAACGCCCCTTGAAGTTCCAGAACTTACCGTAGGAACCTCCAACTATATCTGGTAGTGATAATACCTTTCGCTCAGCCATGAGCAATCCTCCTTAATCTGGAATCTGGTCTTCGCCCTTCAGAATCACAGGCAGCGCACCTGAGTGGTCGATCTCCCAGCGGTCACGGTACTCATCACGCTTCCAGTTCTTCATCAGGAACATCAGCGTTGCCGCGCTCGGCTGCGCCCATTTCTTCAGAGTCTGCTTATTTCCCTTGGCGTCCAGAGCTTCCTCCTCGTAGTAGTAGCCGTTTGCACTCTTGTATGCAGAATTCACTAACTCGACTATAGCGACCTCACGTTCCTTCTTGAAGATTGTGTTGAACGTCTCGTATCGCTTCTTCCAGCGGCTAATCGTACTACGATCCACACCGATGTTCTTAGCAATCTGAATGTCGGTCAGTTTTTCTGCCAACCATTTCTGAACTTCTACGAGACCCTCACCCTCACACCAATACTCTGGGTCGATGTCACTCTTAGCTCGTCTTCCTGATCCTCTAGCCATAATTAAAACTCCTTTCGTTTCACATGTTTTACCATATTCTGTGGTATTGTCAAATAAAATAACGTGTGCGTAGTATCACACACCTAGTGCGTGCTCGTGCGTGCTCGTGTGTGCGCGAGACATTACGCTTTTCATCAAAATCAGCTCAAAATTAGTTTAAAATCGGTAACTAAATTACACTTTTTCGACCGAAATGCGTAATTTTCGAGGTCAAAATCTACGTAAGTCCTTGAACATCAACGATGCACACTTCCTTACGCATTTCTTACAGATGAAATCGTTGTAACTCATTGATTATCAACGACCTTACGCATCTTACGCTTTTTTATGTATATTCTTTATATTTTTTATATATTTAATTCTTAACTATGAAACATATATAAAATTCAAAATTTACGGGGGATAGGAGCATTTCTTCTGTAATGCGTAAGATTTTCGTTGTAAAACCCTCATACATAAGCGATTACAATCTTACACTTGCGAAAAATCAAGTGTAAGAATGCGTAAGAAGCGTAAGGAATTTGTAAGATTCGTAATGAAAAATCTGTAAGCGATCGTAACACAACACGAGGCTTGGTGATGTCACACATATAACAAAATCCCTTAATAGATCCAAAATCACAGCGCGAAATTTCAAGACCCATTTTCTAACAAACTTTTTGACTTTCAAAATAGCAAAGCACACGGAAGTCACTGAAACAACCCACCTAGGCAAACTATTACCCTACCCCCTCCCCCCTCATAGTCATAACTCATTGATAATCAACGACTTATTACTTAACTTTCCTTAACTATTATATTCATGTGTGCCTCACTCATATAATTATTAACTTTTCTTGATATTTATTTTGTCATACTGCGAGCCTGTGAAACTATTACCGTTATTTAACTATCTTCATTTGCCTCATTTGTTAGATGAAAATTGCAATTCAATTCTTGCCATAAATATATGATACTTGCAATGTTAGAGTTAGCTCTAGCTTTTTCTTAGAGTTCACTCTAGCTTTTTGCCATGATGTTAGAGTTGACTCTAGCTTGCGCGTGAAGTGGTGCATTGCTTTTATCATACCATACAATGCAGTCGTGAAGCAATCGCGCAAGACATGCCCATAAAGGCGTCAGACGGGCATTTTTAGCGCGTTTTAGGGCGTTTTGGTACTCATACAGCGGACAAGCCATAAAAGCGCGTTTTAGGGGCATTGAGGTAAATCCATGTGAATAGTAGGAAATAAACATATAATACGCGCGTGCGTGTAATGTGAATCTCCCACTAAAACAGTGGGATAAAAGTCCGCTTTTTTAGTCCTGGCAAGTCCGCTTTTTCACCCCTCAAAAAGTCAATTCCTACTTATTCAGTAGGTAGAAAATCACGCTCATGGTGAAAATTAGTTACCATTTTTTAACTAAATAAGCCGTTGATACTCAGTGCATAAGGAAAAAGTTGAAAAAAAGTTGAAAAAAGTTGCAAAAAAAGCTTGCAATGTTCGCCATAATGTGCTAAACTTCTCCCGTCAACCGCAAGGAAGATAAACCACCAGTAAGAGAGGCTCGGCACGAGCAGACGCCATAACCTAATGGCGGTGGTCAGAAGTGCAGCGTACGCATAAGGCATGACTTTTTTCCGTGCCTTGCGGGAGTGTGACAGACTCCCATACATGCGTGGTCGCAGTGTGCGTATACATGCGTATATGCACACACACGGCTACACATACACACATATGCATACATACATACACATACAGGCGAGCAAGCGCATGCGCGATACGGTCGTATGCACAGACGTGCGGGAGGCGCACACATACGCAAGTGCGTATGCTAGCGCATGGCGTATGCGCTGCACATTGCGCGATGACGCTGGCAACGTGCTCATGCGCTCGCATACACTCCCGAGCAACTGCGAGCGTGAGCAACGTGCACGCAATGAGCGTAGGCGCGTTAAGCGTGCAGAGCGTGCGCTCGAACGTGCGGAGCGTGCTGAGGTGCGCGAGCGCAAGCGGGCAGAGCGTGCAGAGCGCAAGCGCGAGCGTGAGCAACGTGAAGCGCGACGCATGGCAGCCATAGCGCGAGTACAGGCACGCATGCAAGCGAGCGCATAATGTGCGCTCATGTGCTCATGTGCTCATGCGCGTAAGTCGCAGCCTGTGCGGTTGATTAACCCGCACAGTCACACGGCTTATGCTGAACAACATACTAATAAAAATCTCTCATTGGCTCATTGGAACATTGGAAGAATCTGAAGTCGATAAAATGCAATATGGGGACGAAGCGTTCCTAATTGCAATTGACTCTTGCCAATTCAAAAAGGAGTATGAATGGAACAAATGGAACTTTAACCGCCGTAAAAAATGAGCATAGAGATTGCAATTGCCTTCACTTGTGCGCTTGTGTTGCCCTCAATTCTAAGAGCGATATGCAAGCCGCACCAGTACCCCATAAGCGAACAACAAAAAAGATACAATTCATGGTAATAGATATTTTACATTGCCTTGCAATCATGGCAATAATTCCGTTGACTGTATGGCTCACTAAATAGACCCCAAAGCAGGGTATACGATTGTATATCCTGAATGGAGTTTATAACCCGCTCCGAACTTCAAATGACTATATCCAACGAAGATATATTAAACGGTTGCCGAAAAGCAATCCAACAAGCATCACTCTCAAATGAGGATTTTTCATCTTGTTGTAGCTGGTACAGTATGCTAACAAGTGCATTGTGCATATACAGCTATAAAAAAGATACTGATGAAGAGACTCAACTGAAAAATGAAATCTACAAATTAGTTGCTAAAATACTCCTAAAGTGTATTCTGTAACTAATTAATGGCATGCGGTTTAGCCGTGGGATTCAATTCCAACATGCCCCTCCTTCCACACGTTGTGAAACGTCAGGCAAGTGTTATTGCTCACGTAAAAAAGCATTTTGATGGTACATTACTATAATGTTTAATATTTGGCAACCGAACCCGAAAGCGGTACACCCTTGATGCAGAGTGCAAGGCGGTTGATTCTATGTTGAAAAAGTACATTGTAATAACGACTGGAGGCTTCACGCAAGACGATTGCGGAAATGAAGTCGAAAACTGCCAAGTAATTGGCAAATATACCGCTCCAACGGGTGCTCATGCTGCTGAAATGGCGCGTATGGAACTTTTAAGGGAAAAACGGTATTTTGCAGAATTGCAAGTATATGAGCTTGTGGGATTGCGTTCCATTTGCGACTATTCTGGCACCATTGCACCTGAAGAATAAGTATGAAAGACTTTTTCCAAGGATTGTTGATTATTCTCTTGCTGATTTCCCCATGGATTCTTGAGGCTATTTGGAACTTATGGCTAAAATAGATTTTTGGTGTATCGACATAATAAGATTTGATATGCACCCATTAGCTCATGGCTATAAAAAAGTGCAATCATATCATCATGCGATTGAATTGGCAAATGAACTTGTGAAAAATCCATTTGTTCAATTCGTATCCATTTTGAAAAATGGTGAAGTTATAACCATTATAAACTAGGGGCGCGGTTTAGCCGTTGGATTCAATTTCAACGCCCCTCTCTTTAACCTAAAAAATCAAAATTATGTACTTCATACATGTACAATTCGATGGAAAAGGACGATATGAGCTATTGTCCTCAAATGGTACAACCTGCATGAGATACTTGTATGCGATTTTCTTCGATACTCGTGAAGAAGCAGAGGCACACATGCGACATTTGAAAGAATGGAATCCTCAACATAACTTCAAAATCACGAAAAAATGAAAAAGTATATCGGGATATTTATAACAACAGGCTCGACTCCACCTTGCTCCTATAGAGTAAGCACAAGTAAAGCATGGTGCACACGCCACGTCAATCACGAGTATTATAGAGCTGAATGCGTAAAAGATTTTACAAGAAAATATAACATAGTGGTAGATATTGAAAATCTGCATTTATCGGCTGTAATGCGTGAACACGATGATAGATTTATGATTTATGTCAAAAACGTGCTTATGGACATATTGAACATGTTGGAAGCCGAAGAACGCGCACATGGTGACGTAAAATGCCGTAAATGCAAGTATTACAGATAACCCAAAACTATGAACTCATTGCACATTGAACTAATCGAAAAAATCGACTATGACGATTTTGACCGCATGTGGGTAAAACTGACATGCAGCGGAGTAACGTCAGAAATATGTTTAGAGCCGACATTAGATTTCAGCTGGACATATTTAGAGGGCGATAATGAACCGCCAATGGCAGACCACATTAAAAAGCTGTGGGATGGTAAAGATGGCGATGAAGTTCTAACTGGACTCTGGAACGGAGATTTTAAAGAATATACAATAGAATGAAACTTACACCCGAAATCATTGAAAGTTGGATTGCCGAATTGGCAAAATCTAAAGGGTGGTACGGTAGACTCCTACGAGATTGGTATGAATATCCTGACCATATAAAGGAATACACTTGCCGATATTACGAGGAGCGCGGTGTTACCGATATTGTGGAATTTGTATTAGCCACTGAGGGTTAACGACTTGCCACGGCTGGAGCTAAAATCGCGGTTCGATTCCGTGACGTGGAATCTATGGAATGTTACTTCTATTACAACGAAGATGGGTGTAAAACTGGACTTGAGCCAGCTAATCACCAAGTTGTCGTAAGAGTACCGTTTATCGGCACTTACGGCATGCTATCCGAATATCTCAGAATTGAGATGAAACACGAAAAAGAATACCATGAGCAGGAAGGAGACCCGCGCGAAGAGATAGAGTATCATTTCGATTTGGGTCAATTCTGCAAGGATTATGTGGATTGGCTCGCGGATTCTCTGAAGCTGAAAACGCTAAAATTTCAGGAGATGACGAGTCCCGAATATTACAATTTTGAAACAGATAAAATCTGGTGCATTATTGATAAATCGGAACTCTGGGAGCTTCACCAGAAAGTCAAAAATCACCCTCAAGGGTCTGTGTACCTCCAAGCAGAAATTGGTGAAGCCACAACGTCCCGAGATGGTTACTGGGCATTCTATAAACCAGAAGACTGTGTATGGCTCAAACCTGATGATTTTGACGATGCTTGCGCGGGTCTACTCGGTCTAATTGTCAATGCAGCATGTAGCATGTATATGGATGAGTATTTTTATACTAGACCAAATGACTTGCTCTGTTGTGCCGCTGATTTGATTGACGGATGGCCAAGGTTTTACGATGGTGAGTTCTGGGAATACTTAACGGAAATCGAAAAATAAGCGCGTCTGGAGTAAGTGGGGTTCGACTCCCCACCGCGCTCTCTATGTCTATTAACACAATTGAAGAGCTTGAAAAGCTCGATATACTGGCTCTGCGGGAATACGTAGAGGAAAATAAGTCCGATTGGGAGCAATATGGTCTCCCCGTTGTTGAACTCGGTGATGGCACAGAATATGCTATCGCATTTGACGAAGAGGAAGCTGACCAAGCTGCGATTGAGTACATTCAAGAAACAACATGGGCATTTAACCCAGATTTCATTGCCGATATCACTGGAATGCCAGTTGAGATTTTCACTTGCGTGGTCAATTCGGGTATGTATGAGCGTTCAAATAGTGCAATTCTCGCATGTATCAACATGACTTGCGGTATCTATGAATTTGCAATGTCAGCCATTGAGGCAGATGGTCGTGGTCACTTCCTTAGCCCATACGATAGCAATGAAGTTGAACTTGATTCTGGAGCATACGCATATAGAATTAACTGATTATGAAACTGTACGATGAGATTTACGACCTTGACGGCTTCGAGCCTTGGGGTGGAGCCAAAGACACATACGACAACATCATCGCAACTGGAAATGGTGAGCTGTTTATTCAACAGCTCGATGATATATACCCAGATGGTTTGACCCAAGGGCAACTGAATGACATTCTCTGGTTTAACAAGGAATGGTGTTATGATATTGTGGGTCTCAACTCCCATGGGGTATTAGCGCTTACTGGTCTGGATGTAATACAGGGTACATCACTCATCAACGAAGCGATAGACAAGTGTTTTAGTGACTATATCAACGATAACACAAAAGAAGACGGTACTCGTTATACCAGAGAGGATTTTGACAAGATTGAGGATTGTGATTTTGAACAATCCCTCGATAATTGGCTCGAAGATAATCAGGAGGATGATACAGATGAGGACTGTCTAGCCGAAAGATGGCTTGAAGATGTCGGTTACGATGAGATTGATGAAGCAATTCATGACGCATTGAACGACTAAAAACCTAACCCGCGCTTGGTGCTTCGTGAGGATTCGATTTCCTCAGCGGGTTCTCTTATGGAAACTAACATTTACAAAGTATTAGCCCATAAACATCATTCAACGCAAGTTGAAGTTGTTTATGAGGGTAACAACAAGAAAGATGCCCGAAATAAGGCACATTGGATGCTTAAAAGCGGACAGAGTGAACGCTCATACATCTACCGTGACGGTAGACCGATTGAGAAGTACGTTTTCGTCAACGATAAACAAATCAAGCATATAAAATGAAAACCTGCATTAAAATCTACGGAAAGAATGGCGAGGCGTTCATCCCATCCCTCCAGTTCGAGTACAGCGACATTCAGGAACCTGTCGTAATTGAACGAGATGATATGTACGTTATCAGTTACTATCGCGAACTTGGATATGACCGATTCGAGATTTCAGACCCTTGGTCTTGTGGTGTCCACTGTGACATTCTAGTGAACATCCGTGGTTACGTTACCCCTCAGCATATTTGCACGTGGGGTGAGGATGAAAATCTGAAGTTCGAGGACGTCAAGAACGAACTACCAAAGTGGGCATATAGGCAACTTAACGGCAACTTTCATGGTGATGTATACTGGACTCCATGTTTGAGGGAGAGTGGGTTCCCAGATGCTATTCTGTACGCAAATCCTGATGATTTCGGGGGTGATGAAATTGCCATTGATTTGGCATTCAAGCACTGTCTCAGACTACTCAACGGTGAGCAGCTCTACGAGCATGTGACCATTGAGATTGATAAGAAAACCCGCGAGCACGATGAGATGGGCATGGTTGCTTATCTCTGGGAGGAAGAGTGTACAGCCGAAGGACTCAAAAACATCAAGGGTGAACCCTGTCCTCACGAACTAATTGATATTGAAGATATTTTCACATTCTATTAAACTATGACTACAGCACATAAAGTTACATTATTCGGTATTGTTTTGAATAGGCTTCAACCCTATCAGAATCGCATGAAACCTAATCACGACTTGTGGATTAGGTTCGACAGTTTTGGCCATAAGCGCGATAACATCGAGGTTGCGGCTCATAGGTGGAAAAACGGAGCTATCGCAGACGCTAAGTGGTTCACCTATCGCCTCGATGGGGGTGACGAAATCAACATTAACAGTTTCATCGACAGCGTAATCGAAGGCATCAAACCATTCCTCAACTAATATGTTTACCATCCTTGTCCTACTTTTCATCATTTTAATGTTCGCATGACGAAATTAAGTCTTTACTTTCGTGTAAAAACTTAATAAAATAGTCGCAGAAAATTGTAAAATGCTGTATGAAACATAAGACATTTGCGCGAAAGGTGCGCGAAAAATATGGTGATAGTATTGATGAATTCGCTCTACGAATGGGTACACACGTCATAACGGTCTCCTCATGGGAGGTTGGTGCGGTGCCCCAACCTCAAGTCATGGCGTTACTTACGTATGCGTATGAGTATGATTTGTCAATTAAGGCTGACGTTGATGAGAAGTATCTGGATATGGATGCGCGTAAGCTCGTTGTTCACTTGATGAAATACTTCGATGATACCGAACAGGGTCTGGCTCTTCGTCTAGGACTCACTAAGTCTCAGGTTATTCGTTTGAAGAACTGTTCCTCTGTAAACAAGTCTACCAAACGCCTACTGCTTGAGGCTGTGGCACACCCCGAAAACTTCATGAAATACCCCAAATCATTCTCAAAATGAAATACGATGCTATAGAAATCGGAGCAAGCTTATTCGGCTGCTTGTACGTCCTCGCTGTACTCACCCTCCCTTGGGTAGCAATAGCGTTCCTCGTACTTGGAATAACGCACTTCATTGACTAATGGACATTCCAGAACTTGTAAGAGAACTTCTCATATTAAAGTTACGATTGAAAGATGGTGCTGATATGAGTATTCACATAAACAAGAGCACAATCAGCGTACAGATGTGGATTGGTAACAGCGAACGCTGGTTAAGAACAATGAATCTCTGCGATTGGCTCACCAAATCAAGCGATTTCCTAAGCGAGTGTTGGGGTATCGCTAGAGATTACAATCTCCTTGACAAACAAGAATTCTTACCCTTCCAATAATGACTCAGGAACAAAAAGACTGGTACGAATACGGAATAAAGAAGTATTTTTATCTTGCACTAAAAGTGATGAACGACCCTCAATATAGAATACTAGCTCAACGTGCATGGGATGCACGAAAGAAAGCATACAGGTGGCTAGATAAAGGTAATTGCGAGAAGTGTCGATATTTTCATTACAACTACGATGGCTGTATGGATTGCGGCGAATGTAACTGGGAACCTAAAGATTAAACAAACTTATGGCTAAAATCAAAATTAAACTAGATGAAGGTGCATCGTTACCTACCCGAGCCACTGACGGTTCAGTCGGATATGATGTACGAGCAGTTAAGGTAATTAAGTGCGATTACGTTGACTATGTATGTGACACTAAAGGCGTGCCTTGGTATGATCGTTTGTTCAATAGAGTCAAGGAGTACGGTATTCACATGATGTTTCCAAGGTACGTCACCTGTCACACTGGTATTCACCTAAAACCCGAAGATGGTTATTACGTTGAACTGATGCCTAACTCACGATGGGGAAAGCGCGGCGTAATAACGTACAGCACTGGTCAGATTGATCCTGATTACACTGGTGAAGTGATTGCTATCTTCAAGTTACTCCCTTGGTGGCTTAGTTGGGGTCAAATCTGCGTTGGTGACGTAGTTGGTCAGTTCATCGTCCGACATAAGCTCGATGCTGACTTTGAAGTTGTTAATGAACTCGAAGAAACAGATCGAGGCAACGGTGGATTCGGTAGTACGGAGAAGAAATGATTATTGACGAAACATTCATGTGGCTGTACACAGCCTATAAATTTGGTCAGATGTGCTTTGCACCATTTTCGGTTGCTTGTTTTGCATCGATCATTAGCATTATGTTGTACGTTGAGCCAATGGAGAAATCAGCGCCTATTGCAGTCAAGATTTGGAAAATCAGTGCCTACGTAATTCCAATATCACTTTGTTTCGGATTGATTACCCCGTCTGAGAATGAACTTAAAGCCTACGCAGCCTACGCCATTGGTAAGGACGTTACCACCAGTGACGAGGCTAAGCGTTTGTTCAACGCAGCCATCAACTACATCGAAGGTCAAACAACAAAGGTGGAACAATAATGGCTGATGCTATAGTATCTTCAGTTGGGATAATCTGTACGTTCGGAACAATTTGTTTCATAATATACTGTTCGACAAAATGAACTGCAACGACTGTGAACATCATCTTCCTCCAAGTGGTTGCGCTTGGGGGAAGACCCCAGACCTATGTGGGAGAAACAACTCCAAGCGTTACTGCTGGCAATGTGACAACTTCATTGTACACGGTGGTCACGGTAGTATGAGATATGGGATGTGTCAATTCAAACATGACGTATTCGTAGATGAAATCATTGCCTGTGAACATTTTATTAACAAACGATGAACGCACTAGAATTCTCAACAAAAATGTTACGTGCGATGCGTAACAATCAGTACCTAACTACCCAAGACATTGAATTTCTCTTGGCTATTGAGCAAGGGTACGATACTGCGAACGAAATCTCAAGCTTCTATAAAACCCTACGTGGTTGCGCTGTCAATAAACTCAAGCAATTACGTGATAGTGGTTTTGTGATAGCTAAAGGTGATCGTGAATACTACTACAAGCTTTCACCTCGTGGCAAAGAAGAACTCCGTAACATATTCTCCTTCATTGAAAATGAACGCGATACAAAAAGCTAGAGACTACTACTTCCTAAACGGAGGTAATTACATAGCTGACTTTAAATTTCAATATCAGTTTGCTAATTCCGTATTCATTTGGACACCAGAGTTAGTTCTCATAGCTAAACCTGTTGACACCAGATTTGATTATAAAGCTTGGTCTAAGGAAATTTTCTTAGAACCTGACGCTTGGTACGTTCACCTCCTCTGCGGAAACCTGAAGCTCGCTATTCAGATGATGCAGCACGTCAACCCCCTACCCTATGTCGTATTCCAGCGAGGGATGCGCTCAAACAAAATCCACAAATTAGATTGGAACAACCTCATCAAACACCATGGCTAATATCGCTAAACACATAACAAAGTACAGTTACGAAGACGGACACTCATTCAACGGTTTCCGAGTCGCAGTATTCAAGAAGGGAATCAACTTCCAGAAATACATTTCATCCAAGCACATTGGTTGGGATGCTGCTTTGAAGGAAGCTAAACGAATCGAAGCAGAACTCATTGGGGAACTAGCATGTTGCCAAACTCGTGAGGATATTCTGGCTGTATTTGACGCATACTCTGAGATTTAATTATGAACATCGAAGATATTAAAGTAGGCGAGACGTACCTCTTACCTGTTGTTGTTACTGCTATGGATAATGGCGCATGGCTTGACGCCACAACTAATAAAGGGACTTACTATTATAGATTAGCCCCTTCAGAAACAAAGACATTACGCCCGATTATGCAAGAAAACTCCCCGAAATACGACCCGAACCGCCTTTTCCGTGAAGGCGATGAGGTGCGCGTTATTGAAAAGGACGGAAGGACTGTGCACGACCCGTTAAACGGAGGCATTTGGAGAGTTGCACGAAATGAAAGAACGGGAGGTGCCCATGAAATGTCTGTTCTTGTCAATTTGATTTATGAGGACGAAAAAATAGCACATCAAATCCACGTTCCATTTTACTTCCTCGAACTCGTCACCCCCGTGGAGGAGCTGGAGCCATATAGTGTGCGCGAATCCGATGCGTTTGACATCGTGCGAGATGGGAAAATAGTAATGACTATTCCGTTTACGGAAGATGATTACTATACATTTGAACAGGCCAAAGCCGCAGCCGAAGCCGATCGCGATAGGTTGAATGCTGAATGGAGAGAGAAGCAGAAATGACTATAACACTCAACGATGAGGAATCGCGTGAGTACCTCAACATGAAAGACGGAAAAATCATGTATACAAACATCCAGCAGTTTATCGAGTTTTTGGATGAGATTGGATACAGATTAACCCCCATACCTGAACGACCCTACAGACATGATAAAGAGCACAGGGAGGTAATATCTTGGGAAAACGCAGACCGTGTTATTCAGAGTGAAGTCAAACGCTTACAGGAAAAACTTGAAAGTATCGTAACCAAACATAGAAAGGAGCAGAAATGAACGAAGCTGAACTCAAAAAACACCGTGACAAATGCAAAGACTGTGCTCATGCTCAAAAGTGTTGCAGAGGTAATTTCTTATGCAAAGTTCGCAACTATGAGTGGCGGCATGTGAATTGTAACGCATGCTTGAAGTTCAAAAGAAAGGAGCAGAACAATGGATAACTCAATCCCAGAATATCAAATTACAGAACAAGACTACCAAAACGCGAAACTCATTATACATAAGTTAGGTGAAACTCAATGGCGGTTGAAAGACCTGCTATTAGAGGTGATACGAAAGTATGCTCACCTTTCTGAGCTTGCCAATACCTTGATGTACCTCCCCGCGCTGGATGGTGAGGTAGAAGCTGCTGAGGATATTAAACGCGAAGCACAATTCCTATTTGAAAGTACGCTTTCCACTTTCGCAGGATTCACGCAACGCTTCAAAATGCAAGAGGAGAAAATTCATAAGCACATGTATACTATCGGTCAGGTATTCAGTAAACCAATAGTTACACAATGTGTTTGCGATGGACAAAAAGATGGAAAGGAACAGAACTAATGGATACATACGAAACTAAACCTTGTACGCTATCCGCATTCATTCACTTTTGCACTAATTGTGAAGAACGCAGATGCGTTAATGGTGAATGGGTTAGTACCAACAGACGCCGTAGATTCACCACTTGGGAGGGTAGACACCTTACGATATACGAAATTATCAACATCGTATTGGATGCCCACTATATCGTATTCCACTTAAAAACTAAAAATAGTGTAGCCTATAAAACATTTTCGATTTACGAATGTGGGTGGACATACGACACTTACGGTATTATGACCTTCTTCCACAGGGATGGTAACGGTAAAGACGAAATCTGGAACATATCATGAAATCAACACCAACAAGTAAAAAACATTTATCGAGACTACCTGCAACATGTCCTAACTGTGGGTCACACCAAGTCACTTGGAGTCCAACTCGCGTGTGGTGTACTATGTGTAGTTTCCAAACAGCCGCTAAGGAGGGTGAGAAAAGTCCCCACATCGTAAGACGCTGGAACCGAGCCGTTCGTGATGGTGTCGGTTACTGTGACATTCTCGCGGAGAACCGCGAACGTGAATTAAAGAAATACATCAAACAACAATGAAAATAATCGAACAATCGGTAGAACTGGTGAACTGTCCCAATAATGTCTGTTTTACACTGGAATTCGCAGCAAGAACGTGTACTAACACTAGACATCTCATGTTGAATGATCCAAACTTCCTGAATAACAGTATCATAAGGCGTAAGCACTACTCAGTTCTTGAGCACGTGAGTCTTACTTTCAAGTTCACCACTTCCAGAGCCATTGCCAACCAGATTGTGCGTCACCGCATGGCTGCGTACTGTCAGGAGAGTATGCGATATGTGAAGCTCAACCGCAAGGACGGTGGTGTACCAGTCATCAAACCTTATGGGTTCGATGGGTGGTGTGACACAGCTAAACCTGTGTGGTATGAAGCCGTGACGGTTGCTGAAGATAATTACAACACATTGCTTCAACTTGGCATCAAAGCCGAGGATGCACGTGGTGTACTACCTCTGGACACGGCTACAGTACTGGTGGCTACGTGGAACCTTCGTGAGCTATTCCACATCCTCTACCACCCTGTCTCTGGGCGTCTGACGAACAAGCACGCTCAACCACAGACTCGGGAACTCTTCGGTAAGTTGGAAGATGTTCTTAGGACTGACCTCCCCATCGTTTACGAACTAGCACAAATCTACAAAGACAATGAATCCTAAATTTGAAGAACTGTACTTACTCACTGATGATGGTCGTAAATTACCTGCCATCGAAATTTTTAAGAATAATGGTAATCTTTTTTTCAAATTTGAACCTAAACCTGAACCTGAACCTAACCTTCCACGATTTTGTGGTTTAAGGTCTACAATGAATGAGGGTAGAACTATTGACTTTGTAGCGAACATTGAAACTGGTGAAGTGGTCGCCTACGCAGTCATTCCCGATGGTTGCAATACCGAATTATTATCTAAAGCTTTATCAGAATATAGCAAAATATGAAAGCACTACACAAGGCACTTGTTGAGGAGCTTAAACTAGTCGCTGAGGCTCTACCGATTATCGAAGGAGCACTGGATGCAACAGTTGAGCATGAATTCGATTTAGCTGGAGAACTTATCGTTAAGTTCAGACGGTTAAGAGAACAAAGTGAAGTAAACTATAACCTAATGGAATTAATTAACGATGCGAGAAACGAGAGACATTCCTGAGAAATTCACACGTGACGGTATCGACTACGAACTAATCCAACGACATGGTAACGTAGCCGCCATCTATGAGAGTAAACATGACGGTGTTGTGCGTGATTACGAGGTGTGGAAACTCCGTGTTCACAAGAAGGATTACCCAGCCTACGATGTGCAAGTTGGTGACATCCAGAAACCCAGTACACGAGAATGGGGTAAGTTCGGTTGGACATACGTCAAACGTGAATCTGCTGAAAACAAATTTGGTCATCTCATAAATGAGATGACCAAAAACACAAATCATTGATGATGAAGATAATACTTGAAGATAACGAAGCTGAAACGTACATCCTGTCTCGACAGATAGGTGAACTCAAGTACCTCGTGAATGAACTTAAAGGTATGCACGATGGTTTACGTAAATGTAATAGGTTTGAACTATCCGATTTGTGTAACAAAATCAACAATATTTTGGACACCATCGCCACTGATGTAAACTTACATAAAATTGTAGAACTAACCATGTCAACTCGAAATGAACTTAGCGACTGAAATCGAATTCTTCACCCACATAATTAACTTGGAGAAGTTACTCAAGGATGGTTATGTGTTAAGTATCACACGAACGTGGGATGGTGCTTACGGTATCAGGGTCATTGACACTGCAAAGTGTGAGGATGGATTCAAGGAAGAGCCATGTGTTATCCAACAAACGTCACCATTCTGCTTCCTAGAAATGAGAGGTGGTGTGCAAGTTGAAGTTGACAAACTATACCATCGCTTAAAATCAAAAAATTTACTGAAAATGACAAATTAAATTCAAAAAAGTCTTGACTTTAATTTGAAAAATCAGTAAAATCTCTTCGGAAAATCGAGCATGTCGGTTTTGTGTGTTATGAAGGGGTTCCTCTTGCTGGTCGGAGGTTAAACGACCAGAGCAACGAAACAGTAAGAGTCATCAGTTACTGCTAGTTGAAGACTTGACGGGTATTGGGTTGGTATACCTCTCGCACTCGGAGGTTCTGATGGCAGAGTGCAACATAAATCGCAGAGTAGTGAAATGGTATAACATCAGTTTCATACGCTGAAGTTCTGGGTTCGACCCCCAGCTCTGCAATCCTCCACGGTATATCAAAGGTTAGATTACTGCCCTATCACGGCGGTGGTTCTGAGGTTCGAGTCCTCGGCTGTGGAAACAACATTAGTGTACTGGAGCACCCACCATTAGGTTTTTCCTACGAGGTGTAGAGTGTGGTTCGATTCCACACATGTTGTGTCAACGGAAGCTTGCCAGAATGGTTATTGGAGCGGTCTTGAAAACCGTGGTCAACCGAAAGGTTGTGTGGGTTCGAGTCCTACAGCTTCCGCTCAGGGGAGTCAGCGGTTCGAGTCCGCTACTAGATGTCATGTCTAGTTGGTGTAGTGGAAACACAACCCGCATACATTGTAAAGTAGCTCAATGGGAGAGCAGAGCACTGTTAATGCTTTGGTTGCAGGTTCGAGTCCTGCCTTTACAGCTCAAATTGTCGTATAGCTCAAACTGGATAGAGCACGTGCCTTCTAAGCGCGGGGTTTTGGGTTCAATTCCCAATGCGACTACTATGGAAGAATGACAGAGAGGTCAATGTATCGGTTTGCTAAACCGAAGTCAACCGAAAGGTTGCGATGGTTCAAATCCATCTTCTTCCGTTACACACCGCGATCTGGTGAGGTTATCACCCTAATAAGTGGTAGTCGGGCGGGGTTCGATTCCCCTAAGCGGTAGCCCTCAAGCATAGCAGAGGATAAACGGCTATGTCGCGTGTGACTGGCGTTTACAGTCACCTCTACAGTGGTAACTGAGTAGCGAATTGCCTCCGCTTAATCCACGTTACGGATGTGGTTAGCTAGTTCCACCCTAGGCAATACTAGACGTCACCGTGAGGGGAAAAGGAATACCCGAGGGACTGAGTTCAATAATACTGTTGACTTTTAATCCCCGCTCCGCTCGTTATAGTGCGGTTACTGGTTCGAGTCCAGTCGGTGACGCATCGGACAGATAGCTCAGTTGGTAGAGCAGTTGCCCATAGTACCTGAATTGGGAAGACAGGTGACTTGTCCTAGGTTCGACCCCTAGTCTGTCCAGCGATGAGATAGAAGTTCGATTCTTCTACGTGCCTTAGTGTGCGTTCGTCTAATGGTAGGACACTTCGAGGTGTGAGGTCGGTGGTTCGAGTCCATCTCTCACCTTCACTCCAAGATGCATGAGGAGTATAATCATAGTGCCGTGCAGATAGTGACTACGTTAAATCACTTACGGATGAGTTTTAGCTCTACCGCTTCCGTCCTAGGTTAAAAGTGCGAAAGAGTTAGTGTACGTTGAGAAGTGGACACCTCATGGTCGACCAAAAGTTGCCTGTTGTCGGTTCGAGTCCGACCGTACACGTCACAAGCTGCGTGCAAGGTTGCACTATGGTTTTCAAATGAAGGAGCTGCTTTCCATAGTTCGAGGATCGTTTCCTCGGCGCGGCATATATCGCCACCATGATGAAATGGTAAACATTTGGGTCTTAAAAACCCATGACCCCAAGGGTCTTGTGAGTTCGAGTCTCACTGGTGGTATATAGGTTGACACACATTTGTTTTATTTTTATTGACAAAGGTGTGTATTTATCTATAATGTCTTTGTGACACAAGATAAAATATGTAAAGTCGATGGTTGTACTTGTAAAGCTGATGTCGGTAGACGATACTGTCATAGACATTTCTTAGATCGAGCAGCTGAATTGAGGAGAATCAAGAAGGAATCTGGTCTAAAATATCAGACTACTTACACACTTAGATGTGTAGTGTGTGATTTGGAATTCGAGGGTACAAAAAAGACTAGAAAGTATTGTAAATCTTGTTTAGCTAAGATGAATAAAGGATTAAACGATGTGGTAACGAACAACTATATTTATAGTAAACATAACTATAGAGTTTCAATCTGGGAACACAGAGTGATTGCTGAGAATCTTCTTGGTAGAAAGTTGAAAACAAATGAAGTTGTGCATCACATTGATTGTAACCCTAAAAATAATTCAATTCATAATTTAATTGTGTTGTCTAGGGGTAAACACACGTCATTACATCGTTATCTAAAGTTGCAAAATATAGCAACGGACGTTCATGTTGGTGAAGGTCACTGGGAAAATCTAATATATCCTTCAACTTTGAATTGGTTATCTACGAATAACGTAAAGTTCATAGCGTTGTGGGAACAATCTGGATGGGTAGCTCAACTGGGAGAAGCAAGGTCATAGTAACCACAAGATGTGGGTTCGAGTCCCACTCCATCTACTCCAGCATACGGTTTGCTGGGAATTAACAATAGTAACAATAGGAGTAAGAGAGTTCGATTTGTTCGCCACCAACTTGGTGAACTGGCTCCGAGGTGGGGTCACTAAACTGCATCTCAAATTGAACACACCCCTCCCTACTGGTGTCAAATATGTAGGGAAATGGACATCTAGCCCAATAGGTAGAGGCACATGACTTAGGATCATGTCAGTGTAGGTTCGAGTCCTACGATGTCTACGCAGAAAAGGGATAAAGCTGAGGCTCACTTTGTGGCAAGGCTACCCGCACCTATGGCATGCAGGTTAAAGATATAAGTATTGCCCGCAGTGAGAGAAACCCGGCGGCGTGTACTAATCAGGGAATACTGGGTGCTCTACCAGTGTAAAAATTGAGCACATATAGGAAGTTCGTTCAACGGTAGGACGGTGGTCTCCAAAACCACTAATGAGAGTTCGATTCTTTCACTTCCTGTTACATTCTGGATATAGTGTAACTTGGTAGCACGCGACCTTTGGGCGGTTGTAGTTTCAGTTCAAATCTGAATATCCAGACTGCGAACGCTGTGAAGCGCACGCTGTTTCTATTATGGTTTGGATTATTTGCTCATGAACGAGAGGGCAGGTGGTTAATTCCACCTGCCATTTTTTATTTCTTCGTTTAATTCCTATTATTCCGATGGGAGTGATGTAGATTGAGGTTAAAAGTATCGGCTAATTCGTTATAGAATTAGCCGATGTTGTTTATTTCTTCACGAACACCCTCTGAGTCTTACCACCAACGTGGACTGGTTTACTCTCATATCCGAATCGCTTCGTTATCTCCTTCGAGAGTGAAATCTTGGTCATTGGCTTGTAACCGTTCGCCATGCAATACTCTGCGTATGCTGAGTACACGAACGATGTAGTTTGATTCTCAATCTGAAGGTCTGGGTTTTCATTCAGGAACGCGATGACTGGGTTGTTGCTCTCCTCGAACTCTTCCATGCGCGTTGCCACCTTATCTGACTGAGTGAACTGCTGATTTTCGAGCACTCGTTTCAACCCTTCTATTCCGATGTTAATAAGGTACTCGATGTTCTCACGCTCTCTCAGTTCGTACTTGATGTACGGTCTGAAGTCAGGGTCGTTCTTACTGAAGTGAGCTAGGAACGGAATGATTACAAGACGTCTCTGGATTGCACCACCTCTATCCTTAATCTTCGGGATTTCGTTGGCTGAGAACAACATCTTGGCGTAGTTTTTGAACGCAAACTGATTTTCATTTTTACGTTCAACTTCAACTCGTTCGCCTGTGACGAACTTCTTAAACATTGCTGAGTTCGGGATGTAACCGTCAGCGATGTCATCACCGATGTTTGCGAGTTTACCGAAGATTGACGAGTTCTTAAAGCGAGCGTCCATATCTGCCAAGTCCACCGATGATATGTTGTTCTCACCAAGCATGGTAGTGACCATATCCAAGAAGGTTGATTTACCGTTGGACGCACCTCGCTCTGACGTACCATCACCAACTAGGATGAATGCCTTACCAAGTTCGTTTCTGCGATAGAAACAGTAACCAACGACCTCTTCCAGTAGTGAACGTATCTCTGCATCGTTACACGACATCTTATTCAGGGTTGAGTCAACGAGTTCCGAATACGCTGATGGGTTGTAGTCGTAGTCAATCTTGTTGAGAATCACATACTTCTCTGAGAACGGCAGGAGCTTGTCATGGATGACATCGTAGATACCGTTCTTGAATGCAATCAAGTGAGCTGGTGCATGCTCGATGTTGTCTCGTATGATAATATCAAGGTATGCAAGAATCTCAGCACGCTTAGCCTTATTAAGATTAGGTATATGCTCAACCATAGCTGACTCGATGAGCTTGTCGCTTTTCACGTAAATACCATTGTCGTAGATGTGCAGTTGGTCATCTATCTTCACAATCTTCGCGGTGTTCTTCAACCATGTAGCGAATTTGTCGAACAGGAACTCTTTTTTGTGGAAGAAGTTAGGTTTAGCGAACGCTTCTTCACGACAGATGACTTCCATCTCAGACTCACTAAGTGGCTCGTCCAGTACGTACTTGTTGATGAGTTGGATGCAATGCTTTGCTTCATCGTTTGTGAATCCGTTTTCCTGCAATGCCAAGATGTATCGGTAGAGATTATCGTTACGACCCTCACCCTCCTTCATGTTCAGGAACTCGATTGTGGAGTTCACTGGTTGGAAGAATGTCGGCACCTCATCATAAGTGTGTGTATCATAAATGCACTCACGTTCAACTCCTTCTTGCTTCAGCACAGCGTAGGATGGTTTCTTACCAACCTTCACGTCAGCTCGTAGACCACATCCCAGACGAGTTGCAGTGGCACATTTATCGACTACGCTGTTCTTGAAGAAGATATGGTAGCCGCGCGATGTCTTGTGTACACGACAGTTCAGTTCTAAATCCTTTACAATCTGGAACGCTTTTTCAGCTTGCACCTGATCGTCAAAGTCCAAGAGGATGGTATTTTTACCCAATACCCCTGCGAATTCTTCACATTCTTTGATTTCATCATATTTCCTTAAATCTTGACGATTCTTAAAACCCTCAACAGGGCGTTTACCTTTCAGCTCAATGTAACCTTTGAATAGTTCCATGTTATTGTTCCTTTCCTGTGAATTGGTCGATGTGGCGTTTAGCCATGTCGATGTAAAATTGCCTGTCTAGTTTACTGGGTATAGACACCCCATTGATGTCACCGTTCATAATGAAACAGTGTTCTGACGTGTTTGCGAACTTCTCTGGGTTCTTACCCTTCTTCACCTTGAAGATACCACCGTCACTCTGTTCGGTTGAAGCAAACACACGGTACGTTTTGTTATAACTGATTTCAGTACCGTGCATGGCGTAGTCGTACTTACTAGATACCTTCACGATACGCTGGAACTTAATAAGCTCTGTACAGCTGTTGATTGTCTGTTCAACTGGTATACCCTTGACGAAGTGGTTCACCACAGCCTCGTTGAGAATCGGCGTGTCGTAGTCCAGAGAGTTCTGCTTCTTCACCACGATACCCTTTGACTTATACGAACCGTCAGCCGCCACGATGATGTAGTTGTTCACGTCACGCTGAATGACCTTTACGTACTCATCGAATTCGAGCACCATGCCAGTTCGTGACATCCACTCTCGGCAGATACCCTCGACTTCTTCTCTATTCCCACGTAGCTTCACAAGTATACCGTCCGTGTTGGATTGAACGAGGTCGCAGTGACCTTCCAATTTCTCTATGAGGTCTAATAGCAGAAGTTGTCCTCCAATGCAAACATTATTTGCCTGACGTGGGTCATACAGTGGGTTGAACTGGTCTTTCATGGCACCGTATGTACCGTTTAGTACAATCTTGAACGGAGCTTGGAGTGGGTTCTTCTCAGCCTTGTATCGCAGACGAGAATGGTAGATGTCCTCATACTTCTTTGGGTCAACCACGTTACGACTGAGGAACCCATATTCAATCATGAGAGATGGGTAATATGACGCTACGTCCACGTTCAGGAACTGACCCTCTTCAATGTAGTTGGGGCGAGCACCGTGGAGACCACCCCATGCGAAGATGTGAGGGACACCAGCTACCATGTATGGTTGCTTCTTTGTACCGAGCGTCTTGTCGTAATCACGGTTATCTGGGTTGCTGTACCAGTCTCGTACCTCAGCATATTTATCCAATATGAGTGTGTTTGGGTACATTAGGTCGAACTCATCATCACGTTTTATCATTCGAGCGTTGAGTACCTTCGCTGAGAGCTGTACTTTGGTCTTGCTTATATCGCTCAGAGGTAAATTAAATGCCTTGAGCATCGAAATATGCGCGTCAAATTCCTCCTTTCTTCGTAGGAATACCTCGATGGTCTGCTCAACGTCATGTCGGCAATACTCGATTGTCTCGGCAATTTCAGCTGCTGTGAGCTTACGGTCGATGTTAAAGTCCACACCAGTCTCCTGAACATCGTTACCCATGAATCCCTCAAGGGTTTTCAGACTGTGCATGGTGGTCATCACATCGAACATATTGATGGTAACGTCCCTAAACAGGTCTGAGAACTGCCACCCCTGTTTATCCTGAATGATAATCCAATCGTTCACGGCTTTCGGGTCGAGTCCGCATATAATGGCTTTCATTATCCATTGGTCATACCTTCGACCGTTATAAAACGCAAATACTGAATCTTTATGCTTTTCATAATAATCAATCAACTTTTGGCTGTCGTTTACTATAACAACCTCCTCTTCGTTGAATAGGTCTATGAAGACGACCATCCAGTCGTACTTAAAAACCTCAAAGTCTCCAAAAACTAAATTCATACTATCTCCTCACAAATATCTACTATATGCTCACAGAGAGCAGCTGGAATGACACTCCTAGTCTTTGGATTTCTCAATCTTTGAGTACCAGTCTTACTGCCTCTCGGGGCAGCTTCGTGACAGGGATCACCATTCTTGCACGCTGGTTTGAACTTGGGGTCTGGATGGTTACTCCAGATGTCGGTCGGCTTCATGCGATAATCCCCATACTGACAATACGTCACAGTGTATCGTGGTAGTCCTCGCATGAATGACATCTTACGCATACCACCTCTGGGATTCTCGATGAAAAACACCTTTGGTTGCAATGATGTAATCAAATTTAGTACGTGTACATTACACACATCGCAGAACTTAGCATACTCGCTGACAGGAACTAAGCATCGACCATCCTCATCTTTTTTCCGATGGTGGGATATAGCTGCTATGCTGTATGTTGTGCAGTCTGGACTAGCCCAGATGACATCGGGTTTACCGAACTTCTCCAGAATCTCAGCCGCTGTGAGCTTCGATATATCGACATAAAGGTTAATGTTCTCAAAGTCTTTGTTCCAGTCCACTGAGAACACCTCGTGACCACTCGCTTCAAATGCTTTACCGATTGATCGAGTTCCAGCAAATAACTCTAAAACTTTCATATTAAATTCCTTTCAATTTGTTAAAAAACTCACGACTACGAATTGATTTCCCTTGTTGTATGAAATCTTTTTCCAACT
>JAEIGA010000564.1_pt1 | contig 54495 bp, 65 predicted proteins | sample 9270691 | NCBI WGS metagenome assembly JAEIGA01 (sample SAMN17057246, study PRJNA624740) | gut metagenome | biome: biome; isolation source: fecal sample | host: Bos grunniens | place: China: Xizang | collected 2019 | reverse complement strand
ACACGTGCATATTCATATGCCTTTGTACCTAATGCTTCATCACTATTAGTAAATTTCATAGCTCTTTGAGATATTTCTTTTGCAAATTCAGAAGGATTTGATATTATGTCAGATGAACTTTCTAATTCGCCTTTCTGTATTCTATCTACAAGAACGATGAACTCGTCTATACTATCCGTTGTATACATAAGCTCTTCAAATCCGAGGCCTTTCTCTCTCATATACAAAGCGGTAGCCCAATAGAGAGGTACTCGAGCTAGTACAGTTTCTAAATCAGTAATATTATCAATTACACTATTTTTGAAAATATGCTTATTCAACAAATCGAATGTTTCTTTGTTAACTTCTTTGGCATCTACATATCTAAACCATCTAAATAACGTCTCTGTATTAAGTACACCATCGTGAATGAGTGCCAACAAAGAAGGTGCTAATGTGTCTTCCATATAAGTACTTTCCTCTATCAAATCTATCATCTCAGGTTGCATCAATACTTGGTCATAATCTTTGAAGAAGTATTTAAGATTTGTATCTTTGTAATCTCTTTTTCTTACATATATTCTATCTTGAAAGAGCTTTTTCTTAAGGTCTTCTTCATTCACAGATGGAAGCTCTGCACCGAACGTATGACCCTTCTCTACAGCTTTATACAAAAGAATAAGTTCTTCTGCGGTTTTCTTATCGAGTGTATCTTTGTATTTACGACCTTTCTCTCTAAGTTCTTTCTGTAACACAATTGCTTCATCTATTGCTTCAGACTTTATCTTTTTCTCTTTTTCCGTATATCTTTTAGAGCTTACAAGTGCCGTCTTCATTGCACTTAATGGTTTCTTAGATAATACATAATGTCGTACATCTACGTCTCCTATAGATTTAGCCTCATCATTCATATATGCGGCAACTAATTCACTCTTTACAATATCTGTACTTTTTCCAGTAGCATACATAACTCTATCACTATCTCTCATCTCTATGAGTTCTTCATCGCTTTTACGTTCTAATGTAGAGGCATATTCTTTGGTCTTTTTCTGTACAGTTTTCAAGAAATTTCTATAATCTATAAGTTTCGCTTTTCGTTTTCTCTTTTTGTCTGTATCATCACCGGCATTATCAATCATTTTGTCTATCTGCTCAGGTGTTTTATCTAATAAATAACCATACTTCTTTCGTTCTATATTTTTATACGACTCGTATTTTCTTTGCGCGAAAGTATCAATTATTGTCTCTCGCTCAGTTTTAGGTTTACTTTCTTCTTTCTTCTCAGTAGACTTCTTCTCAGTAGACTTCTTCTCAGTAGACTTCTTCTCAGTAGACTTCTTCTCAGTAGACTTCTTCTCTTCTGCCTCTAATTTACTCTTTATATCTTTATATGCTTGAGCAAATTTACGTAATTCATTTAGCATATGAACATTATTTTCTTCTGTAGCCTTATTGACAGCAGCCTTGAATTGTTCTGGAGAGAGTTGAGCCATTGCGGGTGAAATCTTTCCTTCTTTTATTGCTATAAGCATCAATTCTTTACGACGTGCTTCTCTGTCAAAAGATGATTTCTCAGTAGACTTCTTCTCAGTAGACTTCTCAGTAGACTTCTTCTCAGTAGACTTCTTCTCAGTAGACTTCTTCTCAGTAGACTTCTTTTCTTCTTTTGGAGTAGACAAAGATTTTCTATATTCTTCGAGTTCATTTTCTATTTTCTGACGGTCGTCTAACGTAATAGCTAATCCGGCTGGAATTTTTTTACCGTTAAGATTTAATTCTTCTACCATATTTTCTAATTCTTCTATAGTATTATTACGGTATTTTTCAAAATCTTTACCATACATTTTATCTGCCATCTTAGCTTTGAAGAGTTCATTACGTTTAGCTTTGACTTTTTCATCTATATCAAATGCTGCTTTTATTTCTTCTGCCGATTTGATTTCTAATTTAGATACGTTTAGACCTTCATCACTTTCTCTCATTGCGATACCTTCTATGGTATGCACACTGCTTCTATCGCCATTCACATACCAAGGCATATGAACAAGATATTTGTTTGCATCTCTTCGTACATATCCCGGCTTTATGAATAAGTCTTTAGCTAAGAAACCATACGCCTCTAATTCACCATTAACCATATAATAGGTAAACAATCTTGCTATATATTCTTCAGCTGTAATTTTCTTACTCATTACATCTTTATTGTTATTTGCCATACTGAGCAAGTCTTCGTTTGTAAATAACTCTGGCGCGTGTTTCTTTATATCGTCAATCATAGATTTTGGAACCTTAAAGTCTGTAGTAAAACCTAAATCAAGATTGCTGAGTAATTGACAAATATGTCTAAACTCGTGATTTAATCTATTAAGAAAACGTTCATTCGACATTTCTTCGGCCTTAAGTGTAATATAAAGTCCACCATATCTACCATTAACGACAGCTTCATTGACAAAATTTTTACCAAAAATCACAGGAATATTAGAAGGAATACCGAGTTCAGCCAATTTCTTTTTATCATAGAAATCGCCCAATTCTTTTATGACAAGTGAATTATCAGTCGGCATATTATCTGCGGACAAGTCTGTATTTTCTCTGCTCTTACGTTTCTCTAACATTTGTGTAGACAAAGTGTCATCAAATGAATACGTACTCACAAATTTGTATACACTATCAGCCGTATTAGAATAACCTCTGGTACCTCTATCAATCGTAACACCGATATCAAGACTTTCAAAATACTCTTTTAACTTATTGAATACATAACCTTCCAATCTATCAGGTGTCATCTGTTTAATCATATCGTCAGTTAAGCCAATTTCTTCTTTAGCATTACGTGATAAATATAAAGTAGGATTTTGTATGACATCATTTATACCCGCAAGACTTCTGGTGATTATAGGTAATTCTGCATCTATGATTTTTTGACATAGACTGTAATCACTATAAAGACTACTCAATTTGTAATTGAATTTGTTACTCGTACCTTCATTATTTCTACGAATTTTGATTAACTTAACTAATTGAGTAGCATAATCTTCTCGTGTGTAGAAATCAGGTCTAAGTTTTTTACTACTCATATATTCATTCTTACTTTCTATTCTCTTAGTTCCTTTAGTGACAATTATATCATCTCTACTTCTCCTACCTTTAGGAAGATGTACATGTCTTTCATGTGTATATGTCTCAAACTGGTCACCGTCAGGTGTGTAGACTCTATCGTCATACATAGTATACCCGTTTATGGTATAATCTTTATTATGTCTATGCATATCTGCACTCAATTCTACTTCCGACAAGAAATAAAACATACGTTCATAGATAGCAGGAATATACTCTTCTATTTGAAAAATATTACTCCTCTCTAAATCAATATCCATAGAAATAAAAATGTCTGTGAGTTCATCGATAATATCAGTTGGGTTTGCCTTCACGAGACGTATCATCTTGTCAATAGGTATATTCCTGCATACAGGAAATTCGTCAGCCAGAAGAACTTTGAATAATTCTGGGTGTTTTTCTACCATAAAGTGAATAAATGAAATACCCAACGCATCTACATTTATATGGGCAAAACTTTCTAGTTGACCTAGATGGTGGAGTATACCGTGATTTAATTCGTGTATTATCACGTCAAATAAATATTCCTCATCAAAATATTCCACATCGACAGCAATTTCATCTCCTATAGAGTCATACCAAGCATTCTCTATACCGGGACGATTATAGATAGGAATATTTATATCAGTATCTTCAAGATTAAAAATATCCTTCGTAAAAATAACCTCTCCGTCTAATAGTCTTTCTTTAATGACAGACAAAGATACATCTTTTTTAAGAACGTCTTTAGATACTACCTTTTGAAGAATTTTAAATCTACGACCAAAGACAGACTCGTCTGACGTAACAATACAGACAAATTTGTCTGGTAGTCTTTCTTCAAACCAATTACGCATACAAAATTCAGAATTAACCATAGCAAGATGTCTTTGTCTTTCATCTGAGTCATATAAATCTTCTAATTTAAACCGGTGGTCTAGTTTATACGCCCTCCATTTTACAGAAGGGTGATTTTGTGTTTGCAATTTGTACATTCTATCGTAGAGTTCAGAAGTCTCTTCATTTCTCCCAATTCTCTCTATTATCTCATAATATAAGTCAGGAAAAAGCTCGGAGATAGGTGTTCTCTCATACTCTAAAATATCTTCAGGCTTGGCGCCGAATTCTTTTTCGAACTCCTTATATATTCCATCTATTATAACAGCATCTTCAGGGGCAAATTTGAATAACATATCAGGTAATAACATTATAGGACTTCTATCTATTCCTGCATTATCTAATTGTATCTGTAACTCATTCAAGTATTTATTTATAGCAGATAGACCGTCCATTTCAATCAAATCTACACTAAACGCTCTGATATCATCACCTGTTTTCAGTCTCGCCATCAAATTATTTGCGTCAACATCTATACCGGGAATATGAATAAGAAGTTTTAGCATAGTTTCTAAAACTTTATACATAGTTTTCTCATTAGCTACTGCTTCTACATTATCTAGAGTTCCAGAAAAATCTGCTAAAGAAAAGACAGCGCCTTCATTTTGAAGCATAAAATACAGGCAACGCAATAAGGCTGTATATTTTCTCCTAATTCTCTTCATTCTGTCCAAACGAGAAGTTAGAATATCTTTATTAAGCACATCTTTTGTACGAATAATATTATGGACAGAATAACTAGTACTACTCCTTAATATGGCACTTTCAGTTAATCTATCATACTTGTTATCTTTCTTTCTATTCAAAAAATCAATTATATCATACATGCCTTTTTCTTCATAGAAATCAATAATTTCTTCTTTGGTGGCTTTATAAGCAGAAGGTAAAGTACCTTTATTTATGAAGTCACGTTTCATCTGTCTCTGAGTAAAGAATTTATCAAGAAAGTCAATCTGTGCGGGCTCAAGTATATACTTGAAACCTTCTAATAGACTATCGGCATTGAAGTTACAGATAGCCTTCATTATAGGCTCTTGTATGTTTTTTCTAATCTGTCGTATATAGGCGTTTATTCTCGCTTGACGTTTTGGAGAGACTTTACCGCCTTTCACTTTCCCATTATACCAATTATTTTTATTTTTCATACTATCTTCTATCGTAAGAAACAATAATCGTATCTGATTGGTATATTTTACAAGATTTGGTTCACCATCTGTCTTAGACAATATGAAGATTTGGAAGAATTTTTGATTGTGCATAAACTCTTCAATAACTCTACGAGTATTTATATTATCTATTTCCTGACCTGTTGTTTTTACATATTTTGCATATAATGATTTCAAGGCATCTATAAAAGATGTACCTTTCTCACCGACATCCATCGACTCATATGTTGTCTCTAGATAATTGATAGTATTCGTCTTGGCCAAATCATTTAATATAGCCTTTTTATCAAAATTTTCAAGCCATGTTTGTGGAACATAACAGATTTTAGCTGCTTCTGCTATTTTACCTTCATCTACAACCATGTCATCACCATCTGTGATAATAACCCAATCATATTCAGTAGACAAAGCATCAAGTGTATTTTCAGCTTTTGGACTTAAAGGTTTCTTGCTTATATTTCCATTTACCTTTGTATAATATTTTTTCTCTACATCTTTTGCTATTTTCTTGCCGTCTACGGTTACCGTATTCTCTGTCTTCTCTGTCTTTTCTGTCTTCTCTGTCTTCTCTTTCGCACCTTCTACAGTAGTTACACCGGCCTCCTGTAATTTTTCAGCATTCTCTGCAATAGAAGTCTCTACAGGTTTCTTGAGTCTATCACCAATCATACCAGTCATTTCTTTGAAATCTTCGACAAGATTAGATACATATTCTATCTTATTAGTGAGTTTATCTTTAGAATACTCAGTCTTGAGTTTCTTTACAAACTTCTTCTTTTCATAATTACTGTCTAAACGCTCTGCAGTCTTTAGCTCCAAATACTGTTCGCCATCTTTTGGTCCAACGCCCATCTCTTTTTCGAAATTCTCATTGGCTTTCTTATGTTCATCACCTGCACGTTTCTTTTCGCTCTCTATTATACTATTGATAGTATCTTCACTTAATATACTTCTAACTCTATCATCTATATTAGATAGTACTTCTTTATATTCTTTCTTTATTTCTTTATTTTTCGATTGTAATTCTTTCGCTTTTGATACAAATTGTACACCTTCATTTAAAACTACATCTTCACCCATCAATTTCGTAAATTCATCACTTTTTGTATCTATATTCTTGATTTTGTTATCAGCTTCTATTACTTTACCAAGCAAGAATTCACAATTTTTAATACGTTCTGGAGTGAAAGAACCATAGAATTCTGACAATGTCATCATAGCAGTATATACTTCTTTCGCTTTACTAATGTCTCTTTTACTACTAAATTTATTTTTCGACAAATCATTTATGGCATCACCCAATTCAGACAAAACATCAGCGAATGCCATCTTTGTAAAGCCTCTAAGCTTTTGAGGTTTGCCATCTACTTCTATTACTATATCTCCCGGACCGAAATCCCAATCGTTATTGTAAGTGCCTGCTTTCTTTGCTTTGCTGTTTACAATACCACTCTTGATGGCACTCATAGGTACACCGACACCAGAAGTGATAACAGAACACAGCATTCCCATAAAGAAACTATCTATAAGAGTTTGGAATGTAACACCAGTGTTGGAGTAGTCTGCAATTTTACCGGTAACAGTTTCACCTGCTGCATTGACATAGGTCTTATTGCCATAACCTTGCATAATAAGATGGCTGAATTGGTCTACAAGATTTGTAGAAAAGTCTTGTGCAAATTCTTCTAAACCTTCTTGGAATGCAGATTTAGCCAAATATTTAATACCCGCTCTCTTGATGTTTTGTCCAATTGCTTTAATCGCACCTTTTAAGTTACCTTTCAAACCGATAAGTGTATTAGAAATAGTACCACCCATTATCTTACCTAAGGCAACTTCAATAGCAGCTTCTGCTGCAGTTTTCATCGCACTATTCGCGATTTTTAACCAAGAGGGACTACCAGAAGTAAGAGGGTTGTTATGCACATCATACATATTTTTAGAGAATGTACCAGTATAGAACGCGATAGAACCGAGAATACCTCCACCAATACCACCTGTACAAGCGCTTATCACAATCGCAGGTATCATCATACCAAAAGAATTTGCGGTGCTTCCAAACCATTTACCTACATCTGTCATATTACCGTCAATATCTTTGAAATGTGTATGAGTACGTTCATATTCATCGAGTGCCGCTCTTACTGTATTTTGCTCCCAAGCAGTAAGACCTTTTTCACCAAAATATCTAACAAAAGCATCACCGAATTGATAATTCTCATCGAAACCACCATTCGCCGCGAGTGGTATCAAGCCAAGAGAACCCGTCGCTATAGCAAAGTCTAATATGCCTGTAACTATAGACAATGCACCTTCACCGAGTTCTGCGAGTGTGGCAAGAACATCATTGCCGAACTGTCCCCACCAACCGAGTGCCTCTTTCTGTCTTTGCTCTTCTGCTTTCTTGAATTGAATGTCTTCATAAGCGTAGAGTTCACCGGCTTGCCATTCATAAAACTCTTTGTCGGTCATTTCACCGAGAGAGGTCTTGACATAATCTTGATTTACAGGGTCCCATACATCTTTGAAACGTTCCTTTAAACTTTTCTCAGTGTCATCTTCCATTTGCGCATACAAATGAAGCATTCTCGTATCAAAGTCATATCGGTCATCATAGAATTGGTCACTGAGTTGCGCACCTTTTGCACCTTCTAATGCGACAAAATAATTCTCTTGTACACCATACTTCATAGCCTGTTGCCACATATCAGCTGAGAAATTTTTATCGATACTATATTTATCATACAAAGCATCCATCTTATTAACATAAGACCAAGTACTGAGTTTAGGTCCAGTCGCACTATCTACTTCAGATGTTTCATTGTTTCTTCTTTTGTCATATTCTTTTATTAAGTCTTCGCCTAATAATAAGCTCATAAATATACCTCCATTGTCTGCTCTTCGCAGAATAAAAATATCTTTATTATATAGAGAAAATCATAGGGCTATAGATTTTCTCATATATAATAGAATTGATTTTGATTTGATTTTGATATAATATTCGATTGAAAAATATTATATATTAGAAATCTTAATAGCCCGATTTCTTTTTACCTTTGGATGCTTGAGTTTCAAAAGCATTCTTCCACGCAGTATCATAAGCAGTCTTCGCCGTATCCATTTTAGTCTTACTCGTATTATACTTAGACTCATAACTCAAATACTTTTTGTATTTATCAATCATACCTTTATCTTTTAAATACTCTTCGAGAGTATAATGTAGACCTGCGCCTTTCTTCCTATCTTTTGCGACCCCGTGCGTACCCCGCACAGCTAAATACCATTCGCGTAAATCATTATATTTACTTTTATTTTCGTTATACTCATTTACAGCTGTATCATACTCAGTTTTTGCTGTTTTTACCTCTTCTGGTAATTCTGCTTCAGAACCAAATACCGTCTTCCACTTTTCTTCATTAGCGGTATAGTTATCTGCTACACTTTCATTTTCACCTAATGCTTTATATCTAAATCTTTCGTCATCGGTAGATGCGTATTCACTCATATGATATTCTTGGTCATCACTCTCAAGACCTACGGCTTGTTTTATGCTACCAATCTTTGTACCAGCTTTGGTGTAATTATATTGGTCAGCAGATTGCCACCAAGTACGTAAGTCATTATCTGTATCACTAAGCCATTCATCAAACGACTTCGCATATCTTTCCTTACCATCTTTACTGGTATACAAAGATGTCTGAGGTGATGCATTGAACACCATATCAAAGAATTCTGTCGCACCGGTAGACAAATTACCATTATCATCGACAACATTATACTCACGTGCAATCGTTTCCCAATTCTTGAGTTTACCACTCTCATCAAACATATTTGCGAATTCATTATTAACACCACGATAGGTACTGTATTGAAGTTCGTCCTCAATATATTTGTACGTACTGTTCAAGAGTTTCGCATAATTCTCTGCTTCAGTATTCAACTGATTATCTATAGCAGTAATAGCCTCTTGGTAATTAGTCTGTAGTGTATTTACATCTTCAGCATACTGTTGCATATACTGTTTATATGCATTATTGAGTGTGTCTCTATTATCATTGAGTAGCTGATTTTGTGAACCGGCTGTCAAACCTGCTCTATATATGCTATTCTGATTTTTTAGGTTCGATGCATATGCCTGTGCTATGACATCTCCATAATTCTGTTTGAGCATATCACTTTGTGCGGTAGCAGTCAGTGATGTATTACCAAACAATTGTTGCCAAGTTTTGACACCGTTATTCTGTCGTTGATTTTTCTCAAGATAGTTTTTGGCGTCACTTGCTGTAAAATTTAAACCATATTGTACGCCCATTATTTTAATCTCTCCTTTACTTCAAATTTGATTGCTAAAAAGTTAAGTTTTAATTGATACTGTGCCTCATTACTTACATCATTTTCAAGTCTATATTGGAAATTAGTAACATGTGACAAATTCAATCGTTTTACAAAGGTACGCAAATCGTTTATGTTAATCTCCATACTTTCTGACTTCTCTGGGTGGAATGTATCTCTGAATACCTTTGTAGACAATTTAGCGGTTAATGCCTCCATACCTTTAACATTCAAGTTAATACCTTTCACTGCTTTATAATTATTTATAGCATTAAAGTGTAATTTAGGACTAACAAAATGCCATTTTATGATAGGCGACGCATAGATGGCGATTTTTCTTTCACCAATATATTCATTTTCATAATATGACTCATAATCACCTGACAGACTGTCTGATAAGACATCATCTTTATACTTGAACTCTGATGCGAGTAACTCCGGAAAGTCTTTATCATTTAGATACATACTACTTTCTCTGTCTGCCCATAAGAAACGAGTACCGTGATTATTAAACGCGATACCTTCTACATGTAACAATAAATGAAGTCTACCATCATTTATAAGTTTCTTAATAGGATAAGGTACAGACCACACCCACCAAGTAGCACCTCTAGTGTCAAGCGCGAGTATTTCTCTATCCATATACCTGTAGAATAATATCCAATATCTGTAAGTAATTATCTTGATATCGGGTTTATAATCATTACCTTTGAAATTCTTTACCTCATCATTATAGAAATGGTAGTATTTGTCTTGAATTGTATCAGACAAATAAGATAGAGTAGGTTCTGAAGTCGCTATGAATTGTTCAGGTGACATCGCAGTAATACCTCTCTCTGTTGGGAAGATGATTGCACTACCATCTAATGCAGTGATTACGTCATTACCTTTTCTGCAGCCGGTTGGCAGTTTAGACAATATTGGTTTATAAAATAGTATATTGCCTTCATCGGTCGTGGTATAGGTAGAGTAGAATATTTCTCTCGGTGTGAATACAGCCATAGTATTCTCTGCAAGAGGATGCATATTTGTTATTTCATTTGCGAATACTTGCTCTGCAGATTTTGGCAGATATAAAAGAAACTCGCCATTTTCATTTCTCTTTGTTTGTGTAACTTCTAACAGATGCTTACCTCCATCTTCGAAGTAGAAGAAATGCTCACCCGCTTGTTTATGGAGAGTAGGCTTTTTGAAATCTACACTCGTCATCTCTGTTATATTAAAGCCTCTACCATCTAACATCTCATCTATAGTTACCTTATCATTCGTATTTATAAAGCTATTAGTATATATTTTATCACCTATTTTCAACACTTCTGTCGTGAGAGGTATTACTCGTGGAACTTCTTCAATCTTGAGAGTTTGTTCTGCGAATATTGAGGTCCCGGCAATCTCTATATAAGTATTGTTCTGATGATAGAAATCTACTACATTTTTATTATATATTGAAATAGACATACCATATGGTGTAAATATTACATCGTCTCCATATTTTACGTGCACGCTCGTCAAGTCACCTGTGCCAACAGACCTAAGTTTAAATCTATTATTTTTAGTAAATTGCATATTCTGTTTAACGATACCATTTGATGACACTACTTGTTCCTTTCTTGATAACGCTGCACCAGATAAGGTTTCTACCTTATTATCACCTTCTGATAATACAATTATATCACCATATTTTACGTTATTCGTATCTAACAATGAACTCCCGTCTGTGTCTACTACTGTTATGAAGTATTCTTTTATTACAGTATTACCATTTTCATCAACGATTGAGAGTTTTATTCTGTCTCTGTTTTTAACATAAGCCGCAGGTTGATAATTTACAAGAAGATTATCGTTTATGGTAGTAACTCTATCAGTATGAATATATTTGTCTGTAACAAGTTTTTCTGATGATAATTTGAAAATATTAGCGTCATATTCTATTACAGAAGAACTATCATTCGACGTTATTCCATATGTTGAAACTGTAGTCGTACCTACCTTGTATTTTAACTGAATATCGTAAGAGTCAATATATGTCATATTGAGATATTCTTCTGTTTTATTATTATATCTCTTCGCTCTATATACAATTGATAATGTAGAACCAAGATACAGATAATTTACATTTGTCGTGGTGGCACTATCACCTTCTCCTGTGGACTCTAGCTCACTATCTGCGTAACTCGCAGATGTAACTCGCATATCTATATCATCATACGAAGCTGTGAGATAGATATCCAAAGTATTTAGAGTTCCAAAAGGAACGGTCAAAAGGTCTGTAGGACCTCTAATGATACTCGGGTCATACATAATATCATCTATATAATATAACGAAAAGAGTGAGATTTTATAGCCATTTACTGGCGTGATACCGCTCGTCATTGTGCCAAGTACCGCTCTTTCATACAACGAGTATATATAAGCTATTCTCGTATCACCTATAGTCTGTATCTCTATAACGGACCTGAAAGCTGATAAAGCATTTGGTATTCGAACATTACCCGCAATATAAGTATCACCTGAAGGATATTTATAAGCTATTCTTGTACCTCCAACGCTAGGACTCTCAGTAGAAGGCGTCTCTGTATCAAAATAAGTGAACACGTAGGTATCATCAGTCAAGAAATATGCGTGGTATACACTACTCAATTTTGCAGGTATAGTTCCTATATTCACCCAAGTAAACGCCTTAGACTCGCTACCTTGTACGACCAATTCACATTTTAATATACCATTCTTAGTGATAGCCATAGCATTCAAACCATCTCTTGTCAATACAGGTCCGTACAGTAATTCATTCGCAATAGGTAATTCTCTTTGTATATTGGTACCAAATGTTACATAATATCTATCTAGGTATTTAGATAGGAAAATATTATCAACGACGTCTATAATCTTGTTACCATTTACTAAACTTGGAAAATACAATAATTCTTTATCATATGTCGTTTCTTGTATTTTCTTACCATTATAAGATATAATAACTTTCTTATCTTCTAACTCTCGTTCGTTGAGACCACTTACTGCATTATATAGATGTCTTTTCTTATGACAATCAGTGAGTAGGTTAGGACTTTCATAATCTTGTTCTACACCGTTTACTACTTGTTTTGTTATGGGCACATAAATATATTTCTTCGCATCTTCAAAGTAAAGTTTACCATCTTCACCAGATGTATTCAATACATACAATGACTTATCAATCCATATAAATATCTTATCTTCTATATGCGCAAAATGTAAATCAGGTATACCATCACTGTGCCAATATAATTTACTGAATTTATCTGAAGTATCAGATGTTATCATATTGTGACTGACACAAGTTAAATAACCATAATACGTGTCACCAACCTCTCTTACATATCTTAATACATAGTTACCAAACTGCCATTCATTCTCGATATTGTGAATACCTTCTGATTTAAGTGGTGGTCTACTAATTAGTAGGCCATCATCATCTACAAGCATGTTATTTACACTGACAAAAGTAGATTGGTCAATCGTACTGTCATTCTTATCATCACACAGACCTTTGAATTCTGCTTGAACTAATGCTCTTTGCTCTGGATAATCTTTACTACTAGTAGATACCGATATAGGCTGTCTATTGTAGGTTCTCGTCATTACCAACCACCTCCAATCTTTATACTTTTAGACGACTTGAATGATGTATTGTCTATACGTGCTAAGAATATCTCAAACTCATTTCTATATGCACCTGCTTTCAACTCATCATCGAGTTTCAAACACTGTGATACAATATAAGATGGTATAGCTTCACAGATATCTGCTGGTGCCGTTATGATTTCACTATTAGACAAATCTTTCGTAAAGAAAAACCAGCGTGCCTTATAAGGTATGCGATATACACCTGTATCGTGACAAACTACTTGATTATAACCATAATACTCTAAACTTTCATCATCTGTTTCTACGAAAGATGGATTACATATAATCTTATCGTAAAGATAATACTTTTGTTTGAGCATTACAGGTGCATCACTAAGCCCGATGAAATCATCTGGTAAAGTAATTATATCATTGCGATGATGCTCTTCTTCCTTATACCTTTCTTCGTCAGGAAATACATCAATCTCGTAATATTTCTCATTAGGTTTTACAGCACTACAAATCTGTATCATAGCCTCATTAGCATAATAAGGAAACTGCGATAAAAAGTTCTGTTGATTTGCCTCTTCCTCGCTCATACCTAATTTACTAAGAACGCATTCTTTAATATAACCCCAAGTATACATAATTTTAACCTCCTTTAATATGTAAGAAAGAGGCAAGAGACTAAGGCTCTTGCCTCTTTTGATTTATTATTTTGTTTATATGTTTATATTAAGAAATAGTTTTGATATTCTTAGCAGCGGTAACAGGAGTAATGGTAGTAGCATTGGTATCAGTACCAAACTTAATGTGAGAAATACCTCTCCAAGAAGCAACGTTGATATCAAATCTCTGTCTTGCATCATAAGAAATACCATAAGGGTTCTTATTCTCTTCTACATTGATGGTAAGAGCAACTCTCTCGGTAAACTCAAGTCCCTGATTTTCTGCATTGTATGCCTTATCTACAATAAAGATACCACTACCGTTAGCACAAGAAGTCATATCACGAAGATAGGGAGTAGTTTCAAGAACTGCTCTCTTATATGCAGGGTTAGGAGTATGGTCACTGAGCATATCCATAGAAAGTGCCGCATTAAGAACAGCAACGAGGTGTGCATCGTTGGGAGCAACGATAGTCTTCTGACCAGTAACGCCAGCATACTTACCATTATCATCTTTATAGTTTTCCATCTGAGTGATTACCTGATTGATTACAGAAGCTACCTTAGAGATTGCATCTGTATCAGTGATAGTAATATCAGCGACAAATCTGTTGGACTGGTCAATAGCAGCTACACCGTCTCTACGCTTTACAGTCTTATGTGCTTTAGAGAACAAAGGATTTTTGGTAGCGGTCATTGGGTCACCATCTGTAGTATCTGCCGATTCAAGCTTCAATCTACTTACACCACCATTTTCTTTAGTTCCCCAAATCTTCTCTGTACCAAAGCCAGAGTCAAGTGCCGTGAGTGCATATTCAACGGTGTCACCGTGCCAACGGGTCAAGAACTTGCTTGCTGTATTCTTGATTTGGCTATAAGCCTGGTCTTCAAGAACCTGCTGAGTGATGATGAAACCACCTTGGAAGGTTCTACTGGTATAAGTCTTAGAGAAACCTTCATTGGTATTGAAGATAGGTGCTACAGCATAGTCAGAAGTTTCTGCGAATGCATGTGCAAAACCAATCGTATCAGTATAGGTTTCTTGGAACTTATTCAAAGTACCTCTGTGGAACAAAAGGTCGATAGGGTTCTTCTGTTCCCAAGCTTCCTGTTTCTTCTTAAGCATATCATTGATAGGCTCACGAAGAATATTATATTCTGCTCTATTTTGAAGAGCTTCTGCGATGTTAATAATAATTCCCATAATTAGTTAATCTCCTTATTCTGCGCTTCCACTGAAGATTACGTCTTCTTTGTCAAAGATAGGATAAACTCCTACTTTCTTTTCAGTGGTAGATGCTGCTACTTTGTTGAATGAAGTAGCGGTAAGTTTTGCCGCTTCCTGAATACTTCCGGGGAATACTTTACCAATATTTCCACCAACAGTTTCATCGGTTAGAGCGATGATATGAGTTGCAGCAGTCGTAGATGCTGCAGCCGCGATTGTCTTTACGCCACTACTATCAGTAGTTATAGTTACCGCAGCACCAAGTTCATGGTCGCCTGTAACTTTAGCGCGCAAAGGTAAAATTCTCTGGTCTTTACCAGTAATAAATTGTGCCTTAATTGCCATTTTGTTTGTCTCCTTTAATTTTCTTTGTACATTTTGTTAAGTTCTTCGTCAGTAACACCGGGGTTGAACAAACGGTAAACATCTTTTTCTTGCTGAGTGAAAGGTCTTTTGTTGGGATTGTTATTTGCCGGCGTTCCCTGAGGACTACGAAGATGACCAGTGGAGCCCTTACTCTGCCCACTCGCAATGCCAGTTCGCATTTCCCTTATCAACGTTTCTCCCTCTAATTCGAGGTACGCTGCTTTGAGTGACCCTTTCGTCTTCCACAACTCAAGAACGTTCTTCGGTACGTCTTCTAACTTAGTTACTTTTCCGTTGGTTAGTTCACTGAGTTCTGTCAATTCTTTCTTAGCCCATTCATTGACCTTTTGCTGTCTATAACCTTCGAGTTCTTGTAAACGAGGGTCTTCAGCAAGTCTCTTATTTACTAGTTGTTCTACAACTGGTGAAACATCCTCGGGGTCTAACCCCTTCTCTCTGAGCAGGTCTTCTTCACGAGATTTCTGCATTTTCTCATAACTCTCGTAACCAAGACTTTTAGCGATGCTCTCGCGCTCTTTCGCCACTGCCTTTCTAAGACGATGAGCAAAAGCCTGTGTCTCATTTTTGGTATCATCTACGTCTGCATCTTCTGTTTTGGTATCAGTACCATTAGGTTGAGCTACCTGAGAATTTTCTTTTACTTCTTCTGCTGATGACGTATCAGCCCCTTCACTATTGAGAAAATTCTCAATGTCTTCAATAGTGAATTCGTTATCGTCTACTTCGAACATATTGTGTTCCTCCATTGTAGTTTTGGACGAATTTCGGATACAGCCGTTTTGCAGTCTCTATTATATTATATTCTACGAAGAACAAAATTATTCGCTTTCAAATCGTTTTTTCGCATTATTTTTAGATTTTTTAAGATTGTTTATTTCGCTCTCAAGACTATTGATTTTACCGATGAGATACTCGTATAATGCCTTCAAGTTCTTTTCATTGATATCAATCGCCTCGTGTAATTCTGCATCTACAGTCTTAGTAATTGCCACCATTTCCTCTAACTGTTTACTTGATAAATAACTAGCCATCTTCTCTTTCCTCCAATAATGCTTCCATCGTCTTCTCAAGACGTTCGATACGTTTCTCATAAGTATCTACTTTAGATGTACGTTCTTTGAATACTCCAGCCAAAAATTCACTATTGGATTTTGCACTGCCTTTAAACAAGAAAGCGAAAAAATATGCTAATGCAATCAATACATACTGAAGTATATTCTGCCAATTGTTTACAAAAAATTCTACCATTAGAACCACTCCTTCTTATTTTTAGTAATTTCATCAATCTGCTGAGCAGATTTAAGTGTTGCGATATCAACCATAGTTTCGTTATTCGCAGTATAATATTTAACCAGACTCGGAAAAACAATCTTTCCTAATACTATACCTAACAACAAAGAGATAACAGCAAATATAGAGAAAGTAATCATTAAACCAGAGAATAATGCATTTCCTACATTAACATATCTAATTACAAGGCCTGCCATACCTTCACCAACTAATTCCCATTCACCCCATTTGCCAACGAGATATTGATAATTCGCTACTAATTCTTCTCCACTATATTTACTCTTATCTAACAAATCTAATATTTCTGTTACATTACCAATAGAATTAGCAAATGCAAAAATGATGAATACAATTGTTAATACAAGAGAAAGCCAAAATATAATAGGACCAATTATCTTAAAGGTCTTTATTTTCGACTGGTTTTTCTTGTATATCTGTTCTGTCGTAAACTCTTTCTTCTTTTTCATTGTCTGCCTCCATATTTTTATTATATACCTCTATTTCTTTAGTAACCCAATCAGGTACGGTCCAACTAGAGAATTCGTGCCATATCTCGTTTATTTCTTCCAACTCGTTAGGTACTCCGAACGCGCCTTTCTCATACTCTTTAATTACTGTGAACACTCCACTGATTGCTATACAAAATATATAAGACATAAGCTTTACTAATTTCTGCCAAAATGGAACATTTCCCGGGCTGAAAAATAAACCACCTGTCAAAAATGTAACACCTATCATACTAAGTAAAGATGTTATAACACCTGATACTAATCTCTTTGTTCTATACTCATCTAATGTCAAAATTCTACCATTTTTATCATATTTGAGTTCTACAGTAGACCATTTTATATCTGCCGCTGTTATACGAACTTGTATACGATTATACTTTCTTATAGCTTTTTTGTTATTAGATGAATAAAGACTTTGTTCAGAACAGTAACCATTGGCTATAAGAAAATCACGCTTTTTCAAATCTGTATGCCGTCTATTATACATCTGTAAGAAATATGGTAAATATACTAGCCTATTCGTATTATCTACTATTAGGTCTTTATGTTCTTTATACCTTCTTGTTGTATTCTCGCTGTTCAGACCTCTTTGTAAAGCTTGTTCTGCAAGTCCTTGTTTTATCGCAGCTAGTATGAGTGTAAGACCTATAGTTACAAAACTTATTGATGTAAGGTTATTCTTTACACTTTCCCAATACTTTTCGGAAAGTATTTCACCTATATCACCGAATGTCATTATACACAATAGAAAGAAACCTATACTAGCTATTATTATACCAATGTTTCTTCTTAGAAAACCAATCATTATTACCTCTCTTTAAGTTAATGTCGCGAAGTTATTCGCTCCGCGACACCTTTTGATTATTCTACTATCCAAAATTTGTCAACCGTCTCTTTAGAGCAATCCCAGATGTCGGAGATAGAACCATTCATTGAACAAGTCAGATGACCTTCGATGCGTATTATCAATTTACTCTCAGGAAAGCATTTGGCTATATAAGTAACCGTCTCTCCCTCATAACAATGATAACATCTATACCTGAACACTTCATCTAACAAATGACTATAACAATCAACGTTAAGCTTATCGCACTTATATATTGTTGAAGTCCAGTTCAATAGATTTATTACCGTATTATATCCTAACCCTGTGGCAGTCTTGATTGCTCTGCAGACACAGTCTTCTATTTTGTGCTGTTTTGGGTTTACATTATGATAAACATAATCAGGCATGTTCTACCAAGAAGCAATAATACAATGCTAATTTCTCACTGCCTTCAGCACTAGCATCTTCATCTTCTAACCACGCAACAGCAAAATCTACACAAAACTCTAACATTCTTTCTTGTGGAATATACTTCTTTGCTTTCTTACAGAAATCGGAGTAAATCATATTTGTAGCCATACATAAGTCTTTCTCATCGTATGACTCGAAACGTACTCCAAGTTTATCTGCTGTCTGCATTATCTGCTCCATATTATACTTCTCGCCATAACTTCCATCGGCGTTCATCATATCTTTCTTCCACTTGAGCATATCGCGTTTCGTGAGTTTTAATTTGTTATGACCGTCCATTCTATCACGGCCGGGATATCTGCTACCACCTACACCATAAGGTCCAGTGCCATATACTCCTCTTCTGCTATCCATGTTCATATCGTTACGACTGTCCATAGCGTAATCACCTCTATTATCGTTACGACCGTCCATAGCGTAATCGCCTCTACCGTCCATACGATTGTCACCTCTCATATTATAATCGATATGACCGTGACCCATATAAGCACTATCGTTAGAGTAACTATCCCTCATCATTCTGTCCATCACAAGTCTTCTGGCTAAATCATTCATAAGTCACCTCCTAAGCAGTAGGCGCTTCCGTTGGAAGAGTTGCTAAGACAGTACCGGTGGGATTACAAAGAACGGTATTAAGTACAAATGAACCGGTAGTACCATTGGTAACTACTCTCGTCTTATATCTGCAACGAGTAGATACCTGAGATGCTACAACTTGAATTCCATTGCACTGTATAAGAGGAAATACCGTCGTTGTTACTCCATCAACAGAGATTGCAACTGGTGTTCCTACTGGCGTAGTTGCTGGTACAGGTTGAGCGATAATAAGACAAATACGTCTACAATTAGAAAGACTTCCAATTGCTGCACTTGAGATATTATACACAAGAGTATCAACACCTGCTACGGTAACAAGAGTAGCAGAAGTAGTAGGAACCAAATTCTGACAAATTCTACAAGATGTATTACATATCATAATTACCTCCTTAATCAAGCAAGGCCTCTCAAGTAAGGAGAGGCCTTACCGAGTCAAACTAAAAATTTCTAATAACCGCAGCAGTTATTGCCACAGTTGCCGCCACTTCTTCCCCATGCACTGTCAAAAGGTGAACAGGTAAGATAAGCAGGTCTTGCGACAGGACGAAGTTGGTCTACAAGATAATTACTTTGGTCAATTCTATCAAGACGAGCATTTGCAGCCATCAATCTATCTCTAAGGTCTTGATTTTCTTTGCAATTGAGGTAGTCAAGAATTCTCTGAGTATTATCCTTACCGGACTGGATAATATCACAAGTATTTCTTGCCATATTGTAATTTACACCATCAATCGCTCTCTGTGTCTGGCAGCAACAATCTTTAATACTATCGTTGATGCCATAGAAGCCTTGGTTGATAAAGTTCTGCATATTAGACTGTCCCAACTTGATATCATTGAGAGAACCCAATACAGCACTATTATTGAACCCGCTAGCTACGTCATTCGTAGTAGCAACTCTTCCGAGTTCATATCCGAGCTGGTTATTTCCGCCTCCACCGAAGCCATTTCCCCAGCCACCACAAAGTGCGAAAAGGACAACAATCCATGCCCATTCGCCCATACCGTAACCAAAGCCACCATTATTGTAGCCATTGTTTCCCTGACCTACTGCATATCCTTCAGCAAAATCACTCATAATTAGAAATCTCCTTTCTACAAAAATTTATATTAAACCTCATCTTGGCGCCTTTTATGAGGAGTAATATCACTAACGTCTAAAGTTATTCATCATATTAAGTATTTGTTGTGGGTTAAATCCATTACAATTTCCAGAGTTCAACATATTCATTACTGCCTGTTGAGGACTAACGCCTTGATTGAGCATTCCTTGAACCTGTTGAGCAGCTTGTGGATTTCGTGAGAACATCTGCTGAATAACCGCCTGAGGATTGCCTCGCTGCAATTCATTCATAGTGTTCATCATTTCGTTATAAGGGTTGTTCTGATTTAACTGGGTCGTCGGACCTCTGTACAATGGGTTCATTCTTACTTACCTCCTTGAACTTGTCTTTGACAAATGTTTTCAATACAGTGAAGTCTTTTACGAGACTTTCGTACTCTGAACGAGGTACGAAGTCTTCTTTTTGTTTATCTTGTCTTTTAGGTGTAAAATCATAAAGATTATAACTTTTTATACCTCTTCCATCAGTTATGACCTCAATCATAAGTGGTTGGTCCTGATGGAAGTAGACAATCTCAGTATTATAATCACAGGGTCTACTCAAGGCATCTTCAAGACTCGTGACATAAATCTTATTTGTTTTAGGCATCATATTGTATCTAAGGTTATAATTATTAAAGTTATTGTAGTTATTAAAACTATTCATAGTTTTACACCTCCAAGCCTCTTGCTTTACGCCACTCAATCATTTGTTGATGCTGTTTTGCTTTTTCTTGCTTATGCAAATTATTCATCTCTTCTGCTTTGAGAAGCAATTCGTGTTTATTGTAATAAGTTACACCAAGTATCTTATCTTCTTGTACCCATTCAAGACCAAGCTCTTTCTTGCGTTCTGCTTGGTGAACCCATTTATCGTATTCCTTAAACCACTGTTCTATTGTGTATATATTCATTATCTACCTCCTTATTCCGCAACCAAAAGTAAAGTTCCTATTGAGTTGTAATACTCTCCATCCATATATGAATGCCAAACACCCACCGCATAATAATCGTTAGCAAGACTTGCGGGGTCATAATACGGCGAGTTTCCTAAAACTGAAAGTTGCTCAATCATATTATCGTCACTAAATGGATACCTCCCACTGCCATTTTCCAACTGTTCTTTTGATAATGATACAGTTCCATACTCGGGGGCGGTTATTTTGTAATTATTAAAGCCTCTTGGTAGAAGGTATACGGGGTGGTTTCCGTACACACTATCCCAATACATAGATACGGACATAATAGAGGCAAAAGTTTTACCACTACCACCACTACCACCTTGTGGTTTAGGAATTGCAAATTCTGTGCTAACCGACGTTCCGTCCTCTAAATACACAACTAATGCGTATACAATTTCGCCCTCACTCTCATATTGTTTGTTGACATAAATATCAACAATGTTCTTTGCATTAGTGCCAGGTATTCCAGTTTCGCCAGTTGCACCTTGTTCGCCTTTATCACCTTTAATTGAAATTCCTGTGTATTTACATTTTTCGTCCTCAATAGATGTAATAAGATATACGTTGCCTCTTGTATCTAAAAGCAAAGAACCTTTCTTGATGGAACTAGAGTAAACACCGTCTGGGAGTTTTATATATGATGGAGTGTAATTATAAACAGTGTTTTGAGTTGGTGTGGTACTAATTGAGGTGCTATATGGGTATATTGAATAACCTCGCTCGCCCTCATCTCCTTTCGGAGCGGTAAAACTTCGTGTAACGACTTGCTGTCCGTTGCTTAACGTTATTTTGAAATAGTATTCCTGTGCGCCTTCGCTTATCAATTCCGCAGTTTCAATCCCAACACCTTGTATTCCTTGAATACCTTGAATACCTTGTTCGCCTTTAGGTGCTATGAGAAACGCTTCTGTACCATCATCGAAAGTTTGTAAATAGACGTTATCACCATTTTCGTTAGTATACTGTAGCACCTGACTTATGAGTTTTGCACCTGTAGCACCTGTAGCACCTGTAGCACCTGTAGCACCTGTAGCACCTTTAGGTGCAATGAAAGACACTGTCTCTGTACTTCCGTCACTCCTTGTGAAAATAAGATTGTATTCATTATCCTGTGTATCAGAAACTAATTCGGTATTTATTTCGACGAAAATACTATCGTTCACATCATCGATTGCTTCTTTTGCCTCACCGATTTTAGTATTGATTGCGGTATCTACATTGCTGAGTTTGGTGTTGATTGTAGTATCTACTCCATTGAATTTCTCAGTAATAGCAGTATCTACCCCATTGAGTTTCTCAGTAATTTTACTATCTACCCCATTGAGTTTCTCAGTAATTTTACTATCTACCCCATTGAGTTTATCATTATACGCGTTAATAAAATTATCACTCATAGAAACTTCACCATCTGCGTCTATCTTGAAGTCTTTTGTATTAAACTTCGCCATACCTCTTTGACCATTGCCAGCTACAGGTGCAAAAAGAGTATACTTTTCTTTTTGAATTACACTAACAGGTGATGGGTTAGATGGCGTAGTAGGTTTTAATATTCTATTCTTTTCCATTAGGTTCAACTTCTCCTTCTAAATTAACACTTACAAAAATTTTCTTTGGCAACCATACACATATTTTGGCTGCGTAATTAGGCATCAATGGTCTATTTAGCTCAAAGACTTTTCTAATATACTCTCTTTGTTTCTCATCTCTTATGAGTTCTATTGTCTTTCTTATCTTCTCGTCATTAGACAAATCTACTGAACTACAAAGGTTTTCTCTTAAATAAACGTCCTCAAGGTATTCTTCTACGGTAGTACCACAAACGAGATTTGCATCATAAAAATATTTCTGTTCAACCCATTCTCTTGTATCGAAAGCATCTATCACAAATCTACAATCATATGTGGTCCAATTCTCATCTACTATATCAACTTCATCAGCATCTACTTTACCATTGCTATTTTTATCACCTAATAACTCATAGCTTGTTACATACTTGTACACCAGTTTGCCATCACCTTTTGGGTCTGTACAAAATAGAAAATTTGTGATGTCATCGTCACTACCATCAAATTTAATGATATCATCATAAGTGCTCAATATCTCACTAATCGCGAATGGTTTAAGTTTATTATCCTGATAAGGTGACACATATAATGCTTGTGTACCAGTGAATTTCTTACGGTCACTCAAGTCAAGCCATACACTTTCTTTATAATTGCCTTTCTGGTCATATAACGAAGAACTGATAGTTATAACAAGATAAGGATGTTTATCTGCCCACTCAAGTGGGATGCAGAACGGTCTACCTTCTGCATCTTTTAATTCGAAATCTAATGTGAATGTTTCACCTCTTTGTATAAATATATCATCACCTAACATCTTCATTAGATATTACCTCCCATCATCTGTGTCATATTCGCACTCGAACTTCTTTGTACTTCTCCGGCATTTCTAAGATTTGTACGCTCAATATTCGCCGCTTTACTTGCACCATTACCTTGAGGACCACTGTTAGGTCTTGCACCACCGGGACCAGCATTCTGTGTCTGATTTACCAATGCAGCGGCCGTCTGTAGTATTTCTGGGTTCTGCATCAATGCCTGTTCGAGTTCAGGTGGTAGATGCTGTGAATTATCTTTGATACCAGCGAGCATCAATTTGGCAAGAGGATACTGCATCTTATCCATGATGTTCCAATACAACTCAAGTGTTCTTGGGTCTGCAGGATTACCGATAGTACCCATTGTGAATTGCTGGAGTGTTTCTTGCCACATCTGTACTCTATTGTTAGAGAGAGTCGCTGCAGGGTCTGTACTGAATGCGAAGTCATCTGCATAATAGATATTACCATATTGGTCTTTACGTAAGAACATGTACTTATTCCAAAGTTCTTCTTCTACCTTACCATCAGGAAGTATCTTTACAAATTTACGTGTCTCATCACTAAATGCCAATAGATACTTAAGCATTAACTCATACACACCAGCAAATGCCGCTCTCTTCATAATTCTGAGCGACTCAATACGTCCAGCAGACTGAGCCGCCGAGAGTTCTTTTGCTTTTCCTGATGTAGCAGTTGTATCTCTTTGTCCTTGATAACTTTCTGTGACACCAGAAGATGCTCTAGCACTCTCATAGAATAACTGAGCACTCGCCATATCTTGTGATACGTCAGCAGCAACGAGTTTTAGCTGCATCATAGCAGCCTCTTCAGCAGAACGTACACTAACTATCTTAATGGTATCATCTTTATCAGTAAGCTTCATCTTGTCAGACTTCGTCAATACTGCACCTGACTTAAGAATTTTATCTTCTACCTTTGTGAGAATTTTATTCACACTATCTTGCATATCAAGAAGAATACTTACTTCTGATATACCATAGATAGTGTCGATAGAACTCACACTAGGACGAGGTACAAAGGGAAGTTGTCTAATGCGATAGAATGGAACCTTTGCACCTGCCTCAAGGAATACTTCTTCTTTAGCATTGTCTTGAGGGTCATCTGTTTCACCTGAATTGAATGGGTTTCTAATTCTGACAAGGTCTTCCTCAAGTACTTCCTCTGTAGCATTCTCGTATTTAAGTTTCTCACTATAGCATTCTGGACAATAGTCACCAATAGGCACGACGGTATGACATAACGTACACTTACGAACCTTACGTATCTGCCAATCTTCGTCCCAAGAAATAACCTGTAATGAATGTGCCGTGTATATAAATCTACCGATTATACCATTCTCATTTTTGTAATAATACGAAATCACGTCTACTGAAGTATTCGATGTATCTATAGGTGAAATCAATCTGCCATACAAATCATAAATACGTGATAATTGCATCTGTGACAACTCAAAACCATAGTTCATCAATTTGTAATCTCTACAGCCGGGTTCTGGAATAAACTGGTCAGCTAACAATACTTCTACTCTAAGGTCACCACTTCTCTCATAAGTACTGTCTAAACTATCCCAACCTACTTTATACCAAGATGTTCCATCAATATATGTTGCTCTCTCACTTCTATCATTCTCTTGCTCAGTAAGCATTCTGTCCATCTCAAACTTAAGATAATTCTCAGTAACATCTACCAAATCAATGTCATCAGCTTTACGTGGTGTAATTCTTGGCATTGGAATGCTATTATCTACTTTACTCTCTATCAATTCATAAATCATTTTACGAAGTGACTTAGACTTACGTTTGCTCTCTTCACCAGTATTCTTATCCAAGGCGTTAAGCGTACCAAGGTACGCTTTACGCCATTTCTTCAAATTCTTAGGCGATACATACTCAGTATTCTCTTGTGCCTGTTTAGCCATCATATACAAAAGATGTACTTTCTGTACCATCGCCTCTTCTTTCTTAGTGTTCGTATACCTCTCAGCTATATTCTGCTGTAGGTATAAGTCTGTTCTATCCATTCTACCTCCTATGGCATCCACTCAATTGGTGCCCCATATGTCAATATAAACTTCTCTTGCTCATTAGGTGTCATCTGCTCGAAATCGTCCCACATATCTGGGTACCATTTCACATAACGTACAAATCTTCTCTCTGCCTTAGGTGTCTCACCAGTTATCAACTTTATAAGACGTATTGTTCCTTGCGAGTTCTCATCGACCATATCATCGTGCTTACCATACGGAAACGACCTATGTTGTGTAATAATCTTCTCTCTCGCCGACAGAGTGGTCGGAATATGCCAGTCAACGTCATCTTCATCTAAGTCTTCTGCTATATAATAATTTCCTGCCTTGACAAATGGTGTTATGGCCTCGGCTCTCGACTGTTTACCACCCATAGGGTTAACACAAACTACCGGTGGTGCGTTGTCATAATATCGTAAGACGTCTGCAATCGCAGGACCATTCGCCTTATCTTCCAGTACCATCTCGTCAATTTCCGGGAACGTATCATAGAACCACTTAATCTTGTCAACAGTCTGTGTGAAACTCATACGTTTGTTCACCTGATGATACAAATAAATGCCACCTTGATAAATACCTCTCAGACCCATAGCGACAAAGTCGTTGTCAACACCGCCCTTAAACGTCGCGTCGATAGACAATTGTAGATACTCAAACTTCTTACGTGTATTTATCTCCGTATTTGTCAAAAGCGGTCTATCTTTCTCAAGCACAAACTCTGATTTCTTAAAAGATTTGAACCATTCCTCATCAAACGTATTACCAGTAGCACCAGTAGGTCGTCCTTGATACAAAGAATTCCATACTCTCTCGCCCTCAGCCGCCATAACAATCATTTTCTTTGACCTGAGCCAAGAATTATCGTTCGCAATCTTCTGTGGAAGCTCTGGGTCGCCAAGATGTGGACCCATAAGCGAGTCACCAATCTGTCTACCAAGTGGACATGGACCATCTTTCGCAGCGGTTTCATCATATTCACAAGGAAAGTTGATGTCTGCCCATACAAAGTCACCCCAGTTGTCTTTCACGAAGCCGACAACGTCGTTCTCTACCCATCTGGTCTGAATAATTATCAATTTACCACCGGGATAGATACGTGACTGAACCGAAGGTCCCATTTCTGCTAAGATTTTCTTAATAATTACGTCAGAACTAGCTTCTGCAGCATTTTTAATAGGGTCATCGATGATGAAAAGGTCAGCACCGAAACCAGTAATACCTGCATCAAGACCGGCGGCACGACATCTACCACCTGCCTCAGTAGCCCATAGTTCTGCACGTTGTAAAGATTTGTCTGCATTAGCCTTAAAAATAGGATAACCATAAGTATTGAACTTATCTCGACAAATTTTACTAAAACCTTCAGCGAATGTACTCTGATATGAACAAAGAATTACTTCACCTCTCGGGTTATTTCCTAAAAACCAGGCAGGCAAAGTCTCAGTAACCATATAAGATTTACCGTGTCTTGGCGGCACTGACAAAAGAAGTATATCAAATGCCTTTCCCGTCTTAACTGTTAAGAATTCTTGTATCTTTGTAGTGACGTATTTGTGGAATTTCGTCATACAAAAGCCTTCATTTACAAATTCAACAAAGGCAGGATAATCTCGTATCAGTTGACGTCGTTGAAGTTCACCATTTATGCCTTCGAACATTCTTCACTTTCCTTTGCTTGTTCGAGCTGTTTTGCTTGATATTCCTCAAGTGCTTTCTGCATTACAATGAGTTCTTCATCACTCAAGCCTTCAAGCGGGTTATTCACAGATACTGATTGCTTAGTTTCGTCGATAGGTTTAGCACCCATACTATCTCTACGGGCTGTATATGATGCAGCATTGTGTCTCGCATAATACTGTTGACAAGCTTCCATCATTTCACCTTCTGTGGGGTAGCGGTCTTCACCTGCTGCTTTGATTTCCTCTGACAAATGAAGCCATACAGCCATCTCTATCTGGCTTGTTGGTGTCGGCATCCCATCTTTGTCAAGAATTTGAATTGGTTTCATTGCAGGTTTACAATATCTGTTGATAACATTTTGTGACCACATGCCTCTCGCGTGCTTTGGGTTTCTGAATAGCGTCTCAAATTCGCGTTGGTCACGCAATTGTTTTGTAGTAAATTCGTTCATAAGTTCTCCACCTGTAATATTTTTGTTCTCTATTATATTCTATACAATTTTTATAATTTTTATTCACTATTTTTACTATTAAATCAAAATTTTTATAATTTTTAATACAGTTCAAGCGTCTCGCGTACGCGCATATATTATATAGAATGAGATTTGATTTTGACTAGTACATATGTATGTCGGTTAATATGGTTCAAGTCGTTTAAATATTCATTTTGACTTGTATTTTTTGACTGTAAAATTTTTGTGGTGTAGAAGCGATTTGCTTTAATGACGACATATACGACCCGGGATATCAATCGATTTTCAATATACTTCAAATTTATATAAATATTGGTCCTAGAAAAGACTTCGAACTTTGATAATTGAATATCTCGAATTAGAAAATATCATCTATCTTATTCTATGATATCTAAGATATTTGAAATAAAATATATAGATTAAATCTGATAGATAGAAATGATTTTCGATTATATATCTTTGATATATAATAATCATCTAATGAGAATAAAATAATTGATGATAGAAGAATTAAGAATTCTTCGAATGAGAATAGAATTTTCTCAATCTTGATGATATTTTATCTTATCTATTGATTATCTATTGATTAAATAAATTAAAAATAAATTAAAAGAGAGGTTTTTGAAAATGAAAATTGAAAAGAAAAATGATATGATTATAAGATATATCAATAAGAATAAATCTTATATAGAAGAAAGAATAAATTATAAAGAATTAACTTTCTCTGAAAGAGAGAATAGAAGAAAGTTATCATTCATAATAAAGATGAATGATATGAAGAAAAGAGAAGAAGATATATATAATAGAACTCATATCTGTGAATTCTGTAATATGGTCAAATCTAGAAATGGGATTTGTGGATGTTAATCGATAATAAGAATAATCGATAATAAGAATAATCAATAATAGGAGATAAGAAAATGGATAAGATGAATAGAATTAGAAATATTGGTAATCAGACTTGGGAAGTAGAATGTTTCAATGGAGAGACCTTCGAGGCCAAAGAATGGTATGAGAAGAAGACCGAGGCCTGGCATGTCAAACTCCCTTCTGGGAATATCACCGGTAGAACCTACATAAGAGTTAGTCTTCTCAAGACCGATGGGTCATGGACCGAGTTCGAGACTAAGACCGAACATAGAGAAGGATTAGGATGGAAGGACCGAATGACCGAGGAAGAGAAGAAGACCTGGAAGGAATGTGAGACCAAGATGTTGGCCATCAAGAAGGCCTGTGAAGAACGACAGGTTCCCAAGGCCGAGAAGGGAACCGAGGAATGGTACTTGGCCGAGATAGCCAGACTTCAAGCCAAGCTCGAGGCCAAGAGAGCCAAGAACTAACATCTAAGACCTCTCAGATAATCGATAGATAATCGGTAGATAAGATAAAATATCATCAAGACGTCAACGGTCTGTCACTCTAATCAAGACAAAAGGAGGTGATAAGAGTGAAGAAAGATACCAAGCAGATACTACAAGAACTAGGAGTACATAGACTTAGAGAACTGAGTAGAGAAGCCGGAGACAGTGACATAGATGTCTACATGACTGTCAATGACAGAGACATCATAATCAAGGTCACCAAGAACCGAGCAGCCATCTGCCAAGACATCGACGGTAGATGGCACATCATAGAGACTATCGAGATGTAGTCTCATCGTGCCCAGACAGAGAGTGACAGACCAGAGCGAGGGTGAGCGAGGAGAGCCAGAAAACCAAGGGGCCACTCTACCCTAAATGCCCAAGGGAGGAGTGGGCTTCGACACCTGAAAACTACATAAAACATACGAACTTTACTAATAGGAGGTAAGAATATGAACTGTGAAGAATTGTTGAAGAAACACCCAGATATGGTGTTACATAACTTAGAAGATTGTAAAGTATACAAAGTACTCGACAATGATACTGTGGTAGAACAGTGGGAGAAAGACGAGAACGGTGTATGGGTTGATAAAACCCCGGAAGTACTTGAAGAACAAGAGTTGAAACGACAAATTGCTGAGTTAGAGAAACGACTCAGATATGTAAAATAGGAGGTAAGAATATGTTTGTAATCAAAACAGAATGGTCAGTTGGAGACCGTGAAAGACCAGATGACTGGGGTGACGAATATTATATCGCTTTCAGTCGTGAAGAAACAATTGAGATTGTCAATGAACTCAAAATACAACATCATAGTATATACTATGATGTTGTATATGACGAAACCCCGGACCATTATGGTACTTGGTATACCGAGGTATTAGACGAGTCATATTTTACAATAGAAGTATATGAAACTGTTAACTACAAGGAGGTAAAATAATGAGAGTAAGAAAGGCACAGAAATACGTACGGCAAACATACGAAGAACACAGTGATATGACATTCATTATCGCAGATTACATAGATGTAGAAACAGGAGAGATACTATCGACAGAGGTGATAGGTTTATTCCACGGTGCTCCAAGTGAAAATCCTGTGACAAAGGTAAAAGATGTGATATATTGCGATTGTAGAACAGAGTATAAAGAGTAATACAAGAGTACAAGAAGTACAAAGTTGTAGAAACAGAGTATAGATGGAGGTAAAATAGTATGACAGTATTAGATTATATAGTAGAAGGTATCTGTAACGGTTGTGACCAATGTCCAATATGTTGTGAAGCACAAGGATATTGTGAGTACGATGGCCCAGAACAGGAGGTAAACAACAATGAAGAGTAAGAGATTTGACTTGATGACAAAGTTAGAAAGTGAGTTAATAGACGCACGTATCAACTACATGGTCTATGACGGTGTATTATGTGGTGAACTTGAGTTCGCTTTCCCGGACGACAGTATAAATGTGATACAAACACACAAGTTAGATAGAGCAGAACTATGTGACTTGATAGCAGATGTCCTCAAATACAGATACAAGTAGTACAAAGGGAGAGTATCTATTTCCGTTTCGTTTCATAGAATTCTATAATGAAAAGAAAAAAATCATTAAAATCGTGAAACGTGAAACATTGAAACGGATATAAAATATACTCTCTCTAACCACAAAATATTATAGTTAATATATATTATATATAATAGTTAGTATATTCTATTCCCATTTCCGTTTCAATGTTTCACGATTTTATAAAATATCATTTTCCTTTTATTATAGATATGAATGAAACGAAACGGAAATGGATAGATACTAAACAATCAAACAGACTTACAAGGAGACAAAACCAAAATGCTTGACATTGAAAAGTACAAGAAACAAATAGAAGACTTTCGCCAACATCTTTTAACGATTGGTAGCGAAACAACCACCGATGACGAACTCGACTATTACTACGATAAAACCCAATTTAGTATAGCCCACGACAACCATAATGTATCAATTTTGTTTGATGCTGTGTCATACAATGCTATACTTGACGCGATTGAACAAATATTAGAGGAGTTATAATATGGTAAAACAATTTGTATTAATATTTATTTGTATAGCAGCAATAACACTATTAGGGACTTTAATTAAAATTGTATTTGGAGGTTAACAACTATGAAAGTAAAAGATGGAACTATCTGGAAAGACGAAATCGGCAATGTATATGCTGTCGTAAAACGTTTGTATAATGATAAATGTATTGTAATTGATGACAAAGGCTCAGGCTTCAATCTCATTGATTACTTTGTATTAGACCACGTGGAAGGTGTTCTCCGGGCTGCACGATTAAAGCATTATGACACTCTTGACGATGCTTTGTCCGACAACGGTTATACACCACACAATCTTAAACTATGTATCAATTACAGATGTAATGATTGTTATGACCTTCGTTCACACCACGTATGGATTACTTCAGCAGATGTGTTGAAGAAAGTGCTTGAAGAACCTCTCTCATTCCTCAATGACATTGAGTGTGAAGGCTGTAAGAGTCAAAACATACGTGTCTTCGAGGTATGCGCAAGTGATGAAGAAACAGACATCACGGTAAATGATGACGTATTCGGCATCTAAAATATCAGGTGAATATTCTCAAAATTTTTGAATATAATATTATTGTATCTAAAAGATATGACAATGAGAAACTCGCTCACAGTTCTCATAACATATAAATCAAACAAAATTAAATTAACAGGAGAAACAAAAATGGCAGTTAAATTGACCCATATTGGAACTGACGACAATGGACAACACGTATTCGAGGCAATCGACCTCGAAACTAATGAAAAAGTACAAGCAAAGAACTGGTACGAAAAGAGTAAAGATAAGTGGCACATCGTGCTTGGACCTAACTCTGCTAACAGAAAGTATATCGCTCACAACGAATTCTTTGCAAAGAAAGACGAATACGGCGAATATGTAGTTGAAGATAAGACTACTGGACCTCGTGTCCTTGGCACCGCTCAACCCGATAAGAAACTCGTACCTTATATGACACCCGAAGATAAGGAAGCATACGATGCGATTATCGCGAGAGCGATTGAGAACAGAAACGCACAGAAGTCTGTTGAGTTGACTGAGGAAGAAAAACTTGAGCAGGCTATTGCGAAACTTGAAGCAAAACTCGCCGCTAAGATTGCAGCGAAAGAAGCCCTCAACGGCTAAACCAAATAACTGGACCTTCTTTGTATCTGTGAGCGATACAAAGATAACCCACAACTGAATAATAGTAAATAATTAAACAAGGAGACAAACAAAAATGGCAAGTATTATTGATTACATTCTTCCAGAAGACCAAGAAGCATACAATGCAATTATCGAGAGAGCAGCAGAAGCAAAAGCAAACGCTCCCAAGGAACGTAAACCCAGAGCACCTCTTACTGAGGAACAGAAGATTACGATGACTGAGAATAGACTTGAGAAACTTAAGGCTAAACTCGCAGCCCTCAAATCGGCACAGAACTAATAACTACAAAGCACACGCCTATACACGTATAGGCGTGTGCGTACATATCATTATAATATAAATAAAATCGTGTGAGTGGTCAGCACAAATAATCTCACTGCAATGTGAGCACACAAAGGAAAGTTAACAAATGGATATTAAGAACTACAAAAGGCTCATTAAGTTAGACGAGACACCGGCAGATATCATAGCAGAACTTTGCGACGATATCGGGGTTGGACTTAATGAGCCTTTTGCTTTTAGTGCGATTATGACTAAAAGCAAGGCTGACGACGGCTATTACAACCTCACAATCAATGTGCTTGAGCCTGTCGACGATAACCCTTATACGGTCCCGGACCTCATACACAACCTTTTCTTGTCTGAACCGACGAAGACAGGTATGAGATACTGTCAACCACCTCTTGAGCAATGGCTTGAGTTGTTCAAACCACTACTCCAACGACTGGTGTCGGAAGTACAATCAACCTATGAGAAACTTATTCCAGACCGAGAAGACCTCTTGTCTATCTTGTACCTAACTGTTGTGAAGTTGCACAGACAAGGCTATTATCTACATAAACATCTCATAAAGCGTTCATACATCAATGCACTGAATATGGAATGTAGAGTACTGAAAGGTCTACAAATCACAGACAGTCTTGACGTACCTATTGGACACGACGATGAGGGCAAAGAGATAACACTCCTTGACACCTTGTGTGATAAGGTGTCAACCGAGTGGGCTGAGGATAATACAACATACACAGACAAAGATTACTGGTCTGATATGTATGAGAGAATTCGTACGGTGATGGTACAAGATATGGGTGAATTCAAGTTCAACCGTATTATGATACAACTTAAATCGAAGACGGTAGATAGAAGCACGGCGTATATCCTTGACAAGTATAGAAACTTGTTCAACCCGGGATATACACCACGACCAACAGCAAAAGGCAAATCTAAAACAAGGAGAAAGTAATTATGGTAAAATATGAAGAACTGAAAGATGTTATTTTAGAAGCAATGGAAGAGTGTAGTAGTCATAAACTCTGTTACGGTTGTAAATATGATTACTTAGAATGTAATAGCAGTTATCATTGTATGTCTCTGCTTGTAGCAGACAACATATTGAAACATTACGAGTTAAAGGAGAAAGTGAATGAACCAACAACATAAGCAAGAGTTACGAGAAGTAACCAGTATGAAGGCATTTACCTTCTATTTAGACGACATAACTAAATTAGAAGTATTAAAGAAACTACAGAAACTCGGCATTACAACCGCGAAAGGTTCTCTTTCAGCACTCATTAGAGTGCTGTTAGCAGAGTTCGCAGAGAATGACAACCCACTTGTTGATACATATGTAGCCGAGAGAGTGGCAGAAGAATACCTATTTACAACCAAAAAGAACAAAAGGAGTACATTATAAATGGATAACGAGAACATTAGAACTAAAATCTTTGTCGATAAGAATGACAAACCTATATTACGCGGTTCGGTATACTTTATTGACATACCAGAAGACAAAACCTTCTTCAACAATTCGGTAGAGCAAGGAACGAGACCTTGTGTGGTAGTATCATCACAAAAAGGTTGTGATACCTCAAGCATTGTGATGGTTTGTCCAATAACAACAAGAATTAAACGACATTCGTGTAATGTTGACATTAGTTATCTTTGTGCCGGTAGACCTTCACAGGTCCTCTGCAATCAAATAATCACTGTACCCAAGTCGTCACTTGTACGATATAAAGGTTATGTGAGCAACAGAGAAATGCTTAGAGTGAATGACGCGATTAGATTGTCGCTTGGTATTTAGGAGGTAATATGTTAGTAAATGTGAATATGTCAAGAGAAGTAGCAGATTATTTTAGAGAGTATGACTTGTCCGCTGTGGCAGATACTCTACTAGATATGTATGATTTCACAAACTTGCCACAAATTACAGGCAAACGTGAGGTTGAGAAACGAGTTAATGTGAGTAACCAAGCATATATCGATTTGTATGAGACGCTTGGTCCTCGTTCAAAGAAGATTAGTTTAGGCAGACTATTTGAGTTCGCCTATAGTATGGATGTCTTGGCTCTACCTCGTTTTGAACAATTGAGGTTAGCAGATACCGAGAAGAAAAGTCCAGTTGCATCACTACTAAATAAAGCATATCGCACACTGTTAGATGCACAAAAATATGACGACTCAAACGAGTTAAAAGATATTACAAGTTTAGTATATGAGTACAAAGGAGTTGTAGATGGTATTAGCAAATAATTTATTAGAGTTCGCATATGTAGAAGATTATGTGTTTCAAAAGCGGTCTACTATTACGATACGCTCAAAGAAATGCGGTGAGCACTTCACATACACAATCACGCGTGACAAATATGACGACAGAGCATATCGTGTGTATTTGTTGACAGGTAATGACAACGAGAAAGACTACCGTTATATCGGCATCTATTATCGTTCGAGCAGGACATATGTAGTTCCGGGACTGTATAAACGTTCTGAGTATGCACAAAAAGTACCTTTGTCTATACAAGTAATCAGATATGTACTGATGAACATAAATCACCTACCTGATACGATAGAGATATATCATACTTGTAAGTGTGCACTCTGTGGAAGAAAGTTAACTACGCCTGACAGTTTAAGAACAGGCTTTGGACCTAAATGTAGAAAATATTTGTATGGAGATAGTAAAAATGAACAAATTAGAATTGACTTTTAATAAACCTGAAGAACTACCTGTAGCGACCGGCAACTACACATATGACTGTCGTCGCGAATTCCTTTTGTACGTAGACTGGGGTAGACAATTCCCTCGTTCTCGTTATAATTGGGTATCTACTTTCTATAATTTTAATGAAAAGTATTTTGTGACAAAGGCAAAAGTGCTTTTGTGGGTTGAATTGCCATTCAAAGATACTTATTGTAAAAATGTAGATGGTGCTGAGCCATTATGTGAGAACTGGTGCTCATTCAAAGATTGCTGTAGTTGTAGCAATACAGAATGCAATAATAACCCCGGTAATATGACAAACTTTCGTAAATACATTGAGAATGAACTCGGTGTAGAAGATGTAAGCGAAGACAGACTTGAGAAATTATATCGTTCATTGAAACCATATATGTATAAGTTAATGATAAAAGACTTTCGTCTGTTGTCACACGACAATTTTGTTGATGCAGATATTGACATCGATAGAGTGATGCACATTATCGACATTGACGATTGGTTTGAGATTGTTATGTATAGAGGAGAAAGCGAAAATGAAACTAACTGAAGCATCAGATTTGTTAAGAGGAACTTACCTTGAGGTTCTCAAAGAAGAACTTGCTAATATACCTAAAACTAAATACAAGAAAATCGTTAGGTGTTGCAAGTGTAAGAGTAGCCAAATTACTTTACGAAAAATAGACGGTGAGTATTGGTGCATTAGATGTTATAAGGAGAAGTAAAATATGAAAGACGTAGTTAAAATCACAGGACCTTGTAGTAAGTGGGTAGAAGGCGAAGGTTGGGTAACCGAAATACCTTCTATCATACTTGTAGAACGAGCAAATCAGGAAATCATAAAGACTTACCAAGAGTTGCTCAGAGAGAGTGCAGAACTAAAAGCAGAAACGCTTAATAAAGCGAAAAAAGAAGTAGCAGTAGACATCTATATGAAACTGCAGAGACATAGCAAAGAGCACGTCAAGAAGTATATCATAGATAAGTACGAGGTGTAAACGATGAACGAAATTGAAGAAATGGCGAAAGAATTAGTAAAAGATATTAGAACATTAAAAGAACTACAAGTTAGTGACATTTATACAGCAGATTATCACTTAGCGATGGGTTTAATCTCATTAGGCTACCGCAATGTCCAAGACAAGGTGGTTATACCTGAAAAATTTACTGAAGAAACAAGCCCAGAAGATATAATAAAAATCGCTGAATATAACGAAAAAGTACGTAAAGAAATGGCAAGAGAACTCCATAATATATTTAGACAAATATTCAAAAACTACGGAGTGGAGGAGGTAAACGATGGACAATAAACTAAAACCTTGCCCATTTTGCGGTGGCAATGCAAGAGTATTTGAACACTCAGGAAGTATAAATAAACGTAGACTATATCGCGTAGGATGTAACAACAATAATTGTGCAATCAAACCATACAGTCGTGAGTTTTACAGTGATTTAGAAACACAGATTTGTGATTGGAACAGGAGGGTAAACAATGAACAAAATTAAACAAAAACAAATAGAAGAAATGGCGAAAGATATATACGATATTATGCCTGACTTAAGTTATGGCTCATACGATATTTTTGGTTGTTACAAAAGAATGGCTGAAAGACACTACGAACAAGGCTACCGAAACTGCAAAGATAAGGTGGTGCTGAGTAAGGAAGAGTATGCGAGATTACGCAATCTTGAGATTAACTACGAAGATACATACAAGAATTATCGTGAGTATGCTATCGAGAATAACAAACTCAAAGAAGAACTTAACGATTATAAGCAACGTTATGAAAGTGCCGAAAAACGATACGAACAGTTGGTACAATCGAGTTGTGAAGCGTTAGCAAAGAAAGGCAAGGAAATGCAAGAAGAAATCGCCAAAGCAAGCAAATTAAAATCGAAAACGATTAGACTTGCTAAACAAGAAAGAGCAAGGGAAATATTTACAAAGATATTTGCATTACACGGAAATAGAGCAGATATTATGTATTTTGAAATCGAAGAACTCGCAAAACAATACGGAGTGGAGGTGGAATAATGGACAATAGAGGCAATGGTATTGATTATATTGTAGAAAAGTCTGCTATACCAGAAGAATTTAAGAATATTGCAGAGATACAAAGTAAAAACACTTATGATATATTAAAACGGGAAACTGAACGAAAGACAATTAAAATAGTAGGACCGTGTAGTAAATGGGTAGAAGGCGAAGGCTGGGTAACAGAAATACCTGTCAAACTTATAGGCGAAAAGGTAGAACAGATGGCAAAAGAAAGTAAACCAACAGAAGGCTTTAATGACGCTTTTTGGTTACTGATGTTAGCACTTATATTCTCTAGAGGTAAATAATATGATGCAATGGGAAAGAAGATTAGTACAAGAACAGATAGCCTTTGCTGAGAAGACAACTGCCGCGAAGATAATATGTGAGTTAGAGTTATTCTTTGCTGGCGAAACGATGCGTAAAGGCTATGAATATGAAAAAGTAGTACGAAAGTTACAAGAATTAAGACAAAAATACGGAATGGAGGTAAAGGAGTAGTCATGTTTAGTGATATGCACGAAGAATGGGAGAATAGATTAGTTGAGAAAACAAAACGAGAAACAAGACAGGAAACGGCGAAGGAGATTTTGACAACAATAAAAGAACGTTCACAAGAAAAAGTGTATCGAACACTCTTTGGTGCTTATACAGTATACACAATAGGTTCAGGTGTATTTGACGAACTCGCCGAAAAATACAAAGTGAAGGAGGTAAAGTAGTATGATGCAATGGGAAAGACAAATGGTAAACAGAGAGATAGCCGATAGTCAGCGTGCTATCGCTGACAAGATAATATGTGAATTAGAGTTATTCTTTGCTGGCGAAACGATGCGTAAAGGTTATGAATATATAAAAGTAGAACGAAAATTACAAGAATTAAGACAAAAATATACGGAGGAAGAGTAATATGAAACGCAAAGAGAAGAAACTCGAGAAAGCATTTACATTGATAGTAGATGATATGCTTAACGATGGTGCGAGAAGATGTGACGTTTATTTAGGTGACGAAGATAACCAAGTATTCTTAACCGTCAAGATAAACGAAATTATAGATAATGGTGTTGTAGTATATGCTAATACTACCATTGATGCATTGGCAGACGAATTACCAGATGACGAGGAGGTATTTGAATAATGTATATTGAACAAAGAATTGAAGCATTTACTATTTTGTTTAATGATTTGCAGGAAACAAATAGTAGAAATGAAAAAGAAGTTATTGTGGCACATTTTGAGTGGATGTTCCCGGAGTTAAAAGAAGACTGGAAATATATTCTTGAGACGCTTGATAACAAACATCCAATCGGCTGGACATTCAGACCAAGAGAATATGCAATACACAGACCACTTCTTGAAACGATTAAAGAAATGATACAGATATGTGAATATTCGCAAGATAAGACAGAAAGTACTATCCGTGATATAGAAACATATATGGGTAAATTTGGTAGGTTCTTAGCACCAATCGTAAATAGAACATTACGACTTGGTATAGGCAAATCTCTTTTGTCGAAGAGCGGTATAACACCTATGCTTGCAAAGAAATACGAAGGCGAATTGCTTCCGGGAGATGTCACGATTACCGAAAAACTTGATGGTAATAGATGTATAGCAAGATTTGACGGTGAGAAATGGTGTTTTACCTCTCGTTCAGGCAAACCTATGAAGGTAAACTTTGATATGACAGGTATGAATACAGACCTTATATACGATGGTGAGGTTATGTCTACAATACAGACAGAACTCTCACATAAACGACATATGGCTATTCTTAATGATGAGCACTTTGACTTCGACGATATGAAACAGTCACAGTTATTGTTCAATGAAACATCAGGTCTTATCAATAGACACGGTAATAAGTCTGGACTTATCTATAATGTGTTTGATATTGTTAGTGATGATGACTATCCTATTCGTAGATTTATGCTTACAGATGCATATGATAAAGCACATAGCGATGACATTCGTCTCGTACCTGTACTCTATCAAGGACATAATGTACAACATATCAATGCTCTACTCGATATGGTTACAAATATGGGTGGCGAAGGTATTATGCTTAATAAAAATAATAGAGGTTATGAGCACAAACGCTCTGACGCACTTCTAAAATACAAGAAGGTACAGAGTATTGATATGCAAGTTATAGGCACTATTCCGGGAACGGGAAAATACGAAGGTCTTGTAGGCGCACTTCATTGTCATATTCATACGAATGACGGTAAAGACATTATCTGTGATGTAGGTTCAGGTTTATCTGATGCTCAACGATTAGATTGGGCATTCAACCCAAATGACATCGTAGGTAAGATTGTACAGATTGGTTATCACGAATTGACACAGAACCGAGATGAGGTCGGTGGCAATAACTATTCTTTAAGATTTCCACGACTTATGTATGTGCGTAAAGATAAGACAAGCACGAGCGAGTATTAAAGTAACAAATTTTTATTATCTTCAAGAAAAATGAATATTTTCAAATTTTTTGAATATAATATAATGTATGAATATTAAAGGAGCAGTAAGATGAACGAGAAAATCGAAATTAACAATAAGATTTTACAATACGGCGTACTTTCTAATGATACAGGTGAATATCAAGTTTACCTGTATCCCGGTATGACCGTGGCAGAGATGGCATTTAATGTTATGGTATCTATCAGACTACTTGAGCAAGGCGGTTATATAAAAGATAAAAACGACTTCATAAAGCTTGTAGATAAATATTATAACGACCCACAATATGCGCCATTGGAGGTAAAGAATGAACAAGATACAAGTGAAAATAATTGACCATAACTTTGATGGCAAGGCTATTTTCTTGGCGAAGATGACACAAAGAGGTCATTTGATTAACTCGATGGACGACATTATGAAGTTACACGATGAAGTTGTAGATAAGAAACCATCCGCTAATCTTATGTCATTACCACATACTACAATTCAACGAATGAATTATCTAACTGTGGCTATTACTGGTCTTTCCACAAAAGCCGTATCACAGTTGAGAACTCACGCTAAGAGATTGACATTCTTGTCTACAAGTACTCAGTACTCTTCATTTGAAGGTAGAAATGATAACTATGTTATACCACAAGGTCTTACAAAAGAGCAAGAAGATTTGATGAAAACTGGCTATGAGAAGATACACAATATATACGCAGATTTGATTGCTTCCGGGGCTGATAAAGATAAGGTCGGATACCTTCTTCCTCAAGGTCTTCGTAAGGCATTAGTAGTAAGTGGTAATCTTGATGACTGGAAGTATGTATTAAGAACAAGACTTTGTCATCGTAACACTGAAGAAGTACAAATTATCGCGAAAATGATTTTGCACGAAATCAAGCACGAATGTGGCGAAGAGTTCACTGTTGATATGTACCCATCTTGTGTAAATGGTCAGTGTAAAGAAGGTAAATTCTGTTGCGGAAAGAGGTTTGAGAAATGAACGAAAAGTTAAAAACATTATTGAAATTTGCACTTGACCAGAGAAGACACTCTAAATGTACCGATAAGAAAACGTCTGCCGTACTTATTTCAAAAGATTGTACACAGGTATATTCTATAGGTATCAACGGAGGTCCGAGAGGTGGTAAAGAATGTCTTTGTGATAAATGTTCTGCACATGCAAAGTATTCTTGTGTACACGCAGAAATGAATTGTCTTGTTAAGAATACACAAATAGACGATGAACCGAAGATTTTAATCAGTTCAAAACAGCCGTGTGCAATGTGCGCATCTTTAATTGTAAATGCTAAGACCAATATAAAGCAGGTATATTATAACGAAGCGTACTGGGACGGCGAAGGTCTTCGCATTTTAAGAGATGCAGGTATTGAAACAATTCAGTTTGATGAGGTAGAATTATGACGATTGATGAAGAAGTAGATTTGTTTAGAGAATTAACTGAGAATATGGCAGATATCTTCGCAGGTAAAAGAGCAGATTATGGTCAAACAACGACCGAGACATTTGAGAAATTCGGCGCAGTATCTTTGTTAATAAGAATGCACGATAAGTTAGGTAGACTTGATAACTTGTTAAGAGATAGAGAGAAGTATGTACCCATAAATGAGAGCGTACAAGATACTTTAATCGACCTTGCAAATTATGCAATTATTGCTTATATTGAATTAGAAAAAGCGAAAAAGAAGTATAATAGAACAGTAGCAACAAATAGTTAGGAGGTGATAGTATGAAAAAGCATTTTACAGCGAAAGACATTGAGAGAATACAGGCACTCGCGCAAGACATTATATCATTAGACGCACCTGTGAAAGGTGAAGAAGGTGAAGAAAGCACTATGGGAGCACTAATTCCATCAGACGATTTGTCACCTGAAGAAGAATGTATAAACTCTGCGAGAAGAGAGAATTTGTATGATGCGTTTACGAAATGCTTAAAGCCTCGTGAGATAAGAATTATGACTATGAGATTTGGTCTTGACGGTGGTTCAACAATGACACTTCAAGAGATTGGTGATGCTTATAATATCACTCGTGAGAGAGTTAGACAGATTGAATTAACTGCACTCAGAAAATTAAGATACTTTTATATGTCGAAAGGAATAACAGGAGATATGATGTAATGAACGAAGAAAGAAATCACGCGATACTTAGTGCTTCAAGTTCTCATAGATGGTTAACTTGTACACCATCTGCTCAATTAGAACTTGAAGAGCATCAAGAAGAATGTACAGTCTATGCGGCTGAAGGTACTGCGGCACACGCATTAGCAGAATTAAAATTGTCTTACACTTATGGTAAGATTAGTTATAGTGAATACCAAGAGAAGTACGAAGAGTTTAAGCAGAATGAAGAGTACTCGAAGTATTATAATAAAGAGTTTGAAGAATATGTAGATGAACACGTAAATTATGTTACATCTGTAACAGATGAACTCGATAATGAAGGTGTTAAATTTCACATCTTCTTCGAAGTTAGAGTTAATTTCTCTAATGTAGTGCCACAAGGTTTTGGTACGGCAGACGTTCTTATTATAACAGATGAGTTCATTCACGTAATAGACCTTAAATTCGGTGCAGGCGTACCTGTGAGTGCACAAAACAATTCACAATTAAGATTGTACGGATTTGGTGCTTTGAATATGTTCCCTAACTCAAAACGTATATTGATGACAATAAATCAACCTCGTCTTGAGAGTAGAGATACTGAAGTATTAGAAAAGAAAGTTCTTGTCGATTGGGCATTCAATTATGTAGCACCAAGAGCAGAACAGGCAATGAGAGGCGAAGGCAAATTACACGCATCTGAAGAGGCTTGTAGATTTTGTAAACTTCGTGGTAAATGTAAAGAAAGAGCAGATGCTCAGTTAGCAGTTGCTCGTAAAGAATTTAGTCTTGTAGACCAGAAGACTAATATAGTACAGAATATGACGATGGAACAGATAAGCAATATATTAGAGATTGCACCATTGTTCATAGATTGGTTTAAGGATGTTCAAGCGTATGCGTTAGGTCAGTTGACGCGTGGCGTTAAAATACCCGGCTTCAAACTTGTTGAAGGTCGTAGTACAAGAGTGATAACCAACGAAGAGAAAGTTAAGGAACTATTACTTGAGATTGGTTTTACCGAAGACGACATTATGAAACCTCGCGAGATGCACGGTATCAGTAAATTGGAAGCATTGGTTGGTAAGAAAAACTTTGCCGAAATCTTCAAAGATTATCTTATCAAGCCAGCAGGTAAGTTGACATTAGCCCCGGAGAATGATAGGAGACCCGAGGTTACAGTATTGGCATTAGCACAAAGTGATTTTGCCACACCTATCGAAGAAAACTAATAGAATAATTGTTTAAGGAGACAAATTAAAATGGTAGAAATGAATAGTACAAGAGTAGTAACTGGTAAGGTTAGATTTAGTTTTGTGAATGTGTTTGAAGCAAAGGCTTTCGGTGAAAACCAAGAAGCGAAGTATAGTGTAATGCTTCTCATTCCTAAGAGTGATATTGGAACAGTAAATCGTATGAAGAAAGCGATTGATGCTGCTGCCGCTAAGGGTCTTGCAACCAAGTTCAATGGTAAGATGCCTGCCGTACTTAAGACTACTCTCAAAGATGCAGACAAAGATACGGACCAAGATGGCGAGCTTCTCAGTAAGAAATGGGACTATACTGCTGGACACTATATTATCAATGTATCAAGCAAAAATCAGCCTCAAATCGTAGATGCTCAGTTGAACCCAATCATCAATCCCACCGAATTCTACAGTGGTTGTTATGGTAGAGCAAGTATTAACTTCTTCGCTTATAACAATAATGGTAACAAGGGTATCAGTGCAGGTCTTAATAACCTTCAGAAACTTGAAGATGGTGACCCACTTGGTGGTATCACTACTGCAGAACAAGATTTCGCAGAATAATTAAAAATAAACATAGATACTTGACTGACCCAAGTATCTATGCGTACATAATTAAAAGGAGTTAACATATGAATGAATTAGAAAGCAATTTACAAAGGCGCTGCCAAAAGATATTAAAAGATGGCGGTGCCTTTGTTTTTAAGACACACGGTGATATGTATTCTCGTGTAGGTATTCCAGATTTAGTTTCTTGTATACCTGTAACGGAAGAAAATGTTAGAAAGATGCTTGATGAAGGTTGGTTCAAAACCGGTAAAATCGGCATATTTGTTGCCTTTGAATGTAAGAGAGTAGGTAAATTAAACACATTTGATGACCGTAGAAAGGCACAAGAAATCGTAGGTAATGAAATTAAAAATGCTGGTGGCATTTGGTTTGCCATTGATGATAGTGATATTGTCAAAGCAATACTAAAGGTTACCGAAGGAGAGTTATAAATGTTATATAGTGAGTACGTAACAAAAAGAAGACAATACCAAGAGATTGGTAGAGACCTTTTATTACAAAAGAAACACGCCTGTCTATTCTTCAGTCCCGGCAAAGGTAAGACTTTCCCGGTAATAGATGCTCTACAAGAAATAGACAAGAGGAAGAATGGTAATACACAGGTTCTAATCATATCAAGTGCCGATGCTATTCGTAAAATGTGGCAACCTGAAATAGTACCACAAGGTATATTACCAAAAGAAACTTATTTGGTAACTGATAGAACTGCCATAGGTGATTTATCTGCACTTCTCTTGTCTAACAAATGGGACGTAGTAGTTGTAGATGAGTGTCATATCGTGAAAGCACATAATTCTAAAATACACAAACTCATTTGGAAATTATGTAAACATGTAGAATATGCTTGGGGCCTTACCGGTACACCTCGTGGTAATAGTGACCTTGATATATGGTGTCAATTACAGGCTCTTCACATAGGTGGTCAAGGTAATCTATCTTTCTCTGCTTGGTCTCGTACGTTCTGTGACTTCGAGACTGGTTATGGTGCTTATGGTAAATTCCAAAAGCCACTCGGTATAAAAGAGAAGTTTCGTTCTTGGTGGAATGATTTACTCGATGAATATTGTATGTTCGTAGATTATGATGAAGACGACAATATGCCTGAACTCGATATAAATATTGTAAAGATACCATATAAGAAGACAGAGGCATATGAGAATGCTTTCAAAGGCATTATTGAAGTAGGTGATTTTGCAACGACTACCGAGAAGATGGTTGCTATCTCAAAAGCACATCAGGTATGTAATGGTTATATCTATCTACCTGATAAGGTTATTCATCGTTACCACGAGAACTCTAAACTATTGTATTTAGACCAATATGTGGCACAAGGGAAATGTGTAATCGTATATAAGCATATAGCAGATTATGAGGACCTTTGTAATAAATTTGGTAAGATTGCTACTAATGATGTAACTGAATTTAAGACAGGTAGATATCAAGTCTTGCTCTTGCAATGTGGTAATTGTAAATCGTTTAATCTACAAGATTGTTGTAATACTATTATATTCTATACACTTGATTACTCATTCATTAAGTATAAGCAGATGATACACAGATGTTGGAGATTAGGTCAACAGAGAAAGACAAGAATAATTGTATTAGAACACGAGGATACGGTAGAAAAGCAGATATGGTTAGCCGTGCAAGGAAAGCAGAAAATGCACGATTTGTATATGAGCATTAAAAGAATGGCATAAGGAGAATTACTAATGGATATGTTATTAAAACTTAATGAACTATTTCCAAACTGTGGATATGTTCAAATAAGACCTTACGACAAAGAACTATGGGAAGGCAAAGAATACGATAGTCGTATGGAAAATAAAGCACCTATGACGCAATGGCGTACATCTCCATTAACTTTTGAGCAAGCAAAGAAATATGCTGAGAAAGGTTATAGAATTGGCTGGATAATACCAGAAGGTTACGTTTGTGTAGACGTAGATAATGAAGACGACCCAGAGAGTGCGAATAAAGTAGAAGAGATATTACAATCGCGTTTTATACCTTATTCGTATAACAAAACAAGTAGAGGCATACACTTTATTTTTAGAGATGACAAGTTATCTGTACCATCTGACGCTGTTACGAAATGTGCTCTTGGTATAACAGTAGACCATAGAGCAAATAAAAAAGGTTATATAATTCTTCCTACAAATGACCCTCATAGAGAGTGGGGAGAGTGGGTAGATGAACCTGCTGATATACCTTCATTCTTAAAACCTATTATGATTGCTAAAAATCAGATAAAGACATTCATAGGTATGGATGCAGGTGATGGTAGAAATGATGCACTATTCAAATGGCGTACAAAACTTCTTCAATCTAATAGACTTAGTGATGAAGAGATTAAAGAAGCACTATGTTTAATAAATGAGTATCTATTCGCAAGACCAATGCCTGAAGCAGAAATGATTGCATCTGTGACAAAGGCTCGTAAAAAAGATGAAGAGCATAGAGAGAAAGGCGAAAAGGTACGACTTAATGTACTTGAGAAAGAAAATATCTACAACACAGTTGCGAATAAAATCGTGAGAGAGTTCGATATGATGTGTATCGGATATAAGCAATTTTACAAATTCGATAAGACGCATTATAAACCATTAAGAGAAATTGACGTAGAACGCTTAATTCATTACGAAATTAGCGAGAACATACCGGCAGAAGGTAGAAAAGAAATTATGCGATACCTTGCCGTTAAAACTCTTGTAGAACCTGAAGAGGTAGATAGATATTGGAACAAGATTGCTGTAGCAAATGGTGTACTCGATGTGGTTACCGGTGAATTGAGCGAGCCAAATCGTGAAGAGAAAAACACGATTGCGATACCTTGGAATTATAACGGTGACGCACCTCATAGCCCAAAGATAGATGAGTTTATGACACATATCTCTGCATACAAAGATGGCACACCGAACCTTATGAAGATGCAATTCTTGTATCAAATCGCAGGTTATTGCCTACTTAAGAAAAATTACTTTGGTAAGTTCTTTATCTTTCAAGGTGATGGTGGTACAGGTAAATCTACATTCCAAGATTTAATTGTAAAGATGCTCGGCGAAAACAATAGAGCGAGAGTTGGTATCGACAAAATGGATGCAGACTATTATCTTGCTACATTATTGAGTAAACTAATCAATATTGACGATGATGCTGTAGATGGTAAGATACTTGAAAATACAGGTCGTTTCAAATCACTTGTAACCGGCAATGAAATTACAGTACGACAAATCTTCAAAGAACCTATTACATTCACACCATTTGCTACCTGTATGTTCTCTTGTAATAAGTTACCGAGAATTATGGATAAGACATCAGGTTTGTATCGAAGAATGGTAATCATTGAGTTGAACAACAAAATCTCTACACCTGACCCATTATTCTTAATGAAACTCACGCCTCGTGATATGGAATACTTTTTGTACAAAGCCGTATATTGGGTTGGTGTGGCATTGAGAGAAGGTAAATTTAGAATTAGTCAAAGTGAACAAGAATTATTACGCAAATTCAAATGTAGACAAAGTTCTCTAAATGAGTGGATATTTGAAGATAACGTTACACTGAACGATATCTACGGCAAAGGCGTTTTAGGTTTGTACTCTATGTATATAGAATGGGCACAGACAAATGGTTATTCCAAGTTACCATCTGTATTGACCTTCAAAGAAGACATCTGTACACTTTATAGTGTAGAAGTAGATTTCACAGGCGAAGAGCATAGAGCATCTCAACAAATATTCACGAGAAGAAAAATGCCTACACACGAAGAACTTATGGAGGTACCATTCTAATGAGCCCAAATGTAACGATTTTCTTGATAGGCTGTTTAGTAATATGTGTTTTATACGCAATAACAAAAATAAATGAGGAGTAACAAATATGAAAGAAAGACAATATGACAGAGCAATGAAACTTATGATTTCATTAACAAAAGATTTAGCAGACCTTTATGACATCTTCCAAGAGCCAATGGAAGAAGAGCCAACTGAAGAAGAGAAGAAACAACTTATTCTCTATAAAACTAAGTTGGCGTGTGTAATTCAGAAGTTTAAGGGAGGTAATTAAAATGGCACTTAAAGAACAAATGTTTGACTTCGAAGTATTCCCAGAGTGGTGGTGTTGCGTCATCGGTAGATATCCTGCCGATGATGACATTCCAGAAAGCATCAAAGATGATTTCATTGTAATCACGAGTGATATAAGTGATGCAAGAGAAAGACTATTAGAGATTATGTGTAATAGAGAATATGTAAATATGGGTTATAATATTAAGTTTTATGACAATATTATTCTCAATGGTGTAGCAAATGGTTTTACACCACATCAGTTGAAGATATTGAGTGATTTGATTATTAACCCGGAGTTACAATATGAAAGTATAGAACATATGAGAATAGCACCATTCGCTCGTAAGAAATACAAGAACTTCATTTACCAAGATATGATAGATGACAATACAGGTTCTCTTAAAGAGAAAGAGGCTTGTATGCAACTTGATATTCGTGAAACAACAGTACCATTCGACAAGACAGACCTAACGGATGCCGAGAAGGCGGACACAATTTTCTATTGTAAACACGACGTATGGTCATCTATGATGTTCTATAAAGTAATACTTAAACCATTCATTGCGGCAAAGCTTGCCGTTGGTAGAGTATTCAACATACCAGAGTCAGAGTGCTATAGATGTACTAATGCACAAATCTCTGCATTGGCGATAGGTGCGAAACGTAGTTCATTCCCTGATGCGGAGCGACAAGATATTGTGATACCAAAAGAGTTGCAATCATATATCTCGTATAGTCTGCCATCGAGTGTTGTGAAAAGACTTTGCTCAAGTCCTGAGAAATTCGATGTTGTACTATTTGGTAATGATGTGTCTTATAGTAATGGTGGTATTCACTCTGTTCCTTGTAGACCCAAAGAGATAGCAATTAAAACTAAATTCCCGGCTTGGTTCTTGCACGTAAAGAGTGGTGATGGTTGGTCCTTAATCAACGTCGATGCAGGTTCTTTCTATCCTAACCTTATGGTTGCTTGGAAAGGTTTAACCCGTGCAGTTAAAGACCCATCAAAGTTTGCCGACCTTATTAAGAGAAGACTTGAACTTAAGTCAGTTATAAGTCCGTTTGAAGACAAATATGGCACACACCCAGAGCTCGCTCCTGAAGAAGAGTATACCGCATATATAAATGCGAAAGAAGCATCACAAGCATACAAGTTAATTCTTAACACGACATATGGTGCATCAGGTAATAAATATCTTGATTTGTATGACCCTTATATGACTACTTACACCTGTCGTCTCGGACAATTACTTCTCACCGCTCTTGCGAATAATATGTATAATCAAATTGGTGCCGATAATATTCACATCATACAGACTAATACAGATGGTGTTCTTGTATATATTAGAGATGAGTATATAGACTTAATGAAACAAATCGGTGCCGAATGGGAACGTATTTGTCATATACCTCTTGAGTTTGAAAATGAGTATCAAATTTGGCAACGAGATGTAAATAACTATGTTATGGGTAAAGCGAATGGTCGTGTAAAGACCAAAGGTGGTTTCTTTGTAACAGATATGCAGCAACCGGGATATAATAGAGTACGACCTCTTGATGCTTATGTTTGTAGAGAAGCGATGATTGAATTTATTGCTCACGGTAAAGATATCGTAGAACATATCTACAATGAAAGTGACATTTCAAAATTTGCCGTTACTTGTCACAAAGGTTCATTTAGTGGTATCGTTAGAAGTTTTAATGATGGCAGACCTGACGAAGTATTGCACAAAGTAAATCGTGTATATGCATCGTTAAATGAAAATCTTGGTATGATTTATAAGACCAAAAAGTTCAAAGGCGAAATGAAAAAATATAAAGCACCGGGATGTCCACCTCATTGTGAACTTATCAATGATGCACTGACTAATTACGATATAAACGAGTTGAGAGATGATATCGATTATATGTGGTATATTGAACAAGCGATGGAAATGATTAGCACACCTTGGTATGCTATAAAAGATGGCAAAATCAAAAAGATAAATATTCTTGAAGAATAATCGTCAAATATATAGACTATTCGATTTCTAATATATAATATTCTTAAAAATATATCAATCTTGATGAGAAAATCGAGGATAAAATCGTAAAGAATATTATATATTAGATAGAATAGAGGTAATTAAAAAATGGAGGTTAAAATGGCGTTAAATAATGAATTACGAAAAGGTCAAAGCGAAATAGAAGGCAACTTACTCGTTATAGGTGATACCTTCTTACCTTATGACTTTATGAATTGGAGAGAATGTTGCAATTTTCTAATTGACAAATGTTATGGTATGAAGAAAGCAATGACATTGGTAGCAAAAGATAAAGAGCACCTCGAAATGAGATGCCCTTTAACAGGAGAATATTTGACAGTGCTTGGTAGCACTATTGATTTAGAGCGAATAGATAGAGAGTTTATTCTACAAAACCTTTATCGCCGCGATAAACATTCTTCGTGATACCAAGTTGTCTTAATTTGATAAAATCAGTATCAGAAGCATAATACTTATGACCAGAATTCGTCCAAACGTAGACTTTAGCATAGTCTGCGTTTTTATTTATGGTTCTCTTGATAACATTCTGTCGTTGTTCTTTGGTCAATTTACTCCAATGAATATTACTATAAGTACCATTTTCCGTCTTTACATAGTGTGTTTGATTTTCTAGTTCTAATAGAGTTTTTGAATTTAGTTCACCGAAGAATTTATTTACTTCTTTTTTATCGATAGAATATTCTTTACCATTGATAGTGACTACACCTTCACGCTCAGAGAACGTTAGTCCATTCTCTTTTATGAACAATTCAGTTTCTGTTACATTGTGAGTATACACTTTGGGACCTAATATTCCAGATTGTAATAATTCGCCGACAATTGGTAATGCATATTTTGTTTCTTCTTCGCCGGTATAGATATTTATCTTTCTTTCACCGAAAGGTTGACAAGGAATAAATGAGTTTAACCATTTTTCCCACATGCCTACGAAGCCTGCCGAATATCTTATTTTCTTATCATTTGTAAGTCTAATTATAGCCTGCCATGCTTGAGGTACAAATGATTTTAACCAACTCTCGAATACCTTCTGAGAGCGTCCCCAGTTATCATCTTCATAACTAAAATCTTCGAGTGTATCGTAGAAGAAGAACCCTTCCAATACACCATCAGCCATAATACCAAGTGCTTCGTTGAAGGCCTTATCATCTCCCCATTTACTGATTACATGAACTACAGAAGCACCAAATATGATAGAAGACGTTCCGAATATTGATGTTATATCGACCTTTACACCATCGTTCAAATACATATACATCTTATCGTCGTCATCTTCAAGACGTATCACACCAAACAAATACAAGAAAACACCAGCAATAGTAAATATGAGACTTATCATACCTTTACCAAAATCACGTCTAATAAGGTATTCTGTAAATCTACTGTCTGGTACTTTCTCGCCTCTTGCTCTACGAGTTTCCATTTTTTCTATTTGTTTTTCAAGTGTTGCCCACTTGTAAATAGCGGCTCCTAAACCGATTGGGGTCCATTTCAGACCTTCTAGAAACCAGTTAAAACCAGCACCAATAAACGGAAATAATATAGATACAGCTTTATGAACCTCTGGGTGATTTCGAGAGAGGAAAGCCATCATTTTGGAGAATGCGTTAGGTTTATGCATATAATCCCATTGAGCAAAAACAATTGCCTCTGCAAATTCACTTAAGATTGCCTCAGAGTATGCACTTTTAGAAATGTCTATTTCACCTTTGTTTATCTTTAATTGTAACAATCTGGTGAAATATTTTTTCGTAGCATATTTAATAAATGCTCTATCACTGATAGCCCAATCGATGAACTTTGAGACACTCTGCACAAATTTGTTATCCCACTTATTATTCGCGGCGTATTTACTTTCCATAGAACTGCAAATCAACTGTATGAGGAGTTTTCTATCTTCAGTCTTTCTCTGATTTCGCTTTACATAAGCGGTACCTTCAAGGTCATAACGTGAAGAGTTGTATTTGAAAACATCTTCAAATATACCATCTTTGGCAAAGAAATTATCATTAACAAAGTCAAGAGTAGATTTTTCTACTTTAACTCCGTGTAGATTTACCTGTCCCAAGTCTTCTCTATACGGTTTAATCTTACCAAATAAACCACTACCTATTTTATCTGCAATGCTATTACCAACAGTGATATATACGTCAGATATCATATTTCGTAACCAGGTAAATGGAGACGATAACATAGCTATATATCTAAATGAATTTACTCTATCGCCGAATAATTCTTTTCTTCTCTTACGAGCGTCTTTTTTGAAAGCTGTGAATTCATCTTTACTCAAATTGCGCACTAATTTCAACTGAGCATTCAATTCCTTTATAGCCACATCTTTGGACGAATATTTAAAGTTACTCTTTTTATATTCAGTAGTATTCATCTTCTCTAAACGACGTATCTGTTTCTCGAGTTCTGCAATTGTCTTTTCCTTTGTAGACCTATAATACTTATCAAACCTATTGAGCCATTTATCAGCCATAAGATTTTCTACTTTCTTGATTTCACTTTGCAGTTTTGCTAAAGCATCTTCTTTATCTTTCTTTGTAGTTGCTTTACGAAGAGCCTCCGATGCTTTGAACATACCTTCTGTTTCCGATGCCTCAATCTCAAACTCTTCAAAATATCTTTGTTCGATACGTCTAAACGGATTTAACACATCTTGCAACTGGTTTACGGCATTAAGACCTGAACCTTGAGTAGACGCAAATGTTTGATATTTATTGACAATATCTGCGACTTCTTCATCGGTTAAATACCAACGTCCGGGGTCTTGTTGAGCTACACTAGCCATATATCCAAGTATAAATACAGTAAAGGCATTAAATTTACCAACAGGACTACCTAAAGATATAGTTATACCACCTTCATAGAATGCCAAGATTTTATCATATTGCTCTCTTGTCATATCTCTAAGATAGTGATGTGTACCATTATTATCTTCATACCACAAGGCATCATAGAAAGCATTCCAGTTAGTAACTTCGTGTTTGAGTTTTGTTTCAAATTCGCCATCAGGTTGATGATACTCTTTTATTACGGTATTACCATTCTCATCAACGACTTCTTTCTTAATGACCTTCTTTACATACACATTACCTTTATCATCTGTAGATGCGAATTGTACCTTTGTATCTGCGAACTGATTAAATGAAACATCGAATATACTCTTTAATACGTCAGGCATTTCTACAGTAGAGCCTACATTAAAATTAAATATATTTGGAGTATCTGTACGTTCATAATGACGATTTTTGCGGTTCATCTTGATTTCTGTCTTGTGTGGACTTTTATCAACCTTCACCTCTGTACTAGAAGCAACGCTCGCAAAATTCAATTTAGCAGTAACTCTATCTTTGATAAGTTCTTTATTACGAGCAGCTCTCTTTGTCTCATTACGTGCAATTTGAAGGTTTTTACGCATCTCAACGCTCCAAGACCATAGAGCATATTCATTTTCATAGATTTCACCTGTGTCGTGTCTTCTCTGTTCTCTGAGTTTATCATTAGACAAATCTCTAATAGGTTCATAGAATATACCACCTTTGGCATCTGTTCTATTAACGTCTTTAATAGGCACGGCACCTCTTCCTACTGAATATGCCTCTGGTTTCAATCGATAAGTAGGTTTACCATCAACACCTTTTTTGCCAGTTTCTTCTACAAGATTTTTAACTCGTGACCCATTGAGGTCTTTGTATTTTAGAACACCAGCATTAAGCCATTTAACTAATTCTCTACCACGAGCTTTGATTACGTTGACAATGTTTTTTCTCTTTTTAGACAAATTACTTTTTGCCTGCGCAATACTCTCTTTAGAAGTAGACAACATTTCAGAAGGAACATCTGTACTCATTACCTCTGCAAGCTTTAGAGCTTTATGTTTTTCTCTAATAACATCTTCAGACATTTTAAGATATTCGGCTGATATTTTGTTTCTTAATGCCTTACTTTTATCTACTAATAAATCAACTAAAGATATGAGATACTTTCTCTCTATAACATCAGTTATAGAGTTAATGATACTATCAAATACATGTTCTAATCTCCTTACGTCAGAAGTTAATAGTTCTCGCATTTTAGAGATGTTATCTCTATACGCTTCATCAGGTACATATTCAGTAAAATAATCGAACGTATCATACAATTCTTTCTCCATCGTTTTACGTGTGAGTTCAGATATCATCATATAATAGTCTTTATTTTCTGCGTCAGCACTTTCTGCCATAGCGATTATCTCTGCACTTATTTTATCGTCTTCATCTAAGTTGAAGATTTCACGAATGATGTCCTGCATCTCTTCTTTAGTTTCTTCATCTTCGATATTTTGCTCTAAGTTTTGAGATTTGTCTTCTACCTTCTCACTGAGTGCCTGTGTTTTATCATCACCTTTCTTTCCACCTATTTCGCTATCAAGAGATAAACCTTTCTTTGACTCACGTTCGGTAGACCTTATGACGTTTCTAACCATATGAGCACTTCTAAATGCAGAGGCAATAGAACCATTGAAGTAAGTCATAAAGAATACACGTGCATATTCATATGCCTTTGTACCTAATGCTTCATCACTATTAGTAAATTTCATAGCTCTTTGAGATATTTCTTTTGCAAATTCAGAAGGATTTGATATTATGTCAGATGAACTTTCTAATTCGCCTTTCTGTATT
>JAEIGA010000563.1_pt1 | contig 54547 bp, 47 predicted proteins | sample 9270691 | NCBI WGS metagenome assembly JAEIGA01 (sample SAMN17057246, study PRJNA624740) | gut metagenome | biome: biome; isolation source: fecal sample | host: Bos grunniens | place: China: Xizang | collected 2019 | reverse complement strand
GCCCTGGTGGTCAGTCGGTGAATACCACCTACTCGGCAATTCGCCTTACCCACATCCCCACAGGTATCGTCGTGCAGTGTCAGGATCAGAAGTCACAGCTCAAGAACTTCGATAAGGCATTCGAGGAGTTGCGCACGCGTGTCTTCAACCTCGAGTACTCGAAGTATCTCGATGAGATTGCCTCGAAGCGTAAGACGATGGTATCTACGGGTGACCGCTCTGCCAAGATTCGTACCTACAACTATCCGCAGGGACGTATCACCGACCACCGTATAAACTACACCATCTACAACCTCTCGGCATTTATGGATGGCGACATTCAGGATGTCATCGACCAACTTATCGTAGCCGAGAACGCCGAGCGTCTCAAGGAGAGCGAGTTGTAGCGAGGGCAGGGGAGATATAGAGTGTTGTTCGACAGCCCCCACACCATTGTATCGACCCGACCCCTCGTCAGGGGTTAGGTCGTTTTTGTATAATATAACCCTGCTGCAAGACGTTTGCAGGGTATAACACTATCGGATATGAGGCTTAAGAGTCTGTTGCTAATAGTTATGCTCACCGCACTCGGTGTCGTGGCTTATGCCAACGAGCCGGAGCGTGGTGCTATGGCGCGCAAGAGTGGTAAGCAGCTCACTGTCAAGGAGTGGAAGACTACGCCCGATGGCAAGAATAGCTGGATAGACCACATCGAGGTATATAACGCCAAGGGCGAGCTTATACGCGAGGAGGAGTATGCCGACTACGGTCGCCACCTGTCGTGGAGGTCGGAGTACACCTACGACACGCAGGGTCGCTTGCAGATGGAGGTTGTGTATAATGAGCGTGGCAAGGTGCAGAAGGTGCGTAAGTTTGAGTACGACGAGAAGGGTGTGTGCACGCGCCGCTTCAACTACTCGGCAAACGGCATCCTTAACTCCTACCGCCGCTTTGAGTATAGCTACGAGTAGGGTCGTGGCACGCAGTGCTCGACAATGCGAGGCGAGTAGGTGAGCGAGCATAAGGGGATAGAGTGAGTAGAAGAGGATGGCAGATGTGGCGATGAGATACGAGGAGCTTAATAGCCTTAAGTTGTGGCGCACGATGGCTACAATCACGCTCGATGAGATGCGTGGTGTGAAGCTGATGAATCGTGTAGACACCAAGTATGTTATGACCACTGCCGAGGCGTTGGAGCTCGTTGAGCGAGGTGCCGAGCGTGGCTACCGCGTGCAGACTATCGGCGATGTGCGTGCTGCACGTTACGATACGCTCTACTACGACACTGCGGAGCGCGCTATGTATGTTGCCCACCACAACCAGCAGCTCACGCGCCAGAAGATACGCACGCGCCACTATGTCGAGAGTGGTGCCACCTTTCTTGAGATTAAGAACAAGAGCAACCGTGGCAGAACGCGCAAGCGTCGTGTGGCTATTGCGCCCCAACTCTTCGAGGAGTTTCGTGGCGATGCTGCAGCTATGGCGCACTATGCGGAGTATGGGTGGTACGATGCGGAGAGGCTCTCACCGGCACTCTCAACGCGCTTTGTGCGTATCACGCTTGTCAACAGCGAGCTTACGGAGCGTCTTACCATCGACCTCGACCTGCGCTACTGCGATGTGCGTAGTGGTCGTGAGGCGCACATCGACAATATGGCTATCGTCGAGCTTAAGCAGGATGGTTTGGCGGAGTCTGTTGCCAAGCAGATGCTGCAAGATATGCGCATACAACCCTGCAAGGTTAGTAAATATTGCCTCGGCACGTCGCTCACCGTTGCCGACATTAAGCGTAACCGCTATAAGGAGAAGTTGCGTACCATAGAGCTGCGCCTGAAGCGCGGTATGCCAACCGCCCGAGAATAAGCGATGATAATAGGGCAGATAGTCCACAACCCGAGAATAAACAAATAGAGAAGAGTTATGATACACTTTGACAACGAGGGTCTTGACCCCGATATTTTTGATGCCGAGATAGCCGCCCTGTCGGGTGCTGGTAGCGATATGGGTGCTACCTTTCTTGGAATACCTTTGTGTGACACGCAGTCACTCTTGCAGTTGGCACTCCAGTTTGTCTTTAACTTGGTGGTGTGTGCCGTTGTCGTGCGCTACTTCTACTATCCGAAGAGCCGCCGCAAGGACTTCTCCGTGACCTTTATGCTCTTCTCGTCGGCTGTCTTCCTGCTGCTCTTCTTTATGAAGAGTGTGGGTATCGACGTGAGCATAGGTCTTGGTCTGTTTATGATATTTGGCATTATGCGCTATCGTACCGAGATGGTTCCTATCCGCGAGATGACTTATCTCTTTTTGACCATTGCCATCGCCGTCATCAATGGCATCAACCTTATGGTGTCGTATGCCGAGCTTGCCCTCGCCAATGCCCTTATCTTGCTGCTGTTGGTGGTTTTGGAGTATGGCGTTGTGCGTCGTCGCACCGCCACCAAGCTGGTGTGCTACGAGCGCATCGAGCTAATACGCCCCGAGCGTCGTCAGGAGCTTGTCGCCGACCTCGAGTCGCGCTTGGGCATCAAGGTTGAGGGTGTCGAGGTGGGTAATGTCGACTTTCTGCGCGATGTAGCCTTCCTCAAGGTTAAGTACACCCCTGCTGCGGGCGAGAGCACGATGAGCGATGCTACGCTAAAGATAAACGAGAAGAACGCATTTAATGAGTAACCTGCTAACACCTATGCTGTTATGAGAAATATCTGTTATATCGCCACTTGTGCTGCTCTGCTGTGTAGCACTATGCTCTCGGCGCAGGATATCCCTGCTCCGGAGCGCACCACCTCTAATGACTTTCGTGCCCGTGTCGAGGGAGCCTTCGAGTGGGAGCCTGTCAAGGACTTGTCGCTCGAGGCATCGTTCCAGATGCGCCTTAAGGAGGATATGTCCACTGTCGACCGCTTGCAGACGAGTGTAGGCGTGGAGTATGAGGTGTGCAAGCACTTCAGCGTGGGTGCCGACTACATCCTTATAAATCCCCACGAGCGCAGTGGCTGGGAGCATCCGCGCCATCGTGCAAACCTAAACTTGGAGGCCTCTGTTAAGGTGGGACGTGTCGATTTGTCGTTGCGCGAGAGGCTGCAAACCACCTTCCGCACCGACTCTGTAAACCGCTTCGAGAAGCCCGACCCCGAGATGGTGCTTCGCTCGCGCCTCGAGGCGGAGTATAACATACGCCACTCGAAGTGGACACCCTATCTGCTCTTTGAGCTTAACAACACGCTCAATGCTCCGCGTGTCGTCGAGAACTACAAGGAGGCTACGCTGCGCTGCGACAACTATGTCACGCGCTACCGTGCTGGCGCAGGTGTCAAGTACCGCATCACGCGTAACCACCGCTTGGAGTTCTACTATTATATGGACTATGACCGTGGCTACAACATCGACTATAAGGGCAATAAGGGTGACTTGAAGGGCTACGTTCAGGAGAATGAGTTTAGACACATCTTCGGTGTGTCGTATAAATTTAAGTTGTAGCTATGCGCCGACTACTGCTTATCGTATTGCTTGTCTGTTGTGCCGCGCCTCTTGTGGCGCGTGAGCCACTCTATGTCGTCAATGGTGTTGTTGTTGCCACTATCGACAACATCCCGCACGAGGATATAGAGTCTATCGACGTGCTCCCTGCCGACGATGATACGGTGCTTAAGTGGGGTGTTGAGGCGAGTGAGGGTGTTATCCTCGTCACGCTCAGGTATGACACCCCTGCGAGCTTTGTTGTGGATGGCTACACCAACTTCACCGACTACCTGCTGTCGCACGTGAGGTGGGACGATAATATGCCTGTTGCGCGCGTGTCGTTGCGTGTCGTCGTGGGCGAGGATGGACGTGCCGTCGTTAGTGAGGTGCTGCAATCCACCTCGCGCCAGCTGCTTAAGCGTGTTGAGAGGGCTATCGCTGCGGCTCCTGTGTGGTGTCCTGCTATGCGTGATGGTGTGGCTGTTGGTAGCACCCACCTTGTCAATGTACAACTCCCCGAGGGACGTAAGATGCCCGCAGAGCTGGGAGTGATACTACTATAATGTAATCCATATAACTCCATTAATATGGAACAGCTAAACATAACCACCACACCTGCGTTGAGCCTCACGCTCTACGACCTGCAACGCCTGGTGCGTAGCACGCTTGAGAGCCGTTTTGCCGACCCCGTGTGGATTAGTGCCGAGATATCGGAGCTCAAGCTCAACCGCTCGGGACACTGTTATCTGAACCTTGTAGAGAAGGGCTCTACGGATGCTACGCCACGTGCCGAGGCGCGTGCTGTCATCTGGAAGTCGAGCTATGAGCGTCTTGCGCGCCTCTTTGAGGATGCCACACATAGCGTCTTGTCGTCGGGAATACGTGTGTTGGTGCGCGTCATCGTCACCTACCACGAGGTCTATGGCTTCTCGTTGCAGATTATCGACATCGACCCGAGCTATACGCTTGGCGATATCGAGCGTCGCCGTATGGAGACCATAGCACAGCTCAAGCGCGACGGCGTGTGGGATATGAACCGTGCTGTGCCGCTGCCACACCCTGTGCTGCGTGTCGCCGTCGTGTCAAGCCCCACTGCTGCGGGCTATCAGGACTTCCTGCGTGAGTTGCAGCGCACCCCTTACCGCTTCAGTATCACCCTCTTCGAGAGCCTTATGCAGGGTGAGGGTGCCGAGGCGAGTGTCGTGGATGCGCTCACTGCTATTGCTGCGCGCAGTGATGAGTTTGATGCTGTCGCCATCCTGCGTGGTGGTGGCTCTACGAGCGATCTCGCACTCTTTGATAGCTACCATATATCGCTCTGCGTGGCACAGATGCCGTTGCCTGTCATCTCGGGCATCGGTCACGACAAGGATGTCAGCGTCGTCGATATGGTCGCCCACACTATGTGTAAGACGCCTACGGCTGTTGCTGTCTACTTCGCGGAGCTTGTCGATGCGGAGCTTGTTCTCGTCGACGGCTATGCCCAGCAGTTGCGCGATGCGGTCGTTGCGCGCATAGCACAGGAGCGTCTACGCGTTGAGCGTTCACAGAGCGAGGTCACACGCTCCGTTGTTGTAGCTCTCAACGACCACCGCTACCGCCTCGATAGATGCGAGGAGAGCATCGCTGAGAGTGCCCGTCTCATACTTGAGCGTGCGCGCCAGAAGCTCGATACGGCATCGACCATCGTCGATAGCCACTCTGTGGAGCGTATTTTGAAACTCGGCTTTGCCATCGTGCGCAACTCCAGTGGCAGGGTGCTTCGTGCCTCTGATACCTCGCTTGACGACTATATAGGCATCAAGGTCGCCGATGGCTCACTCACCGCCACCGTGCAGAGTGTGCTGGCTGTTAACCCCGCGCTCAAGAGTGCGCCTAAAGGTAAGAGAGGCATAAAGAGCAAGTCGGCAACGAAGAAGTCGGCAGAATAAATCCCGCAGAATAAGACCCGATGCAGAGTAGACCATAATTCAGACAGATAAAAATTAATAACGTATAAAATATATAAACTATGTTTGCAGAGGAGTTTGCAGATGATATTATTGCAGTAGAGAAGTTGACCTATCGTGAGGCTATGACCGAGTTGGAGCAGATTTTGACACGTATGCGCTCTGGAGAGATGGCTGTCGATGAGCTTACGGAGGCAGTGCGTCGTGCCAAGGAGCTTATCGCCAAGTGCCGAGGTGAGCTTCTCGTTGTCGAGAAGGATGTTGAGGAGCTTATAAACCCCGAGCAGTAGTATGAAGCGTGTCATACGTTGGTTGCTCAACCACGTGCCACGTCGCTGGTTGCAGCGCATAGCAGGCTGGGCTGTACCCATTGCTGGTGTGTGGTATGTCGGGCGAGGCAGGGAGTGCGTCGTGTGTGGTGCTCGTCGCCGTAGGTTTATGCCCTATGGCTATGTACACTTGCGCGAGGATGCATTGTGCCCGTCGTGCCTGTCGTTGGAGCGTCACCGTATGATATGGCTGTGGATGGGTCGCTCGACAAAGCTCTTCGAGAAGCTGCCCACCGTGCTGCATATAGCCCCCGAGGTCTCGCTGATGCGCCATCTGCGTAGGCTCTATGGCGATACACCTCGCTATATCACCGCTGACCTTGAGTCGCCACTTGCGGATATGCACTTCGACGTTGAGTCGATACCACTTGCCGATGAGAGCGTCGACGTTATTATATGCAACCACCTCTTGGAGCACGTGCGCGACGATAGACGAGCTATGCGTGAGCTGTGGCGTGTGCTGCGCCACGGAGGGTGGGGCATAGTGCTTGTGCCCGAGGATAGGTCACGTGAGCACACCTTCGAGGATGACAGCATCACCGAGCGTGCGGAGCGTACTCGCCTCTTTGGGCAGTATGACCACCGCAGGGTCTATGGTCGTGACTATGACGAGCGTCTGCGCGAGGCGGGCTTTACGGTTGAGCGCATCGCTGTTGCCGCGAGCCTCACGCCAGAGGAGCGCACGCTCTATGCCATTGGCTCGGATGACCTCGTTGTGGTGCGTAAATTGTAATACGAAGAGATAGCCTGTAACCACAAAATTAAGCAATGCAAAGTCTGTTAGATAGATACGAAGGTCTGCGCAAGATTGTCGCCGACCAATTCTCTCAAACCACGCGCGATATGGTTGACGAGGCGTTGCGCTTTGCTGGCGAGCACCTCTCTGGCGTTGTGCGCTATGATGGAGAGCCTATGCTCGACCACGGTGTCGGCGTGGCGCATATCGTCGTCGAGGAGGTGGGCTTGGGACGTAATAGCACCGTTGCCGCCATCATCCACGATGTCGTGCGCATCGCCACGCAGCAGCGCAGCGAAAATCTCGATGAGCTTACAGCCACCATACGTCGTAAGTTTGGCGACGAGGTGCTGGGCATAACCCTCGCGCTGTGCAAGATTTCAGATATACGCCTTAAGGTGTCAAAGGAGCAGGCGTCGGACTTCCGCGATATGATTGTCAGCTACTCGGAAGACCCGCGCGTGATACTCATCAAGCTCGCCGACCGCCTTGAGGTTATGCGCCACCTCGACATCTTCCCTGCCGAAAAGCACCGCGAGAAGAGCTGGGAGAGCCTTAATCTCTATGCCCAGATAGCCCATAAGCTCGGTCTGTATAACATCAAGAGTGAGCTTGAGGACTTGTCGCTAAAGTACCTTGAGCCAGAGGCATACCGCAATATCGTCCACGAGCTTAAGGAGAGCGAGGCGGAGCGTATGGCATTTATCGAGAAGTTCTTGGAGCCTGTGCGCAAGCTGCTCGATGGCGACGGCATAAAGTACCATATCAAGAGCCGCACAAAGTCGGTATACTCCATCTTCCAGAAGATGCGTAAGCAGCGTGTGGGCTTTAAGGGTGTCTTTGACATCTTCGCCCTGCGCATCATCATCGACTGCCCGCTTGAGCGCGAGAAGGCGCAGTGCTGGACTGTCTATTCGCACGTTACGAGCCTCTATACGCCCAACCCCGAGCGTATGCGCGACTGGATATCTATACCGAAGTCCAACGGCTACGAGTCGCTGCATACCACCGTTGTCACGGCCGATGGTCGCTGGGTGGAGGTGCAGATACGCACCGAGCGTATGGACGAGGTCGCCGAGCGCGGTATCGCCGCCCATTGGCGTTATAAGGGTGTCAAGCAGGGAGGTATGGGTGCCGAGGAGTGGCTCCGCCGTCTGCGCGAGCTACTTGAGGACACCACCTCGGAGTCTATCGCACGTCGCTTCGATGCTGGAGCCTCTACGGGAGAGATTTTTGTCTTTACCCCCTCGGGCGATATACGTAAGCTGCCTGTTGGTGCTACCGTCCTCGACTTCGCCTTCGATATACACACGTCGTTGGGTGCTATCTGCGTAGGTGGCAAGATTGGCGGACGTGTCGTGCCTATCAAGGAGCCGTTGCAGAATGGCGATATATGTGAGGTTCTCACGCGCAAAGACCAGACGCCCAAGGCAGACTGGCTCACTATATGTGTAACGTCGAAGGCGCGCACGCGCATACGTGCCTACTTGCGTGAGCAGCGACAGAAGTATGCGCGTCTGGGTCGTGAGCAGCTGGAGCGCAAGCTTAAGAACTGGAAGATAGACATCACTATAGATGAGGCTGTTGCCTACCTGTGCAAGGAGCTTAAGGTGCGCACGGGCAATGAGATATATGTGCGCATCGCCGACCAGAAACTCGATATTATGCAGGTCAAGGATATGCTCCAACGCTGGCTCTCGGGCGAGGCGGAGGAGCAGCGCAGGCTTGCCGCAGCCGAGCAGGAGGCGGAGAAGCGTCGCCGTCAGGAGGAGCGTCAGGAGGTGCCTGTGCGCAGTAGCGATGCCCTTGTCATCGACGAGAATATAAACAACATCGTCTATAAGCTCGCCAAGTGCTGCAACCCCATCAAGGGCGACGACATCTTCGGCTTCGTTACCATCAATGCCGGTATCACCATCCACCGCGCCGACTGCCCCAATGCCCGTCGTATGCGTGACCGCTACCCCTACCGTGTTATGGAGGCACGCTGGAGGGATGATGCGTCGGGGGCATTTCGTGTTACTGTTGCTGTGTCGGCAGCCGATGTGCCAGGTCTTGTGACTACGATAATGGATGTTGCAAGCAAGGAGCTAAAGTTGAGCGTCAGGTCTGTTAACTTCCAGCCGCGTGGCGATGGCTCTGCGTCGTGCCAGCTGGCTGTCGAGGTGCAGAGTGTCGGTGTAGTCGATATGCTGCTGCACTCGCTGCGCCGTATCAAGGGTGTCAAAAACGCCTATCGCCTAAACTAACAACCAATAATTACGACTAACTGCTAACAACCAACAAAATAGACTTATGAATTTTGAAGAGATCAGTTGCCCGTGGGGTGACAACCTTAAAACCTGTGCTATCACCGTCTGCGACTGCGACGGCGTGGTGCTCTACCAGAACCGACGCTCGCGCGAGGTCAATGGCGATGTGTGTGGTCGCTCGATGATACCTTGCCACTCGGAGCGTTCTCGCCAGATTATCCAGCGTCTGCTCACCAATGGCGAGAATAATGCCTATACCATCCAGAAGCGCGATTTGCGTAAGCTCATCTACCAGACTCCGTGGTATGAGGGTGATGCTGTTGCAGGTCTTGTAGAGTTCTCGTTGGAGATACCCGCCGAGATGCCGCACTACGTGCGTGAGTAGCCGTCAGTGTAGCTGCGTATAACAAATTTCTGCGGAAAAAAGATTATTTTTCCAATTTTATTTGTACCTTTGACAGCTGGGCGCGCTGTTTGTAATGGCTTACTTTACGCGCTCGCTATGTTTTAAAGATTGTAAAAAAGTAGAAATATGGACAGATACCAACTCCCCAAACACGGTGGTCTTGTTAAGGATGCCCCGAAGGATATCGTGCAGCGTTACGAGAAGATACCTACCCGCGTCTTTGATAGCGAGTACCTCGGCGTGCAGTATGTCGCCGACATCATCTGCCGTATGGTCAACCACCACCGCGAGGAGTCGTCGGCACGCGACATCTACGAGGAGGTTCCACCCTTTGTGCTTGGCATAACCACAGGACGCACGCCGTTGGGACTATACCGCGAGCTTGTGCGCCGCTACGAGGCGGGTGTTATCAGCTTCTCGAGGGTTGCTGTTGTATCGCTCGACGAGTTCTATCCCATCAAGGGTAGCGAGCATCAGAGCCGCAACTACCGCATCCACGACGACCTCCTCAAGCATATAGACATCCTCCCCGAGAATATCCATATCCCCGATGGCACAGTGCCCCAGGACGAGATTTCGGAGTACTGCGCCAAGTATGATAAGCTTGCGAGCAACATCGACCTTATGATTATCGGTATGGGTGAGCAGGGGCAGATAGGCTTCAACGAGCCAGGCTCCTATGCCAAGTCGCACACGCGCCTTGTCGAGCTGTCGCACAACTCGCGTAAGGTGCAGTCGAGTCAGTTCTATGGCTTGGCTAACACCCCCAAGATGGCTATCACAATGGGTATAGGTACCATTATGAGTGCTGACCGCATCGTGCTTATGGCGTGGGGCGAGGAGAAGGCCGAGGCTGTGCATAATGTTGTTGAGGGTAGCGTGAATGACCTTGTCCCCGCGAGCAACCTCCAGTCGCACCCCAACGTCGAGGTTGTCATCGACGAGAATGCTGCACAAAACCTCACGCGCGAGCAGACGCCGTGGCTTGTGGGGCCTTGTGTGTGGACACCGAAGTTTGTGCGCAAGGCTGTCGTATGGCTCTGTGGCGTTGTTAATAAGCCTATATTGAAGCTCACCTACAACGACTATATAGAGAACTCGTTGGGCGAGCTCCTTGAGAAGTATGGCAGCTATGCCAAGATAAATATCGACGTATTCAACGACCTGCAGCATACCATCACGGGCTGGCCTGGTGGCAAGCCCAATGCCGACGACTCTACGCGTCCTGCACCCTCGTTGCCCTACCCGAAGCGAGCCCTTATCTTCTCGCCGCACCCCGACGATGATGTTATCTCTATGGGTGGCACGTTTATACGTCTTGTCGAGCAACACCACGACGTGCACGTCGCCTACCAGACCTCGGGAAATGTCGCTGTTCACGATGATGTGGTGCTGCAAAATATCGACACTGCGCGCCAGATAGGTCTCGGCGACACCTTTGATGAGGTGTGCGAGCTTATCGCCTCGAAGCGTCGTGGCGAGCCAGAGCCTCGTGCTCTTCTCGACATCAAGGCGGCGATACGTCGTGCCGAGGCGAGTGCTGCTGTGCGCTCGTTTGGTCTCAACCCCGACACCCACGCCCACTTCCTCAATATGCCCTTCTACGAGACGGGCGGCATCAAGAAGGGGGAGCTTACTGACCGCGATATAGAGATTATCGTCAACCTCCTGCGCGAGGTACGTCCCCACCAGATATATGCTGCTGGCGACCTTATGGATCCGCACGGCACGCACCGCGTATGTATGGAGGCACTGTTGCGCGCCTTGGAGTGTACGAAGGATGATGACTGGCGCGAGGAGTGCCACCTGTGGCTCTATCGTGGTGCGTGGATGGAGTGGAACCTCGGCTTGGTGGATATGGCTGTGCCGCTCTCGCCTGACGAGATGCTCAAGAAGCGTCACGCCATCTATCGCCACCTCTCACAGAAGGATATCGTGCCCTTCCCAGGTAGCGACACGCGCGAGTTCTGGCAGCGTGCCGAGGAGCGCACGCAGAATACGGCGAAGCTCTACGACCGCTTGGGTATGGCGGAGTATCAGGCCATAGAGGTCTTTGTAAAGATGTTTTAGGCGGTGGTCACGCGCAGGTATATGCGCGCGCGACACGCACACATAAATAAATTTGTATCACTTATGAGAGTTATCATCAGGGATAATGCTGGCGACGTTGCTCGCTGGACTGCCCGTTATATCGTTGACAGCATCCACCGCAAGGCTGCGGTGAGCGATGCCCCCTTTGTGCTTGGTCTGCCCACAGGCTCGACACCTCTTGCGACCTACCGTGAGCTTATCGAGATGTATAAGCGTGGCGAGGTGTCGTTCAAGAATGTCATCACCTTCAATATGGATGAGTATGTAGGCTTGGCGGAGGAGCACCCCGAGAGCTACCACTCGTTTATGTGGAATAACTTCTTCAGCCACATAGATATCGACCCCGCTAACGTGCATATCCTCAATGGCAATGCCCAGGACTTGGCGCGCGAGTGCTGTGAGTATGAGGAGGCTATATCTGCTGCGGGAGGCATCGACCTCTTTATGGGCGGTGTTGGCGAGGATGGACATATCGCCTTCAATGAGCCCTTCTCCTCGTTGCAGTCACGTACACGCATCAAGACCCTTACGCCCGATACCATCGCCGTAAACTCTCGTTTCTTTGGTGGCGACATCTCGCAAGTACCTACGCAGGCACTCACTGTGGGTGTGGCAACCATCCTCTCGGCACGTGTTGTTGTCATCCTTGCCACAGGACGTAAGAAGGCGCGTGCTCTGCGCCACGCCATCGAGGGCAGCTACAACCATCAGTGGACGCTCTCTGCGCTCCAGACCCACCCCGCAGGCATCATCGTCTGTGATGAGGATGCTGTCGACGAGCTCCGCGTATCTACATATCGCTATTTTAAGGCTATCGAGGGGTAGGCTTGATTGGCTGGATAGGACTTAATAGGGCGGAATAGGATGTGATAGTGCTCTCCTATTTCGCCCTATTTTATTCTCTACTGCGCTACGTCCGCGTCCTCGCACTCTGCCACCCTCGCTCTATCTTCCTAATATCGCCTTCTCCAGGGCGTTGCTGTCGTAGCCGCAGTCGGCATATAGCTCTTGGGGCTTGCCGTGCTCGACAAACCTGTCGTCGATACCTAACGTCACAATCTCGGGGTGTACGCCGTGACGTGCCATAAGCGCGCTCACCGCCTCGCCTACGCCACCACGCAGTATGCCATCCTCTATCGTTATCACGCGCTTGTAGCGTCGTCCCACCTCCAATATAAGCTCCTCGTCGAGGGGTTTTATGTAGCGCAGGTCGCATACCGCAACCTCCATAGCACCGTCACGTGACAGACGCTCTGCCACCTCCATTGCCACATTTGCCATCGTGCCTACGGCTATCACCGCCACGTCACGACCCTCGCGCAGCATCTCGCCACGTCCCTCCTCAAGAGCCTCGAAGGGTGTGTTGCGCCACTCTGCACCCACGCCTATACCTCGCGGGTAGCGTATGACGCTCGGATGTGAGGCGTGTGAGGCTGTGTACATCATCTGTCGCAACATCCACTCATTGCGCGGTGCCGCCACCACAATATTGGGCACACAGGCGAAGTATGCCATATCGAATGCTCCGTGGTGCGTAGCACCATCCTCGCCTACGATGCCACTGCGATCCAGGCAGAGCACCACAGGTAGCTTTTGCAGGGCTATGTCGTGTATTACGTTGTCGTATGCGCGCTGCATAAACGATGAGTATATATTGCAGAAGGGACGCTCGCCACCTGCTGCTAAGCCTGCCGAGAATGTCACGGCGTGCCCCTCGGCGATACCCACATCGAAGCACCTCTCGGGCATCTCGCGCATCATAATATTGAGTGAGCATCCCGACGGCATTGCGGGTGTTATGCCCACTATGCGCTCATCGGCGCGTGCCAAGTCGAGCAGCGTCTCGCCAAAGACATCCTGGTAGCGTGCCGCCGTGTACTCGCCCTTTATCCTCTCGCCCGTCTCGACGTTGAAGCGTCCCGGGGCGTGCCACGTTGCAGGGTCTTTCTCGGCAGGGGCATAGCCCTTGCCCTTGATTGTCTTTATGTGCAGCAGCTTGGGACCCTCGAGAGTCTTGAGTCCTTGTAGCGTGTTTATAAGCTCCTTGATGTTGTGTCCGTCGACGGGGCCGAAGTATCGGAAGTTGAGGCTCTCGAAGAGGTTGCTGTTTTGCAGCAATCCCTGCTTTATGGCGTTTCCCGTCTTGCGTATAAGGTTGTGCAGGGGAGGCACTACGGCAAATATGCGCCATAGCGAGCGTTTGAGGGTGTTATACCACCTCGACGTAGACATACGCACGAGGTATCTGTCGAGAGCACCTGCAGGCTTATCTATCGACATTTCGTTGTCGTTGAGCACCACGAGTATATCTGTCTTGGGCGATGCTCCAGCGTTGTTCAGACCCTCGAAGGCTAAACCTCCCGTCATCGCGCCATCGCCAATTACTGCTACGACGTGTTCACCACGTGCCTGACGCTCCAACGCCTTGGCTATGCCGAATGCTGCCGATATGCTCACCGACGAGTGTCCCGCGCCAAACGAGTCGTAGGGGCTCTCCTCCATACGTGGGAAGCCGCTTATGCCGCCACGTGTGCGGTTGTGGCGGAAGGCATCGCGGCGCGAGGTTATAATCTTGTGGGCGTATGCCTGATGTCCCACATCCCATACAATGCGGTCATTGGGCGTGTCATATACATAGTGCAGTGCCACCGTCAGCTCCACAGCCCCCAGGCTTGAGCCGAGGTGTCCAGGGTTTACGGCGCAGCACTCAATCATATACTGACGCAGCTCGGCACAGTACTCCGCAAGCTCGCTCATTGCAAGTTGTCGCAGGTCGTTGGGGGTATCTACGCGCGTGAGATATTTATATGGTGTGTTTGTCATCTTTGCTGTGCTCTCATTTATGCATCCACAAATATACACATTTTTTTTGATGCCACACCCTATTTATCCTAAAATAGTGTTGTGGCACCTGCTCGGGTATCTGCTCGTATTGTCTGGTGTGGGCTATCTCACGCGCAGACGCTGACCTATGCGCAGTATGCTCTTCGACGATATGTTGTTCAGCGAGCATATCTTCTTTACCGTGGTGTTGTAGCGCACGGCGATATGTCCGAGCGTGTCGCCACTCTTTACCGTGTGCCACACAGCATCTGTCGAAGTGCCAGCTGCCGCCGCGCTCTTGGCTGCTGTATCGGGGTCTATCACGTTGAGCTTCACGCTGTTTAGGTGTAGCCCCGAGTATGCCTTGTCTATGCGTGCGCGTGTTATCTCCACGTCGCGGTCTACCGTGCGTGGGAAGTCTGCCGTAGAGTGCTTAAATAGCCAGTCATATGTCTCGCGCAGGTAGAACAGACGTGCCAGCAGCGAGTGTCCTGCTCCCGACAGCTCGTCGTAGCGCATAAGGTTTGCCGTGTCGCTCTCTTCAACGATGTCGCGCACGCGGCGTGATGCACTCACAGGCACATCGCGGTCTGCTGTGCCGTGCATTATCCAGAGTGGCACACGGCTCAGCGACGTGGGGTTCTCTATAGATGAGCCGCCACACAGGGCCATTGCTGCTGCTGTCTGGTGGGGGTATGTCGCTGCGAAGTCGAGTGTGCCGTAACCACCGAGGCTCATACCCAAGACATAGAGGCGTGTAGCGTCGACCTTGTAACGCTCCTTCACCCACTCCACAATCTGCATCACCCTCTCTGGCTGCCACCAGCCGTCGCCACGGTTCTGCGGTGCTATGACCACAGCGTCCAGCTTAACGCCCATCGTCAGAGCATCTAACGAGCCATACTTACGCACGCGGTAGAGATCCTTACCACAGAGGCTGCGTCCGTGCAGGAATATAACTATGGGCAAGCCGCCATTGCGCTCGCCTGTGGGTATTATACGCTCCACGGTGGGGTAGTCGCCAATGAGGCTGTCGGGGGTTATTCGTTCGCGGCGCACAGCCACCTGCCTCTCTTCGGCTGCGTGTTCTGCCTCTTGGGCTGCTGCCGATACTCGCTCTGCACCCTCGGGGAGATACAACCAGAAGTCATAGCCATTGGCCACAGAGTCGCGCATTGCGTATAGCTGTGCCGAGCATAGTGTGGGGAGTGCCACACCGACGATGATAAGTATTGCGATATGTAGTCTGCGCATAAGCCTAAATCTCTATTTGTTGTCTATGAGTGTTGGTTACAATGGGGTGTATGTCGGTTACGATATACGGAACTTGTATATATGTTTGCCGCGTGTGCCGACAACCACGCAGTCGTCGATGACTACGGGTGACGACTCGAAGTTCCACGCCATAGGCTTCTTAAAGATTATTTTACCCGTCAGAGCATCAATGAGGTAGACGTTGCCTATGACATCGCCCGTGAATATGAACATCTCGCCCTGCGAGGTGCATAGTGCCACAGGTGACGACCACGAGTAGTGGTCGAGGCTCGTGCGGTAGACAATATTTCCCGAGCGGCGGTCTACGGCTACGAGCGTGCCATTGTCGTTGCCCCAGCCACAAACGTTGCTGAATATCAGGTGTGAGCAGTTTGCGCGTCCGAGTAGCGGTGTTGCGAACATACCTCCCTCGCGCAGCTTCTCGGCGTAGTCTATCTTGTGGCAGGGTATGCGCTGCTGCCATATCTTCTCGCCGGTCAGCGCATCGAGCTTCGTGAAGTTGCAATATCCGCTCTCGCCCTGCTTGTCTACGGCGGTGCCGCTGTATAGCACCACGCGACCCTCCTCCTCGGCTACGACGGGTGAAGAGTCGCTGTCGTCGCCTGTCGAGAACATCCACACGGGGCGCATCGTCTCGGCATTCACACATAGCAGTATTCCGCTGTTGTCGCTGAAGTATACATAGTTCTGCCACACCGCTGGCGAGGACTCCATACCTGCTGCGGGGTAGCCACGACGACGATAGCGCAGGAGCGAGTGTATGTCGGCGCGTGTGTCGTCTGCTGTGAGCTTGTATAGTGTGCCATTCTCCGAGGCGCGTATTATAAAGTCGCCCACAAGCACTGCCGATGGGTCGTAGGCACTCCATCTGCGCCACGACTTGCTGTCACGCCCGTAAAATGCTATGCGTCGGTGTGTGAAGATGTTGAACACCTCCGCACCTATGGGCTCCTCGGCGGGTATGCCCTGCCCTATGTATAGGTTGCCGTTGAGGCGAGGGTCGAGCGACACCGTTCCCTTTATGGGGTTTCCTGTGTTGTGTGCGCGGCGTGAAGCCTTGCCTGTGTCGTAGTTTATGAAGTAGACCTCGCCCGAGAGTGAGCCTACTATCACCTCGCGGCGTGCTGTGTCGAGTATCGCCGACGATGTTGCGAGCTGTGCCTCAATCTCCTCGTCGCTCCACTCCACATATAGTGGCTGTCCTGTCCATCCCGAGCCACCGCCCCATACGCCTGTCGATGTCTGGCGGCTGTCGTAGGCTGTGGCAAACTCCCACACCTTCTCAATCTGTGTGGGACGACTCGTTAGCGTGCCTGTCTGTGGCATACTGCGCTGTGCCGAGCCACGGAACGTTAGCGTGTGGCGACGGTTGTCGTATCTGTCGACGTAGTCGCCTATGGTTGCAGGTGTCACTGTGTCGCGCACCTCTACGACATACTCAATACCCTTTGTCGAGCTAAATGTTGTGTCGGGGAGTGTTGTAGCACCCTCTGCGCTGCATATCGCCGCAAGCGCAGCTATGGTTGCAAGTACTCTTTTGTAGGTAGTAGTTCTCATAACAGCCGCAAATATACTCATTTATTTGCTAAAACGCTCACACCCACCCGTTTTATTATATCTGCGCCTTGTGCCACGCCCTGCACCGCTTCTTCATATCCAAACCCTATTCCGTCCCATCTCCCCCTGTCTTGCCTATCTCTCTCTTGCAAAAAATTACGCTCGGATGTGAAATAAGTGGTCAAAATTTTCGTCGTTTCGCCAAAAAAATGTATCTTCGCAGAAATTATAGATTTACAATAGCTATGGCACAGTCAAAATACAAGAGAATACTCCTGAAGCTCTCTGGCGAGTCGTTGCAGGGCAAGCAGAACTATGGTCACGATGTAGAGGTGTTGCGCGCCTATGCAGAGCAGATTAAGCGCATCTCGGAGCTTGGTGTCGAGATAGGCATCGTCATAGGTGGCGGTAACATCTTCCGCGGCATACAGGGTGCAGGACGTGGCTTCGACCGCGTCAAGGGCGACCAGATGGGTATGCTCGCAACCATCATCAACTCGTTGGCACTACAGTCGGCACTCGAGTCGGAGGGCGTTAAGTGCAAGGTGTTAACCTCAATACGTATGGAGCCTATCGGTGAGTACTATTCGAAGGCGAAGGCTCTCGAATTGCTCGCTGCGGGCTATGTTGTCATCATTGGTGGTGGCACCTCCAACCCCTACTTCTCTACGGACACCGCCTCGGCACTACGTGGCATCGAGATTGAGGCAGATGTTATGTTCAAGGGCACGCGCGTCGATGGCATCTACACTGCCGACCCCGAGAAGGATCCCACAGCCACGAAGTTTGATAAAATCACCTTCGATGAGGTGTTGGCACGCCGCTTGAAGGTTATGGATCAGACGGCGTTCACGCTCTGCCGCGAGAATGGCTTGTCGCTCATCGTCTTCGATATGGACACTGTGGGTAACCTTGAGCGTGTTGTTGCAGGCGAGAACATAGGTACTGTGGTAACACTCGAGTAACTCAAATACATCAAAAGAACTAATAAAACCAACTAAAACTATGGCAAACACTAAACATAAGAGGCGTGGCTCTACGCTCTCGCTCGTTATTATGCTCTTGTTGCTTGTGGCCCTCGCTGCAGCAATCATCTTCTTCCCCGTTGAGGTGAAGGCTACGACCTCGCTTCAGCAGCCTGATGACCTTGCAAAGACCACCCTTGTTCACGCGGGCGACACTGCTCCCGACTTCACTGCGCAGATGCTTGATGGCAGCCGTGTTACGCTGTCGTCGCTTCGTGGCAAGCCTGTGCTTCTCATCTTCTGGGCTACGTGGTGTCCTCCCTGCCGCAATGAACTTGCACACCTGCAGGAGGGTGTCATAGATGTCTATGGCGACAAGATTAGTGTGCTGCCCATCTCACGAGGTGAGGATGAGGGCAAGGTAAAGTCCTTCATCAAGAAGATGGGCTATACCTTTAATGTCGGTCTCGACCCCGACCAGTCTATCTACCGCCTCTATGCCACCAACTACATCCCGCGCTGCTGCGTCATTGACGATGCAGGTGTTGTTGTCTATGCGGGTGTAGGCTACGACGATGTTGTGGCTGCGGAGGTGCGTGCCGCCCTCGACAAGGAGGTGGCGAAGTAAGCCATTGTGTACAACTACTACGAAGTGTAATAACAAACAGAATAAGAGTATGGATACCAAGACTATTATCAATGAGGCTACTGACCGCATGCAGCGTGCTGTGGATCACCTCACCGAGGAGCTGTTGAACATCCGCGCAGGCAAGGCGTCTGTGAATGTTCTCAATGGCGTATTTGTTGACTATTATGGCTCGCAGACCCCCGTGTCGGGTGTTGCAAGTGTCACTGTCCCCGATGCCAAGACGGTGCTTATTCAGCCGTGGGATAAGAATATGATTCGTATGATAGAGAAGGCTATCATCGACTCGAATATAGGTCTTACACCGTCGAATAATGGCGAGCAGATTCGCCTGTCGATACCACCCCTTACAGAGGAGCGTCGTAAGGATATTGTTAAGAAGGTTAAGGCAGAGGGCGAGACCGCACGTATAAGCCTTCGTAACGCGCGCCGTGATGCTGTCGAGGCGTTTAAGAAGGCGCAGAAGGAGGGTATGTCCGAGGACGAGCAGAAGGATGGCGAGGCACAGGTACAGAAGCTCCTCGAGAAGTTTACCAAGCTCCTCGACGTAGAGCTCGAGAAGAAGGAGAAGGAGGTTATGACCGTATAGGGTCAACCTCTTACGCTCTGCACACCAACAGCACTTATAACACTATAACATATATATCATAGATATATGTTATAGTGTTATTGTGTTTATGTTGGTGGCAGCCTCACGATGTTATCATCCGTGATTTTTATTATGCCGCGCTGCGCACTGCGTAGTATGCGCATCTGTGCTGCGCTCTGGCTCATATTGAGCCTCTCCTGTAGCTTACTCACAAGCACGCTACGCTCGATGCCACCACCATACTCATCGCGTAGCAGCTTTATGAGTGGATCTACGCGTGGCTCGTTCTCTGTGGGTAGCGCACATAGCTCGGGCACTCCCTCGGCGTTTATGGTAAATGCGAAACGCTCGAAGGAGACGTTACGGCAGTACTGTGGCTCTACCACCGAGCACTCTCCAACCTTATGCACATACAACACCGACTCTGCCTTGCGTTGTAGCGACGAGCCTAAATGACCACGTGCCTTGTCGCTACCAGGGTTTGTGTGCAGCACACACATAATATGGCAGTTATATGCCGTCGAGAGTGATAGCAGCTCGCTCACTATGCGGTCACTCTCCTCGATGTCGTTGGTGTTGTTCACCAGGTCGGCGATGCCATCTATGACCACTATGTCCAACGGCAGCGGCGCACCCTTTAAGACATCATACAGGAGGTGTAGCCGCTCCTTGGGCAGGTACTCGCGCATAGAGTAGACATCCAGTCGCGCGTCATACTTTATGCCCAGTCCCGTGAAGCCTGTCATCGTGTATATGCGCTCTACCACCTTGCGCACGTGGTGTATGCTCTGCTCGGTATCCATCCACGCCACCTGCAACGACAGGTTGTTGTCCACCGTGTCGAATACGTGGCTGTGCTTCGTGGGAAATGCCATTGCCGAGGCAATCAGAGCGGTGCTTAAAAAAGTCTTTTTGCTCTTTGCCTCGCCCACGACAACCGAGATGTTTCCGCGCGAACATACGCAGCTGCCACCAATCGTTATCAGTGGCTCTATCTCTGGCGCAGGGGTGTTCATATCGACGCGACAGCTATCTAACCTCTCGCGTATCAGGTCAAGCTCAAGGTTGCGTAGCGCACGCTGCACATCGCGCTCATTTTGTAAATTTTTTGACCCTATGCCCGTACTCATAGGGGTACAAGCTCCCTGCGGCTGATTCAAAATTGTACCAGTTGCATCCATTTGTAGTATATTAGGTTGTTTGTTAACGTGTTATGGCTGTTGGCGTATCTGCTGTGGTCGTAGCCTCACAACAAATCACCACACCTTCGTACCACAAAGATACAACATTTTGAAGCCGTTGTCAAGTATTTTGTGGTAAAAAATTTAACTTTTTGTATGGGTAGGGCTTGATAGGGTATGACTTGGTAGGATCGGATAGGGTCGGACTTGATAGGGTAAGGTTGGGTAGGGTTGGATTGTCTTGTACTGCAAAAAAAAACTGCCGCAGCGCGAGTGCCACGGCAGTAATCATATCTTGTTGAGTTGGTGTTACTCCTGATTCTCAATCTTCTCGAACTCTGTAACCTCCACCTCTGACTCTGTTGCAGCAGGCTCTGTGGGGATAGCTGCGGCAGTTGTCGCGGGGCTCTCTGCAACCTGCTCTGTGGCAGCAACCTCTGCACCCTTGTCACCCTCAAGTGCGGGCTTGACGATGCCGAACATAAGCCAAGCTACGAAGAATGTTACGATGATGTTGAAGGTCTGTGCGCCAAGGAATGCGTACAAGGCGTTGCGGTTCTCCTTCGAGATGATGTCCTTGAGGCGTGTATCCATACCGATACACACGAAAGACAACGAGAAGAAGAACGTAGAGAAGTTCTTGGCGAGCGATGTCTCGATAATCTTATTCTTTGCGTCGAGGTGCAAGAGATCCTGTGACTGAAGGATGCTGAACACTGCCGATGCGATGATAAAGCCGAGGATGAACTTCGGGAACTTCTCCCAAACGATGCCGAGTGACGGCGCACCTGTCTTACCCTCGCCACGTGCCGAGAGGTAGAGGGCGATGAAGAATGCTACCACACCGATAAGCACATTCTGTGTAGCCTTAACGATGATAGCCGTCTTCTGTGCCACGTCGCCAGCCATTGCTGATGAGGCACCTACGCCCGATGTGGTGTCGATAGTACCGCCAATCCACGCGCCGATAATCTCATTCTGTATAGCTACATTGTCGGTGATCATAGGCACAATCATCTTTGCGATCCACGGCATAAGGTAGATCATCGGAACAACGATGATAAGCACCAATGAGATGATGTATGAGAGCTGCTTACGGTCTGTGCCAGCAACACCTGCGGCGGTGATACAAGCCGACACACCACAGATAGAGCAGCCGCTGGCGAGCGTCATAGCTGTTGCGCGCTCCACCTTGAACTTGCGAGCAAGGGTGTAGGCGAAGAACCAGACGATGCCGACAACGAGGATAGCCTGAAGCAGACCCGCTGCGCCCGACTTCATCACGTCGCTGAAGAGCACGGTAGCACCGAGGCATACGACACCAATCTTTATGAAGAACTCGCCCTGAATTGCGGGCTTGAGCCACTCGGGGATATGGAAGACGTTGCGGATGATAAGACCGAAGATTACCGAGAAGAATACAGCCTCAAAGCCGAAGTACTTAACTTGGTCAATCTTGGCGATCCACTGCGCTAACAGCGCGATGGCGAAGATTACAATGAACGATAGTAGTAGACCCTTCATAGGGCGGTTTAGGAGCTTGTTACCCACGTAGAGTAGTACGAGGGCGATAACAAAGAGTACCGCGATGTTTATCCAAGCCTCACCCGTAACAAGTGTAGAGGGCACTTTGGGGCCTCCACCCGGGAGAAACGACGCAAATGCCGCAATGATAAGGAGGGGTATGCTCAAGAAGGTCACAACCCAATCCTCTGTCAAAAACTTTTTCATGTTATCTGATTTGTGGTTAAATCATTAGAATATTGCCGATACCATAAAGTTGATGCCGTTGCTGTTAACGGTATTCACCTTGTCGATGGTATAGCTGTAGTTTAGCTGCATACGCAAATACTTGATAGGCTTGTACACAGCACCTACGGTGATACGGTCGCAGTTTAGCTGGTCGATGTTGTCGTTTATAAACTCGTAGCGTGCTACTACCGACCAGGGCTTCTCGAAGTGGTAGCCTGCAAGGGCGTAGAATGCATCGGTCTTAACGTCGCCAAACTTCGCAGATGCATACTCTGCGCGTGCTATCCAGTGGCGTACATCGTATATTGCACCTACCGACCAGCGGGGGCTCTTCATATAGTTGTCGCCGTTGTAGTTGGTCTCGCCATACATATATGAGCCCGAGAGAGATAGACCCTTTATAGGCTTGATGATGAGTCGTCCGATGACATCCTTCGAGCTGTTTGTATCCTTGCCGTTTATGCCCGAGCCGTTGAAGACACCTATATTATAATTGATTATGCTGAAGCCATCCTTGTTGATGAAGCCACCATATATCTGCGCACCCATATCACGACCTGTTGCCGATATGCCGTCGTATGTCTTGTCGTTGCGCACGAGCATAGATGTAAGGTATGAGTACTCTATAAACTCAAACGTGGTAGGGCCATACAGCTCATTCTCCAATGAGAAGGGCAGCTTGAACTGTCCGAGCTGGATGTTGAGTGCCGTGAAGGGCTTGTAGCGCATATATAGGTCGCACACCTTGGGCGTACCTGCCATATCTACCTGAAGGCGATAGTCGAGCTTTGCCTTCTCCACGTTGCCAGATAGGCTAACACGTGCGCGGCGCAGATAGAATGTTGTGGGGTTGCTTGCGCTCTCGTCCCACTGCACACCTGCCTGAAGATAACCCGACAGTTTTAGATATTGGTCGGCAAATGCCTTTGCCTTGCTCTTCTTCTGCTCCTTCTCAAGCTCCGTAACACGCTCCTTGAGTGCTGCGATCTCCTCGTCAGCCGACGTTTGAGCCTGTGTTGTTGTTCCGATGGCAAGTGCCGCCACGGCTAAAAGTAGATGTTTAAATTTCATAGTGTCATCATTTTAAGAAACTGCACAAAAGTACAAATATAAAGTTTGTAATTTGGTAGTATAAATACCTAAATTTGCTATATTTCCATATCACCGTAAGCCATTTACCATATTTATATGGTAAAAGCTCAAATATAGTTGCTTAAAATGTATCTTTTTTCGCCTATTATCTCGGCGTGATAATCTGCACAATTACTCTATTCTACGACAATATTTATCTATTGGTAGACTTGCTGTGTTGACTCAAAATGTTTAGGTATGGCGCACGTGCCCACATACAGACTATGTGTGGTGTAGGAGAATAGATATGTTGCTGTGTAAGGCGGTTACAGTTGCAGTGACAGCTGTCTGTCGGGATAGAGGTTGATGATTGCCGCCCCCTGCTTGTGTGCGCGACGTACGGTGTACTCGGTGCCGCTACGTGAGCCATTCCACCAGGCTACAACCACTCCAGCGCCCTCGACAAGCATATCGTTGCGGCGGTGATATATGCCTAAATGGTACCTCTCGGCGGTGTAGCGTAGAGTGTCCGCGTGGTCTATTATGTGGTGATAGCGTTTGTTGTCGGTAAGCCCGAAGCGTTTTACGAAGCCCGACCAGGGCACCACGCACTCCAATACAACGTCTGCGTGTAGCTCCTTTAGGCGCAGTGTCGCCTCCGCTGCCGCGAGGTCAAATCCCTCTGCCATACCGCAGCGAAAGTGGCGTATGCCCTCGTCGTATAGCCTCACAACGGTACTCCACAGCGCATCGTCCGACGAGTTGTCGTAGGTGCGATGTCCCGTGAAGGCGGCTATGTTACTGCGGTAATTCACAGAGCAAATATACAAAAAAATGGCTGTGCGTGCAACATCTTTGGCGTGAACTTTGCTACTATCCGAGATGTATAACACTCTAAAATTTACGATTATGAAAAATTCTTGTTTTTGCCTTATGTCGGCAGTGGGTGGTGCCCTGGTGGGTGCTGCTATCGCTATGCTTGTAACACCGCAGTCTGGTAAGGAGCTGCGCGGAAAGATTCGTCACGCCTTTGAGGATACTGCCGAGCGTCTGCGCGAAGAGGTCGACCATCTGCGTTCTTGTGAGTGTGATAAGTAGCCTGCCGATAAGCTATGATGTTGCTGTTGTTCTCCGTGACGCTCCTGCTGGCACTTATGTTCCTCTGTGCTGCGCTCGCCTTTGAGCTATACCTCCTCGTGGGAGATATGGCAGTAGCGTTGGTCGTTGTAGGCGTGGTGCTGTTAGCGGTGGCGGTGGTCATCTATATACTCTCTGTGCGATACGACTTTGAACGCTGGAGGCGACGTCTCGACACCGTGTACGAGGTGAGTGCTACGATAGATATGGTCGCAACGCAGGCGACAGCATTTGTAAAAAAAATATTGGGGTGACTGCCCCAATATCTTTTTTTTGAACTATCACGCTCTGTGCCCTACGCACTGTGCCTTACGCACTGTACCCTGTGTCGCTACTCCGACAGGTGCTCCACAAGTATCTTGATGCCTATGCCCATCAGCAGCAGACCGCCAAATATGCCTGCGCGTGCCCCTATCTTCGCCCCGAATAGTCGTCCGAGGTAGATGCCAGCCGCCGCGAGTACGAAGGTTATAATGCCGATAACGGCTATGGCGTGCCAGATGTTTATATCCATAAACGCCATCGACACACCTACGGCAAGGGCATCAATGCTTGTGGCGACAGCCATAATAAACATCGTGCGTACGCCAAAATCTCCCGTGTGGCTCTCCTCCTCGCCCCAGATGGTCTCGCGTATCATATTGCCGCCAATGAGCATCAGCAGCGCGAAGGCTATCCAGTGGTCGACGCTTACCATAACACTCGAGAAGCTATGTGCCAGGAGGTAGCCTATGACGGGCATAACAGCCTGAAAACCACCAAACCATAGCCCCGTAATGCAGGCGTGGCGCGGCGTAATCTTTTGCAGCGTCAGCCCCTTGCCTATGGCTACTGCAAAGGCATCCATAGCGAGTCCCAAGCCGATAAGAGTAAACTCTAAAAGTCCCATCCGACAGGTGCGTTATTTGTTTGCGAAGCTCTTGAGTTTGGCGACCTCCTCTGCCCAAAGGCTCTCGTCGGGGGTCTCCAAAATCAGTGGAATGTTGTCAAAGCGCGGGTCGGCAGCGATATACTCGAAGCACGCCCAGCCAATCTCGCCACCACCGAGGGGCGTATGTCTGTCGATATGGCTCGACAGCGGGCGCATAGCGTCGTTTAGGTGCATTCCTCGCAGGTAGTTGAAGCCGATTATGCGGTCGAACTCTGCAAATGTCGCCTCGCAAGCCTCGAGCGTGCGCAGGTCATAGCCCGCAGCAAAGGCGTGGCAGGTGTCTATGCACACACCCACACGGCTCTTATCTTCCACGCGCTCAATGATATAGGCGAGCTGCTCAAAGGCATATCCGAGGTTTGAGCCCTGTCCTGCCGTATTCTCCAGCACCGCCGTAACCGTCGATGTGCGCTCCAACGCCATATTCACCGACTCGGCGATACGGTCTAACGACTGCAACGCTGTGATACGCTTAAGGTGGCTTCCAGGGTGGAAGTTAAGGCGGTCAAGACCGAGCAACTCGCAACGCTCCATCTCCTCGAAGAAGGCATCGCGCGACTTCTGCAGCCCCTCCTGCTCGGGGTGTCCGAGGTTTATGAGGTAGCTGTCGTGCGGAAGTACCTGTGCCGCTGTGAAGCCGCCCTCTGCCATAGCCTCCTTGAAGGCGGCTATCTGTGACGCGGTAAGTGCGGGTGCCGACCACTGACGTTGATTCTTTGTAAATAGCGCAAAGGCATCTGCGCCTATCGCCTGGGCATTGCGAACAGCATTCTCCAGGCCGCCAGATGCGCTTACGTGGGCTCCAAAATATTTCATAGTGCTACAATATATCTTTATGAGTGTTATATTGGTGCAAAGATAGTGTTTTTTAGGAAAAAGATTTGTATCTTTGTGCGGTAATTTAAAAATAAACCACACTTAATACTATGAAGATAATTTCAGCACTACTGCTTATTGCTGCTGTGATGTTGTCACCCGCAGCTATGGCGCAGATATCTATCGAGGATATGGCTCCCGAGACCCCTAAAAAGGAGTTCGAAAACGACCTCAAGACACAAAAGGTGGAGACCGACTACTTCTCGGAGGCAAAGTATCGTGCCGACCGTATGGCAATACGCAAGGAGCGCAACACTGTAGACTTCTCGGCAAACCTGCACGGCTCACTCACAGCCTTCAGCAATACGTGGCAGGCGGCAGGCGACAACACCATAACCCTCCTCGCCAACATCAACTTCTTGCACACCTTCAAGAAGAATAAGTTTACCATAACCAACACCGCCTCGGCAAAGTTTGGTTACAACAATATGAAGATCGACCTCAACGGCAAGCAGCGAGGTGTGTGGTTTAAGAATGTCGACGAGATAGCGATATCTACCGCGCCGCAGTGGGCAATGGTGAAGAACTGGACGTATGGTGCAAACATCAAGTTCCGAACACAGTTTGCACGCGGCTTCGAGGCACGCGGCGACCAGCAGAACAACAAGGCTCCCGTCTCGAACTTTATGACCCCAGGATACCTCGATGCCTCACTCGGTTTTACCTATGTGCTGCCCTCGCAGAAGTTCCCGCTCAAGGTCAATATCTCTCCTATAGCGATGAGTGCCACCTACCGCCACGACCTCACCACAACAAAGGACTATGGCGTGACAAAGGGTCGCTCAAAGTATGAGGGAGGTCTCTCGTTGCAGCTCGACTTCGACCGCACGTGGGGTAAGAATGGCTGGCTGCGCTACCGCACCACAGCCTACTCATTCTACGGCTGGCTTACCGACCTGTCGTCAATGCTAAAGTTTGAGGCGACAGAGGCTATGCCCGAGTATGTACACGTCGTGCCCACCGTGCGCTGGGAGAACACCATCGACATCAAGGCTACAAAGTACTTCTCGACACAAATTTACGTGCAGCTATACTACAACAAGGCGGAGATTAACAAGTTGCAGCTACAATCAATGTTGAGTGTGGGTGTGACTTATACCTTCAAAAACAAATAGTTTTTTGTGATAAGGGCGCATCTGCGACCTCTCAATCATTGCCCTGAATGGGAAATACGTAGAGTATGTCCCATCCAGTGCAATCTCTTAATCGAGGTCACATCTGCAACCCTTCTGACAAAAAACTACTCTCAACACAGAGGGATGAAACCACTCTCGGCAGTGTGGAACTAAAATTGTGCGCTTAACAGTGCGTCATAAAACTAATTTACAAATGGGACGTATAGCTATTGTGCCCATTTTTTGATGTTATGATTAATAGAAAGACAAAGATTATAGCAACCAAGGTTGTGGTGGTGGCACTCTTCGTGTCGCTGCTATGGATAGGTATCTTCATTGGTCGTCGTGGCGAGCAGCGTCGCACGCTCGGAGCGTTACGCGAGTTATACATAGAGGTTGACCGCAACCGTGAGCATCTCCAGAAGTTCAACGAGGACAAGCTCGCATTTGAGGAGCTTATGTCGGGCAACGACAAGATGATGCAGACAATAGCGAGCATACGCAACTACTATGTCGACCCCATAGCTTTAGACACGATATACGAGAAGGCGATACCGAAGCTCTTGCAGGAGCTTGACCCGCACTCGGAGTACATCCCTGCGCGCTACTTCTCGCAGGTCAACGAGTCGCTTGAGGGTGAGTTTGATGGTATAGGCATCGTCTTTAATGCTATGACAGACACCATAACCGTACTCAACGTAATACCGCAAGGGCCTTCGGACAAGGCGGGTATACGTGCTGGTGACCGCATAATGCAGATTGATGGTCGCGCGGTGGCGGGACAGAAGATACCGCAAGACTCGATGGTAAGGCTTATGCGCGGCCCTCGTGGCTCAACGGTAAGGCTCGCGGTGAAGCGCATAGGCATTGACCGTCTTGTGGACATCGACGTTGTGCGTGCAGCGATAGAGATACACAGCATTGCAACAGCATTTATGCTTGATGACGAGTCGAAGATTGGCTTTGTGCGCCTGTCGCAGTTCTCGCGCACGTCGCACGAGGAGATGCGTGCAGCCATCGATAAGCTCCAGGGCGAGGGTATGAGGTCGCTGATAATTGACCTGCGTGGCAATGGTGGTGGCTTCCTCGACCAGGCGATACTCATCGCCGATGAGTTCCTGCCTGCCGAGCGTCTTATCGTCTACACCGAGGATCGCAATGGCTATCAGGAGAAGCAGTACACGACGGGACGTGGCAGGTCGACAGAGATACCCCTCGTGATACTTGTCGATGAGTCGAGTGCCTCGTCGAGCGAGATATTGGCGGGTGCTGTGCAGGATAACGACAGAGGCTTGGTTATTGGACGACGCACCTTTGGTAAGGGCTTGGTGCAGAGTCAGATACCGTTTAACGACGGCTCGGCGATGCGCCTTACCGTAGCGCGCTACTACACACCGACAGGGCGTTCAATACAGAAGCCCTACAAGTCAGGGGATGTTATGGCATACCATATGGACATCATCAACCGCTATAACAACAACGAGTTCTTCTCGGCGGACTCCATACATTTTGTGGACTCGCTGAAGTTTACAACGCCTGCGGGACGTACCGTCTATGGTGGTGGTGGCATTATGCCCGACATCTTCATACCGCTCGACACGGTTGGTATGTCGGACTACTATAACGAGGTGTGGCACAGCAACGTGCTATATCGCTACACTATGGAGTTTGCGGATCGTCATCGCGCTGCCCTCGATGGTGTGCGTAGCCTCCACGAGCTCGATAGCCTTCTTGGTGCTACCGACCTTATAAGGGAGTTCACGGCGTATGCCGAGCGACACGGCGTACCCACCGACAAGAGGGGGTTGGCGACATCGCGTGATATCATTCTTGCGCAGCTGCGAGCATACATTGGGCGCAATGCGTTAGACAACGAGTCGGGCTTCTACTACAACATCTATCCCATTGACGATGCTATGCAGCGTGCTGTGGAGGAGCTCAAGAAACAGCAAACAACAAACAAGAGATGATAAAACGAATTGTAGGAACACTCTTTGTGCTTGCAACGTTGGCAGTTATTGCGTTTGCGGCACTAAATTTTGGTAACTATCGCTCGATGGTATTTAAGCCGAGGGCGGTCGACTGTGCGGCTGCGGCTGTGGAGCAGACAGACTCGCTCGGAATGTCTGTTGAGGAGGTGTTGCAGCAGGCGGAGCCTACTCAAGCGTCGGAGCCTGCTTACGCGTCGGAGCCTACCTACGCGTCGGAGCCTGCCGCAGCTAAAAATGGGGCTTCGGATTTAGTCGAGTAGCGCGTGTTATAGTGGCTATTGTGGCTGACAAGCCGAAATATTGGATAATGAGAGGATTTTGCGACAGATTTTAACTCTGTTTCAAAATCCTTTTGTATCTTTGGGGTATGAAGATACTAATTATTGAGGACGAACCATCCTTGCGCGAGCTTATAACAAGGGAGCTGTCGGGTGAGGGCTATGTAGTGGAGGCGGCTGCCGACTTTATCTCTGCCGAGACAAAGATTGTTGGCTATAACTACGACTGCATCCTTCTCGATGTTATGCTGCCTGGAGGCTCGGGTCTTACGCTGCTTGATAAGTTGCGCAGTATGGGGCGTGGTGACAATGTGATAATCATCTCGGCGCGCGACTCCGTTGACGACAGGGTCGCAGGCTTGGAGATGGGCGCAGATGACTACCTTGCAAAGCCCTTCCATATGGCGGAGCTTGTGGCGCGCGTGCGCTCGGTGTTGCGTCGTGGACGTAGTGGTGGCAGCCTCACCATTGAGCTGGGAAATGTTGTTCTCGACCCTGCGTCGCGGCGTGTTACGGTGGCGGGAGCTATGGTCGACCTGCTTAAGAAGGAGTACGACATATTACTGCACTTTATGCAGCGTCCCGACCATATTGTAGATAAGGTGGTGCTTGCCGAGGCGGTGTGGGGCGACTATGCCGATGAGTCCGACAACTTCCACTTTGTCTATGCCCAGATAAAGAACCTGCGCCGTAAGTTGGAGGATGCTGGTGCCGACATTGAGCTGCGCTCGGTCTACGGCTTCGGCTATAAACTAACGCATAAAGAGAGATAGAGGTAATATGAAGCTCTTTTTCCGCATTACGATAGGCCTTCTTGCTGCCCTCGTGCCTATTATGGCATTGTGGGCGGTACTCTTCTACTATGCTGTGGCGCGTGAGATAAACGACGAGGCCGACGAGTCGCTGGAGAACTACGCCGAGCTTATCATCAGGCGTTGCCGCGAGGGGCGTGAGCTGCCAGCACTCAACAGTGGCTCAAACAACAGCTATACCATTGAGCCTGTTGAGCAGTGGGAGGCTATGACGTTGCGTGGTGCTGTGTATAGTGACCGTGAGGTCTATATCCCCGAGAGGGGCGAGACCGAACCTGCGCGTGTGCTCACAAAGATATTTAATAATGGCAAGGGGCAGTATCTGCGTCTGGAGGTGGCTATGCCCACCTTCGAGAAGGATGACCTGCGTGAGACGATACTCTACTGGGTGGTGACGCTCTTTGCTCTGTTGCTCTTTTTTGTTGTGCTGATATCGCTGCTTGTATTTCGCCACGCGTTGCGACCTCTGTACGCGCTGCTGCGCTGGCTCGATGGCTACACCCCAGGACGTGGCATCGTCGAGGTGCCTAACGACACCGATGTCTCGGAGTTCCGTCGCATAAATGCTGCGGCGCAGAGTGCCATAAGCCGCTCGGAGATGCTCCTTGAACGCCAAAATCAGTTTATAGGTAATGCCTCGCACGAGCTGCAAACGCCTCTGGCTGTTATAGGCAACCGCGTGGAGTACCTAATAGACCACACGTCGCCCAGCGAGGAGCAGCTTGCGGAGCTTGCCAAGATACAGCACTCGTTGCGCCATAGCGTGCGCCTGAACCGCACATTGCTACTGCTTATGCGCATTGAGAGCGGACAGGTGGCAGAGAGTAGCGAGGAGGATGTCGTTGAGGTTGTGAGAGATGTTGTCGAGAGCCTCGGCGAGATATATGCCGAGCGTGGCATAAGGTGTTCGATGAGCCTTGCTGCGCACCTATACGTATATATTAACGAGTCGCTGCTGCGTGTGCTTGTGAGCAACGTCATCAAGAATGCCTTTACCCATACGCCCGAGGGTGGCGACGTGGATGTCTCGGTTGGCGACAAGGTGTTGTGCGTCACCAATAGTGGCGATACCCCGCTTGATGGCAGTCGCCTCTTCGAGAGATTTTATACTGCGACATCGCGCGCGGGCTCCACGGGGCTTGGGCTACCTATCGTAAGGTCGATATGCGAGCACTATAACTTCAGGGTTACATATAGCTACGACGAGCGCAGTTGCCGCCATATATTCACAATCCGCTTTTAAAAAGGCGGATTTTTTCATTATTTAGCATAAAAAAGTGGGCTACTTCTAAAAATTTCAAATTCATTTTAAATTTGTGTATAATCTTTGCACTACCAAACAGAGTAAAATTTTAAATAGTGAGAAGCAAAACCCTAAAAGGTTAGAAGTAAAACACTAAATAGTGAGAAGTAAAACTCTAAACAGTTAGAATAAGGTATTAATTTATAAAATGTGTTAATTATGAAGAAGTTTTTTGTTATCGCCGCATCGCTACTTTTCACGGTTACAGCAGCCTCTGCTGCAGTATTCACCCTGTGTAATGACGACAGACCAATAAAGTATGAGGAGCTCCCCGCAGAGTCGAAGAGCTTTATTGATAAGTATTTCGGCAAGGAGAAGGTGTCGCACGTGACCATTGACCGCGACCTTATCGGCACAGAGTATAGGGTTGTCTTTATGAGTGGCACGAAACTTGAGTTTGTAGGTTCAGGCGAGTGGAAGGAGATTGATTGTCGCTATACGGCTGTTCCCGAGTCATTGATACCATCGGCTATCGCAGCTTACGTCAAGGAGTACTATCCCGAGAGTAAGATCGTAGAGCTCAAGCACGACTACCGAGGCTGGGAGGCGAAGCTCACAGGCGGTCTGGAGCTTACGTTCAATGATAACTTCAAGCTCGTTGACATCGACGATTAGTCAAAAACACTCTTTGTGTCCGATTATTTTCGAGAGTAACTTACTCCCAGGTTAGTTAGGTTAATAATGTGTTTGTGTTATGAGAAAGTTTATGTTTGTAATGTCGATGGCTCTCGCGGCCCTGCTTATGGTCAGCTGTGACGATGACTTTAATGCGCCACGGTCTATGCGAGATACGCTCCTTAAGCAGTATCCTGGAGCTATCGACGTTGAGTGGGAGCGTCGTCGCGGTCATGCCGTTGCCGACTTCCACCTGCCAGGTGTTTCGAATGATTGTGAAGCGTGGTATACGTTGGACGGGGTATGGGTTATGACCCAGTTCGACATCCCTTACTCGGAGTTGCCAAAGAGTGTGCGCGACTCGTTTGAGGGTAGCTATGGCACGCAGACCCCCGTGGATGATGTCAAGCGACTCGAGCGCAATAAGCAGGACACCATCTACTTTATCGAGGCGACAGTCGTGGTTAACGGTTTTCTTGCCGATATCTACCTCGACTATCTTGAGGATGGAACATTGCTGCGTACATCGGTGGATGTAGAAAACTACGAAAATGTCTACTACTATCTGTGAGTCCGATGCGCGAATAGATATTCTCGATGCTTCGAGCCCTGCCCGTGTGGCGCAACCATCAGCGTTGCCCGCGCGGGCTTTTTTTTGTTTCGTGGAATTTGGCGTTGGTACGCTGTAAAAAGAATATATTTTTAACCACGGCGCGTTGTAAAAAATAACCAATATGTTGGATATATGCATCTGTAAATGCATTAAATAGGGTGTTTTATGCAGAAAATGAATGTATATGCAAAAATAATTCAATATGGCTATTTTGTATTTGCAAAATATTATTACCTTTGCCAAACTGTTTATTGCGCACTTTTTATTGCTGAAACACATTAATAACCAAATAACTAATTTTTATGAAAAACATTAAACACTATCTGTTTGCTGCGATTGCACTTGTAGCAGGCTTAACATTTGCTGCTTGCGGTGAGGATCCCACAGTGGAGCCCAAGCCAGAACCCCAGCCCGAGCAGGAGGTGTCTGCTAATGTAGATATCGCATCTATTGAGCAGATTCAGGCGTCCCTCAAAGTTACTACACAGGGTATGGCAGATTTCGCCTACCTTATGAGCGACAAGGAGGTTGTTGCTTCAGCTATCTTCGGTGGCGGTACCAAGGTTGCCATTGAGGATATGAACGTCTCTACAGAGAATGTTGTGGAGCTCGAGAACCTTGAGCCTAACACTCCGTACTCTGTATACTTCGCCTTCCACACATACAAGGGCGAGATTTACGAGAATGTCATCAAGGTTGATTTTGTTACCACAAACTTCGGTCAGGCGTTGACCGTTCTCGAGACTATGTACGACGGCTTCAAGGTACATATCAACATCCCCGAGGAGGTTCAGAAGGCAGGTAACGCTATCCGTTACTCTACTACATCACTTCCTATGTACAACTACCAGATTATGCGCGAGGTGATTGAGGCAGATATGCTGCTTACCAATGCTGGTCAGTACACCACACAGAGCAAGACCATCATCTATGATGAGTATCACAGCGTTGAGCGCGATGAGAATGGTAACGAGATCTACGATGAGAATGGTAACTATGCATCTGCAACCTATGCTGACCCCAAGACACCTGGTGAGCCTGGTATCTTTATGGCAGGTGAGTTCTCGTGGTACCACCTTCAGGATCCCGATCCCGAGACAGGTGAGACAGATTCAGGCCCTTATGGTTGGGGCGAGGGCTACTACGTAGCAGAGTTCGACTGGGCGAAGTGGTATGCCGAGTGGGATACCGATGCTTACGATCGTGAGACATACTGGACAGGTTACTACGAGCGTATTCAGGTTGACTGTATTGCTCCCGAGAAGCTTGAGGGCAACGTCGAGATTAAGGTTACCGATAAGACGCCTATTGATGCCCTTATCCGCTTCATCCCCAGCGATGACGTGATGTTCTATATCGTCTTCCTCGTTGAGGAGAGCGAGTATGAGGCAACAGTATTGCCTTTGTTGGATAACAATACCGACTACTTGCAGTGGTTCACCGCTTCATATTGGGCTATGTACTCTTATGGTACACAGACTGTGGCAGGCGGTAACTCGGAGTTGTACCTGACCGACTGGTTCGTTGATACCAAGGGTATGGCAGGTAAGACTATCCGCGTTATGGTAACAGGTATGGGCGATAACGATGGTCGCGTACAGTGCTTCAACACTACTACCTTCCAGCTTCCCGAGGTTACTCTTCCTGCACCCGAGATTGAGGTTAATGCCGTTGAGAGCAGTGACCCATATAGCGTAACATTCAACATTCGCGCTACCAACCAGCCTATCACCGAGGCATACTTCGCTTGTAACTATGTTCGTGAGTTCAACGCCATTCTTAAGGAGTACTCATACTTGACACTCCTCCAGTCTATGGGTAATCAGTTTGGTTCAGCCGAGGTTGACGCTATCAACAGCGAGAAGGGCTTTAATATGACACTCTCAAGTCGTGAGAATGCTACTACACGTCTTGCTGTTTTGGCTTACAACTGGGAGGGTACAGGCAACAACCCCAACGAGACAGGCTCAAAGGCTGTTTGCGAGTACACTACACCTCGTGCAAACTATCCTACACGTGTTAACTCACCGTTGTTCGATGAGTTGGTAGGCGAGTGGGAGGCATCTGCACCTATGAAGAGCTATAGCCTTAACGATGACAACACCTACGATATTAAGGATGCAGGCACTTATACCAGCGATGTAACCATCTACGGTAAGGTTGACTATCCCGAGACACTCCCCGAGGAGGTTATCGAAATCTATGCTAACGCAGGCTTATCGCGCAGTGACACCGAGGCTTTGTTCGAGGAGTTCAAGCAGTTGGCAGATGAGTACAATAGCCGTACACGTGGTTTCAACCGTCTGTTGTGCCTTGGTTACGACTTCGCAGACCCCGCATATTGTCTCGACGTTGTTCAGACACCTTGGGATTTGTTCAAGTCAGAGGAGTTTAGCTTCACCATCGTATCAGACATCTTCTATGATTTCGGTCCCAAGTGGAATCTTGAGATTGATGCCGATGGCTCTGTATGGTTGCCTGTTGATATCGAGCGTGAGTTCCCGATGTCTACATTCTACTACGGTATGGACTACACATTCTATATGCTTGGCGTAGGTCAGTATAGCTATTTTGGTGGCCCTATCTATGGACAGGATGGCAAGGTGATTTTGGATGCTCGCTTCCCTGTTGAGGTATCTGATGACCGCAACACTATCACCATCAAGCCTATTGTCTACAAAGACTCAACTGGTAAAACCGAGACATACTATCCTTGCGTAGCGCAGCTCCAGTATGGTATGGCATCACCTATCAATCCTCGTGTCGAGGGCAACATCGTCCTCAAGCGTAAGGGTGCCTCTACATCAGCCGTTAAGAGCAACGCCTCTGTTGGCGATGTTAAGGCAGCACCTGTTCGCTCACTTGGCAAGACACCTACTCCGAAGGTACGTCCTTATAGTATGACTCCTATGGACATCTCAAAGATTGTCACCTACGAGCGTATTGCTCCCAAGACAAAGATTGAGAGTGGCGTTGATGCCTTCCACGAGCGTACAGAGGCCTACCTCGAGAAGGCTTACGGCATCAAGTTCAAATAGTTGATCTATTAGCCGCAAGGCGCGGCATACCTCTCTCCCCAAGTTGGCTACTTGCCGACTTGGGGAGACTCTTTTTTGTGCGATAACTGCCCTGTACAAATGTTACAATGTTGTGAAAATGATGTTCTCGTGCAGTGATTTTTGAATTAATTATTTATCTTTGTAACCATAAACCAATAAAAAGCGTTGTAATGGCTGATAACTATCTTGAGAAGCGTATGGAGGACTATCTGCATCAACCCTCTGTGAAGCGACGTGTGGCGACATTGAGTAGGTTGCTGCGCGCCAATCGCAGCTATCGTGGCTACGACACCACATATAGGGTGCGTCCCGACCAGCTGCACCGCCTTATGGAGGTGGCTACGCTTATCCCATCGGCACGCAATCAGCAGGTGCTGCGTATGCGCCCCGTGCTCGACGATGAGGCAGATGTCGTGTTGCGCCATATACGTCTTGGCGGGGCACTTCCCGAGTTGCATTTGCCCTTTGCTGGCACCGAGCCGCGCGCCTTTATCGTTATATGCTCCACTGTCGAGGAGTCGAAGTATGTCGATATCGACCTTGGCATCTTGGCGCAGTCTATTCTGTTGCAGGCGGTGGAGATTGGTCTTGGAGGTATATGCATCGGAGCCTTTGACCACGATGCGTTGCGTCGTGAGCTGTCGCTATGCTACGAGCCACTGTTGGTGGTTGCCATAGGTCGCCCCAAGGAGCATATCGAGCTTGTGGAGTGTCGCGCAGGCGATAACCTTAACTACTACCGTCGTGATAACATACACTACGTACCTAAAATAAATGTTGAAGAACTTATAATCAAGTAAATGTCTATGAGAAGAGCCTTAAAACTACTTACCCTTGTGTGCGCTGTGGTGTGCCTGCATCACGTCTCTGCGCAGGAGAGTGAGCGACCCTATTGGGAGCAGCCCGAAGTATATGCTATCAATAAGCTGCCGTCGCGTGCTTCGTTAGTGCCTTATGCCTCTGTGGAGGATGCTGTGGCGCGTGGTGCATCATCGCAGGTTATCTGTCTTGATGGCGACTGGAAGTTCTGCTGGACACCCACCCCCGAGGAGCGTCCCGATGCCTTTTGGGTTGCCGATTATGACGATGCGGCGTGGGGTACTATCCCTGTGCCAGGCAACTGGGAGGTTAATGGCTATGGCGTGCCCATCTACACCAATGTAACCTACCCGCACCCCCTCAACCCACCCTATATCCCGCACGATGATAACCCTACGGGCTGTTATCGTCATCGCTTTACGCTACCTGCGGAGTGGGTAGATGACCGCGTGATACTTCACTTCGAGTCGGGACTTACCGCTATGCACGTGTGGCTTAATGGCGAGAAGGTGGGCTACTCGGAGGGCACCAAGACCGCCGTGGAGTTTGATATTACGCCCTATGCCAAGAGTGGCGAGAATATCCTCGCTATTGAGGGCTACCGCTGGTCGGATGGCTCATACCTTGAGGATCAGGACTTCTGGCGTTTGTCGGGCTTCGACCGAGGCGTTCAGGTGTATACTGTCGATAAGGTGCGTATCGAGGATATCTTTGTTCACGCCGACCTCGATAAAAACTACCGTAATGGTCTGTATAGCACCGATATAAACATCGAGAATAGCTCATCGGAGCCATTTAGTGGCAGTGTCGAGTTGCAGCTCCTCGATTGTGAGAGCAAGGCCGTTGCCAAGTTTACGAAGAGCATCTCTGTTGATGCGGGCAATGCTCTTGAGGTGCAGTTCGCAAAGAGCATTGCACGTGTTAAGCAGTGGAGCGACGAGAAGCCTAACTTGTATACCACTCTTGTAGTCTTGCGCGATGCGCGTGGTGATGTTGTCGAGGCTACGTCGTTGCGCACAGGCTTCCGCAAGGTGGAGATTATTGATGGCGTGTTGAGGCTCAATGGCAAGCGTCTTATGATAAATGGTGTGAACATCCACGAGCATAACTCCGCGACGGGTCACGTTGTAAACCGTGAGCTTATGCTTAAGGATATCGCCACAATGAAGCAGTATAACATCAATGCTGTGCGCACGAGCCACTATCCCCAGCCTACGGAGTGGTACGACCTGTGCGACGAGTATGGCATCCTGCTTGTTGACGAGGCAAATATCGAGGTACACGGCTGCGGCACGGGCGAGAGCGATGCCTACTATAACTACCATCCCTCGTGGCGCGAGGAGTGGTTCGGCACGCACCACGACCGCATCGTGGCTATGGTTGAGCGCGATAAGAACCACCCGTCTGTCATCATCTGGTCTATGGGTAATGAGAGTGGTAACGGCCCTGTCTATGCCGATGAGTATAAGTGGATAAAGGAGCGTGATAAGTCGCGCCCCGTGCAGTTTGAGCAGGCGTGGGGTGGTGCTAACACCGATATTGCGTGCCCTATGTACCCCTTTGTCGAGCAGATGCAGAGATATGCCGAGCGCGAGGGTAATGTTAAGCCATATATTATGTGTGAGTTCTCGCACGCTATGGGTAACTCCAACGGCAACTTCCGCGAGTACTTCGATATTATGGAGGGTCATCCCCATATGCAGGGTGGCTTCATCTGGGATTGGGTAGATCAGGGCATCGACGCAGTAGGTCGTGATGGTCGTCACTATTGGGGCTATGGCGGTGACTTCGGTGCTTGGATGTATACCCACGACGAGAACTTCTGCTGCAATGGTCTTGTTAGCCCCGACCGCACGCCGCACCCAGGCTTGCGTGAGGTGAAGAAGGTCTATCAGGATATCCGTTTCGAGGTCGTGGATAAGGAGCAGGGTAGGGTTCGCATCTATAACGACTTCCTCTTTACCAACCTCTCGGAGTATGCATTCAGCTATGAGGTGTTGCGTGACGGTGTCGCTGTCATAGATGGCGCGATAGATGCTGTTAAGTGCGCTGCGGGTAGCTATGTAGATGTTACTGTTGCGCTCCCCGCTATGGATGACGAGGGCGAGTATCTGCTTAACCTCTACGCCTTGCAGCACCAGCCACACCCCCTCATCCCCGCAGGTCACGATGTTGCTATGGAGCAGATAAAGTTGCGTGGCGACTACTTCAGTAAGCCGCAGCCACAGCCCGAGGGTAGCCTTGAGATAGAGAAGCAGGATAATTGGCTTGCTGCCTTTGCTGGCGAGACTGGCGTGCTGTTCAACACTTCGAATGGTCGCCTTGAGCGATATGTGGCTAATGGTCGCAACCTCATGTCGCAGCTCCCCGAGCCGTGGTTCTGGCGAGCACCCACCGATAATGATTGGGGCGAGGGCTTATACCGCACCTGCAACGTGTGGCGTACTAACCGTGGTCGCACTATCGACTCATCTGTCGAAGAGTATGCCGATAGAGTCGTTGTGAGAAGTGTGCGCGAGCTTGTCGATGCTCCGTCAACCTTCACCACCGTCTATACCTTTATGGCCGACGGCTCGCTTAAGGTTGAGGTAGAGTGGGAGCGTAAGGGCGAGTTTGTTCCCGAACTTCCGCGCCTCGGTATGCGTATGATCTTCCCTGCCAACTATAAGAACTTCAAGTTCTATGGTCGTGGGCCGTGGGAGAACTATGTCGATAGATGTGAGTCGTCATTCTTGGGTGTCTATGCGCAGTCTACCGACGAGCAGCTGTTCCCCTATGTACGTCCGCAGGAGTCTGGAAATAAGACCGATGTACGCTGGTTGGAGCTTACCAATGATGCAGGTGTCGGCGTACGTGTCGAGGGCTTGCAGCCATTGAGTGTCAGTGCTATGCCCTATCGCTCGGAGGATCTCGACCCAGGCTTCTCAAAGAAGCAGATGCACTACTCTGATATTGAGCCTCGTCGTGAGGTTGTGCTACACGTCGACCTTGCACAGCGTGGTCTTGGTGGCGATAACTCGTGGGGTGCGTCACCCCATCCGCAGTACCGCCTTACGGCAGATAAGTATAGCTACGGATATATTATCTCGCCGCTAAATTAGTAAGGTGCAGTTTAGCAGTAAGGGGATGGCTACGTAATTAGCCATCCCCTTGTTTGTGCTTATCTGCTTGCTTGTGCCGTTATAGTTTCGATTTTATCTTCGCCACGAACTCGTCGTACTCCGCCGATAGCGTGTTCATAAGCTCTTTTACCGTCTCTATCTTCTCTGCGCGCCACGCATTTGCTCCTGCAAAGGCGTAGCCATTTTCGAGTCTGCCCCTGAAGGCGTTGTATAGAGCCAACATTATGCAGTAGGGGCTGTGTACCACGTCGCAGGTGCGTATGCAGTTATATGCGCACTGCTTGGGCTTCTTTAACCCCTCCTTGACGCTGTCAAGGAAGCTGCTGTGCACGGCGCGCCCGGGCATACCCACAGGACTCTGGATAATCTCTATGTCCTCCTCTGTGGCGTCTATATATGCCTGCTTAAAGCGTATGTTGGCATCACACTCCTCGGTGGTTACAAAGCGTGTTCCCATCTGCACGCCGTGCGCACCAAGCTCTATCATCTTGTATATATCCTCACCTGTGTAGATGCCCCCTGCGGCGATAACAGGGATGCTACACTCGTGCTCGCTGGCAAACTTCTCGACAACCTCTACCACCTGCGGCACGATACTCTCCAAGCGGAACTCGTCAGAGAATATCTGTTCGGGCTTATAGCCGAGGTGACCACCCGCCTTGGGGCCCTCGACAACAATGGCATCGGGCGTATAGCGATACTCCGCCCACCACTTCTCGCACAATAGCTTTGCGGCACGTGCCGACGATACTATGGGTGCGAGCTTTGTCTTTGCGCCCTCGCAGAGGAACGATGGTAGGTTGAGTGGTAGCCCTGCTCCCGAGAAGATTATGTCTGCTCGCTCCTTGATTGCCGTGCGCACCATATCGGCAAAGTTGGTCATTGCTACCATCACATTTACGCCGATTATGCCCTTGCTCTTTTCGCGAGCCTTGCGCAGCTCCTCCTTAAGTCCGAGTATTGCAGCCTCGGCAACACTCTTTGATAGATTGTTGTATATCAGACCGAGTCCAGCTGATGATATTACGCCAATACCACCCTCGTTTGCCACCGCCGAGGCAAGTCCCGAGAGCGATATTCCGACACCCATACCGCCCTGCACGATGGGACGTGTGGCGACAAGGTCTCCAATTTTCAATGGTTTCATATACTTCGTTTTTTTAGTGTAAAAATGTTCGCAAATATATGAATTATAAAATAAAAAATACCGTCAAAATGCCATTTTTTGACGGTATTTTTTATGAGGCGTATATGTTGCTATTTCGCAAATTGACCAATTTTAGTATCTATCTACTTTGAGTAGTGACGAGTCGCCGTAACTCAAAAAGCGGAAGTCGTTTTCGAGGGCATAGTCGTATATGCGCCTCCAGTTGTCGCCAACGTATGCACTAACCAACAACAGCAGCGTTGACTTGGGCTGGTGGAAGTTGGTTATTATGTACTTAACAATACGAAAACGGTATCCCAGCGGTGTAATCATTATCTGTGTTGCCGACTTCAGCTCCGTGAGGTCGTGCTGCTGCATATAGTCGAGTAGCGTTGTGAGTGCGTCGTAGCCAGAGAATGTCTCGGGGATGTCGTATAGCTCCCACTGTCCTATGGTGCGCTCTGTGTCGGCACTGCCCGATATGTGTATGCGCCACGCAAGGGCTGTGAGAGACTCCAGTGTGCGTACAGATGTAGTGCCCACAGCGACGATGTTGTCATACTTGGCGCGTAGATGCTCTATTGTGGCGCGTGTTACAGAGAAGTGTTCGGTGTGCATAGGGTGCTTCGTGGCATCGTCATCCTTTACGGGGAGGAATGTGCCTGCTCCGACGTGGAGTGTCACGCCGTCAAACTCAAAGCCCGTGTCGCGCATCCTTCTCATCAGCTCGTCGCTGAAGTGCAGACCCGCTGTGGGTGCTGCCACAGAGCCCTCGTAGCGTGCATATACCGTCTGGTAGCGGGTGTTGTCCACCTCCTCACTCTCGCGGTTGAGATACGGTGGTATGGGTATGCGGCCGAGTGTCTCAAGCAGCTCGCCAAAGGTACACTCTGCCGACCACTTGAAGCGTACTATATGCTCGCGTGTTCCGCGCTCGATAATCTCTGCGCGTAGTGTGTGGTGCTCTCCACCAAGCTCAAAGTCAATGCCCACTTCGCCCTCTTTCCACTTCTTGAGGTTGCCCACAATGCAGCTCCACTCGCTCTGGTGACGCGTGGCAAAGGCTCGCTCATAGTCTTTGGGGTTGTGAGGCTCAAGGCAGAATACCTCGATGCGTGCTCCCGACGCTTTGTGCATCACCATACGTGCGCGCACCACGCGCGTATTGTTGAATACCAACATTGCACCCTCGGGCAGGTGGTCTGCCACAGCGTGGAAATAGCTCTGCGCTATCTCTCCGTTGTTGTATACGAGCAGCTTTGATGATGTGCGCTCTGCGAGCGGAAACTTCGCTATGCGCTCGTCGGGCAGCGTGTAGTTAAAGTCGTTTATGTCGATATATCGCTCCATTATACTTCGCTTAAACGGTGCAAAGATACAAAAAATGGGTTGCCGCGCTAACGACAACCCAACTATTTATAATTTTTAGGCTACTATTTTATTGTAAGCTCGTCGAGCAGCCAGCCTGCGCCAGCATACTTCTCGATGATGAACAATACGTAGCGGATGTCGACAGCTATTGTGCGCTGCAACTCTGGCTCAAAGGCAACATCACCAGACATAGCCTCCCAGTTGCCATCAAATGCAAGACCTATAAGCTCGCCCTTGGCATTCATTACGGGAGAGCCCGAGTTACCACCTGTGATATCGCAGTTTACGAGGAATGCTACGGGAAGCTCACCATTCTTATCGGCATAACGACCATAGTCTCTCTTGGCATATAGCTCCTTAAGACGCTCGGGAACGGTGAACTCTACGGGGTTAGATGGATCCTCCTTGGCGATGACACCATCAAGTGTTGTGTAGTGGTTGTAGATGATGCCGTCAGCAGGGCTGTATGGCAGGACGTTACCGTATGTAAGACGGATGGTGAAGTTGGCATCCGATGCCCAAGCCTTGTTGGGCTGCATCTTCATAAGACCGTCGATGTATAGACGATGACCCTCGGCATACTTCTCCTGTGCAGCTGATATTGTGGGGATGAGCTGGCGGTAAAGGTTGATAATCGACATTGATAGCTCGTAGGCGGGATCGCTCTCAAATGCCTCCTTGCGCTCCTCTGCCGAGAGGTTGGCTACGGCGAGGTAGTCCTCATAGTTTGTGAGCTGTGAGTTGTCGTATAGCCAGTCAACATACTTGTCGCTATCGCCACCAAACTCGTTGTCAATCTTGGTGTATATCGAGGGTAGTATCTCGTTGTTCTCGCGGTATATCTGGAACATGCGCTTTGCTACGGCGCGGTCAGCCGCTGCATCGTAGTCCTTGTAGAACTGCTCATAGTCGTTTACACCAAGCATAGTCTGTATAAGCTCCACAGACTGGATAAATGCCTCCGAGAGATACTGCAATGTAGCGTTTTCTCTCTTTGCCTCCACCTGCGACTGCTCGATGAGCGAGAGTGCGTCGATATAACGCTCCTCGGGCAGGGTGCTCTTCGCCGCCCAAGCTGTGTATGCAGCCTCCTGTGCTATCTTCTTGCCCTTTACGTTGAGTTTCTCGATGCCGCGTGACATACCTATAGAGTTCTTCCAGTAGTTCGCCGACTGTGCATACTTTGAGTCGTACTTGATGCGGATAGCCTGGTCTGCATCCATAAAGGCGCGCAAAATCTTCTGACGCTCGCCACGGATGTAGATACGCTGTGGGTTGTCTACCTCCAACATATAGTCAATCTCGTAAGAGGTCATATAACGCTCTGTTGAGCCTGGGAAGCCCATAATCATACCGAAGTCGCCCTCCTCGATGCCCTTGAGCGAGATGTTGAGCCACTTCTCCGCCTTGTAGGGTACGTTGTCGGGCGAGTATGCTGCGGGGCGGTTGTCCTTGCCTGCATATACGCGGAAGATTGAGAAGTCGCCAGTGTGACGAGGCCACATCCAGTTGTCGGTGTCGCCACCAAACTTACCGATAGACGAGGGGGGAGTACCTACCAGACGCACGTCGGTATATACCTCATACACAAATGCAAAGAACTGGTTGTCGCCAAAGAACGAGGGGACGATAATCTGCATTCCTGGGTGCTGCTCATGCAACTTTGTGATAAGTGCAGTCTTGTTCTGCTCAACGAGCGTCATATACTCCTGCTGCGATGCTGTTGAGGGGATGTTGCCCTTGATGTCTGCCGTAACGTCGAAGATGTGGCGTACGAAGCGAACAGAGAGACCCTCTGCTGGAAGCTCCTCGGCATTATTCTGTGCCCAGAAGCCATCCTTCAAGTAGTCGTGCTCCACAGATGAGAGCTTCTGAATAGATGAGTAGCCGCAGTGGTGGTTGGTGAAGAGTAGACCGTTGGGCGATACAATCTCGCCTGTGCAGCCACCGCCAAATACGACGATAGCATCCTTCAGTGATGACTTCTCTGCCGAGTAGATATCTTCTGGCTTGAGCTTGCAACCGTGCTCCTTAAGATCCTTGCTGTTCATCTTCTTGATGTAGGGCAACAGCCACATACCCTCGTCAGCAATAGCCGAGAAGCATACGCCTACGGCTGCCAACAGTGTCAATAGTTTTTTCATAGTATTACTTATTTAGGTTTTAACTTATTCTGCACATCAAACCAAACAAAGGTACGCAATTTTTTTGAAATATTGTCTTATATGTGAAAAAAATAACAACCAATACAACGGTTATGTGGATGCTCTGTTGTGACATTTGTCGCCTTTATGCTCTGCGCTCTTGGTGTCACAGTTGTCACGCCGAGGTGCCATAATGTCGGTTGGATGACACCTGCGACTGACGAAATGTCTTTCGCAACTGACAAAATTTCGTCTTTTGGGTTGTGGCAAGAGTTTTGATATAGTAGTAGCAAAACGGCTGTGAAATTACAAAAATCAAAAATATTATGAACATTAACACACTTACAATCAAGGCGCAAGAGCTTTTGCAGGGCGCAATGACTCTTGCTCGCGGACAGCAGCAGCAGTCGCTTGAGCCGCTGCATATCTTGTCGGCGGCAATCGCCGATGATGACTCTCTGTCGAGCTATCTCCTCGGACGTGTAGGTGCCAATGTTGCACTTTTGCGTAAGGAGCTAAATGAGGCTATGTCGCATCTTCCGCGCGTGGAGGGTGCGGACGATGTCTACTTCTCGCGCGAGGCATCGGCTGTTGTGCAGCGTGCCGTAGAGCTCACACGCACATTTTCGGATAGATACGCCTCTGTGGAGCACCTGCTCGCGGCACTTGCTGCGGAGCGTGGCACAGCGCGCGATATCCTCAATCGCAACGGTGTTAGCGAGCGACAGATTGTCGATGCTGTCAAGGAGTTCCGCAAGGGTCAGACCATAGACTCGCAGACCGAGACAATGGAGTTTGATGCGCTTGGCAAGTATGCCATAAATCTCAATGAGGGGGCGCGCACAGGTCGTCTTGACCCTGTTATCGGGCGTGACGAGGAGATACGACGTGTGTTGCAGATACTCTCGCGCCGCACGAAGAACAACCCTATACTCGTTGGTGAGGCGGGTGTCGGCAAGACGGCTATTGCCGAGGGCATTGCTCACCGTATCGTCGATGGCGATGTGCCCGAAAACCTCAAAAATAAGGTAGTCTACTCGCTCGATATGGGTGCGCTTATAGCTGGAGCAAAGTATAAGGGCGAGTTTGAGGAGCGTCTAAAGGCTGTTGTCAAGGAGGTTACTGCCGCCGAGGGCGAGGTGCTGCTCTTTATTGATGAGATACATACGCTTGTGGGCGCAGGTAAGAGTGACGGAGCTATGGATGCGGCAAACATCCTTAAGCCTGCATTGGCACGTGGCGAGCTGCGCACGATAGGTGCGACGACCCTCGACGAGTACCAGAAGTACTTTGAGAAGGATAAGGCGCTGGAGCGACGCTTCCAGAAGGTTATGGTGAATGAGCCTACGATGGAGGATGCGATATCTATTATGCGTGGTCTTAAGGAGCGTTACGAGAACCACCACCGCGTGCGTATCAAGGATGAGGCTATAGTGGCATCTGTGGAGCTGTCGCACCGCTATATTACCGACCGTTTTCTTCCCGATAAGGCGATAGACCTTGTAGACGAGGCAGCCTCGCGCTTGCGTCTTGAGATGAACTCTGTGCCCGAGGAGATTGACCAGCTTGACCGTCGTATACGCCAGCTTGAGATTGAGCGTGAGGCTATACGCCGTGAGGGTGATGCCGAGCGTATCGAGCGACTCGATGCCGACATTGAGGAGCAGAAGGCGCACTATGCATCGCTACGTGCCAAGTGGCAGTCGGAGCGTGACCGCATACAGGAGATACAGCATCTCAAGGAGCAGATTGAGCGTTCAAAGGTTGAGGCGCAGCAGGCAGAGCGTGCTGGCGACTATGGACGTGTGGCAGAGCTGCGCTATGGCACCATCGTAGAGCTTGAGAAGCGTGTGGCAACGCTTGAGGAGGAGCTGCGCCTACAGTCGGCAACGGCAATGATAAAGGAGGAGGTGTCGGCAGATGACATCGCCGAGGTGGTGTCGCGTTGGACGGGAATACCGCTTAAGCGTATGTTGCAGTCGGAGCGCGAGAAGCTACTCAATATGGAGCAGGAGTTGCACCAGAGAGTGGTGGGGCAGGATGTCGCTATTGAGGCGATATCGGATGCTGTACGTCGCTCGCGTGCGGGCTTGTCGGATGGTCGTCGTCCTGTGGGCTCGTTCATATTTCTCGGCACAACAGGTGTCGGAAAGACCGAGCTGGCAAAGGCTCTCGCCGAGTTCTTGTTCAATGACGATCAGATGCTTACGCGTATAGATATGTCGGAGTATCAGGAGCGACACTCTGTATCGCGCTTGGTGGGTGCGCCTCCAGGATATGTGGGCTACGATGAGGGTGGTCAGCTCACCGAGGCGGTGCGCCGCAAGCCCTACTCGGTGGTGCTTCTTGATGAGATTGAGAAGGCACACCCCGACGTGTTCAACATCTTGCTTCAGGTGCTCGACGATGGACGACTCACCGACAATAAGGGGCGCACGGTGGACTTCCGCAACACCATTGTCATTATGACCTCCAATATGGGCTCACACCTTATCTCGGAGCGTTTTGCGCAGTGCGATGGCGAGCCGTCACCCGAGCTTGTGGAGCAGACGCGCAGCGATGTTATCGAGCTTATGAAGCAGAGCCTCAAGCCCGAGTTCTTGAACCGTGTCGACGAGATTGTGATGTTCGAGCCGCTCAGCCGCAAGGCTGTCGAAGAGATTGTAGATATGCAGCTGCGTGGTGTTGCGAAGATGTTGCACCACAACGGCATAGAACTTATATATACCTCCGAGGCGCGCCGTCATATCGCCAATGTTGGTTTCGATGCTCTGTATGGCGCACGCCCCGTAAAGCGCACCATACAGCGCGAGGTTGTCAACGACTTGTCGAAGCGAATACTTGCGGGTAGGGTAGACCGCACCAAGCCGATACGCATTGATGCCGACGGCGAGGGCTTAATATTTTATAATTAAGTATCGTTGCTGTCAATTCCTGCCACTTATTGCGACCCTTAAACGAGATGGGGATGACTATCACTCTTTAGTCATCCCCTCTCTATTTGTGCCTGATGCGGCTATCTCTTATCGAACATCTCGCTCACACGCTTTAGATGCTCCACTATTGGCAGATGTTGCGGGCACACCTGCTCACACTTGCGACACGCTATGCAGTCGCCAGCGCGCCCGTGGCGTGTTGTATATGTGTCGTAGTAGAACTCCTGCGTCGAGAAGAGGTGGTTCAGCGACTGCTTATTGGCGTTGTACAGGTTGAAGTACTCTGGTATGGCGATATGCTTCGGGCAGCCGTCAACACAGTATCTGCACGCTGTACACTGAATGGGTATCGAGGCGTTGATGATGTCTAGCGCCTTGTCGATAATAGCACTCTCGGTGCTGTTAAGGGGTTGAAATTCGCGCATATACGAGGTGTTGTCCTCAAGTTGTGACATATCGGACATTCCACTGAGCACCATAGCCACACCATCGAGGCTCGCCACGTAGCGTATAGCCCACGAGGCGATAGACATATCGGCTCTTTCGGCTTTGAACAGCCTCTCCACCTCTTCGGGGACGCGTGCCAGTGTGCCACCCTTTACAGGCTCCATTACGAGTATCGGCTTGTTGTGCTTGCGTGCCACCTCATAGCACTTGCGCGACTGTATGCTGTCGTTTTCCCAGTCGAGGTAGTTTATCTGCAACTGCACAAACTCCAGCTCGGGATGCTCGGTGAGTATCTCATCAAGCAGGTCGGCGGTGTCGTGAAACGACATACCTATATGGCGTATCTTACCCTCGTCGCGCTTTCTCTGCACAAAGCCGAAGCTGTCGAGACGCTTTGCGCGCGAGTATGTCTTGAGGTTTATGCTATGCAGCAGGTAGAAGTCGAAGAAGTCTACACCGCACTTCTCAAGTTGTTCGTTGAATACGCGCTCCTGATCCTCCTCGGTCTTAAGCATCATCACGGGTAGCTTTGTTGTGAGCGTGTAGCTGTTGCGCGGATGACGCTTTACGAGGGTCTCGCGCATAATGCGCTCACTCTCAAAGTCGTGGTACATATACGCCGTGTCGAAATATGTGAAGCCGCGCGCGATAAACTCATCAACCATACGCTCCACTTGTGCTATGTCCACCTTCTTGAAGTCTCCTGGCTCGGTGATGGGTAGACGCATACATCCAAAACCTAATCTCTTTGTGCCAAACATAGTTGCTTACTTTTTGAGGATGTTGTTTATGATAAACCAACCGCCAAATATCTGTATGGCGATGCCAGGTATGCCCAGTGCAATATCCTGCGTGGCTGCTGCAAATGAGCCTGTTGTTGCCCACTCGACAAGTGAGCCTACGCCTTGATAGAAGGCTACCACAGCGACCAGCGTAAGGAGCGTTGCGCGACGTGTCGTCTGTGCTGCATAGGCTGCTGCGAGTGCGAGTAGTATCGACTTTATTACAATGATAGGCAGCATTGCCGCTGCGGGCATTCCGAAGAGTAGCGAGTTGATTACGGGCGATGCCACAGCTGTTAGCATACCCACGTTTGCGCCATACTTGTACGCGCCGATAAGCGTGAATAGGTATATGGGCAGCAGGCGTAGTCCACCCTCTGGTATCAGGTGGCAGAGCTGCGGAAGGATGATGTTACCCGCAATAAAGAGCGTGGCAAAGAGGTATGTGCGACCCTCTTGTAGCGATAAGCTGTGTAGTTGTAGTGTCCTATTACTCATATTATCAGTGTGTTAGTTGCGTTAATTGTTGCTGTTGTGTTGCTTTGCCACAAAGCTGTCGATGGACTCTATCATCTCGCCTATCGTGTGTAGCTCGCAACAGATGCTCTCAACGGGACATAGCCCTGTCTGCGTGCGGTTTATGATGTTGTCGACAAGCGCGTCGCACCCATATTTGATGTTGTGTTCATCCAGGAGCTCGGCGGCGGGACGGCTCATAACTTCGCTAAATACCTCTGCTACGCCGCCTGCAACCATTAGTGCGGCGGCACCCTTGCCCACAACCTTGTCGGCGATGACGCATCTGTGCAATATCTCGGGATGTGTGTGTAGCAGTATGTGCAGGTCGGCTATGCCGCGACGCTCATAGTACATAACATCTCCGCCACTTATGATTACGCACGACACACCCTTGTTGCGTCGTAGCTCCACGGCTTGGCGAAGTGTTGCGGAGAGTAGCGTGAGTGTCGTCATATCGCTGATGATATATGTTGTTGTGAGCCTTCTATAAAGCGGGGGTGTGCTAACCGCTTGTTAGACGCACCCCTGCTTGTTGTATGCCGTCGTTATTACTATGCTCTGTAGCTGTTAATATTGCTCCTTCTCGTTGGGGAAGTCGCGGCTCTTGACATCGTCTACATAGTGCCCTACAGCCTTCGATATCTCTGTGCCGAGGTCGGCATAGCGACGCAGGAAGCGCGGCGAGAATGCCTGTGTTATGCCCAACATATCGTGTGCCACAAGCACCTGACCGTCAGTTGCGCCACCAGCACCAATGCCTATGATAGGTATGTGTAGCTCCTCCGATACGCGCTTGCCGAGTGTCGCGGGCACCTTCTCTATAACTATGGCAAAGCATCCAGCCTCCTCCAGTAGGTGGGCATCGTGCAGCAGCTTGGTCGCCTCTGCCTCATCCTTTGCGCGTACGTTGTACGTGCCAAACTTGTGTATCGACTGTGGCGTTAGTCCGAGGTGTCCCATTACGGGGATGCCCGCCGATAAAATGCGGTTTATCGACTCCAAAACCTCTTCGCCGCCCTCTAACTTTACGGCATCTGCCTCGGTCTCCTTCATAATGCGTACTGCCGAGTCGAGAGCCACCTTTGAGTTACCCTGATACGTACCAAAGGGGAGGTCTACAACGACCAAAGCACGCTTCACGGCGCGTACCACCGATCTCGCGTGGTAAATCATCATATCGAGGGTTATGGGGAGTGTGGTCTCGTAGCCCGCCATAACATTGGCTGCCGAGTCGCCGACGAGTATCACGTCGACACCCGCCTGATCCACAATCTTCGCCATAGAGTAATCATACGAGGTGAGCATAGCAATCTTCTCGCCACGCTGCTTCATCTCTGTAAGTCGTAGTGTCGTCACTGCCCTTACATTGCTTTCTACTGACATAGTTTTTGCGTTTGGTTTATTACACAAAGATAGCAATTTTTCGTATAATACAACAATACCCCTCTATTTTTTGCTCGCCATATAACCCTCTGCGCTGTGCGATGATTTTAATCTGGCGGAATAGCAATTTTCCCTAACTTCCATAACCTCCCTAACCACCCCCCCCCTCCCCAGCTCCAATTTCTCCACCAAAGATTACAACAGAGCCTAAAATACCTCTGTTGCACTAAAAAAATACCTTATATACATTGGTAATCCAAAAATAATTTATACCTTTGTGGCGTTATTGAGCACGAGTAAGGGGACGGAGAGTCCCCTTATTTCGTACTTTGTAGCAAAAGATTTATTGAAAATATTATAAATTACAAGCCGTATATGATTGATGCTAAAAGAGTTATAGAGATTGCCGAGCGATACCTCGAAAGTAGCGATATGTTCGTTGTCGACTGCAAGATTACGCCTATGGGCGAGATTGAGCTGCTTATTGATAGCGACACCGCTGTAAAACTCGAAGATTGCGCAGCACTAAATCGCGCTATCGAGAGCGAGCTGGATCGTGAAGTTGAGGACTTCGCGCTGATGGTGGCATCGGCAGGCATAGGCTCCGAGCTTAAGCAGTTGCGACAGTATCGTAAGATTTTAGGTCAGTCAGTAGAGGTATTGCTCAAGGATGGTGTCAAGATTTTGGCAAAGTTAGACTCCGTGTCAGACGATGGCATTGTCATCTCCTACGAGGAGAAGCAGAGCGTAGAGGGTAAGAAGCGTAAGCAGGTGGTGCAGGTCACGAAGGAGTATCGTTGGGAAGAGATAAAGTATACCAAAGAGTATCTCGACTTCAAGTAATTTTCGTGATAAAGGGCTATCTGCGGCCGCTAACAAAATGTGCCGTCAATGGGCAGTACGCCTATGTACAGCCCATCGCCGTCAATTTTGCCGAGCGTTGCATCTAACCCGTTCTGATAAAAATTAGGGCGGTAGATTAGGGCTTTTAAGGAGTATAAGAGATTTAGAGAGAGAAAGATGGGAGGGTCTTTGCTAAACAGCCTAAATTCTCAACATAAAAACTGAAAACAAAAACAAAATAAAAATATACAGAGATGAAGTACATTAATCTTATCAGCAACTTCGCTGAGTTTAAGGAGCTTAAGAGCATCGACAACACAACTCTGATTGGTGTGTTGGAGGATGTCTTCCGTCACGCATTGCAGAAGCAGTTTGAGAGTGACGAGAATTTCGACGTTATCATCAACCCCGAGAAGGGAGATTTGGAGATTTGGCGTAACCGCGTAGTAGTGGAGGATGATGCCGTAGAAAACGAGAACACCGAGATATCTCTCTCGGATGTTAAGAGCATCGACCCCAGCTACGAGATTGGTGACGAGTATGTTGACCAGATTGATATGACAAAGTTTGGTCGCCGTGCTGTGTTGTCGCTACGCCAGAACCTTGCATCACGCATCCTCGATTTGGAGAAGGCGGCCCTCTTCGAGAAGTACTCGGAGAAGGTTGGCGAGATTATCTCTGGCGAGGTATATCAGGTGTGGAAGAAGGAGGTATTGGTGCGCGACGACGAGGACAACGACCTCTCATTGCCCAAGTCGGAGCAGATACCCAATGACTTCTACCGCAAGGGCGACACCATCAAGGCCATCGTGAAGAGCGTCGAGATGAACAACAACCAGCCCCGTATCATCCTTTCGCGTACCGACAACCAGTTCCTGGAGCGTCTATTCGAGCAGGAGGTACCCGAGATCTACGATGGCCTTATCACCATTAAGAAGATTGCCCGCATACCTGGTGAGCGCGCCAAGGTTGCTGTGGAGTCATACGACGAGCGTATAGACCCCGTAGGTGCTTGTGTCGGTATGAAGGGCTCGCGTATATACACCATCGTTAAGGAGTTGCGTAACGAGAATATCGACGTTGTAAACTACACTGCAAACACATCGCTGATGATTCAGCGTTCACTCAACCCTGCAAAGGTGTCGTCAATAATCATCGACGAGGAGCGTAAGACAGCATCGGTATACCTCAAGCCCGAGGAGGTATCTTTGGCTATCGGTAAGGGTGGCTTGAACATCCGCCTGTCGAAGATGCTCACAGGCTACGATATCGACGTATATCGTGAGATTGAGGAGGAGGATGTTGCACTCACAGAGTTCGCAGACGAGATTGAGGGCTGGATTATTGAGGCTCTCAAGGGTGCGGGCTGCGACACCGCCAAGAGTGTTCTCGAGTTGTCTGTAGAGGAGATAGCGCAGCGTGCCGACCTTGAGATTGAGCAGGCAGAGGCTGTAGTGGAGATTCTCAAGGCAGAGTTCGAGGAGTAGGGTATAACGATTAACAACGAAAGGAGATTTAGATGGATAATAGCAAAAAAATAAGGCTTATACAGGTTGCCAAGGAGTTTAAGGTGGGTTTTAACACTCTCGCTGATTTTCTCCAGCGCAAGGGCTTGCAGAGCGACTGCTCGCCCTCGTCACCTGTGACAGCCGAGGTATATGCAGCCCTTGAGAAGGAGTTTGGTGGTAACCGTCAGTCTGGCAATGAGCGTAACGCTATACGTGAGCGTATTCAGCAGAAGCAGGTAACGGTGAGCATCAACGCCCCAGGACAGAAGGGTGACGACATCGAGGAGGAGGTCGTCGTGAAGAGCAACGTGATAAATGTCAAGGACGAGGTGCGTGGCCCCAAGATTTTGGGTAAGATAGACCTCGACGGCAAGAAGCGTGAGGAGCCCAAGCCGCAGGCGGCACCCGTTGAGCCTGCGCCCAAGCGTGAGGAGCCCAAGCGTGAGGAGCCGAAGCGCGAGGAGCCTAAAAAGGAGAAGCCTAAAAAGGAGGAGCCGAAGCCTGTGCAGCCCAAGAGCGAGCCAAAGCCCCAGCCCCAGCCCCAGCCCCAGCCCGAGAGCCACGACGAGCCGAAGCGCGATAGCGTCTTCCGTCCGCAGGTGGAGCAGCTTGGTGGCCCCAAGATATTGGGTACTATGGATGTCTCAAATATGACACCTGGTGGCAAGCATAAGCGTAAGCGTCTCGACAAGGAGAAGGTAGATGTAAACAAGGCTGGCAAGGGTGGCGGCAAGCAGGATAAGGGCAATAATGGTGGTGGTAAGAACAACAACCAGAGCCACGCACAGGGCGGTCAGCACAACCAGCCTAACCACAATAAGAAGCAGAAGAAGCAGCAGCCCAAGCCTGTGGCACGTCCCGAGGTATCTGACGAGGAGGTACAGAAGCAGATTAAGGATACTTTGGCACGTCTTACTGCGAAGGGCACAAAGACAAAGAGTGCAAAGTATCGTAAGGAGAAGCGCGACGAGGTACGCGAGCGTATGAACGAGGAGATAGAGCGCGAGGAGATGGAGCGCAGCGTACTCAAGGTGACAGAGTTTGTTACCGTGAGCGAGCTGGCTACAATGATGAACGTGTCGCCTATGGAGGTTATCTCGGCGTGTATGAACCTCGGTCTTATGGTATCTATCAACCAGCGTCTCGATGCCGAGGCTTTGGTGGTTGTTGCCGAGGAGTTTGGCTTCACCGTAGAGTTTGTCTCTGTAGAGATACAGGAGGCTATCGAGAGCGAGGAGGATAGTGCCGACGAGCTTATGGCGCGTCCCCCTGTGGTGACCGTTATGGGTCACGTAGACCACGGTAAGACCTCGCTTCTGGATAATATACGTAAGACAAATGTCACCGCAGGTGAGGCGGGAGGTATCACCCAGCACATCGGTGCATACTCTGTGGAGCTTAATGGACAGAAGATCACCTTCCTTGATACCCCTGGTCACGAGGCGTTTACAGCGATGCGTGCGCGTGGTGCGAAGATGACGGATGTGGCTATTATCATCGTCGCTGCCGACGATAGCGTGATGCCCCAGACCGTTGAGGCTATCAACCACGCATCAGCGGCTGGCGTACCTATGGTGTTTGCTATCAACAAGATGGATAAGCCGCAGGCTAATGCCGACCATATCCGCGAGCAGCTCTCACAGATGAACTACCTCGTTGAGGACTGGGGCGGTAAGTACCAGTGTCAGGAGGTGTCGGCAAAGAAGGGTATGAACCTCGACAAGCTGCTTGAGAAG
>JAEIGA010000562.1_pt1 | contig 54659 bp, 35 predicted proteins | sample 9270691 | NCBI WGS metagenome assembly JAEIGA01 (sample SAMN17057246, study PRJNA624740) | gut metagenome | biome: biome; isolation source: fecal sample | host: Bos grunniens | place: China: Xizang | collected 2019 | reverse complement strand
TTCTGATGAGTTCGAGAGCAGAGCAGTTGAAGAACTCTATGAGAGAGGACTTATCGATGATGAGGACTTCGATGAGGATGAGGATGGCAATGTTGACCACTCCCAGTTCAGAGGAGACCCCAGAGATTACAAGGATGCTTTTGTAGATGATATGTGTGAGGGTTGGGATGACCCCGTTCAGTGGTTCAGAGATAACTTTGGTGACGAGCAGTTCACCGAGGCAGTTGTTAGGCACAATCTCATTGACATTGATGCAGTTGTTGACACTGCTATCGAATGGGATGGTATTGCTCACTTCATTGCTACATATGATGGTGATGAGATTGAACTCGACGGCGATTACTTTGCATACAGATTGAACTAATAAATATTGTATAATATAATAGATGCTAACCAATGTGTAGTGTTGGTTAGCATCTTTGACTATGAGGTATATTTATGAAATTCAAATTATTAGTTGAATCTATGAATACCCCCTTTATTTTTAGAGGTGTAGGAGGTAATCAGAATCCTACAAACAACTACTATGGGGGAAAATTCTTTGCAGACAATCCTATGGATGCAAGTAACTACGGGGATACCATTGAGGTATATTCCCTATCAAATGCAAAATTGTATTATGGGGAATGCTCCATAGAATACTGTAAGCAAAAAGAATTATTGTTTCACCCATACCCAATTATATTTAAACTAAGTAATAGAAACTTTACTTGCCTTGATGATGTTTTGGAAGAACTGATTTTGCTTGGTGACGACCCTAACCTTGGTCTTGCAATTTTTCAAGCAATAGCCAGAATTGAATTGGAAAAAGAAGGTTATCAAGGAGCAGAGTGGACTTGGGAAGATGAACTAATCCCACACCAATATCAGATTTGGGATGAGTCTGTAATAACTCCTATTGAAGTAATAGGGTGTGCTGAAGCATATAAAAAATATTAAGAGGTAATGATTATGAAATATAGTGTTAGATATTTTGTGGTGGATAGAAGTGATAGAAACTATGAAAAAGAATCCACTATTGATGCTAACTCAAGAGAGGATATTATCAAGCAACTTAAAAGACTTAACAGAGGTTGCCATATTCACTCTGTGAGAGCCGAAGAGATTGTAGAGGATGAAGTATATACCCCTACTCAAAGAGAGCGTTGTGAGTACTGTAATACCCCTCTCAATGATGGTGGAACTTGCCCTGTGTGTGATGATGGTGAGGAAGACTATGGTGACCTCAATGAATCATCAAGGGGAGTTGTAACCCCACAAGAGTTTTGGGAGTTGGTTTGCTCTGCAGAGGATACCAAGGTAAGAGAAATCTTAACCAAGGGTAGAGCACCCGCAGAACTCTATACTGCCTTTGGCAGAAAGCACTCATACATTATGGGTGCAATTAGAAATGGTAACTGGACAACTGCTAGGTTATTACTTACCTTTGGTGTTAAGTTTGCACCCTATGAAGCAGAGGAACTTGCTGAAAGACTTATTACACTAAACAACGGGTAAGATGTTATCTTGGATTGAGAGGAGATAGTATTTTATCCCCTCTCAATTTTATTTATGGAGGAAGATTATGAGATTTATTTTGACCGAGGGAAAGAACCTCGAACAAACTGTCCAACAATACATAGATAAATATAGAAAGATAGTTCCAGCCGCCACTGATGATATGCATAGAGCACAGGTAATTGGGATAATTCAAATTGACCCTACCTATAAAGAAGGAACTCACCTAACAGGTGACTATGCTATTTGGTTGCTCAATATGGCAATTAAAAATAAATGGGATGTTCTTGACACTAGATATCACTGTGAAAAAGTATTAACTGACTTTATTGATAAAAAGTCTTTATTAAAGAATAAAGACATTAACAATTATAAATCCCCAGAAGACCTTGCACAAGCCCTCTCGGAAGTCGAACTAACAGATAGGCAAAAAGAGAGAAGAGCAAGAAACAATACTGCTATGACCAAAAAGGTTTTAAGCACAGACAACTGGGATATTTATATGGCTCTTAACTGGGAGGGTGCTTTAACTCTTGGTAAGGGTACAAATTGGTGTACTGCCGACAGTGAAAATGCTGGGTGGTATATTAAGTATGTTATGGACTATTGGCACGATGAAAATGTTGAAGCATTTGAAGTTAGGAATTGTGAGAAAGAACACCACATAACTGTTCAAGAATTAATTGACTACCCAAAATTCCTTTATGGTAAATATGAGGGAGAGTATGAGGTAACAAGCGAAGAAGAAATCTATGCACAGTATTCTGATAGAGCGGTATTTGTGGATGTTCAAGGAGAGGGATTTTTCGTTAACCCCTATGAGAAGTTAGAAGAGAGCGATGGTACACCTTATAATAGACTGTTTGTTTTTATAAATAAGGAGAACGGTAGAAAATATCAATTCTGTATGTCAGAAGATTTAGCATCATGGGAAGAGGACTTGGAATACACTCTTACTTTCTGTTATCAGAATGACCAGGCAGTTGATTTTAGAGACTTCATCGGATACCAAGAGAAAGAGTTAAGAGCATTCTGGACAGATGTTATGGGGTACTCTATGCAAGAGTTATTTAGCATTGACCCTGATGAGGAAGAAGATATTGAGGAGTCTTACACTTCTCCAATGAAGTTTTCTCTTGTTGAGGGCATTGCAGATGTTAGAAAACATTATCAAAGTATTTCTGATGATGACTTTAATAGAATAATAAGACTTGACCCCACCTTTAACGAGAATAGAGATAAAGTGGGTACTTATGGAAAATGGTTACTTAATTTATTTAACAAAGGGAATTTAACTAACGAAGGTCACGTTACTGATTTGTTAAGTAGATTTGAGGAAGAAAAGCCCCACTTAAAAAATAAAGACATCGGAGCATTCAAGTCTTTGGATGAGGTTGATGCTTATTTAAACGATGACAATAACTATAATAGTTTGACACATAGGCAAGAAGTTCGTCAAAGGCAGAAAGATAGGCACAATGTAGACCTGTCAAGTGAGGCTACTTTGGTTTACTCTAATGATGAGTGGGAAGTATGGACACCCCACACATATGCAGCTAGTTGTAGCCTTGGCAGAGGAACATCTTGGTGTACCGCAAGTACTGAAACAGATTCCTATTTTAACTCCTATTATGAAGATGGAGATTTGTTTATAAACATAAATAAAAAAACTGGTGAAAAATATCAGTTCCACTTTGAGTCAGATTCCTTTATGGATGCCGAGGACAACCCAATTGATTTGTTGAACTTTATGCTCAATAGTGCCGATTTGTATTATGAAGTATACCAAGGACTATGTGACCTTGATGCAAAGGTAGAGTTTTTAGGGGGCAACCCAAATGGCGAGGTTTACTACACATCAGAGAAATCCCTAGAAGAACTTTCGGATGTGCTTGAACTGGTGCAACATGTTGAGGTTGCAGAGGGGGTCACTCGTATCCCAGATTGGGAGTTCACCCACTGTAAGAATCTTCTAACAGTTAAACTCCCCAGCACCCTTGTGGAGATAGGTGATTGTGCATTTTCTATGTGCAGACAGTTGCATAGTATTAATATCCCAAGTAGTGTGACTGACATCGGATTTAATACTTTTGATTACACTTCTATTGAGTCTATCACCATTCCAGATGGGGTTAAAGTGTTGAGAGATAATCTGTTTAGGTATTGCGGTAGGCTCAAAGATGTTCACCTCGGAAGTGGGTTGACCATTATAGAGGATAATGTGTTTGAATGTTGTAGCAGCCTTAAGTCAATTTCTCTCCCAAGTGGGTTGAAGTCTATTGGTAGTTATGCCTTTGCCCACTGTGTAAACTTGTCAACCCTTAACATTCCAAATAGTGTGCAAAGAATGGGAGTTCGTCCATTGGCGTGTTGCAACCGTTTGGAATCAGTAGCATTACCAAATCACATAAATGGTGATGAACTTGGAATTGATGTAACTAAAACTAAACTTATATTTAGAGAATCCCTACAAATGAAATTTCGATTAGTAGAAGATATTACATCTGTGAAAAAGAACTTCCCAGGGATTGAAGATGAAATATTCAATCAACTAATTGCATTAGACCCAACATTCAATCCTAATAGAGATAGTGTTGGTACATATGGTAAATGGATTCTTACACTGTATAATAAAGGTGAAATAAAAGATGAGGATTGGGAAAATGTAACTCAAATGCTTGACGTTTGGGAAACAAATAAAAAGAGATTTACTAATAAAGACATTGGGCAGTTTAAGAAACTTGACCAGTTAGAAACTGCCTTGTTAGATATGCCAGACCTTGAACTCTCTCATAGGCAAAAGGTTAGGCAGAATCAAAAGAACCGAAGAAAAGCAGACCTTGGAAATGAGGCTGATTTAGTTTTCGATGGCACTGATTGGGAAGTGTGGGTACCAAAGACCTATGCTGCGTCCTGCAAGTTGGGACAGCACACAAGTTGGTGTACTGCATCCACAGAGGATGAACACTATTTCCACCAATACAGTTCACAAGGTAAGTTATATATAGTCATCAATAAACACGATGACAAGGAGAAGTATCAATTCCAAGTAGAAACCAACAGTTATGTTAATAGTGATGATGAAGTAATCTGCTTGATAGATTTCTTATTTGATGAAGGAGAAGAGTTGTTCGATTTCTTTGTCAAGTTGTTGCTAGATGACTGGGGATTTACTCCAGGTATTGAAATGGATGACACCGAAGAGATTTATATTTCTAAGGGTCAAATTGAGGAAATACTTAGTAATGTACCAGTTGGTTGGAACACAGTTACTGGGGATGATTGCTACTCAATGATTTTTGATTCTCAGGATTGGGTGGAAGGATTTTACTTCGACACATTCTATGAAGAAATGCTTGGTGATGCGATTATAGCCCTCAATGAAGAAAACAAGGCTAGGATTAAAGAACTAACTGGCTTGGAAGAAATTACTACATCTTCTGTTATCAATTATGACAACTTTTTGTTTGAGGCATTTATTGAGGCTATCAAAGGAGCATACAATGAGTCTGCAACTTATAATGTTGAGGCAGAGGCAGTGATGGCTCTTGAAGACGCTGCTAGTGCAGTTAAGGGGCTTAGAGCAGACTTCAGTTCAAATGAACTTGTTGTCAAAGGAACTGTAAGTTCTTTTATTGAATTGTTTAGAGAGTATCAAGATTATTCAGATGATACTAGATACATATTTGATGACCACCTGTCTATGGCTCTTGGTAGTTGTATAATTGCAAATTATGATTTCCAAAAGCCGAGAGGGGATGAATGGGGAGAGTTGGAAGATGATTTATTTAACTCTTACTTTGAAAGTAGCCTTGAGGATTGGTTTGGAGGAAAGGAAGAACAATGAAATTCTACCTAACAGAAAATAAAGCAGATATTATAAATGGGTTGGCATCTTCTTTTGAGATGTCAACCACCCCAGTAATGGGACCATCCTACATTTTCCCAGATGGTAGGTTTATCATTATACCTGAACCAGAGGAGATGGGGGCAGCAGTTTTTGTGCATTATAGATGTCATTCCTTATTGCACCTTTGGTTAGTGTCACAAAAACTTACCAAGAAAACCATTTGGGATATAAATGGTATGACTGACATTTTGGATGCAGGTGCTATTAAGGTAAACTTAGGACCTATTCCAGATGCAGATGCACTGCTAAATTATATTGAGTTGCCGAAATCAAGACCAACCTCTGCACAATTAGGTGCTTTGATTGATTGGTTGGATTTGGCACAACAGAATGGTATTGAGAGTGTTGAGGTAAATACCTATAATCAAGGTAGATACAAGTCCTACTCATTTATGGACAACACCTCTGATGAAATTGTTGCAAAGATTAAAAGATACTATGCAAGTGGTACTCTTTATGAGGGGTTCACCGAAAGGGTGAAACATCCCAAAACAATGAACGAAGCCATCGACCAGACAACAAGGGAGTTGCTTTATGAGTTAAATTCCCTACCAGTTAATAATGGTTGGAAGACTTGTAAATATGAATTGGTCAAAGAGTACGCCCAAGTGTTGTGGCACTTCCCAGAAGGTACAGTTCTTTCCCACAAGACAGAAGCTGGTGAGGAAACCCTCACAAAAGTTGAGAGCAATTTCTGGGAGCATCACAGAGCACCTTGGGGGAACGATTGTAGGACAAGTGAATTTGATGTTGCACACTGGCTAGCAGCGAGGGGGAACATCTCAAGAAGTCCTATCACAATGAAAATTATTCCACAGGAGATTGAGGAAGATTTAGATACTCCCTACACCCACAGATACTATCTCTGTGGCAATTATGGGTTAGTAGGCACTCCTTATCCCAACCCAGTAACAAGAGAGGAAGCAGAGAGAAAATTAGCCTCTGGTCACCTATTATCATCTTGGTTCTATGTTCACGAAAAGTCCACTTGGGATGATGGTATTCGTAGATGTGTAAACTCATTTTGCAAGGAGTTAAGAACACCAGAAGACTTTGATAAAATTGAGGCACAGTGGAATAAACACCTACCCATGCAAGAAGGGTTCGGAGATGCTACCTACATCAAATTAAATGAGCCCGATGGGAATATTCACAATGGTGCCATCTACAAACAGATAGAGGATTTCAGTGTTGTTGAGAACGATTGGAATAATGATGGGGACACCTACTCTGAAAAGGTTGCCACATTCGAATATGTATGTGGTGGCACTTATGCCAATAATCCTTACGCTCCAAAGTCTGATTTACCACAGAAGAGAATCGTGTACAGATATGATGATTTCCTTCACGACTTAAAGTCTGGTGAAATTGAAAAAGTATCTGCTCCGAATATTAATGAGTCTATTCTTACAGAAGATATTGAAGCAGTTCGTAAGAACTACCCAAAGATTTCTGATGAGGATTTTAATAGGCTTATTAGACTTGACCCGACATTCGATGAGAATAGAGATGCCGTTGGAACTTATGGTAAGTGGATACTAACTCAGTTCCAAAAAGGCAGATTAAATAATGAGGGTCACGTTAGAGATGCACTCGCAAGATTTGAAGAGGAAAAGAAGTACCTTAAAAACAAGGACATCGGGCAGTTCAAATCTCTTGAGGAGATTGATGCATACCTCGATAATGATGATAACTATAAATCCCTTTCCCATAGGCAAGAGGTAAGACAAAGACAGAAAGATAGAAAGAATGTTGACCTTGATAATGATGCTGAAAAAGTATTTGAGTCACCTAACTGGGAAGTTTGGGTGCCTAAAACTTACGCGGCATCCTGTAGGTTAGGTCAAGGCTCGTCCTGGTGTACTGCAAGTACTGAAAGTGATTATTACTACAATTACTACACCAAGTATGGAAAATTGTACATAAATAAGCACAAGACAAATGAAGATGAAATGTATCAGTTCCATTTCGAAACTAGCTCCTTTATGGATAAAGAAGATAGTTCTGTTGACCTGTATTATTTCTTGAAAGACAATCCAGAATTAAAAGACTTCTACTATGATATTGTTGCTAAGTCTCTTAATATAGATTTGAAAGCAGATAAGTGCGAGGTAACATTCACAGAAGATGAACTTCATGACTTAATTAGCGAGTGGGACAAGAGGTACTGCACAAGGAATCAAGTTGGGTATGATGCCATTAAATCAATCCTTAATGGTGATACTTGGGAATGGTTTGATTATCCCTTTGAATTACCCTATGAACTACCAACACCATCTAAATCTGTAGTAGAAGAATTAGAAAGGTTGCATCTCACAGTAGAAGATTTGGAAGAAATCTTTGAGGGAGACAGTGAACTTGACATTGCAGATGAAATACTTTCCTGTATGAAACACGCCAATTATGAGGCTTGTATTGCAGGGGCAGAAACTGAAATGTGGGATGACCTTGTTAGAGCACTGTCATATCCAGGAGGTGCGGATTCTGGATTTTTCTCTGACTATGCGGGTAGAGAACTCACAATAGTTGCATCCCCTAATGCAGTGATGAAGGTTTGTATGGAAACCCTCGGTGGTAACATAGAAGAAACTGGTGAACTTTATAGTGATAACTTAAAGAACATTCTCGGATATATGTGGATGAGTGAGTTCAGTTTCTATGAACCCCAGTATGGGTGGAATGGTTTTGATGAAGATGCTTTCAATGAAAGATTGGCAGATGAGTTATTAAACATTGACGACCCCGTTGAAGATGAAGAAGATGAGGATGATGAATAATCATCTCACTGTGTTGAGAGGGACTAAAAATCCCTCTCAAAATATTGTATATATTTATATAGGTGCAAGTATGGAATAGGTAGAATGTTGTCTTTCTAACCTCTGTTGAAACAAAATAATTAGAGATAGAAAGGATACTAAAAGTATGAACACATTGAAACTTATTTCCTTCGCACCCCTCTATTGTATGGGGGTTGTAGAAAAATGAAGGATATAATTGAGGTAATTGATTACCTAGGAGTGCCATTATCTATAGCAGTTGGATTACTTGTGGCATTTCTTGTAATGCAGTTTACTGGAGAAATTATTGAGTGGTGTGGAAAGACCGCTCCAATATGGCTAAAATTAAGAAAAATGTTCAAGAAGAAAACTACCCAACAATGTGACCCAGAGTACACAAAAACTCTTTCCGATGTTAAGGCATTGCTAGAAAAAATCAATGCTCACTATGGAGAGGATAATATCACACAAAGAAATGAGTGGATGACAAGAGTAAATAATACAATGGACTTTGTTAACACCCACTCTGAATATTATGACTCCTCTATTGATAAGTTAGTTACTGCAATGAATTCCTGTACTTATATGTCAGAAAGTTTATTCATTGAGTTCAGTAGAGATAGAATTATGGCATTTGCGGAAAAAGCAGTTGACCACGACTATCTGCTATCGAGAGAGCAGTTTAACCGTATAGAAAAAATTCACAGAGAATATGAAGAATTTCTTGAAGCACACGGCAGAGAGAATGGTGAAGTGGATATGGCTTGGGAGATTATCCAAGAAGGAAGAAGATATAGAATGGTTAATCACTGCTTTGTAGAGGATATTAAGAAACTTCCTATCAAAAAGGACTAATACACACAGAAGAAACGGAGGTAATATCCATTGGCAGAATTTTGCAAAACCTGCTTTAAGGAAAAGATTAACCCCTCGGTTGAAGATGCAAACATTATCTTGAGCCAGGAGGCTGAACTCTGTGAGGGTTGTGGAGAAATGAAACCCATAGTTGTTGAGGTTGTGGATAACACACCAAAGATGACAATAGCAGAGTGTCAGGTCGAAACTCAAAAACACATCGAGAGTGTGCGAAAGTACATTCGATTTATGATTGACAAACTGGATAATCGTGGAGTAAAGCACGATGCATCCAAACTCGAATCACCAGAAGTTGAATTATTTGCAGATGTTACACCAAAACTTGCAGAGACAACCTATGGTAGTGATGAGTATAACGGGTTTTTAGAAAAACTAAAACCAGCACTTGACCACCATTACGCATCCAATAGACACCATCCAGAACATTTTGTAAATGGAATCAATGATATGACACTTATTGATATTTTGGAAATGTTTTGCGACTGGAAAGCAAGTACCCTCCGTCAGAATGATGGTAACTTGTTGAAGAGCATTGAATCTAATGCAGAAAGGTTTCATATGGATGGTCAGTTAAAACAAATTCTTATTAACACCGCAAGAATGATTGATGAACACGAGGAATAACTACCAATGAACACAGTAACAAGAGAATTAGTCAATGAGATTAATGAATACTTTGCTAGTAGGGGGTTTAGAAGCCTTCGAGTTGGTGCAGTTGCTATGTCTGGTGGAGACGATACCCTTATTGCAGAAATATATGATGGGGATTGGAAACACGAGCACCTTGCAGTCGAGCAACTTGTAAACGAATTTTTTAATAATCACCCAACACTTTGCATTGTAAAAAGATGGAAAGAAAACTATGTAGGTAGTGATGGAGATTGGTACTCCGAAGACCATTTGTGGAAAATAGGTGATAAATCTGAACAACCTACTATCAAATATGATGATGCAGTCATTTCCAAGGATAATGAACCTTTTAAACTACAGGTTTATGAAAATAAAATTACTGAAAAGAGTGGAGATAGCAAAATGGAACCTAAGTACTTAACAAAAGAACAAGTCACTACCTATCTTAAAAAGGCTCCTCTCAATGAGCAACTTATGATGGAGGGTCCATTAGATGGTCTCCGTAACAAAATGAGGGATGCTCACAGGGAGAAGGACATTAAGAAGTCCCAAGGTGGTGCAGAAAGAATTATCAGAGATGCAAGAGACCCAGAAATTTCTGGCAATGATACCTTTATTGTTGATGGTAAAGAGTATAAGTTTAATGATGCAAAGGGTCTTTCTGATGAGCAACTTGCTAATGCAATCGTAGTTGACAAGTTTGGTTATTACAGAAGAAGAGCCTTGCAGAATGTAGAGAAGAAACACGAATTCAGACACTCCAAGAGTCAAGACTGGATTAAAGATGAGTATAGATATGGTGGCAAGCCTGCTGAGGATGAGACCACTCCACCAACTGATGATAAGAAGGGCAAGAAAAAGAAGGGCAAGGAAGCAGAGGAAACTCCTGCTACCCCAGAAGAGACTTTGCCAAAGATGAAGGGTGACCACAGAGATTGGACATTCAAATTAAAGGACGGCAGAGCAGTTGACTGGGCAGACCTTCAACAGATTATCAAGGAAAAAGAGATTGACCCAGCCGAGTATAAAGACATTGTTGTTTATGACAAGGCAAAGAAGAAGTTCACTTGGGAAGAGGCTAACAAGGTTATCGATGTACAGATGAAGAAGTACAGAGATGACAGAGCAGCAAGAGACAAGAAGATTGCTGATAAAGAAGCTGCAGCTGCTAAAAAGGTTGCTGATAAGGAAGCCGCAAAGGAAAAGAAAGCAGCTGATAAGGCAGACAGAGATGAGACAAAGGCGGCAGTTAAAAAGACAAAGAGTGCTGAAAAAGTTCAGAGACCTGTCGGCAGACTCAAGTTCTTTGATAAAGATGGTAAGGAAGTAAGTGAGAGACAGTACAAGAAACTCACAACTGACAAGAAGAGAGAACTTATTGCTAAGGACAGAAAGGGTAATGAATTTACCTATACTGACCTCCTTAACCACAGAAAGGTTCAGAAGAGATTGAATGCTTCTCTTGAACACGACCCTAACAAGGACATCCTTGAATCTCTTGATTGGGATACAGTAGGTGGCTCTCTCAATGAGAACCTCCGCAGAAATCATCGTGATGATAAATTTACAGAGTCCTATGCAAGAGCAAAGGTCGATGTTGAGTACGACGATGATACTACATCTCTTGACTATTTAGTTTAATATTTAATTGATAAGGGGCGAATCACTCGCCCCTTATTCTATTTCAAATTGATACTTGTTTTGTTGTATATATATTTATGAGTATCTTTATATAAAGGAGAAGGTCTATGAAAATCAACACTATTAGATTAAGAGTTGTTTTAGGTAGCCTTGCTATCCTTCTTCCCTGGATTGTAGCATTGTTGAATGGGGGCTTCCCTGCATCCATTTCTGCAACCTATTATGCAGCTCCTTGTATTACCCCATTTATGATTATTCTCGGTGCAGCTTCAATCTTATTGATGTGCTATAAGGGGTATGATTTGCAAGATGACATCATCTTAACCCTCTCTGGTGTATTTGGGTTAATGATTTGTTTATTCCCTACATATAGTAGCCTGTATGAAAAGGTCGGAACATTCCAAGTAGATGTGGATATTAGTTCTGCAGTTCACAACATTTCTGCAATTATCTTTTTCGGGTTACTATCCTACAACTCATTCTTCCTATTCACAAAGGGAGATGGTAACCCAACAAAAAATAAAGTTATTAGGAACATCATTTATAGGGTGTGTGGAATTGGAATGATAGCATCATTCTTACTATTGCTTTTACCAGACTTTTATGTTAAAATATGGTTGGTAGAAACTATTGCATTGTTTTTCTTCGGTGTAAGTTTCCTTACCAAAGCAGATGTGTTTCCATTCTTGTTCTGTGATACACCATATAAAGATTGAGAGGGTATTATGAAATTTAGATTAATTGAATCTCTTAATGAGTATATTGCAGTCATTCATATCGATGACGAGGATGGTACTTGGGTGAGAATAGACGCTCCAAACCCAAGCGCAGCGGTTGATTTCCTTATAGATGAGATGAAGAAAGAGCATCCAGATGCAAATAGCATTCGTGTCGATATTGATAAAGAGGTAAGAACTTGGGAGAGGGACTTGCCACTTGATACACCAGAGCAGAAATATAGTTCTGCAGCAACATCTATCAATTCTTCGAAGTTGCCAGCAGTGTTCAACCTTGTCGATTTTGAAGAGGGTACTATAAACCTTGACTACGGTGGCGGAAGATTTGATAATGCTACTACTGCCCTTGCAGAGAGGGGAGTAACAAACCTTATTTATGACCCATTCAATAGGACAAAAGAACATAATGATGCAGTTATCAGAGCAGTTAGGGATGAGGGTGGTGCAGACACCATTACTTGCTCAAATGTTTTGAATGTAATTGCAGAGCAGGAAGTTAGATTGTCAGTAATTAAAAATATTAAGAAATTACTTAAACCCAATGGAGTTGCTTATTTTACTGTCTATGAAGGAAATGGGACGGGCATTGGGGCAGAGTCACCAAAGGGTTATCAGTTAAATAAAAAGACACGTGACTATGTAGAAGAGATTGCTATGGTATTCCCAAAGGAGAAAATTCAACCGAGAGGGAAAGTTATTTCTGCAAGACAGTGAGGATAGCAGAATGATTTTTAATAAGAAAATCGGATTTCCTTATAAGTATATTAAGCAAGAGGACTTGTGTGAAAAGTGGCTCGATGATGAGCAACAGTTTTGGGATTATGGTACACAACCAATCACATCCCCAACTGACATTATTGACACCACAAAAACAGGGTTCTCCTCAATGGATGACTATTTAAACAAGTCTACTGCTGACTACTTATTAAGGGAGAAAAATAGAAAAGGTGAAATCGTTATGATGTCACCTAATGAATATTTTAATGAGTGTGCAAAGCACGCTTGGAAGAATGGTAACAATACTGCCACAAGTCTTAAAGTAAGCCGTAGGGCAGACACCGAAACACTTGACCATATTAGAACAGTGTTGACAAAGTATAAGAAGAAACTATGTATGCCATACATTGATTATGCTTCCCCAGGACAAGAGGGGTTACATAGGATGATGGTAATTGGTGACTTGCTCGGGTGGGAATTTAAGGTGCCAGTATTGGTGGTTACTATTGCGGACGAGGAAGAGGAAGCAAAAAGAATAAAATTAAGAAGAGATTGGGATATAAAGCAGTCTGTTGATAAGGCTTGTCACAAAGCATTCTATTATTCTTATAGTGACCTCGATGAATTCAGAGACCAACTTCAATGGGAGTTGGATAAGGAGTTCGATGGGGACGATACTGTTAGCACCCCAGTTAAGTTTGATGTAAGGTTGGCAGATGAAATCTTAACAATAACTGTTGGAGGCGTTGACTGTGAGTACCACGAGTCTGTGTTGACTTTTGAGGAAAAGACACCTGACGAGGATGACTTTGAAATTTCTGATGAAGATTTAGACATTGATATTGATGACTTGTTAAATTAAATCAGAGCATTTTAATGGATGAAAATATTTTAATTGAGGTGAACATAATGAAGAAACTTTTGGAAAAGATTAAGTCTCTCGATAAAGGCACAGTGTTAAGAACACTCGCATTAGTGTTAGCCATTGGCAACCAGGTTGTTGCGGCTATTGGAGCAACCTCTTTTGCTAGTTCCCCAGTTTATCAAATTATCTCGATTGTTCTTACCATTATCACAGCGGCAACTGCTGCTTGGAAGAACAATGACTTCACCTATTTTGCACAACTGACCACTGGGCTACTCAGAGCATTGAAAGATGGCAAGATTGATGAAGATGAGGTCAAAGAACTTTTAGACAAGGCACAGAACAAAGAGGAGACTGAACAAGATGAAGCAAATAATTAAGTATGGTAAATACAACACAGTTACTTGCGGTAAATGTAACTGTGAATTTGCATTTGAAAATACCGATGTTATTGAAAAAGAAGATGGGGCAAAGGTAGTAACCTGCCCTTGTTGTAAAGAGGAAATCACTGCTCCTACAAAGGAGTAATATTATGAAATTTAGAAACATAAACGAGGGAGTCGAAATAGACTCCCTCGGTAATCAATTAACCCCAGAGCAATCAAGGTATTTTGCTCATAGTAAGGTTAGAGATTCAAAAGGTAATTTGATTGTGGTACACCACGGTACATATAATTCCTTTGATTCTTTTGCACAAGGGGACATAGGGTTTCACTTTGGCTCCTACAAGTCCGCTGTTGATAGGAAAGAATTTAAAACACATAGTTGGACAGAGGAAAAGTCTTGGTTAGTCGGTAAGTATTATCTTAACATCACTAATCCTTTTGTTTGTGACTTTGACTATGAATCCTTTGATGGTATTAGCATTGCAGTTGTTTGGTTATTTGGTACATCATATGATGGGCTTGTTGAGTTCCTAAATGATGGGGTTCTTGGTGAAACCTATATACCGAGAGAGTTCTCTGATACAAAGTCAGTTGAAATTATTAAGGATGTTGTAAAAAGGTTTGCATCAAAGTATGACGACTGGTCGAGTATCCCAAGAGATGCCGAGCCTAATGTAACTATGAGAAATCTGTTCTTATCAAAGGGGTTTGATGGTATTGAATACTACAATAGTTTTGAAGACTCTGGAAGTACATCCTATGTTGCTTTTAAACCAGAACAGATTAAATCTATTGCTAATGAGCACCCAACATCAAGTACAAAATTGATGGAAGACGTGGAAGATAAAATACCAACTATTGAAGAAGTACAGGAGTTATTTAATTCCATAGGGTATGACAACAATTCCCCTATAAATCATTCTGTGTTTATTTTCCCAGATGGTACAGTATATAGGAATAATACTCACGAAGATTTTTACATTGAACTTTTCGACAGGGGGATAACTGATTCATATAGGGATTTTATTGTGCAAGACTTTAACTGTGTTAGATGTTGTGACATAGATGACTATGAGAATTATATAGAATTGCCATCACGGATGACAGTAAAACAAATGTACTCTCTTGAAGACTGGCTAAATAGTGCCGAGGATAGATACCAGTATGAACACTTACAACTTTGCTACCGACACAGTGGTGGGGGAGATAAGGTGTATGACATTGGTAATCTTAGAAAAGAGGGGGAAGATGTTGTGAGATATATAATGAATAGAGTAAAAAGATTTATGTCGAGTGGCAACCTTCTTGAAGGCACTTTGATAGCTGAACCAAATGTCTATGTAGAATTCGTAGATAAACTCAATTCCACATTTAACTCTATCTCTACAGAACAACTTATTACTTTTCTTAATATAAAGCAAAGGGATACACTTGACACAGAATCCCCAATGTTTATATTGCCTAATGGTAAATTTGTGTCTGTGCAAGAAACACTTGATACAAATGGAGTGGATGTTGAAGAATTAACCCACCAATCAATTTGTGAGTGTTTTGCTTGGTGTTTAATGTCTGACTTAAAATATGACACAGACACTGTTGCAGAGATTGTTGACCAAGATTGGAGACTTGAGAGGGAGTTTGCTCACTTACTAAATGAGTTAACTTATAAACTCGGTTGGGCAAGAATAAACTGCGGCACAAAGGCTGTTGAGAGAAGATTCTATGGGGTACTTCCTAATAAAGTCACAAACAAGCAATGGTCTGCATTTGAAGACTGGTTAAACTGGGGATATGATAGCAACAAGAAAGATGTCATTGTGTTTGTTACTGATGTTGCCATTGCAAAAGAGTTTAAGATGAATGACTTTGCTCCAATATTCCCTGAAGATATAATTAAAACTATCAAGAGATTTTATTCTAGTGGTAGATTTTATGAGAACCTTTCTGAAAAAATCGAACATATGACCGTCAATGAAGAGTCTTACGATTATGACAATCTGTTTGTAGCGGACACTGTTCAAGAATTAAAAGACTTTATGGATAGAACTGATTGGAAATCCTTCAGAGTAGTTGACAGTTCAAGATATGACGGAAACTACTATATTGGAGAAGCAAGAAACTATATTCACTCACAAATTCTCAAACTGGCGGTGGATGGTGGTTGGTTCCCTGACCATAATAGAATGTCCATTGACACACAGTTCTGGGACACAGATTTTGTACTTATCCATAGGGGTAAAGATGAAAATGGAGACCTACTTGGAGAAGATGGCTATTGCTACGGATATGTGTTTGAAGACTACACTATACTTGCAAGAGACAACATCCAGGACACCGATTTAATTAAGAAGTTTGGTAAATTGGTTAAAGTAAACGAAGTTGATGACCCTTGGTTCGGTAAGGATTATTGGTATGAGGATGAAGACAATGACGGGAATGATGTTAATGAAAATTTAACAGAAAGTTTACAAAGACTTGCTTCAAATGCTTTCATTACTGATAGTCCATATCAAATTAGAGACCTATTAGTTAACAAGCCTAAACTCTATCGTATCCTATATGACAAGAATATTGATAGATATATGATTGGTGACGGGATGGATGTAATCCACTGGGATTTGATTGAGGCTGCCTATGACCAAGGTTACTACTATAAAATGGATGATTTCATTGATGAGATTGGAACTCTTGACAATTATGTGGAATTTGGTCAGGGTGGGCAATTCATTGATGACCGAGAGATTGAGTCCTATCTAATCTATATGGTGTTTTCTCCTGATGAGGACAGCTTCTATCTTGGAGAGGATGGATATCAATTTAAGTACCCATTATCATTTGGTACAATTTACACAAGAGACAGTTATTTAGATGACTGTGATTTATACAGGGTGGTGAAAGCCACAAATAAAATTAATGAGGAGAATACGATGGGCAAACTATTAGAGGGTACTTGGGCTATCCCAGATACACAGAAGAAAGTTGACATTATTAAAAACATCTTCGCCAAGGAAATTACTCTTGACGATATCGACAATATTAAGAAAACTCTTTATAATGTTCTCGGAGATGATGATTTGTATGATAAATTTGACTCTGGGGAAGATATTGATTATAGAGATGCTATTGCTGCTTATATTGAGGATTTTCTAGACGATAATTCCGACAAGATTGATGAAGACTTGGCAAAGCAGTTAAATAAAATTATCTATGATTATGATTCTTTCTATGGTAAAAAACCAATCGATGAATCTTTCATTCATCAAACTGCAGATGGAAATCCTTGTGAGTTGGTCTGCGGTTCTGCTCTTAAAGTTGGCGACTTTGTTTATGACGACAAGAGTGGTCATAAACTTGAAGTTGTTGACGTTGAGGAGAGAAACAGTTGGAGCAGGGTAATTACATTCAATGACACTGTTACTGGCAATGAAGAACAGAGACACGCTGGTAACCTTGCTCTATTTGAACTTGCCCACGATGGAGATGAGCAAGTTGAGGTTGATGACGATATTGAAATTGAGTGGCATCCTATTGATGACTATTTCACTGGAAATATCTAATCATATATAAAATTCCCCTTGGCAATAGCCGAGGGGTTATTTTTAGTACTAAATAATTGTATATATAATTATGAAAACTTATTTTTTATGAGGTGACACTATGGAAAAGATTAACACAGGTATCCAAGAGGATATTGAAGTTGGGGTTGACTACCATACTGAAGAAATACATCTAACTGCTAATGTTAATAGAGACGATAACGTCCCTGCTGATTACACAGTTGACATTGATGAGAATACACAGAACATTGTTATTACTCCAAAAGATTCTAAGTGTTTCTTCACTAATGAGCAGACCGATGACACCATTGACATTGATATTACAGTTAATATGTTGTCAGATGATGACAACTTTGACTATGACATTGACATTGATGAGATTGGTCAAATTGTAATCTCCCCAAAGAGTCTTGCTACCCAATTTATTTCATTGGTTAAGGAAGACAATCTAAACCTCATCACAGATGAGGATGAGCCATATGAGGACAGTGTTAGTTTGGAAGAAATTGAATATCTTACAAACAACTATTCTACATATGAAGGAAGTATTTCTACATTCTATGACAAGGAAAAGGATTGTGCTTTTAATGCACTATCAGACAGATATGCTTATGTAGAGTGCAAGAAAATCCCATTGGAGAATGGGAACACTAGGTGGCACATTGAATATAGTCAACCAAAGGACTCTATTACATTGACTGAGGAAACAGAAATCATCGGAAATGAAGAGGGTGAAAAGTGGACTGTATATTATGAGATGCCCACCAATGAATCTTTAACAGAAGCAGAGGGTGATGATACTACATCACAAGAAAGTAATGAGAAAGCCACTGTAATGGCTACAAATGCTGATGAAGCATTGAAGTATGCAAAACAGTACGCCCTCTCACAACGATGGAATGGTGCAGAAGTAATAGCAATCAAGAAGCAAGAAGTATGAGATTTAGATTAGTAGAAAAGATACAAGATGAACAATCCCCCAGTGAGAACCATACTGTAAACAACACGGATGAGAAACCGAACAAAGTTGAGACAGAGCAGTCGAAGAAGGTTGAAAAACCTATTGGGGCAAATGTCAATAAGAGAACACCTGAACAGGAGATTATTGACATTAAAAAGAATACTAAAGCAACATTCATAGAATAAGGTCAAAAAGTTCATAAAAAATTCATAACTTTTTTGTGAAAACCTATTGACAAATATTTCTAAATGATGTATAATATTGATACAGTTAAGGAGACAGTTATGAAGGTCAATAAGATTAACTTGGATGAGTCCATTTTTAATGACTATGACTTCAAATTTGAAGATGAAGATACCTCTATTGATATGTTCCAAATGGATGATGATTTTGATGACGATTTTTCTGGTGTTGACTATGAGAAGATTGCCCAAATGTCAGAAGTTCCACAAGGACCAAAACCTGGTGCAACCACTGGTGTTGCCGACACCCTCATTCACTTAATCAATGATGAGTGGGAGGCTATTAGAGGTTATAATGACTTCATTGAGATGGTAAAGGCAAATATGGCAGTTGACAACAATAGTGCTTTTGCACAGATGTTGCCAGTAATCAATGATATTGTCAATGAGGAGAATAAGCACGTAGGTCAATTACAAGAGGTGCTTAAACTAATTTCCCCTAATGCAAATTCTATTGATGATGGTGCTAAAGAAAGTCACCAACAGTTCAAATTTGTTGGGGGTAAGATGCCTGTACAAATGATGGAGCAAGTAAGGTGGGAAAGAAACTATACCCCAACTGCACAGACACAGACAGAAAACACTACTCCAAATGCAATCGATGAGTATTGCTCATTATCGGATGTAGATGATGATATGTAATTTATTTGGAGGTAGTATATAATGAAAATGATGTCTGAAAATTTTGAAAATGTAAAGAGAGCGTTAGAGTCCAATGATGGTGTTGGGGTTACTGCCACAATTCCATTGGTAATGAAAGATGCCTATGATAATGCAGAGAGAAACCAGAAGCACATTCAAGGTGTTAAGAAAGTTCTCGATGATAGAGCAAAGAGTGTTATTACTGACAATCCTGGAGAGGGTTCGAAGATGCCTAAAAACATTTACACTCAACCTCTTAAACTCGATGAGGATATTGAAGATTTCTCTATTGAAGATTATCAGTCAAACAAGTAATTCATTTGGGGGAGAACTCCAAAGAATATAAATTTTTACAAAGAAGAATGGAGAATGAACACATGGAAGACATTAAGATGAAAAAGGCAAGACACCGCACCGATGAGGAAAATGATAAGGACATCCACCTCGATTTCGATATGTTTGACTTTATCTATGGACTGGTTAGCACAGTAAGTGCTTGGGAGGCTACATTAAGCCCTCTCGACCACCCTCTTGCAAAGTTTGATAGACCTCACATCAATCAGAGACACAAGTATGATGAAATGGGCAACAAAATTAAGGTGACTGATGACACCTCTAATGAACACCCCAGAGTTGTTACTGATGGTAGTAATGCAATCATCCTCCACTCTGATAAGGAAGAACACTTCGATGATATTAAGAAGGTGTGTGAGATTTACAAATTCAACTATGAGGGACCTATCAGACACACTTCTCTTAACTATTACTGGGAGTGGTCATTTAAGATTTATGTTCCTATGGTCGGTGAGACCTATCCGATGCTTATTGAAGATTACTTCGATGACCTTGGAATCTCCCTTGAAGATGTGATGCACCAGAGATGGGTAACACAGTATCGTACCAAGACTGCAAAGTTGAAAAAGGAAGCAGACAAGGAGTATAATGAGAAGAAGTTGGAAAGAATGTACAAGGAAGCAGTGACTGCTGCTTGGAGGGATGGTACAATCCCCCTTGAAGTGCATTACAACAATTTCATTACTGCCCTTGCCAATGAGGGAGTTACATATAAAAAGAATCTTCTCCGTCAGAGATTTATGGCAGAATTTGCAGATGACGAGTATGAAGAGGATGAGACAGTGGTAGTAACCGAACTGTTCGCTTAATATATAAGTAGAAAACAAGCCTACAATGGTTTAAATGAACAAGGAATCATTTAACTGTTGTAGGCTTATATTTTTGAAAGTTCCTAATATAAATTATAAATAACATGTAATATATATTATAATATATAATATATTAATTAATATAATATATATATATTATAAATTATTATTAGGATTTTTCTCTTTTCAGCCAAGGTTGAAATGTTGTATAATATTATATAGACTGTACATAGAAAGGAAGATACTATGGGAATGTTTTTGAATTATCAGAATATTGCTGATAACTATATGCCCAACAATTTAATAAATGCCTTTCCATTGAAAGTTACAGACAGTAAACTATACCCAACAGATGCTAGTAAGCCATACGAAGAGTATAATGTAAAGGGTGAGTTGGATGGATACTTTTGGAGATACGGTGATACTCTGAATCTTGAATTTAGTCTTGATGGAGAAATTACACTTGAGGGTAATTCCATAGTTGTTTCAAGCAGGGGTGTAACCCCAACTAATTCCACTGCTGGAAGGGTTGGTCAAAGATTCTATAATGTATTAGATTTTACATCCTACACCTGTGTGTCAACAATGGGGGGAAGATACATCTGGGAAAAAGACCCAGTATTTACTTACCCTAGTTGTGCGGAAAAGACAGTGTATGTTTCCGCGTCTGACTATCTAGCAGATAAAGATGTTGAGGTTACTATCTATAACTTTAGATTGGAGCCAATTTGTAAAAAAATTTATAAAGGTGCAACAACTATTGTATTCCCAATTGACACAGAATTATCATCAGTTCTTGTGAAGGGAATCTATTATTGCTCATTGAGAGTTTTTTCTGCTACAATGAGTGCAACTGTATTCGAACCAACAGACTGTAAATTGTTGGTAAAGTAAGGGAGGGTCACTATGGATATTAAGATTAGAGCGAGACTTTCTGCTTATTCAAAAATTTCATCTGTTGATGGCATCAATACACAGTTACCCCTTGTTGGAGAAGGAGATGTCGGTGCTGTACTCGGCGTAGGGGAAACAGGAACTTACACACTTTTCCCAACAGTGAGCAAGGATAAGGTAGACGAAATGTTTATTGATACCCAAGGACCCTCATCAGTTGAAAAGGAAGAGATTGATACTCTATTTGAAGAGGAGAAAGAAACAACATCAGTTACCAAGGAAGAGATTGATTCCTTGTTCGAAGACGCTGATAAACCAGAGTCTGTTGATAAGGATGATATTGACACTCTTTTCAAAGAAAGAGAGACATCTATCGGTACTGTGAGTTTTGCAGATATTGATTCTCTATTTAAGTAATAGGAGGTCATATTATGTTTGATTTAAGTTACAATGGGATAATTACTGTTACAAGGGGAGACTCTTTTAAGATGCCCCTTGTACTTAATGTTGGTACTACATTTAACCCAAGAAGATTTGCACTTGATGAGAATAGTTTTGTGTACTTTGCAGTTATGGAGCCAAATCAACCATTTGAGACTGCATTAATTAGAAAAAAATATACTTGTGAAGATGTGAATGAAAATGGAGACATTATTGTGGTGTTTAAACCACAAGATACACAGTGTGTACTACCAGGGAAGTATTACTACCAAGTAAAATTACAAATCTGCAACCCAGACAATGCAGAAGACTATGAAGTCCACACCATTGTGGATAAGACATTATTTTGGATTACGGAGTAACATATGCCACTTCAAGAGCCCAAAAAATATGTCTATGGTGAACTGAATAAAGAAATCTCCAAGAATAGCTATTCTGGGAAAACTACTGATTCCTTGGAGATTATTGTTGATAACAATGAGGGGACTATCTCTGGTAATGTTCTATGGGATAAGATACTCGGAGAAGGCAATGATTCTATTTATTCAGGTCATCAAGGTAAAATCCTCGAATCAAGAGTAGATGCTTTATCTAAGCAATTACAGATAGAGGTGGACAAATTTAATGCAACTGCACATCAATTAGTAAATGACCTCGGTGTTGAAGAGCATCAGAGAACAACTGAGGATGAGCAACTTGTTAATAAGATTACAAGTGTTGTTGCACAACTCTCACAACTCAACTCTGCCCTAACTCAAAAGATTGCATCAGAGGAAAAAAGGGCGTTAACAGAGGAGAGAAAGATTAGGAGTGAAATCCAATCCAATGAATCTCTTGTGTCAGAAGTTGAAACTTCTCTAACTGAATTAGTTAAGGATGAAGCAAAGAGAGCCACAGAAGAGGAAGAGTCCATCAGAAATAGTTTGTTGGAAATCAACAACACTTTTTCCAATGACATTTCTGAAACAAAAGCAACTATCAGGAGAGAGGTCTCTAAATTAGAGAGCGTTGACACAGAACTATCCGAAAAGATTCATAATGAGGAACTTGCTCGTAAGGTTCTCGACATTTCTGTTAATAACAGACTTGATAGTATTGAGGATACAATTAGCAACCAATCAAACCCAGAAGAGGTTGTTTCTGAAAGGGTTGGTGAGGTTATTGCGTTGATGCAATCAGAAGATGAGAAGTTATCTGTTGAGATTGCATCTGTAAATAAGTTAATGTCTGACTCCTTGGCAAAAGAAACAACCAGGGCAACAACCGCAGAGGAGTCATTGCACAATATTATTGTAAAAAATAATATCGATGTTCAAGGAAAAATTACCTCAATAGAGGGTGCACTACAAGATGAAAAAACATGTAGAGAGGAAGACACTTCTGCTATCCTTGATAGGATTACATCAGTAGAAACAAAGGTCAACTCTCAACCAGATGTTAATTCCTTAATAGAGGACAAGATAGAGGATGCTACCATAAGTCTTGTTGCAGAGGATGCCCGATTAAGTAGTGAACTTAAAACAACAACTGATACACTTACATCTCTCATTGAAAAAGAGGTGACAAGGGCTGTTGGTGTTGAAACTTCTCTTTTGTATGAGGACTTACTAATTAGGGGAGAGTTGGAAGATGGATTAGCATCTTTGACTGCCCGTATAGAGAAGGAAGAAGAAGAGAGAAGTAAAAATGATAACATCATTAATGACAGAGTTGCAGTTATAGAGGACACACTAAATTCACAACCAGATATTTACAAGGTTGTTGAGGATAGTATTAGGGATGTCATCACCCCTCTCATTAGTGAAGATGATAGGCTCAACAGCGAGATTGAAAAGGTTGCGACTTCTATAACATCTATGATTGAGGATGAGGTAAAAAGAGCAACTACTGTTGAGGGGTCATTAGTTGATAATGACAATCAGTTAAGAGTACTTATTCACAGTGAGTGTGAAAAATTAGCAACATCCATTATGGTGTTGTCTTCCGAGACAAACACATCCATCATAGATATTGTTGCATCCATTGAAGTAGAGAAGACTGATAGGATTGAATCAGATGGTGAACTAACTGACTTAATCAGCACTGAAATAAACAGGGCTACTGAATCCGAGGCACTACTAAATAAAAAAATAGAAGATTCAGTTTCAACCCTTTCTGGTGAAGTAACAAAGAAGATTGATGAAGTAAGGCAATCTGTAAATGGTGATAGAGAAGAACTCTTATCTGTACAGAATAGAGTCACAACACTTGAGTCTGATTACACCAATCTATCCTCTAAAATTTATGATGAAACTGTGCCCTCTCTACAAGAGGAAATTTCTGCCCTACATGCTACGAACACTGAAACAGTGCAACTCATTAGGGGTGAGGAACAAAGAGCCACAGGTGAAGAGGAAAGGCTATCTACGGCAATTTCTGCATTGGGTGCAAGGTTAGATACTGCAATAGATTCTGAAAGTGACCGAGCAACAAAAAAAGAGTCAGAAATTGAGCAACAAATTAGTGAACTAGAAACTAATATCTCCGAACTTGGCGAGGAACTTTCAAAAGCAGATGAGAGATTGCTTAATAAGATAGAGGATGAGGCAGAACATATTCACTATGATATTGATGCCCTTAGGCTATCGGATGATTTAATAAACAATAAGATAGAGACTCTTAACCAAACAGTAATTACCCACAAGGAGTTGTCAGAGGCACTATTAAGGGAGTTGGCTACAACAATCGAGGGAGTGTCAACACAGCTTTCTGAAACGACCATAGACTTATCAAAAAAGGATACTGAATTGTCCGATAGGATTTCCCTATTGAACGATAAGGTTGATGCGGAAGTTTCTGATAGGGTTAACAGGGATACAGAGTTAATCAATACTATTGAATCTGAAATAAAGAGAGCATTGATGACTGAACTTGACCTATCCGATAGGATTGAGGTAAATAGTTTTGATATTGATACTTTGGAAGATGCAGTTAGAAGGTTAGATAACACTGATATTCTACTAAATACTCAGATTGAAACAGAGGTTCAGGATAGAAAGGCATCAGTAGCACAACTCTCACAATCTTTGTACGCAGAGGTTGATAGGGCTACTTTGGAAGAAAAATCTATTAGGGAACTTGTTATGAAAGAAGTAACAAGACTTGATAGTGTTGACTTTGATATTAAATATCAACTGGATGAATCTGTGAGTGAACTTAAAGATACAGATTCCGAGTTGTCAATTGCTATTGAATATGAGGAAACTTTAAGAATAGATGCAGACCTATCACTTGCGGATGATATTGAGAACGAGGTCAATAGGGCGTTAGATTCAGAGGCAGAATTGCAAGAATATATTGATGCTAACTCCAATAGGATTGACAATTTAATCAGAGACATAAATTATCTAACAGATAGAGATTCTGTTATTGAGGGCACCCTCTCTGATGAGGTTTTGAACAGAGAGAGGGAATGTGCTTTAATTAGAAGCGACCTCGACGAGGAGGTTAAAAGGTCTAAGGATTTTGATACAACAATTTCTGAAACAGTGTCAAAGTTGTCATCCTCAACAAATTCCAGATTTAATACTGTTAACAAAACAACATCGGAGTTAACTACTGCAATTGCAACTGAAAAACTCAATCGAGAGGCTGCAGATGTAGAAATTAATAGGGTGTTGACAGAGGAAGTATCAAGGTCGATAAGTGCTGATAGCGAGTTGCAAGAGTCTTTGCAAGTGCTAAAAGAAACCATCAATACAAAGACCAATCAGTTAATGGATGCACTATCAACGGAGGTGTCTGATAGAATTGGTGGGGATGATGCTATTATGGATGCTCTATCAAATGAGGTGAACAGAGCATCTACTGCAGAGGGAGACCTACAAGCAAGAATAAGCACCCTCGGAGAAGCTGTTAACGATAATTTAACATTAGTTAGAACAACCCTTGACCAAAAGGCATTTAAGTCTGAAATACCGACCAAAGTAAGTCAACTCGAAAATGATTCTGGTTATTTGAACACTCACCAGGATATTAGTGGCAAATCTGATGTTGGACATACCCACTCTATGAGGGATATAACAGACTATGAGGTGCCAGAGATGACACAGTATGCAAAGGTTGAGGATGTTCCAACAAAGGTTAGTCAACTTGATAACGATGTTGGGTATCTAACTGAGCACCAAGATTTATCTTCCTATGCAACAACAGAAAGTGTATCAACTTTGGTTGCTGACACTGTTGAGCAGATGAATGAGGAGATAAATAAATTAAAGTCCGAAATGGAGCAGACCGATGAGATGCTAGCCAACGAGGTGGCATTGTTGAAATCCATAACTTTATTCATTGGTGGAACAGCACCAATAGAAACTACGGAGGAATAAAATGGCAGAATTTAAGTATGTTGACTGGGATGGTCTGGTCTACTATGACAGTAAATCAAAGCAGTACATAGCGGACAAACTTGGAGATTGTGTCAAAATGGGTGGGCATACCTCATTTGATACTTTACCCTCTCCATCCTTTCAAAATGTAAACTACATTTACAAAGTAACAAATGAATTCACTTCTAATGATTACTTTGAGAAGCCTGGGTATGTATATAAGGCTGGCACTTGGGTGCAAGTAACAGACCTCAATGGGGTGTACTTGTACACAATCTTTAATGAGGAAGATACTTCCCCATCCATTCCGATTGACCCTGGCACACCAGATTTAACCGACTACTACACCAAGAGTGAAGTAGATACTATTGTTGAAGAGTTACCAACAAAAGAGTATGTAAACCAAGCAATTGTAGATGCTCTTAATGATGTTGAGATTGATGTTACTGGATTAGTTACAAAAGAAGAGTTTGATGTAGTTCAACATCAAGCTGCTGTCCACGATGTCAAACTTATGCAACTTGACTCTGATTTAGTGGACATTAACCAGAGAATTGATGGGATAGTTGTTCCTGACTTGACTGGTTATGCAACAGAATCTTTCGTAACGGAGAAAATTTCAGAGATTGACATCCCATCCACAGAGGGACTGGCAACAGAGACCTTTGTTCATGAGATGATTGCGAAGGCAGAACTTGAGGACAAAGAAGCAGACTTGGAGGCTTATTACACAAAAGACCAGGTAGATGCTTTAATTCCAGATGTTTCTAATTTCGCAACCAAGGATGAGCTGCCAAGCACCGAAGGGTTTGCCACAACTGATTACGTTGATGGCAAAATTGCAGAGGTTACACCTCCAACTAATGTAAGTGAGTTGACTAATGACGCAGGCTACATCACCACTGATGACCTTCCAGATACATCCGCTTTTATTACAAGGGAAGAGGTTGAGGCAAAAAATTACCTAACCAGCATACCAGATGAGTATGTGACATCAGATGAACTCCTTGCAGAAGGATTCATTAAAGAACACCAAGATATAAGCAATAAAGCTGACAAGGAAGACCTCGATGGTCTTGCTACTGAGACATTTGTAACTGACAAAATTGCCGAGGCACAACTTGCTGGAAAAGATGTTGATTTAAGTAACTACTACACCAAAGGGGAAGTTAATGACTTAATCCCCGATGTGTCTGCGTTTATCACAAAGGATGACATCCCCTCTCTTGATGGATATGCTACTGAAGAGTGGGTACAAAATCAAAATTATTTAACTGAACACATTGACATTTCTGGCAAAGCAGATATTTCTGAACTCAACGCACTTGGTGATAGAGTTACTGAAGTTTCCAATGCAGTTGATGGAAAAGCTGATGCAACTCACACCCATTCTTTGGATGAGATTGTTGATTATGAAGCCCCCGATTTATCGAACCTTGTAAGCAAGGAAGAGATTGCAGATTTTGCAACAGAGCAGTATGTGTCGGATAAAATTTCTGAGATACAAATTCCAGATGTGAGCGGTTTCTTAACTGAAATCCCAGAGGAATATGTAACATCATCAGAACTTGAAGCAGAGGGCTTTTTGAAAGAACACCAAGACCTTTCTGAATATGCTAAAAAGTCAGAACTCCCTGATGTGAACTCCTTTATCACAATGTCTGATGTTGATAGTAGGGGATTTTTGACCGAAGTTCCAAGTGAGTATGTTACTGATAATGAATTGTCTGCAAAAGGGTATATCACTGACATTAGTGGTAAGGCAGATGTAGAGCACACTCATTCTTATAATGACTTGACAGACACCCCTGTAATTCCGAGCATAGATGGCTTGGCAACTGAACAGTATGTTGATGATGCAATTAGCAATATTGACATCCCAACAGTAGACACTTCAAAATTTGTAACATCTGATGCACTTGGTGAGGCACTCGGTGCAAAGGCAAATGATGTGCTATTTACAGATGATTATAGAGTAGGAAACCCAATTGGTCTTTTTGCACAAGATGACCCAGTACAAGGGTTGACAATTACAGAGATTATCACTAGAATTTTAGGTCTTACACTATACGTTCCAGACATTCCTGAGAATGTTCCTGATTCAACACCAGAATATGTAAAAGAAATTATTTCTGATGAAATGCCAGCTTATACACTCGATGGCTCTGGCACAGACACATTTATTGAGGCAGACACAGAATCTTTCTATAAGCAGATGACCCCAGAGGAGTCCTATGAGAAGAGTACTGAAAACTTCTTCTATCAGATAATTGACCCAGACACAAATGAATTACTTGAATCTGGGTATCAGATAAAGACTATCGAAGATGAAGAGGCTTGGTTGACTGTCGCTATCCCAAGCACAGTAACTAACTTCCATGTTGAGCAGTTCAATCAACTTGCTACTGGTGACGATAAGTGGGTAAGGGTAACTGGGTTCACATTAGTTCCTAATGATGACCAACCTCTTGATGGTTACACAGTATACTCTGCTGACAACTTCGATGGTGGTATCACCATTAGAATAGTTATTGATTAATATAAAAGGAGATACTAAATATGGCAAGAGTTCGTGGTTCATTTAATATTGATTCCAACTATGACCTAATTGCAAAGCGACCTTTTGATGCCAGGATGCTTGTTCCAACATATGCAGACCTGACCACCAAAGATAACTGGCTCGCTTTGGATGAGAATGGCAATCACACAACATCCCTTGTGGCATACAATGGTATGTTGGTTGCTGTTGCAGACAAAAACGACATTGAGAACAGTGGTCTTTATATGTTGTTTGACATTTCTGGTAAGAAAAACCCAAATGTTGAACTTGCAGACAACTGGATTAAAATTGGAGAGACCTCCGATATTTCATCCTTTGCAGAAAGACTATCTAGCATTGAGGAAGAGTTAGATTCTATTAAGGACAGACTTACATCTCTTGAGGGAATTACTGGTGGAGTAGAGACAGTCGGATACAGAGCAAACTTCCCAGTGCCTGGTACAGAGAACATCCTCTATGTAGCAGTGGATGAGCAGAAATCCTATGTTTGGGTAAATGATGATTACCTGCCTGTTGGAGAGAACACAGATAACATCAAAATTATCCACGGTGGAACTGCTGACTAAATATTGTATATTACATTAGGGGAAGTTTTTCCCCTAATGTAACTAATTTGTGAATATAAAAGGCATAGTAATGTGATGTCATTAATGACCATATGAGAATATGGAGTCTAAACAATTTGGCAGAGGTGCACCTTTGGTGAGAGGGGTACTTGCCGTTAGTTGTGAGTGATATTACAGTACAAATACTATGGCTGGATATATAAAATAACTTATATCACCAATAAGTAAAAAATCTATATAAGAAAGGCAAAAACAAATGGCAGAAAAGACATTAAACACTATTATTGTCTTAAGAAACGATAAGTCCACTGACTGGGCTGATTCCGAAGTCATTCTTAAAGAGGGTGAACTTGGCGTTTCTTATCTTGAGAATGGTAATGTAATGGTTAAGGCTGGTGATGGTACCAATAAGTTTGCAGATTTGAAACAAGTTGAATCTGTTCTGGAGGACAATATCACATTGACCTATAACTTTGGTAGACATAAGATTTCTAATGGTTCAGTTGCCGCTGGTGGTAAGGATATGACTATGACGCAGTGGATTATTGATGCTCTCTCTGAGGTTAAGAATCCTACTATCAACTATCCTGGTGCAACCCTCGCTGTTGGAACTGTTACTACTGATACTGGTGACAAGGAGATTGGTGCTAAGATTACCAAGTTTGCTTGGAATGGTACTTCTACTTATGGTTCTTACACCGATGGTGGAACTGGCACCTATGGTACCACTACAAGTGCTACAAGCAACTCAACAGGTCTCGGTGCTAGTAACTTTACCTGGTCTATTAGCAACTCTTTGGATTCACAGACTGGTAACACCGAAGATGGTACCTTTACTCTTACTTCCGACAAGTATCAACAGATTAATTCAGAATCCGAAACCACCTATGCTTACTTAAATGGTAAAGCAACTATCGATGCATCTGGTTCAAGAACTCCTCTTAACAACGTTGGTAATGCATATACCGATGGTAAGATTGCTGGTTTTGATAAGAACGGCACTACTGAAAAAACATTTACTAATGTAGCAGTTAAGGCTACTGGTTTCCGTAAGCCTTTCTGGGGCATTAAAGCCGCTGGTAGCACACTTGATGTTGCTAACATCACCTCTGCACAGGTTCGTGCATTGGCTGGTAAGGGAACAACCACAAAGGGACTTCCTACAACCACCGCATCTGCTCCTTATGTTGTAGCAGCTGGCTCACAACAGGTATTCTTCTTCGCTAAGGCTGGTCAGTACTCCAGTTTAACCGCTACTGACGCTGCAGCAATGAATGCAGGCGTAACCTTCACAAAAGTTGCAAATGCAGTAAATGTTGAAGGTGCTAATGGGTACAATGCAACTGCATACGATATGTTCTATGTTGACTGGGGCGCAGGCATTGATGCAGACAAGAAACTCGTACTTACTTGGAAATAATTTAACGGAGGAAAGATAATATGGCAGCAAAGAATTATACTGAAATTCTTGCCCTCGTAAACGCGGGCAACCAGATGGGTCTTTCTAATACCATTAAGCGTGACTATGGTATTCCGTTAGACTTCACATCTGTTCAACCTAGCTTTGATGATGCTGTAATTTATGCAGCTGAAAATACCAAGGCTTATGTTGGTCAACCTCTTTCCGTAGGCGGTAAACTTTACATCATCAATGATGTAGCCGCTGAAACCAAACATGTAGTTGGTGAGAAAGAGTATGATAACTACCTCGTTGAAGTTGGTTCTGCAACTGAAGGCGATGGTGCTACAATCGACCTTGAAAATGGTGTACTTACACTTCATGGCTTTGAGGGGGCTCTTAGTGGCTATTTACCTCGTAAGGCAGAGGATGGCACTCTTGAGTGGGTACCAATTAGTGCAGTAGTTCAGGGTGATGGTAATAAGGTAACTACTCTTACTAGTGAAGATGGTTCAGTTACTATTACTAAAACAACCGATACTGATGCAAGTCTTGTATATGACTTGTCAGTTGAGAAATATGATGACACCGATGTAAAAGATAGACTTGATGCTATCGAAGAGGAAATCGGTGAAAAGGCTGAAGGTGAGACCGCTTCTACTGGTATTTACAAAGTAATTGATGATGCTCTCCAAGCAGCTAAAGATTATGCTGATGCACAGGATGCAGATACTATTTATGATGACACCGCTCTTTCTAATAGAGTGAAGGCTATCGAGGATGACTACCTCAAAGAAGCAGACAAGTATGATGACACTGCTATCAAAGAGAGAGTTCAGGCTCTTGAGACCGCTGTTGGTAATGCAGAGGGTGGACTTGTAAAAGATGTTGCAGAGAACATCACTGCTATTGCAACAAATGCAACCGCTATCGAGACTGAAAAGGCTCGTGCAGAGGCAGCTGAGGCAAAAGCACTTTCTGATGCACAGGCATACACTGATGCAGAGATTGCTGGTCTTGAAATTGCAATCGAGAAAGAAGACCAGGTAGAGTTCATCGTAGTTAGAAATAAAGACGGTGAGAAGGTTGCATCTGTTGATGCTTCTAGATTTGTTCAAGACAGTTTCCTTGATGATGTTTCCTATGACCCTGCTACTGGTAAAGTAACATTTACTTGGACAATGGGTGATGGCTCAACTAAGAATGATGAAATTGATGTTTCTGCTCTTGTTGATACATACACTGCTGGTACAGGCTTAAAGGTTGATAACAACGAGTTCTCTGTTGATACTGATGTAATTGCCACTGTTGAGGCATTGAATGAAGTTAGAACCATCGCTGAGGATGCACAGACTGCACAGGAAGTTTCCGATGCAATCGATGAAAAGATTACTGAAGCAAACCTTGGTCAGTATGCAGTTAAGACTGATGTAGAGACTGAACTTGGTAAGAAAGCAAACGCATCTGATGTAGTTGCTAATGACACATTTGAGTCCTTCAAGACTGAGAATGCACAGGCTATTGCAGATGCAAGAACTGGTGCAGTTGCGGATGTTGAAGCAAAGGGCTATGCAGTTGCTGATGAAGTTGCACAGACCTATGCTACTAAGAGTGACCTTGAAGACCACTCTAACACAATGGCAACAACCCTCAATGATTATGCTAAAAAAGCAGATGTAAATGTAGAACTTGCTAAGAAGATTGAGACAGGTTCTATTGCTCATTCGTCTGACACACTTGCAGAGGGTGTAACTGTTGAAGGAACTAAACTTAACATCGTTGTTGATGCATACACCAAGCAGGAAGTTAGAGATTATGTTGCAGATGTAATCGAGGATATGACTGGTGGTGAGTCTGCTGCTGATGTCCTTCTTGCCCTCAACAATCATATTGCTACTTATGAAGAGAAAGTAGGTCAGCTTGATACCAAGAACGGTGAACAGGACACTGCTATTGCCGCTGCTCAGACACAGGCTGACAAGGGTGTTGCTGATGCGAAGACTGCAAATGACGCCATCGCAGCTCTCACTAATGGTGCAGTTGCTACCAATGCCGCTGATATTGATGCTGTTAAGGGAAGATTAACAACTCTTGAGACCGCAAAGGGTGACCACGAAACACGTATTGCAGCAGCTGAAGGTAAGATTACATCTCTTGAGACTGCTACAAGCAATAATGCGAACGCAATTGGTGCTCTTCAGGGCAAAGACCTTGAACTCGTAGCAGAAGATGAGAGACTCGCTGGGCTTATCTCTGCTCTCGATACCAAGAAAGCTAATGCATCTGACGTTTACACCAAGGGTGAAGTGGATGCAAAAGTTCAGGAAGCTATTGATGCAATCCCTGATGTTGACTTCACTCCTTATGCAACTAATGAGTATGTAAACACAGAACTTGCTAAGAAGGCTAACATTGGTGATTCTTACACCAAGGCAGAGGCTGATGGCAAGTTTATGACCGAAGGACAGGTTGATGACAGACTTAATGCTCTTATCAACGCTGCTGACCCTGATGGTGGTAAGACAATCACAGACATTCAGAACCTCGTTAAATATGTAGATGAGAATGCTGGTGAGATTGCATCCCTTATTACTGCTACTGGTAATAACACTGCTAAACTCGCAGGTATTGAGACCACAGTGGTTGATTATGTTGCAGGGCAACTTGCTACTATTGTTCAACCTAAGGCTTCTGCAGAGGTAACTGTTGGTGAAGATGGTACCCTTGGTCTTGGTCAGGTTTCTACTGACAAACTTGTTAACGGAGTAGATACCCTTGTAATTAATGGTGGCTCTGCTATCTAATTAAACTCATTATACGGGGTGGCAACCCCACCCCGATTTGTACTATTATAAATTAATTTTTATAGGAGATTTATTATGGCTGAAAAGATTTTACAGACCAGAATTATTAACAAAAATGGTAACCTGTTCACCGTTGATGGTGTTAAGGGTTGGGACAATAGTACCCTAGAACTCAAGCAGGGTGAAATTGCTCTCGCTAAAATTACAACAAAACAGCCCGATGGTCACGGTGGTATCATTGAAGTTCCTGCATACTTGATGAAAGTTGGTGTGGGAGGTAAGAACTTTAGTGATTCTGCTTGGCTCTATGCTAAGGCATCTGACGTTTATGGTTGGGCTAAAAAGGAATCCCTTGACTACAATGACCTTCCTGAGGTGCTCAGAAATGAGATTGATGCTCTTCAGGCAGCTGTAGGAGAGGATGGTTCTGTTGCAACACAGATTTCCACCGCAATTACTACTGCTCTTTCTAACCTTGACAATACACAGTCTGGTGATGGCTCTTTCGTAAAGGCAGTTACACAGACTGATGGTAAAGTAGCAGTTACTTATGGTAAGATTGAAATTGCTGATGTTGAGGGCTTACAGAATGCTCTTAACCTCAAGGCAACTGTTGCTGACCTCAATGCAGAGGTTCAGGCAAGAGAGGCACTCGACACAAGAGTGACCACCGCTGAGGGTCAGATTTCTGCTCTTGATACAAGAGTTACCAATAATGCTACAGCTATTGCTACTGAGAAGACTCGTGCAGAAGGTGCTGAGAGTGCTCTTGGTGGTAGAATTGATGCTCTTGCTCAGACCCACACAACCGATAAGAATGCACTTGTTGCAGAAGATGAAAGACTTGCTGGTTTGATTGCAGACAACGCTCAGGCTATTGCTGATGAAGCTGCAAGAGCTGCTGGTGTTGAAAACGGATTGAATAGCAGACTCGGTGTTGCCGAGGGCAAGATTACCACATTAGAGGGGCAGGTTGCAACCCTTAATGCTGCAACCACTCTTGAGGGTGTTGGTACTCTCGCACAGAGACCTGCTGCAGGTAAGGTAGCTGGTGCAATCTGGATTGCAACTGATAACAATAAAGAGTATGTATGGGATGGTGCTAAGTGGGTTGAACTCGGTGACACCACTGCAGAACTCAATGAGATTAGTAACCTCAAGACTGCTCTTCAGAATGAGCAGGCTGCAAGAGAGGGTGCTGATACCACCCTTCAGGGCAATATTAACACATTGTCTGGAACAGTTACTGCAAATAAAGAAGCATATGATGCTTATGTAACTTCCAATAACACAAGAGTTAAGGCTGTTGAGGACAAGAACACCGAGCAGGATGGTCTTCTTGCTGGTCTCCGTACTGATGTAGACACAAAGGCTACTTCCGCTGCTCTTGAACAGGCTCAGACCTCTCTTCAGGGGAAAATCAATGAAGAGGCTACTGCTAGAGCAAACGCTGACACTGCACTTGGTCAGAGAATTGATGGCTCTAATGAGAGAATCACTGCTCTTGAGACCACTGTTGGTGATGCAGACAACGGTCTTGTAAAGGCAGTTGCAGACAATGCAGATGCTATTGCAGACAATGCAGAGGCAATCGAGACTGAGAAGGGTAGAGCAGAAGCTGCTGAGGGAGCTCTCGATACAAGATTGACCACTGCTGAAGGCACTATTGCTAACAAGGCAGTTAGAGTTGAGAACAACACTCTCGTATATGGTGCTGCTAATGACACCATTATCTTTGATTGTGGTTCAGTAGAATAATTTTATATAGGTAAAATTGTATAACTATATATAATAACGATGTTAAGCCCGATGCGTAATACGTCGGGCTTAACTGATAGTAAAGGAAGGTAATTATATGTCAAAATTAGTCTTCCAACATAGACGCGGAACGAAAGAACAATGGAATGAATCTACTATAAAACCAAAAGAAGGTGAGATTGTAGTAGAGAAGAACTCTGGCGGGAAAATTAAAGTCGGAGACGGTCATTCCTTATACAAAGAACTACCCTATGTAACAGATGCAGTAGAAGATGTTGTAAATGTTGTAAATGCTAGGGTAGATAACCTCATCGTAAGAGATGATGACTTGACAGAGGAGTCCATTAGAGAGGTTGCTGACATCCGTGTCGGATATGATGGAATCACATATGGCTCTGCTGGTGATGCAGTACGTCAAGTTGGTAATGAGGTAAAAGAACTTCGCACCAGTTTACAACATTTTATTAACGCAGACGCAGTTGATGGTCTACTCTATGAGGATAATATGCTCCAATTGATGGCTGATGGCGTTCCTGTTGGTGACCCCGTTGGTCCTATTAGTGGCGGCACTGGCGGTGGTGGAGGCTCATCCATTATAATCAGACTTGTAAATGAAATGACTGATGATACAGGGTCTCCCATTAATACTTTCACGGTAACATCTGGTAGTGAGGTTAACTTAAAGTTTAGATTTACATCAACAGAAGATGACATCCCAACTGGGGCTGGTACCTGTGTGATTACTGTAAATGGCACACAGAAAGCAAAATTTAGTATTGAGCAAGGGTCAAGGGTTGTTCCTGTAGGTGAGTACTTATCCACAGGTGATAATAGTATAAAAGTTACTTGTACTGACATTTATGGAAATGCTCGTCACCTTGTTTACAATATCAGTTCTATTGAACTAGTTCTAAAGTCTTCTTTTGACTATACAAAACAGTACACAAGTAATATTGACTTTAGATACTCGGTTGTTGGCTCAGTAGATAAGACTGTTTATTTTGAACTTGACAATAGCAACATCGCAACTGTTAACTTGTCTGCATCTACATCCAACAGGGAAACAGTGCAGATAATCAGAACATCAGGGTTGTCACATGGAGTTCATAAACTTAAAGTTTATGCCATTGCAACGGTCGGAGGAATTACTGTCCCTAGTAATGAATTGATATATGATGTTATGATACATTTGACATCAGAAACTGCTCCAATGATTGCATCAGTTCTTCAAGTAGACGAAGTAGAGCAGGGTGACTTAGTTTCTATTCCATACATTGTCTTTCACCCAAATCACCCAGTGTGTAAAGTTGAGTTGAGCATTTCAAGTATGGTTGGTGGGAAGGACACCCCATTTGGAGCACCAACAGAACTTGAAGTTACTTCTGACCTACAGTTCTGGAATGTTCGTAATTACCCATCAGGTGATGAGGTAAAATTCTCCATTAGTTACACTTATGCAGAAAATGTGCCACCATTGGTTAAGACACATATACTTAAAATCAATGAGGCATCCATCCAAGTAGATGGAATTCCAGGTACAAAGTTATTTTTATCTTCCTCTGGAAGACACAACACAGAGGCACAACCTGGTAAGTGGGATTATACTTATGTAGACAGTTTTACAGGTGATACTACGACTTATACCTCAACATTTAACGGATTTAACTATAAATCAAATGGTTGGGTTGAAGATGAGGTTACAAAAGACACTTGTTTAAGATTAAACGGTGGCGCAACAGTAACTGTAAACTACAATATATTTAATTTTAACATCCTAACTAGTGGATTAACTTTTGAAATTGAGTTCTCTGTTAAAGATGTTAATAACAGAGATACTGTTATATTTGAGTGCTTTGATTATAGCAAGAATGTCGGAATTAGAGCAACCGCAGATAAGGCAATCATCCGTTCTGCTGCTAATGAGGTGTCCTGTAACTATAAGGACAATGAGAGAGTTAGATTAGCATTTACCATTGATAAAGATGGTAAGACAATGGATGGTTATGACTCTGCTAAATTCTTGTCTATCTACCTTGATGGTATTTTGTCTGGTATTGTATCCTATACAGATAATGACTTTAAGATTAATAAGCCACTCACTCTTGGTGACCCAGAAGGAAAGAGTTGTCTTGATGTCTACAACATTAGAGTTTATGACAGAGCATTGACTTTCCAAGAGGTTACTCAAAACTATATCTCTGATGTAACAGAGATGGACAAGAAAATTCACCTATATAATGACAATGACATCTATGATTCTGATATGAAGTTGTCATATGAAGAACTTAAAAAGAGGATACCTACTATTACCTTTACTGGTCAAATGCCAACTTATAAAGGTGATAAAAGAGTAGTTTTAATGGATTTTGAAAATCCATTCGATGAGTCCAAGAATTTTAAGAATGTTTATGGTGGACCTATTCAAGTTGAAATTGACGTTCAAGGTACTTCTTCTCAGTACTATGTTCGTAAGAACTGGAAAATAAAGTTGAAGAAGAAGGACAAAAAGACTGGTAAAACAATTTTTGACCACGACCCATATCAACATATGAATGACGAATTACCTTCGCAGGTGTTCTGTATTAAAGTTGACTATGCAGAAGGTACTGGTACCCATAATACACAAAACGCAAACTTTGTTGAAACACTTTATGATAAAACAATGTCTGTGGATAAGAATGACACCATTTCGTACATCGGAGATGGTTGGTTACTACCACAGAAAGATGACCAAAGGGTTAGAACAACTATTACAGGATTCCCTTGTGTGATTTTCGAGAGGGCAGAAGAGGGTGCAGAACCTGTATTCTCATCCAAAGGTAACTTTAACTTTGATAAAGACTCAGAAGATACTTTTGGGTTCAATGATAAGTATGACACAGAATGTTGGGAATTTTGTAACAATGCAAACCCTGCTCCAAACTTTCTGGAGGAGATTCCAGCAAACTGGGTTGCAGATTTCGAGCCAAGATACTTTGCGGACAGTGATGCAGTTGATAGGATGGAGGAACTCCAAGAGAAGAACGACGAGGGCTTCGGAGAAGATTTGACACCAGAGCAACAAGAAAATCTCGAAGGTCTTACTGAAGCAGAAAGAGCAGAGTTGCTTTCTCTCCGAGAATCTTCTATTGCAAGGTTCAAGAAGATGCACGATTGGGTAAGGTCTACTAATGGAGACCAGTCTACTAATGAACCGTTTGAGTCCCCAGTAGTGTTCAAGGATAACTCCACTTGGAACGCCGACACCAAAGAATATAGACTAGCAAAGTTTAGGAATGAGTTTGAAGATTACTTTAATCTCCATTACTCCGCAGTTTACTATCTGTACACATTTGTTGCACTAATGGTTGACCAACGTGCAAAAAACTTATTTCTAACATATTGGGAATCAGTAAAAGGAGACCCAACAACAGGTAGATGGTATCCATATTTTTATGATAATGATACTTGTTTTGGTATTAATAATACTGGTTACATGGCGTTTGACTACTTCCACGAAGACACTGACTATATTGATTTAGGACAAGGTAGAACACCTGTTTATAATGGTCAGAGTTCTGTTCTGTGGAACAATTTTAGAACACAGTTTGCATCTGAAATAAAAGACACTTATGCAACTCTTCGTAGTGATAAAAAATTGACCTATGAAAAGTTGATTAACCAGATTATTGAAAATGGTTCTAGTATGTGGAGTGCATCTGTGTATAATGAGGATGCTGAGTTTAAGTATGTAACAATGGCTAGACCAGAGAATGCATCCCTCAACACAAATGGAAAAGTTGATACTCGAAACCTTTACCAAGTAAAAGGTAATGGTGAGTACCACTTAAAATACTTCCTTGACAACAGAATTAAGTACTGTGATAGTAAGTGGATGGCTGGTGACTATGATGCCAATAAGATTACGTTCAGACTTAATTCACCAGAACTCATCACTGATGGGCTTACTGATGAAGAAGTTGCAGCAATTACACCTAACCATGATATCACTTTGATACCATTCTCTACAACATATGTTGGTGTTCAGTATGGTGCTAATGGCACAACATACCACAGGAGAGCATATAAAAATGAGGACATAACTATTAAACCTGCGAACTCTGGTAAGTATTCAAACACAGAGGCAGCAGTATTTGGAGCAAGTGAGATTTCTTCTCTTGGTGACTTGTCCTTAATGTACCTTGACACCCTGGATATTTCAAAGGGGCAGAGGTTGACAGAACTCATTGTTGGTAGTGATAAAAAGGGGTATAAGAACGCTATTCTTGCAGAGGTAACCCTTGGTACAAACTCTTTGTTAGAAACAATAGACGTTACCAATTGTGTTGGATTGAAGTCACCAATTGATGCAGGTAATTGCTCCAATATAAGAACGATTAAGGCGTTTGGTACTTCTATTACAGATGTCATCTTACCAGAGTCTGGTTATGTTGAGACATTAAAATTGCCTAATACATTAACATCTTTGTATTTAACAAATCAGTTGTTGTTGAAAGATGCAAGTCTCCCGACAGATAAGACTGGTCTGTACATAGATGGGGTAGATTCTATCTCCAAGTTGTGTATTGATAACTGTACAGGGGTAGATGGTACTGCCCTATTCAGAAGATGTTTGGAGAGGGAAACTGTTACCCTAACAAATGTTAGATTGACTAATGTCGATTGGGTTGTGGACTCTTGGGAGGATTTAAGAAAATTATATCTCCCAACACAAAAGCAACTCGATGATGGAGAATACTTTATTGGGGATAATGGTAACTATATAAGGGTTCATCTAAATGGTGATACCACAGACACAGGTATCCCATCCTCTGCTGGGTTTGGGTATGGCTTGAGGGGTATCAAAGATAGAAAAGAGACAGTAGACACTGTTAGTATTTATGGTAAGTGTCATATTAACAGTGATATGATTGGTAGAGATATGTTAGAGTTATTAACATACATTCCTAATTTGACATTCTCTTGCAATAAGATTGACCTTACTGTAACATTTATGAGTGATGATGGACAAAGTGTCCTTCACACAGAACATATAGAAACACAAACTCTTGAGGATGTAGTTTGTGCAGACCCAGTTTCTTCTGGTGCAATAGACGCTCCGACAAGGGAGAGTACTGTTGCAAACCATTACACTTGGAATGGTTGGAGTATTAACCCAGATGCTAATAGACAGGCACAGGTGGATGCTTTAATCAACATTCGAAGTGATAGGGTTCTATACCCAGCATTTAAGGAGCAACCAAGGTCATACACTGTTACATTCTACACTGGTGATAACATTCTTCATTCCACAACAGTTAAATGCTATTGCAATGCGGTGTTTAGCCCATCAATTGTTGAGGATGCTTCCCTATTGATTAAGGTAGACTATGAAGATGGTAGTAGTGAGTATGTTCCAAAGAAAATGGATACTGCCAACCCAGAAGCTTATGACTTTGCTTCTTGGTATCCTAGTGCAGATAATATTCAAGGAGATACAAACTGCTATGCACAATTTACAATCTCTTCCGACGGCTACCACACTGTAACACTATCGGACATTGAGTCAACTACTGTTGGCAATGACCTAACTATTGAGAAGTATCTGAATACCTACGAGTCTGTTATTCGTGTGCCAGAGACCCTTGGAAATGCCCCAGGAGAGACATACTCTGTTGTGGGTATCAATGGTGCGGTTCCCACCACTTCTGGCTCCACAGAGGATTATAAGGGCTTTGCAACCACTCCAGTGGAGGTGGTGCTTCTACCAGATACTCTAACAACCATTGGTGCAAGTGCATTTGAGCAGGCAGATAAGTTAACCGAAATTAACATACCGAGAAATGTTACCACAATTGGCACAAGGGCTATTGCAGAGACCAGTTCTATGATGACCGTTAAATTCGATGCAGTTAATGCTGTGGCGTTAAACCCAACAAGTACTGTAACTGGCTATCCATTTGAAAAGGCTGGTGGAAATGATGGCTTTGACTTGGTTCTCGGTGATGATGTTGTAGAGATACCTGCCTATATGTTCTTCCAAGGTTCAAGACCAAGTGATAGTACCGCAGTTAAGAGAATTTATTTTGGTGAGAACACAAAATGTTCTCGTATCGGTATGAGTTCTTTTGTAAGGTGCAACCTTGAGGAATTAACACTACCAGATACTATTAGGTATATCGGTAACTCTTCTTTTATGCATAACACTAAAATTAGTGAACTTAAACTTAATAGTGGGTTAGAGTTGGTAGAAATGTCTGCCTTCCAAACTTGGAATGCTCTAAAAGAAGTCTACTTGCCGAAAACTGTCTACATCAGTTGGGGTGCATTCAGATATTGCCCATCCATTGAAAAGTTTACCATTGAGGAAGATTCTAGATATAGTTTTGTGTCTGGGTGCTTAATTGACAATGACACAAAGATGCTTATTGTTGGAACGAAAAATAGTAAAATTCCTAACGATGGTACTGTAACAGCAATTGCTGACTATGCTTTTTCTGCGGTGGAGGGTCTCGACTCTGTAAGAGTCCCAAGTACTATAACAACAATCCCAATTGAGGGATTTATCAGAAGTTCAGTTAAAGAAGTGATATTGCCAAGCAATTTGACTAGGATTAACCAACTTGCATTCTATCAGTGTGCATCTATTGAATCCATAGTACTTCCGCAATCTTTGGAAGTCTTGGATGCATCTTCTTTTGGTTATTGCACTTCATTGAAGTCAATAGACATTCCAGAGTTATGCACACAAATCGGAGCGTTGTCATTCTCTAACTGCTCGTCTATGGAGACTGCAACCATTAGGGCGAAGTCAGTTCAAATTGGAACAGACTATACTGGCAAGAGGTCATTGTTCTCTGGTTGTAGAAATTTGAAGAAGATTAACGTTGGTTGGAAAGAGGGGGAAATCCCCGATGCTCCTTGGGGTGCCCCAGATGGAGTAGAAATTGTTTATGAGTATGAAGGAGACTAATATGTATTATAAGATTGTAGAAAATGACAAGGTTATTGATGTACTGTCTTCTGTTACATATCTCAGATACTTAAAAACATCAAAGTCCGTTACCATTAGTGACTCGTCAGTGGCTAATTGCGTCGGTGCTTCAAATGGAAGAACTGTATATGGTCTTGAGGGAAAATTTTTCTCTCAAGACCCTAAAATAAAAATCGTGTCAATGATTCCGATTACATCAGATGAGTACAAGAGGCTTAAAGAACTTCTTTCAAAAGGGGTGTCAGTGTCGGGTGACTCTTTGGAGTTACAGAGGGCTAGGGAATCTAAAATTAGTCAACTGTCAATAGAGTGCAACAAGTGTATCACTGATGGTGTGTCGGTTTTGTTGTCTGATGGAAGATACCATCAGTTTGAATTAACAACAGAGGACCAACTAAACCTATTTAACATCGAAAGAGTGTTAAACTTGGGGGCAGATTCTTACATCTACCATGAAAAGGGTGGTTTGTGTAGAGAGTTTTCTGAAAAAGAATTAAGGATGATAATTTTTTCTGCAAGAAAATTTATTACCTTTCAAACTACCTATTTTAACTTAATAAAAAATTGTATAAATAATATGTACGATATAGATGGAATTAACAACATTCAGTATGGTGATGACATCCCAGATAAGTCATTACGAAAATTATTAGATATAGTTAAGTGATGGGAGGTCTGGAATGAGTACTACAATGAATGCAAGGTTTGCAAATATGCACGACATAGAAGCAAACTGGAATAAATGCCCAAACTTCATTCCTGCTGCTGGAGAGATGATTGTGTATGACACTGATGAGTCACACCCATATCAAAGGTTTAAGGTTGGAGACGGAAAGACAACAGTCATGTTACTTCCATTTATGAATGACCCATTGTTGAACAGTGCTATCAACTGGGAAGATGATGTCGGATATATTGACTCTGGAAACATTTCCGATTATTGAATTCTTGAATAGGAGAGCATAAGATGGCAGAGCAAAGAACAAAAGTCAGAATTATAAATAAGCACGCTACAGAAGCCGTTTGGAAGTTGGCTACTACATTTGTGCCACTACAAGCAGAAACTATTGTGTATGATGCTGACTATAATGCTGACACAAACCCTAATGGGTATAAGTATGAAAGATTCAAGATTGGTGATGGAAAGACAACAGTAGACAAACTACCATTTGTATCAGCCTCTCATGCGGACACCGCTGGTGTTGCAGAGTCTGCAAAAAAACTTACTACATTCAGAACAATTACTTTGGATGGAGCAGTTGGGGGAGCGGTAGACTTTGATGGTAGCAAGAATGTTACTATTGAGACTAACTTAAAGGGTAGATTTACCGCTGGGTTTACAGGCTATGCCTCTTCTCATAAGCACACCTTTAATGGTAGCAGTGGGGAGGCGGTGGCTAGTTATACACCATCTGGTAAGGTAACCACAAAGTTCACACCAATCGGTATTATTAGTGCACCAAATGCTAATGTAACAACTTCAACAGATACCACAAATGTGGTTACAAATCCTGGAACTCAACCAACTTATACACAGGGCAGTTGCGAGTTCCCAACACTTGGTCATACTTACTCTGACCTAGAGGCAGTATTAAAGTATGAGGGGGGCAAATATACTCCTGGTGTGTTGACACCTGGTGCAGATGCTACATATAAGCAGATTACCTATTTAACAGATGTTGGAGTTACTGTGGATGCTCCAAGATTTGAGGGTGAAGAATCAACTGTTGAGGGAGAGTTCAAAGGAACTACCGCAACCATTACATCCACATACACACCTTCTGGTACTATTACTGAAACATCCACAACTCCTGATGGAGAAGTTGTTGTTTCTTATAGTAATCAATAAAAACATTATTTTAAGGAGAAATTAAAATGGCAGAAAAGCAACTTCGAAGTTTAGTGCTTCCTGGTAGTTCAGATTCCTACCGTTTTGATGCCCATTGGTTTGATGGTCATACAGTAGATGAGTTTGCTACAGCAGCTGCACTCGAACAACTTAGTAACACCGTTACAACCCTTGATGCTTTTATTTATAAGGGAACAGTGGCTGCTGGAGGTATTCTACCAGCTGCTAACTGTGGTTATACATACAAAGCGTCTTCCGCTGGCACAATCTGCGGATATAAAGTAGAGGCTGGTGACTTACTTGTATGTAACACTGACAACACCCCAGGAATGTCAAGCGCATCCGACACTTCTGTGCAAGGCAAGTGGGATGTTATCCAAACTAATATTGATGTAGCAGCTCTTAGAGCAGAGTTTGCCAAGGCTGACCACAAGCATACAGTAGTAGCTACTGGCACTGTCGGTAACAAGAGCATTACACCTGAAGGTACTGTAACCAGTACATTTACTGGCACTGCACATAAGCACACAGCATCATTCTCTGGTACTGAAAAGACCCTTACACACAGTATCACTCCAACCGCTACTGCATTTACAGCAACATACACAGGTAGTGCTAACTCCTCTACTGGTAGTTACACCCCAGAGGGTACTATCACCCTCAATAATGGTGCAAACACCTATACTCCAGCTGGTACAGTTTCTGTAACTCACAAACCTGCTGGTACAGTTAGTAAGGTGTCACACACCCCCGCTGGTACTATTACTGTAAATGATGGTGTTAATACTTATACCCCTGCTGGTACAGTAGGTAGCACATCAGTTACACCTAAGGGTTCTGTATCTGTTCAGAATACAACAGCTGGTGGTACAATTAGTAAGCATAAGCATACAATTACCCCTGGCACAACCACTCAGAGTGTAGTATCTGCATCTGGTACTGCATCGATGTCCCAAACTTATGTTGGAAGCGAGGCTACTGCCGAGGCTGATAAGTATAAATTGACACTCACACTGTCCAACAGTGCTGATAGCAAGGTAAATGTAATTAAGACCTCTGCTCCTACAATTGACACTGAGACAGAACTCACCTTTACTGGTACTGCTCACACTCACACTGCAACATTCACTGGTACTGCTGAAAGCCATGGTCATACCTTCACTGGTACTGAGCACACCTTTGTTCCGAAGTTTACTGGTACTGCTTGGAGTACTACACCTACATTTACTGGTACTTCTGCAACACTCACTGGCACCTTCACAGGTACTGAATTCACATTTACCCCTGCATTCTCTGGTACTGCGAAGACCGTTTCTGTTTCTGGTACTTCCAAGGGTAGCGTTGCTATTAAAGTTGGTGACACTAACTCTAACAGTTACACTCCTTCCATCCAGATTGCAGACCACGTATTCACACCTGCTGGCTCTGTTACCACAGAAAATGCTACTGCTGGTGGTTCTATCACAAGTACATTTGCTGGTAAGGCTGCTAGCCATAACCACTCCTTCAGTGGTACTTCTGCTACAACTTCTGAACCTATTGACGACTAATAGTTTCAAAAAATATAGAGTTGCGGGGTAATCCCGCAACTCTAACAGGATAGTTGTAGGAATCAGAAAGGAGAAAAACATTGGCAGATAGAAAAAAATTAGGTGTAGTGAAATTCCCTGGCAGTACTGATGAATACGATGTTTATGACAAGAAGTCAATCCACACAGGTGAGGAGACTATTCTTGTACTGGATGCTGGGGATGCCACTACCAATATGAACACAAAAGCGGAGTTAGATAACGCCGACGTTTAATATCACCTCGGGGGAGACCATTAGGGTGTCCCCCATAGGTGCTACAATATCCATATTATATTATGGTATATATAAAATTTGATGAGCAGGAGGTATCAACTTAATAAATGGCTATATCAAGATTAGATAGAAACGAATTAGTTCCATTTTCTGATAAGCAGTATGCAAAGACACAGTGGATGGATGGTAATCGCCCTGCTATCAATGCCGAGAACTTATTGAAAATTGAAAGTGGTCTGTATGAATTATATAGATACCTATGCACAGGTACTGGCGGCACAGGGCAACACTATCAAAATCTAATCAAGATTTCTGATACCCTCAATCTAATTATTGATGCTCTAAACAATGAGGTGTTAGTAAGGGACACCCAAACAACATCACTGTCGAGTAGGATTGATGGTGAAATTGACAGAGCAAGAACTGCTGAAAGTGACATCCAAAGAGAGATTGGGGAAGAAACTGACACCGCTGGGCATACAGTTAACATAAATAATCAATTAGTAGCTACTGTTCATGGCAGAATAGCAAAAATTTGTGAACAGTTAGAACTACTTATTGATGCAGAGAGAGACAGGGCGGTGGCTTCTGAATCTGTTTTGACATCTTCTATTGCAAAAGAAACTGCTGATAGAATAACCGCTGACCAAAATGTTGCATCGGAAGTTACTGTGCAGTACAAGAAGTACACTGATGATGCCAAAAAAGAAATAAATGATAAGATTGGTGACCCATCTTCTACTGACAACACTGTATACGGAGTTATGAACTCATATAAAAGTGAACTTCTTGAAGACCTTGCGGATGAAGTAGCAAGGGCAAAATCACAAGAAGAATTGTTGTCAAGTCAATTAATTTCAGAAACAACCAGGGCAACTACTGTTGAAAATGAGATAAAGGCTATTGCAGCAACTAATAAATCAGAGTTAACCTCACTTATAAATGCTGAAGTGAATAGAGCCACAACAAAAGAGAACTCTATTGAGAGCAAATTGCGAGAAGATGTTCAATCATTGTCAGACAGAATTGATACTAACTCTGAACTAATTAGGTTGTCTGATGCAACAGCAGTTGCAACGGAAGTGGTAGAAATTAGAGGTATCACAAATAACATTATTGAAAGTATTAACAATCTAACTTTGTATGACTTAAATAGTGACGCAGATGATGTGTTAACAATTCTTGATGGTGGAGAACCTCCACAATAAATTTAGTAAAATAAGCATAAAAATAACTACATATAATTGTATTTATATGTGTAGGGGCATCTGGAAAGATGGTGCTCCTGTTTTCCAAATTTTGAAATGATAAATTAAAGGAGAAACTATGTCAAACATTAAAAAGTTAAAGACAAGAATGGTGCAAAAGCATGGTACCAAAGCAGAATGGGATAATGCTAGCACATTCGTACCTCTTGACGGTGAGTTAATCGTCTATGAGGATGGAACTGCCGCTGGAGGTAGAGCACCTGCTATCAAAGTGGGTGATGGCACTACAACAGTTGGTAATTTGAAGCCTGTAGGTAAATACACACATAGTAATTCACTACTGGCTTGGAATACTGAAAAGACTATCGGTTATGTTGGGGATGATGCAGTAAAGGTTAAATTGCCAGCTAACCCAAATTCACACCACGCAGCATATAATTATGTAGGTGCGGCTGATTCAGCATCAAATGCATCCACTACAAACGGTAATACTTATCTTAAGTTGTATGAAAATGGCACTAAAAGGTCGCAGTTTAAGATTTCTGGTAGTGGTGCCACAACTGTTACCTCTGATTCTAATGGTAACATCACCATTAGTTCTACAGATAACGACACAAAGGTAACATCAGCTACAAATCACTATGCTCCATCAACAGACACAACATCAGAATTGAATGTGGATGCGAGTTCTACAACAAGTGCTTCCTGGGCATCTACATCTCTAGTAACGGGAGTAAATTTACAAAGAGATGCTAAGGGTCACGTAACAGGTGTTACTGTTGATTCCATCAGAATGCCATCCAACCCAAACACTGACACAAAGGTAACATCAGTTAGTAACCACTATACCCCATCCGCTAACACATCTTATGCTTTGAGTGTAGATGCATCAGGTGGAGGAGCTGCTACAATGGGTACTACCAATGTAGTAACTGGTGTAAACATTCAGAGAGATGCAGCAGGTCACGTTACAGGAATCACAGTTGATTCTGCAAAGTTACCTGAACCTGAGGAAGTTGTCTATACTGACACTTATCACGACCCATCCTATACTTCTGGTGGGTTAAAAATTGCAACAGGTGTACACGAGGATGATATGTATGTCCCACAAGCAACTACATCTACCCTCGGTGTTGTTAAACCCAATGCGGTTAGAACATCTTCCGTTACTGCATCAACAGGTGGTACAGCATCTGACAGATACTACGGCGTAGAATTAGATAGCAACGGTAAGATGTTTGTTAATGTTCCCTGGACAGATAGCAACACTCACTATACAAGCAAGAATATTGTTGGAGCGTCGTCATCAGCTACTGCCAATGCTACATCTACTAATGGCAATACCTATATCAATCATATTGAAAATGGTAGTGTATCATCTTATCACAAGATTTATGGGTCTGGGGCAACAACTGTTACTTCTGATTCAAGTGGCAGCATTAAGATTAGTTCAACTGACAATAACGAGTACCACACTTCTATAACTACCAGTGGACTTGAGATTGCTGACTCTGGTACTTTGGCTTCTATCTATGTTCCTTATGCAACAGCATCAGGATATGGTGTTGTAAAGGCAGCTGCTGTTAGAACCACTTCACCGACGTTGACAACTGGGCAAACGACATCAAGTAGATACTATGGTGTTGAATTAGATACAAATGGTAAAATGTTCGTTAATGTACCTTGGTCTAATACAACTTACAGTGTTGCTAAATATAATTCTTTAGGTCTCGTAAAACCTGCCTATTCTAGCACTAACGCTGCAACACTTACTACTTCTGCAGCGTCTAATACTACAACACCCACAATCAATGCTAAAACTACTACTACTGGTAGATACTATGGTGTTGAGATTGACAAGAATGGTGTGCTTTTCGTAAATGTTCCTTGGACTAATACTGACTATGACACCACCTATGGACTGTCACAACAAAATATTGCGGGTGCATCCTCTGTAATCCGTCTTACACCAAACGGCGACTCTAGTTCTGCTAGCAAGGTATACATTCAAACTGATGGCGCAACCCTATCCTCTGCAAAGACTGAGGCTGATGATGACACCATTAAAATTACAGTCCCATTAGCTGGGGCAGGTACTGCTGGTAGAGTTAAGGGCTTCCATAGAACTTCTGGCACCGCTACAGGTACAAAAACCACAAATGCTACAAATTCTCCTGCTGTTAATAGTAGGTCCACAACGTCTGGCAGATATTACGGTGTAGAAACTGACTCTACTGGTGCGATGTACGTAAATGTTCCGTGGACATCTTCAACACATTACCAGGGTACTAACGTAGTAACAAATTCTACAACAGCAACTACTAGGTCGAGCACCCCACTTAGTAACCAACAGGTATATCTAAACCATGTAGAGAACAACACTGTAACTTCAAGCACTTCCATTTATGGTATAGGTAGTGTGACTGTTACATCCCCATCTCCTGGCACAATTAATGTGGTTGGTTCCGATAATGATACTAAATATAGTATTGGGGCATGTAGTAGTAACTACGCATCAACATCCTTTGCAGCGCCAGAAAATAGTATTAAACTTGGCATTTTTGACCATAATTACGACGATTTATCAAGAATATCTGATTCTTCCAGCAGTGACTGGGATGATATCACGTTAAAAGGCGCTGATTGGGGTGTTGCATTTTCGTTGGCTGAGAATGACGGTGGTAAGACTATAACTGTACATACTAACCCACTCAACTTCGTAGCTACAGTGTCTGCATCAGCTACTGCACACACCAACGCTTCAAACTCAAGCACATATAATGCCTATGTAAAATTAATGGGGTCAAGCTCAGCAATCAATACTGAACCTAATAATCTCAAGGCACAATTTTTGCTTAGGGGAAGTTCCTATTGCACATTAGCAACGGGGACTACTACATCTGGTAGTATGGTTATTCCATATGTAACATTTAACCCACAACCAACACAAATTGTGTATGCTGCTGACACCAGAAGCAGAAGTAAAAAACTTCACCACTGGTACAGAAATAGCATGCCAAATTATACCACAAACACCGCTTCTTCCACAGGCTCTTATTTTGGTAGTACCAATAGCACTACCCACAACTTCTACCCAGACCTCTTTATTGAGCATATGTTGGGTGTTCAACAGTCTTCTACACAGTTTAGGGGGATAAGGTATCTAAGTAACGCATGGACAACCTTAACTAAAGCATTTGCAATTGCTATTGGTTCCACTGAGTCATCAGTAGGTGACTATGAAAATGAGTACACAACAACTACACAATGTACTATGTATAGTGGGTTGCGCACCACAGTAACATTTACTCGTAGTGCCGCTGAATATAATTCCTCAGATGGAAATTACTTTGACGGAAACGCTGGGATGAAGTTTAGTAAGCATAGTAGTGGCAAAATATCTCATTATATACTGGACATCCATAGATATTTTGATGATTATGACTACTATGACTGGGTGTATGACCTATCTTGTTGCATCAAGAGTGAGCATTTTATAACATCTGGGTCAAAAAATATCCCAGTAACTACTATGCAGTCTAAATCTGTATATACTGTTGATGCTATGACCGCAGTTCCTATATACACACACCAAGATTCATGACCTGGTTAAAAACCACAACTGGGGATAAACTATTAGATTACTTTTTTTACTATAAGGGTGGTACTATTGAGTTGATGACCCCACCAGAATATTTGGAGTTATGCAAGTCACTGTCTCCCGCAATGAGAATGGCAGTGACTTGCCCAGATGAATCAAAAATTGGTTCAATAACACAATTACTCATAACTGGCACTGTAAAATTTACAACTCCATTCATCAGTTTTAAGTTTAAGTGCCAAGATGGTATCCATAGGATGACATCTATGATGCATCTTTATGGAGATAAAATACTGGTGCCAGTTTTTTGCGTAAGATAACTAAATATGAGTGTATAATATTTATGAACGGATTAAACGCCTTAAATTCCCTCTCCAAAGAGGAGAGGGAATTTGCCTTAAAAATACTTGAAGATGTTGCAAAAACTAATGGGAATTCTAACTTATATAATGAGTTGAAATACTCAGATTATGAAGAAATCCCAGTAGATATTGAGACTTTTTTAAAAAATGAAACCTACCTCGGCAAAGGGTTAGTAAATGAAGAAGGTAAGTTTACAGTGTATCCATATTGGGTGGATACCCTCAAGGATTTATTTCCAGACCCAACTGCCCCCTGCAGGTATAACACTCTTGCACTTTCAGGTGCAATTGGTCTTGGTAAATCATTTGTGGCAGTTCTTTGCGGGTTATATGAACTGTATAGGATGCTTTGCCTCAAAGACCCTTATTTACATTATGGGTTGCAACCCATCGATAAAATAACTTTTGCTTTTATGAACATTACATTGGATGCTTCAAAAGGTGTTGCTTGGGACAAGTGCCAACAACTATTACAAGCATCCCCCTGGTTTATGGATAAAGGAACAGTGTCTGGTTCTACCAACTTAGTGTGGAACCCACCAAAAGGGATAGAACTTATTGCAGGTTCTCTATCAAGACACATCATTGGTCGTGCAGTATTCTGGGCATTCTTTGATGAAATTTCTTTCCAACCAAACCAAGATGTAGCAAAGCAGAAGGAAAAAGCAAAGACCCTTGTAAATACAGCGGCTGCTCGTATGCAGTCTCGTTTTATGAAGGGAGAGAATAACCCAACATTGTTGGTACTAGCATCTTCTAAGAGAACAGACAGTTCTTATATGGAGACTTTTATTGATAATAAGAGAAAGTCTGATAGTAAGACCACCAAGGTTGTTGATGAACCTCAGTGGGTCATAAGAACGGACAAGGATAGCCCAAATAAATTTAAGGTCGCTATTGGTAATAAATTCCTAAGTTCAGAAGTTCTGCCCCTTAATATTTCAGATGATGAAGTGCAATTAATGAGAGATAGAGGGTACAAAATCCTCGAAGTACCTATGGGGTACTATGAGTCTTTCGTAGATGATATTGAAATAGCACTTACTGATATTGCTGGTATTTCAACTAGCAACTCAAATAGATATATTTCTGGTCCTCGTTTGTCTGCTACAAAGCGGGATAACATAGTAAACCTTTTCACAAAAGAGGTAATTGAAGTTGGCAATGGCAGTGATGACAAGTTACAATACTGGGACTTCATCGACCTAAAAAGGTTGGATAAGTCAATGTTGTCAAAACCAATGTATGTTCATCTCGATATGTCAGTTACTGGGGACAAGACTGGTATTGCTGGTGTTTGGATAAATGGCAAAAAACCACCAAAAGATGGTGAACCAGCTTCGAAAGAGTTGTACTATAAATTAGCATTTTCTGTGTCTGTTAAAGCACCGAAAGGTCACCAGATTTCTTTCGAAAAGAACAGACAGTTTATATATTGGTTAAAGCAACAAGGCTTTTCTATAAAAGGCATTTCCACAGATACATACCAGTCTGTTGACACTGGGCAGGCACTCTCTGCGAAGGGGTATAGTTACTGTGTTGTATCAGTAGACCGTGTAAACTCTGACAGAGTTAACCAACCCTATCAGTATTTCAGGAGTACTATATATGAGGAGAGGATTGAGATGTATCCAAACACTCTTCTCACAGAAGAACTCCTTGGATTGGAAAGGGACAATAACAGTGGTAAAGTTGACCATAGCCCTAATGGGATAAACTCTAAAGACCAAGCCGATGCTGTATGTGGAGCAGTTTGGAATGCATCTCAAAATGCGGAGCAATTCGCATTTGATTATGGGGAAACCATTGATACTACAACTTCAGTTAATAGCGGTAGTGGCTCATATGGTGGGGATGCACAACAAGTTGCTGTGGATTTTGAAGCAGAAATGCAAAAATTGCTTGACCCATTATTGTATAATACTAAGGACACCAATAAGTCGAATGTGACCGATTTTGGTATGGGGGTTGCTACAACTTTACCACAGTCATTTATTGGTGATGGAATTATTATATTGTGAGGAAATTAAATGGATAAAGAACTGATTAGGGACACCGCGTTCCAAGAAGACCCCAACTTATATAATAAAAAAATACAGGCAGTCCCTACTCCAGATAAACAGATAGGAATTGACCTATCTGACTCCATGTTGAACCACATTATTGATGGTATTCAAAACAGTCAGATTGATATGACTGCTATAAACTCCTTTACACAGGTGTCTAGGAGTAGAAATGAGATTTACGAGACATTGGATTATATGTCCGAAGATTCTATTATTGCATCCATTCTGGAAACTTATGCAGAGGATGCAACTGAGACTAGTGACCAGGGTAGGATTGTTTGGTGTGAATCCAGCGATGGTAATGCTGGTAAGTTCGTTACATATTTGTTAGATTCTTTAAATGTAGATAAAAATATTTATAGATGGGCTCATAGCCTTTGTAAATATGGTGACGTATATTTAAGACTCTACAGGGAGTCCGACTATGAAGATGATATTTTTGCACTAAAAGATAAAAGGCAAAAAGAGAGACAGAAACTTAATGAGGATGTTAAGATTAAGTATTATCATCCAAATGATAAGTACGTCCACTATCTTGAATATGTAGACAACCCAGCACAAGTTTTTGAATTGACAAGATTTGGTAAGACATATGCTTACTTGAAAACAGATGTTCCAGCAACAAATGTTTCTAATAACAATCAACTAAATTCAACGAATACTTTTTTACATAAGTATACATTTAATGCAAGTGATGTTGAAATTTATCAACCAACAGAGTTTGTTCACGCTTGTTTAGAGGACAACAGTTCGAGGCTTCCAGAGGAAGTTGAACTCTCTATCGGAGGAGACACTGATTCAAAAGTTCTTACTTTTAAGGTAAAGAGAGGTCAGTCCTTGTTGTACAGCGCATATAAAATATGGAGACAACTAATGCTCCTTGAAAATTCTGTTCTTCTTAACCGTGTGACACAATCTTCTATTGTGAGAGTTATTGGTGTTGAAGTTGGTGACATGCCAAAAGAAAATGTACACATACAGTTGCAACAGGTAAAACATATGATTGAGCAGAAAGCATCAATCAACATTGGTCAGTCTATGAGTGAATACACTAATCCAGGACCTGTTATTAACAATGTGTATGTTCCTACAAGAAATAACCAGGGGTTAATTACCACCCAACAGATTGGTGGAGAGGTTAAGATTGGTGACTTGGATGACTTGTCCTACTACCAGGATAAGTTCTTTGGAAGTATGAGAGTTCCTAAACAATATTTTGGTGTAACAGATGACAATGCTGGATTTAGTGGTGGTGAATCCTTATCCCTAATTTCCTCTCGTTATGCAAAAATGGTTAAGAGAATCCAGAACACTCTTGTGCAGATGATTACTGATGTAGTTAACTTAATCTGCATTGATACAGGTAATGACAGTTACATAAATCAGTTCACAATTAAAATGCAGTCCCC
>JAEIGA010000561.1_pt1 | contig 54675 bp, 82 predicted proteins | sample 9270691 | NCBI WGS metagenome assembly JAEIGA01 (sample SAMN17057246, study PRJNA624740) | gut metagenome | biome: biome; isolation source: fecal sample | host: Bos grunniens | place: China: Xizang | collected 2019 | reverse complement strand
TCTTCTCCCCAGTTTTCTAAGATTAATTTATCTCTAATTCTGTCAGTATATGTTTGTTTATATTCTTCAAAACACTTAGAGTGATAAAGATAGAAAGAACAAAACTCCTCTTTTGATATTTTACCTTCTTGGTACGCTTTAAGGTCCCTATCGAATATTTCTTTAGTTACTATTAGCATTGTGGTAATAAGATAATGATAGAAGGTATTTCTACCTACGTCTTCAGATAAACGTAGAGCTTCTACCTTAGTAATTTTAGAGGTGATACGGCTCATAAATAGTTCTGAACGAATTTCAAAAGATTTTTTCTGTTTTTCAATTTCCGTTTTGTGTCTATGGAAGAAAATAAATGAAATATAAGAGAAAAGTCGTTTTAAGTTTTCCTCATATTTTATCCATAAGAGAAGGAATATTATAACGGCTGTTAAATATATATTAGAAGATACAGCATTTAATAAATCTTTAGCTATAAGTTCCATTATTCTTCTCTCCTCCTTTAAGACCTTAACCAAGTAATGTTAATATTATAATATGCACCCCATGGAGCTCCGGGTATGGAATCTGGTTCTTTGTCTATTATTACGTTACATCCCTCCGGTAAGTATCCAAAACTAGATGATGAGATTGATTCCACAGAATTAGGTATATATAAGTTTTTTAATTCTGTCATATAACTCAAACCACCATTAATAGCCGTTAAACTTTCAGGTAAAATTAAAGTAGTTAAACCACTAGGAAAATTAAAAGCAAAATCAGGTGCACCTAAAACTGTCAACTTATTACATCTTGACATATCAAGTCGAATACTTGGTGCACAATCAACGCCTTCATAGCTAATACCATAATAGAATCTACTTACATTATCTTGAAATATTAAGTTAATAGTTAGCTCTCCAGATAGTATAGGATCTGTTGTATATATACTCGCAAGACTTTTTACAGCTGTCTCAAGATATTCCCATGTGGCATATGACTCAAAATAATCGTCTACATTAGGAGCAACCAGTGTGCTGTAGTAAGAGAAGTCTAGCTCTCCTTGTCCACCACTAGAGATGTTACTAATCTTTTCAGCATAACTTCTGAAGGTATCATTATCTGATACTTCTACACCTTTATCAATTAAGGCTGATTTAATAGCTTGTTTTGTTTCTATGAGGTAGTTTAATTTATCTGTCGTTGTTCCCATTATACCACCTCACCATTTATATTATCTAAAATAGAATCTATATCACCGATTAGGTTGTTTACATAGTTCTTTGTAGCATAACTACTTAAGTCAATAGTACCACCTAAGTGGGATTTAACATCGTCTCCTAGTTTATCCAGAGTAACAGAAGCATCAGCTAGATTTACATTCTCTACATTCTTCTCACCTAATAAACCTTTTAGAATAGATTCTGCCAGTTTTTCTTGAGTAACTGCACCATTAACTATTTTACCAGTTATAACCGTATCGTCAGCTAATTTTGAGCTATCTATACTATTATTAGCAATCATAACATTAGTGATTCCACCTGTGGGGATACTGTTCATATCTACAGGTAAAGAACCTGTTATTTTCTCAGGAGTTACACTTCCGTCTTTTAATTCTTCAGTACCAATACTGGCTGGAGAAACAGTTACAAAGCTAGTCTTATTTATAGTTGTTATTTGTATTTTAGAGCCATTAATAGGAGCAGATTTTAGCCTAACTCCGTAACCATTCTCCAAAAGGTTATAATCAGAAAGTTGAAGTACCTTTCCGTCAATGTTCACGTTTACACATACAGGATTTAAGATCTCAAAGCTTGTTACAAAGTCTGTATTACTACCATCGCCTTCAAAAGATTCCACCACTGGGGAATAATCATATTGTAAAAGTGAGGAATTTTCAATTATTTCAACTCTCTCACCCTTAGCTGGAGCAACCTCAAATATAATACTTTCACCCGATTCGCTCAAGTTATAGGTATCTGTAGCTTGTTTTACACCATCGATGAATATCATAATTGTGTTTTTATTGCTCTCATATCTGGCTAAGTTATATTCAAAACTAAGTCCGTCAGCTACATATACTAAGCCATCGGTGGGCATAACTACTGTATTTAAGTTATTACGTCTTACTAGTATATCTAAAACATTTTTTATATCTGCAACACCTTCTGGAATATCTGGGTGATCAACTATATATTTTATTTCTTCTGGTGTTAGATAGTTAAAAAGGTTCACAAAATTAGCACCGTCATAAATAAATAGACGATTTAAGTCTGTTCTCCAGTTAGGTCTACCTATATCTTTTGTAGGGTCTTGGTCTTCAGTAAAAGCCTCACCAGAAAAGAGGTTAGATATAGCTCTATCCCTTGTGAGTAAACGTTCCCAAGAACTAGCAATAGTCTCTGAGCCTTTAATATCTGGTAAGGTTTTATTATTTGTAGCCATCCCTCTCTCCCTAATATCCTGTAGCTAACCAACTAACTGTACCAGTAACGTAATTATTAGTTACTGTAGATCTTAACATAAAGGTAAACTCCTTTGTCGTCTTTGTCAAGACCTCAACCGTACAAGGTTCTGAAAATTCTGTAATATTAAACATAATCTCTTCTGGTGGATTATAGTAAAATTTCTTAAATTCTACTCTTGTAGGTTCATTTATATCTGTACTAGTTACTTCTACTCTACCTCTACTCACAATATCTTCAACGTCCACGTTAAGAATAGCCTTATAGAAGCCCATCTTTGTACTTAGATTGAAGGTTCTCATTCTAATACCTATCATAGCTTTTTGATAAGTATATTCTCCTGGAACCAATGGGCGAGCATCCTCATATTCAAGTGGTGTGCCATTTATAGCTGTTTGTCTTAACTCTTCTAAAGTTAAGCCATTGTCGTTAAATTCCACATCTGAAAGTACAACATCTTTATTTGTGAATGTAAGATCTAATAAAGTAACATACTCATTGAGAAAACTTTTTAATTTTATGGAAGAAGATTCCCCAATATGAATATTTCTAGGTGTATAAACTTTCCAACCTCCCTCATTACCATAAGCGTTCCAAGGGACGTTAGCTCCGGTAGAGTTCCAAGTTTTATTAGCTTCGTCCCAAGTTGTGTACTTGGGTGGAATAAACTCCCAGTTATATGCCTCATTTAAAGAATTTACTTCCTTCTCCATAATAGATTCTCCCTATTATTCTGTTAAAGTAATTGTGAATGTAAACTCGAAAGATAAGTTTTCGTCAATTCCTTTTGGAGTAAAGAAGGCTCTGTCAAACATAATTCCGGCAGAGATTGCATTAAATAAACCTACTTCGGCAATATTTGCAGATAAGCCTGAGTTTTGAGGAATAAATCCTACAAAAGTTAGTTCTCGTGTTTCGTCATTCCAACTCGATTCTACTTCTGTACGATATACCTCATTAACCAATCTGGTCATATTATATGTGGTTTCTTCAGCACCAGTGCCGAAAGCGATATGTGAAATAGCAGGTGAACGATTTGTCTTATTAGACATTAAACCTGCGATCCAATCAAAACCTGATTTAACCACCATATTGGATTTTTCCCAACAGGTGATTTCTCCTGTTTTATGGTTAGTTAGTGTTCCTCTAAATTTACCTTTTAAGTTCATAAGGGTTCTCCTAGTTTACGGTTAAAGTAGTATGTAGTAAATTGTCCTAAAGGTTTTACCTCTAATACCTGATACTTTTCATAATTACCATAGTCTGCAAAAAAGTAAAGGGTTCTTTCATTTTCTGTCTGACTTACTCCGATAGTGATAAAGTCTAAATGAGATGCCCATTTAATATCTAAAGTAATATCTTTATGGTCTGAACAACGTAAGTAGAGTTTTTTATCACCCATAAATAATTTCATATACTTACCATTATCACCAATTAAAGTAATCAGATTAAGATTACCTTCTGTAGTTTCTTCGGTTCTCATTTTAAAGCATAGTGAGAAGGTATCTGGTAAGTTTAAGCCACTATACTTTAATTTGGTATCCTCTTGAACTACTAAACCTTTAGTAATTCTACTATCTGCATAAGTGACGTTAGTTTCTATATCTGGATAAATACTTTCTTTAATATCATGTGTATAACCATTATAAGGAAATCCATATAGACCGTCATAGTCTTCTGGCTGTCTATACTTCATAATAATTAAATCTATCGCACCATCAGAATCTAGCTCTTTTGAGTTGATCCAAGAAATATGAGACTCAGTTTGTGTATAACGATAGTGTAGATCTTCCCAAGTTAAACGACTGCCATATGAGAAAGCTTCTGTTTCTAACCAGTTTCTTGCTCGTGTTACTTTATTTAATTCTACCGGGAAATAGTGCTCAGCTCTAGTTACCTCTTGTTTCATTACAAGAGCTTGATCTACATAAGATAAAGGTTCGAAACCATAGGTGATTCCAGGGAAGCCTTCACTACTATTATCCACTCTTAGGATTACATTACGATTAGAGAATAGCTCTACGTCTGGACGAGCATATTTAGGATTCTTACTATATAATCCTGCACCTGAACAAGCTTTTATACAGAAAACAGCATTTCCCTGAGCAGGTACAAGAACCGTAGCGTTGTTACCCTTCACTTTAGCGATTGTAATAGCTGTACTCCAGTTTTGGCCCTGTCTGATTTCATATTCAATATCCACACCTTCTACTTGTTCCCAGTCGAACCTTACCCTATCTTGTGAGGTAGTAGCAAAGAAGTTTGCCACATCTTCTGGAGCATATACTGTTGAAGAAGTATAGGCAGGAACTTGTGAGTAATTACCTTGGTAGTTCTTAGCACATACCATATAATGATGGGTATGACTATCGTTAATTGTAATAAATGTAGAAGTACCTGCAAAATCAGTGATTACAACTTCACCTGCAGCCCAATCTTGGCCTTCTCTTACTTCATAACCGTAAAGGTCAAGGTCCGGAATTGGTTCCCAACTTAATTGGATACCATTAACTGAACGAGTAACCTTTAAGTTCTTTACATTTGAGGGGTAATCGAAAGTGTCCTCAACATAGTATGTAAATATTGGAGCATTCTCGAAAGAAGGTGTAACACCAGTTGTAGATGTTGGTAAGATAATAAATTGATATTCCCCAGCAGGATGATCTATAATTGTATTACCATTCTCTACAGTTCTCTTTGTCCAAGTATCTTCATTAAGGGCTTTACTATATACTACAAGGTTACCTGAATAATATGGATATTTATTATCATATGTAGGTGATATAATAATGTTAGTTTGAAGATTTACAGAATCGTAGGTTATAAAGAAATCAGCATCTAATAAGTGAGGTATTTCATTTGCGTTCAATAGACCAGAATAATCTCCCATACCCTCAAAATTCATATTATCTGAAGCAGCCCATTTGTTTCTATTTAACTCGAGAGCTGTTATGGAGAACATATCTGGATTACCCTCACTTTCTGTTACACTCACCACTCGGAATGGTTTAGGTGTACCACTACGAGACGAACCAGAAATAGTGAATGTTGCAGCCTCTGGAAGATTGTCAGGAAGAGAATCTTTTATTGTGAACTCATACAGGCTTCCATTACCAGATAGAGGGTTGATCTCACTTTCAAATATTCCTTCTGGTACATTTATCTGTATCTTATATGGCACACCTGCTTCTAGATATATACTATCTCTTAGATAGATAGTCTTTCTATCCTCACTTACGTCTTTTATTCTCCCTGGGAGGGAATACCCAAGAACAGGATCAGCGATTAAAATAATATCAAAATTAGATAAGCATTGAGCTTGTCGGTTAGTTGTAAAAGTAACAGTGCATTTTTCTGTAAGAGAAGTAACCATTTTATAGTAAGCTCTTCTCATTGCTTCACCCTCACGAATACATCCTACAGCTGCGAAGTCGTAAGTAACTCTACCGTTTTTATCTATATCCTCTTGATTATATACTCTTCGTGTATCAGGGTCCCAGTTCATTTCTGGGTTAGTGAACGAAACTTTAATATCATTATATCTGTTTTCCGGATTAGTGAAACCATAGGAGAAACCTTCTTCTGTTATATTCTCTGGAGTAAATAAGAAAACAGCATCCTCGTCCTTTTCCACAAATAATCGAAGATAACCTGTAGCCTCTTCCACAAGTACAGCATTAAATAAACCTGCAAGATACATTGCAAACTCACGCCCGTTGGTGGCTTCTGTTTGTACAAGATTACAGGTATATCGAGGTTCTAATCCTCCACGACCGTCATTAACTAATTCATCACACCATTGACCTGCTTCATAACAATCCCATTTATCTAAAGTAACTTCAGAGAAGGCATTTACACCATATCTATCGTTCATTATGAAGTCGTATAAGCACCAAGCTGGGTTATCTGTCCAAGCTCTTTTAAATGTCCCATCCCACTCGCCGATATATTCTCTAGTTTCCGGATTATAATTTGAAGGAACACGAACCTTCATTAGTTTATATATACCATAAAAAGAAGGTAGAGAAGTTATTTGGTTATTGTATTTCCAATAAACGTGCGAAAGAGCTGTATTAGGAAACTCAACTGCTGAGGTTACCCCTTCCTGGAATCCTTCCCAAGAAATCATATTGTAGTGGCTACTATTATCCCCATCCTTTGTTTTCTTTGTTACTCTAATATCATAAGATTCATTTATTCTATTAACTTTTATTCTAAACTCTTGAACTGTTGGAGCTGTAATCTTACCGGAAATGATATAGGGTTTTCCGTCTGCTCTAATAGTCTTCCACTCTTTTGAGGAAATTGGTTTATACTCAATCTGAACCTCTACAGAACCTCCCCAACTTTTACCAGTCTTGGTCTTTACATTCATCAACTGTTGTATAACTAAACGCACTTCAATGAAGTCTATATCACCTGATTGAGTAGTACGAACAACTGGAATATCGTAAGATAATTCTTCACTAACTGTAGTGGGGTTAGAAGCCCCACCGAGGAAGTATTCTATCTTCTCGTCTGCCCCACTTCCGGGATAGAGTTCATAAGTAAAGTAATCGAAGTTAGAATCACCATTAGAATTTTTTAAAGCGGTATCATTAATATAGAAACTCTTAGTACCATCAGCGAGACCTTCTATCTCCCCTTCACAGATACCTAATATAACCTCAGCTTGGTCTGTAGATTCTGATATATTTAAGGTTCTATTCGAACTCTCGTGTTGCTCTTCCATATTAATCTCCTTACTTTCCTGCTAACAGGGTAGATGATATATTATAAGAAATATAATGTCCAGATATTTTATATTTACCATAACCGAATGGGATTCTTGTTCCTGCACTAGTTGTAGTATTTGGAGCACCTAAGTATTTCGAGCTAGTTTTCGCTTCGGTAGAAGTATTCATTTTCGGTGTAGGGAAAAGAAGGTTCATTACCCCTTGAAGCATTAAAGAGACTCCAGCATAGGTCATAAATTGTCCAGCATAGACAGCCCAGTTTGCAGATGTGGAAAGAACAGTAGAACCTACTCCTCCTGCTGCTGTAACTCCATAAGCTCCTGCTACCCAAGCTCCTCCAATAATTAAAGCTGCCCCAATAGCAATCGTAGCCCATTGAGATTTAGCAGTTTTAAACATTGGATAAACATGAATCTTATTAACGAATAGAGGGACATACCAAGATTCCTTTGTATCAAAATCCCTTATTCTTATTTTCCATCTACCTAAATCAATAGGAGCCTTCAACTCGTTCTTATATTTAGAAACTAAGGCTTTTAAACCATCATATACTGTATTGGCTTCAACTTCTACATATTCTTTTTTTATCTTATCTTTCAAATGTCCGTGAAGGTAAATCTTTAATCTCGCCATATTAACCTGCCTTATAGTATGTTGAAGAAATATTATAGGAAATATAGTGCCCTGTAATTTTAAATTTTCCGTAACCAAATGGGATTCTTGTACCTGCTGCTGTGGTGTGTTCTGCAGCTCCTAAATATTTATCTTTAGTATCTTCAGTATCTGTATTTAGATCAGGAGCCATCATCATAGTTAAAACACCACTAAGTATTAAACTCGTACCAACAAAGGCAACTGTAGATGCCGATAACTCAAGTGATCCCCATAAAGCTACTGTACTGGGCATTATAATTGCTGCTGCTATTAAAAGAGCTCCTATAACTATTTGAGTTACCCCTGCCGATTTGGCAGTCCTAAATTTAGGATATAAATGAAGAACATTATGACGAATCCTTCCCATTAATTTTTCTTTAGTGTCGTAGTCTTTTAATTTTACACCCCATCTACCGATACTTAAAGGAGCTTTCAAGACTTTTCTATAACGGTTAGTAATGCTTTTAATAACCTCATAAGCTGTTCTGGCTTCTGTGCATACAAAATCAGCTCCTAACTTTTCTCTCAAATGTCCGTGTAGGAAAATCTTAACTCGCATTTAATAGCTCCCCATTTAAGACTTTAAACTTTTTCACCCCATCCTTGCCAATAATATAATGAGTGAGACGAGGATAACCCATAAAGGATTCATAATCCTCAAAGCTTAAGTTGGAACTACCTCCGGGGTGGGTATGAAAAGTACCAACAACATCGGGGTCATCTAATCTGTCCATATCATCAAAAGACATTTCATAGCCTGCGTAAGGGTCTGAGCAGGTATTCTTACACTCGACAGGACCCATATTAGTTATTATTCCCCCTCGTTCTGGACCGCTCTTGCTGTAATAACATAAAAGACTTGATTCTATCGTCATCTGCTAAACTCATCCTTTCAACCACTTTAATAAATTTCAATTCTTTATGGCGAATAACTCCTGTTGTAGTATTCTTCCACAATCTGCAATAATTTTCAATACACGATTTTCTACCGTAGAAATGATGTAATATCTTACCATTTCCTAGGTATATAGCTCCATGACAAGGAAGTGTGGATTTTACAGCCATTAAAATAATGTCCCCTACTTTCCAGTCTTTGATTAAATCAGAATCCACATAACGAAATCCTTCCTTTTCAAAGTTATCTGTATACATACTAATGGTTTCTTCGTGCTCCCACCAGTTGTCTGGTCTAGCATAATCTGTGAGAGTTATACCAAATAACTCGGAATATACCCTTCGAATTAAACCATAGCAGTCTTGACTTCCGTGTATGAAATCAATTCCTATATACTGCTTTATCTGTTTCTCTGTGGGATAATTTACTTCTGGCATTTAGGTCTCCTATCTAAATGTTACTGTCGGAAATTCTGGAGGAAGATACTGACGAGCAGGGATAAAGAAGTTATTTCCGTCCATTGGATTACGACATTCAAATTCAGCATAATTCTTGGTAATTGAAGTACAGTTCCAAATTATCCACATAAGTAGCTGGTAAACTGGTCTATCTGCATCAACATCCCTACGAAGTACTCTATATCTATATAATCTAGCTTTCTCCATATCTCCGTCCAAGATAATACGAGAAAATACCCCCTCTGGATTAACTACCTGCAACTTTGGTCTAGAAACTTTTTCGTCAGAACTTATCTCATAACCGGTAAGGGATATAGGTAAAGATTCCCAAGTATTACCTCCCCAATTAAGAGGATCACCATTCTTAACATAAAAGTTGGAACCATTTGCTAATTGGATATGATATAAGTCTACATAACCATCTGCGGAAAGTTTGAGGTTTTCTTCTCTATGTTCTTCAGGAATAACCAAAGTCATACAAATACCTCCTTCAAAGTTACATTAAAGTCATTAAGTATCCCATGTCCTTTTTTGATTCCTTCTGGTATTTGTAAAGGATCGGCAAAACGAACAAGGACTTTGCCATAAACAGGAGAGTTATATTCGAAGGTTTTATATAATAAGTGTCTAAGGAAAAAATCCTCAAGAGCAGCCATATTATTTATATTAGCATTTTTTTCTTTATCTATAACCTCTACCCCATTTACAAATTTAAGATAATACTGATAACCTGTAAATGTCAAGGTAAACCTTTTAAGAGGGGGATAATCACCATTAGAGTCGAAAGCATATCCTCCTCCAAAATTTACAGAGAATCCGTTTGGTATATAGTCTACCTTCGTAGTGTGTAACATAAAATTGTCGAAATTCTCTCTAGCCATTAAATTCCTCCCATAGCTATTTGTTTAACTAATTTCTTAGTTTGTCCACCTTTAAGCATATCATTTGTGATAGTAACCACAACGTCATTAGGTGTCATTTGTTGCTGTTGCTGCTGTCCTACTACATATACATTTACTACCCCACCATTACCTGTAGATCCACCATAAGTAGTATTTCCTTTGGCAGCTTCTAAGCCTTCTGTTGATGTAGCGATAACTGAACCTGCATTGTTATTTAAACGTGTGAGATAATCAGCACCTAAAGCATCAACAGCTGATTTTTTCATAACGAACTCACCCGGCATAAGCATTGTAGGTACAGAGTCACGGTTCTTTTCTGGACCCATAACTAAACCACCTGATGCCATTCCACCAAAACTAAACATAGCATTTACAGCTGCAGTGGCGGCTTTTTGAATAGCTACGTCTCTCATAGCCTTAAGAACAGTACGAGCCATATCTTTGAAAGCATCTCCTGAATCTTTAGAACCATCTATAATGGTTGTAAATAGATCAGCGAATCCACTCTCTAATTCATTCAAACCAGTAGCGGTTAAATCTCCACCGAAGTTACCTAACCAACCTTCTCCTAGAGTACCTTCTCTATCTTCCTTCCAGTTACTCCAAGCTGCACTTGCTCCAGAAGAGAACTTACCCCAATTAGACTTCGATCTAAATTCATTCTCCTGTCTAATTTCAGACGTTAATTCCTCTATCTTTAAGCTATTATTTTCAATTTTATTACTTAGGTCTTTTTCTCTGTCGGAGAACTTTTCTAAATTCTTACTGGCTATATCTAAAACTCCCCAAGCGTTTTCAATAGCTGCAACGTCATTGGTTCCTTTTAGTCTGTTATAAGATGCCAAAGCTTTGTTGTAGTTGTTTTGAGCTTTAGTATATAGAGGATTAGCAGTTAGAGTACCCTTCAAAGCTAATAATTGATTCTGGTAAGCCTGCAAAGCAGGTAACTCACTTCTTCTTCTAATCTTTTCTAAATCATTCAAACGATTTGATTGATACTTAGATAACTCAGAAGAGCTACCATAAAAATCATTAGCAGCTGTAATTCTGCCTTGTTGAGCAGCTAAAGGTCTCTCAAGTGCAAAAATCGCAGAATTGTAAGCTCTTTCAGCATTGTTTATGCCTGCAGCCAACACTCTAAAGAACTCTCTAGTATCTTGTTCAAATTTACTTATCTTTACAGCATTTTTCTGAGATTTTTCTCCTAATGTACCAAAAGCTGAACCAATAACGTGAAAAGTATTTCTTACTTCAGTAGCAAGCTTACCTGTTAGGCTTCCTTTAGTAATAAGGTCACCAACAAATCTTTCTCTGCCAGCCTCGTCTAAAGACCCGAATTTGTTCCAATCTAAACCATTAGCATCTAAAGAAGTAATTCCGCTTCTTGCTAAACGAGCCTTTAAGTATTGACTAGCAAATTCATAAGTTTTTCCAGCGTTGCCTTTTCTAGCAGATTCAAGCATAAATCTCTGGGCTTCAATTTCAGCTGACCTAATATCTCTCCCTTTATATCCTCTGGCATTACCCTCAGTTATAGCTTTAGATATTTGGTCACCAACGCTGCTAATAGTTTCCATAATGCCTTTTAGGTCTTCTTTACGGTCATTTATAATAGCATCTAATACCTGTTTATCTGTAGCGTTGGCTAATCCGGGGATAGCTCTGATATCAGCGAATTGCTTTCTGGCTTTTTGTTCGTCTCCGATATACCTTACATAGTCCTCAAAAGTTTTCAAGCCAGATAAGGCTGATAATTCATCTCTAAGTCTATGTAGGCTATCACTAACTGGAATTAAAGCACTATGATTGGTTTCAGACATATTCTCATTATAGATTCTTAAAGCGTCATTAGCTTTATTTATTTCGTCTTGATATGTCTGAATAATCTCTTTATTAGAACCTAAAAAGTATGTGTTAATTTGTTGCTTAAGATTAGCATTTAACTCATCAGCAGACTTTTCTAAAGCCTCTGCCCAAGAATCTAATAAAGGTTTAAAGAAGGATTCCGTACCAGCTTCTTCTGCCATAGTCTTTAAGCTTGTAGACCAAGCGGCGATCATTTGGGCTTTTTCTTTTTCTGTAAGACTCAAGTCATTCATAATATTATTTAGCCCTTGCTTAATAGCTTTATTCGTATCCTCATAGTATTTATATCTGGAAACGTCACTATTAAAACGAAATTCTCCCTGATAGCCATATTTACCATAGTCTCTTAAAGATGGTAAACCTGCAACTACCTTATAGCTGGTAGCTCCTCCTAATTGAAGTAGCTGTCTATTATAAGCTTTCATCTCTTTAGAAGTGATTATGCTATTCCCACCACCGAAGAAATTTTCTCCTCCTAAAGCTCTTATTATAGAATCCTTACCTGTAGCTTCAGCCAATTTTCTAGCCTCTTCAGCAGCCCTTTTTGTTTCCTTAACAAAATTATCTAACTTAATTTTATTTAACTCAACCATAGCTGTTGTTAGGTCTTCTATACTAACATTAGTTAGATCTATATAATGTCTAGCTTGTGGAAGTCTAGTAATCATTTCTCTAGCGAAAATGTTTCTCTCAGATTCACTGTTTAATCTCTCTTGTTCAGAGTATAAACGGTTAGTGAAGTAAGCTACAGTATCTAATTCAGTAGATGCTTTTTCTACAGCTCCATTGCTTTCTTCAAGAGAGGCTTTTAATTTATCTATTTCCGAGGTCCATAAACCTGCAGCATCTCCTACTTTATATATTACTGTAGCTAATGCAGCAATACCAGCTGCGACTAAACCAACCTTGCCTACTCCTAATACATTTATAAGACCAGCTAGGCTTGAAAAAACTCCCTTAGCTTTTGAAGCTTTTTCAGCTGTGCTACTTATCCCTTTAAGGTGCTTAAGCATATTGGCCATAGAGGTTGCGATTGTATCGGCAGCTAAAGCTGTTCCACCTACTGTAACAGCTCCAAATAAAACTTGGCCAATAACATTAACGGCTTTATTCTTTAAAAAGCTGTTAGTTAAGGCAAGTAAGGAACTAAGAGTTTTTGTCACTGGTTCCAAACCATTAGAGGCCATAGTTGCTGCAATAGATTGAAAATTAGCCCACTGATTAGATAAAGATTTCATCTGTGTCTCATTCGCCTGAGCTGCAGCAGTGCTACCTGCCATGGACATACGAAGGTCATCCATATAATCAGTTTGACGAATTAAAGCAGCTAAGAATGCCGCTCCTCTTCTTTCCATACCTTTGAATGCTTCTTCTGCACCAAAGCCTGCTTGGGCTAAGGTCTTGAGTACGTTATTGAAGCCCTTAGTCTTTACGTTAATATCATCTACAGTTAAGCCTACAGATTCTAACTGAGTCACCAATTTCTCTGTTGGTTTTAAGAACTCAGTTAATACAGCACGAAGACCAGTACCAAGCATTGATTTTGAACGAATACCGGCTTGGGTGGCAGCGGCAATAGCAGCAGCTGTTTCTTCATAAGTCATACCTAATTGAGCAGCAAAGTTACCTGCGTACTGAATAGCTGTTTGGAAACCAGAAATATCAGCTTTAGATTCGTTCATAGCTGTAGTTAATGAGTTAGTTACTCTAGTAGCTTCTGTAACTTGTAGCTCATATATATTTAAGGTTGAGGTGATAACGTCCGTAGAAGTAGCTAGATCGGTACCAGTAGCTGTGGCAAGATTTGCTATTGCAGGAAGAGTATTTTTTATTTGAGATACAGATAAACCAGCTTGGGCCAATACTGTAGAAGCTTGTGCTACTTCGAGAGAAGTAAACTTGGTTGCATTAGCTACCCCTTCGATAGTAGTTTTTAAGTTTTGAAGCCCGGTATCGGAAACAGCTGAAATAGCTTGAAGTTGTCTTAATTCTTTATCGTATTGAACTGTATAATTAAGAACATACTTAAAGCCAGATGTTAGAGCATTAATGGCAGCATAGTTGGCCATTAATTTTAATTGAGTAATACCTAGAGTTTCATTAAGTATCGCTTGTTTTTCTTCCCATTTAGCGATACTTTCAGCGTGTCTTCTAGCTTTAGCCCCTTCCGGATCTTGATAATCAAGCTTTTCTCTGTCTTGTCTTTGAGCTAATTTAGTTAGTCTCATCGAATTAAGGGCTGAATCCCCATATAATATTCTATCTCTTTTACCAGAATAGATAGATTTATTGGTTAGGGCAGATAAACCTGCTGAAGACATTTGAAGGGTTTTAAGAGTTTTAGTTAATTGTTTACCTTGCTGATTAATAATAGACATCTGTTCAGCAATAGAAGCAAACTGACCGACTAGGTTTTTACCTGCCGAGAGATTATTTAAGGCTCTTAAATCTTTAGTAAGTTTTTCAATGCCTTGTATTTTTAAGCCTAAGTTACCTTTTTTTGTCTTATCTACAAGTTTGTCATATTCCTTATTAAGCCTTTTAAGGTTCTCCTCGGCTTTCTTAGTAATAATATTTATCTCATTATTTATAACAACGCCTTCAGTCGTCTCTGCCATATCTCTCTTCCCTACTTATTCATCTTCGCAAGAGCAGCCTCTAACTGACTCTCGTTCTGGATCTTTGTTTCTTTACCCTTACTACCACCAAAGGCCATAGCAAGGACTTTAATTAAGGCTTCGAAATTGGTTAGGGCATCTGCCTGTTTTTCCGAAACCTTAACCTGTGTAAATTGACGTATCTCTCTTAAAGAAAAACGCCATTTTATGTTAGTCAGAGAATCTCCGAAAGCCCAGAAGGTTAGGTCTTCAAAACTTAGACCTTTTACCCAGTTTAGGCAGGATTCGATTCGCTGTCCGTTTTCGGAGCTTGAGCTACTATTTCTTCTACTGCTTTTTTTAGAGTTTGCTGAGCTACTGTCTGTACTGCAAACTGAGAAATAAAAAAATAGGCGATATGCTCCGAAATCCAGTTAATTAGTTCTTCACCCTGTTTACGAGTTAGATACATATTATAGTTTTTATCTGGATACTCACGAATACCATTCTCATCTCGGGTATCTAAAACCTCGTTAATTAAATCAGTTTTTAATTGAGCATCAAAAGCTAAATTATCTAACTGTCCTAAATTGGTGAATTTACTACATAAAATTTGCTGTAAACCATAAGTCATTCTTATAGTTTTATTTTTTCCATTAAATTCAAAAGTATATTCATCTCTAAGATCTTTTTCAAGTTCTTCTAGATTTACACCTTCATTTTTATCTTTAGCCATTTTTTGTCTCCTCAGCTATTTGTTATATTCAATGTTATTTTAACTGCAAAATAAAATAAATCAATACTAAAAATGGTCCAATCCTAAGATTGGACCATCTTGCCTAGGAGACTAATCAGGCAATAGATTACTTCAATACAAAAGCAAATCCTTTATCACCATATTCTGCATATAGTGGGTCACTTGGAATTTGCTCGAATGGAGTAAACTCGAAAGGCATATTGCCATAGTTGTCTGTTTGGAAGCCCAAAGAGAAACCATTAGTAATACGCAATTTTGGAATAATGATTGTAACAGCTTGTTTCTTCTCTGGAAGAATACCAACAATCTTAGCACCCAATGTAGGTTGAGCTTCTGCAGAACCAACTGGGATTAAGTTTGCTTTATGAACACGGTCACCTGCAACGAAACTAAATCCTTCTGGGATAGGTCTGTCAAATGTAACTGTGTAGTAAGCAGATGTGTCAGCTACCGGTTTTGTTTTAATAACTGTTTCTGCTACTTCTTCGCCATCAATAGAAATAACAACTTCGTCATTAGCTGCAAAACCAATATCAGCTAATTTATCGTTATAAGATACTTCTGTTGTACCTGTCAATGGACCTGTACCACCTTCTGCGATACCGAATACAGTTTTGAATTTTTCAGAACAAGTAACAGTTTCAGCAGAACCTGCAAGAACTTTCATATGACCTTTTTCGATTGTTAAAATCTTGCTTCCACGAGATTTTTCTAAAGCTTTCATCATATCGCCAACTGTACCAGTTGTTGCGATTTGAGGAGCTGTACCTGCTGTGAATACTGCAGAAGCTACTTTACCAACAAATACTAAGTCTTCGTTAGAAGATTTATTACCTTGGATTGTAATATAATCGCCTTCTGTAATATCGCTTGCAGAAGATTCTTCAGATGCACTTACATTAATTTCAGTTGTAACCATATCACCAGCTACTCTATCTTTTAAAGCTAAGTCAGCACCTTCAACTAATTCATAACCTTCAAGACCTAAAGCATAAGCTAAGTTTTTAGAAGTATATTCGTAAACTTCCATAGATGCACTTACTTCAGATCCAGTTTTAACTGAGTAAACAACAGTGTTTCTTACACCTTGAGTTAAATCAATATATTGATCGTTTGATGAGAATGTAAAGTTTTTTACAAGTCCGATAGAATGTTTTTCAGGAGTTAAATCCAAAACTTCTTCTTTAGGACCAATCATTACAGTCGCTGCACCGAGGTTGAATAATTCGGTTTTTGCACTTCCAGCACTCATGTTATTATCCTTTCAAAAATATTTTTGTTTCCAGTTTACATTTTAAAATATTTGTTATATTATTCAACTGTTTTTAATAAACTATACTAAACTAGGAAGGAGACAATCATGGGAGCTAGTTTACCAAAAAGGAAGGAAGAAACAGTAGGAATGACTGTTTACTTCCCTCAGTCTATCTGGGATATATTAGAAAAAAGGATAGCTGTTACTGGAAGATCCAAAACAGCTGAGGTTTTACACCTTATGAAATTGGGTCTAAAGTATGGTCAAGAGGCTGACCTTCGTGCGTTGTCTCAGTTGATGAAACATCTACCAGAAGAAATTGAACAGCTCTAGTATTATATTTAGAAAATGGTGAAACAGTTACGTCATTTCTTATCACCAAACACCCTTTATCGTGTTTTAAGGTTTCACTATCATATAAATCAATAGTTGTTAAGGGTACTAATCTGTCTAACAAATAGCTTAATATTTTTCTATGTCTGAACATATTTTCGTCTTCTACTGTACTTACACCTACAGCAAATACCCAATAACGGAAGTGCTCTTCTATATTACCTGAAAAATCTTTTATAAACACAAAGTCCACGTTAGGAAGAACAGCATCTTCAGCGTGTCCATCTATATTCTTAAATTCTAGATTATCAGAATAACCATTAATTCTCATATCTTCTACAGCTGACTGTAGATAATTCACCACGGAATTATAAGCATCCAAATATATATTCTTATTATCAGCCATTTAATAACGTCTCCTTTATAACAGCGTTTACTTTTCTTCTAACCCTAAAGTTTATAAGCATTTGCATAGCTGGAGCTATAATAGGTCTTTGTTCGTCATTCGACATATATCTTGACATTAAAGCCCCTCCGGGAGATTCTTTTACCTTCTTTTGACCGAATAAACGATTATAAATATGTTCCGGAACCTCGTCATCTAGTTTACCAGCTTTGGGATAAACGTCAACACTTATTATTACGTTTTGTCTCCCTCTGGCTGAAGGATTAAAATTTCTAATTTTTATCTGTGGACCGCCCATTAACTCTGAAGGTATTGTAGACCTAAACCAAGATTGTAATGTTCCTCTGTATTTCCAAAAGTTTGTTGTTCTATGCTGTCTTCTTTTCTTGGCTAAATAACTTTTACTTAACTCTGGCCAAGGTTTTCTACTATAAAATTTGAAGGGGTTAGCTCTCACATTAGTATATTTATCAGCCAAAAGAATAAAAAACTGGTTGGATATTTTCTTAACTTCCTTCTCTAATTTAGGTTTAAGTTTCGCATATCTTTTAGCTGTGGTTTGTTGGATAGTTTCCACACTCTTAGTAATTAAATTTCCTAAGTTCCAACTAGACAATGTTTTTACCCCTTACATAAGCCATAGTAACCCCCATAACGTGTTCAACGTGTTGAACAGTAATTTCGTCATCAAGATAATCTCCTGGACGGAGGTCCTTACCACAAAGTATTCTATATCTGGGTTGTGGTATTTTAAGTGAATCGTCTGTATATGAAACAAATTCCATAGAGCAACGTAGGTTACCTAAGTCTTCGTAACCTACAGTTTTCTCTTGTCTGGTTAAAGGGTCAATCTCACTAATTCTTCTTTTCCATTTAAAACAAGAATCCATAATGATTACACCAAATGTACGATAGATAGAATCACGATAATAACCTTCAGTATTATCAAAGGTTAATCCCCAGTCTCCGTCCATCATTTGGAAAACATCACCATTTTCTATTTTCTGATTCTTGTCCACCTTTAATATCCTTCTAGGATTGAAGAATGTTGAGTTTCTCGTTTGAGACATAGGTGGTTTTAATAACTGTCCATAAAAACGTTGGCCGTTCTCTTTTGTAAAACAGTGACGAATTGAATGACCAACTCTGTGTAAATCTCCCATACTAGCTCTCCTCGCCAGTTATTGCATCTCTAACAGCTCCCAAGTAGAATGGCATATAGTCTGTATAACTTACAAATTCCTCACCAGATAAATTAGCTTCTAGATCCTCAATCTCAGCTTGAACGTCAGCTAAGAAAGAGTCCCAGTTAATCTTGTTTAAATAACGAAGGAACTTAGAGCTTCCGTCATTTTCTTCCTGATTTACTCTTAATCTAACTGAAGGAAATACCTCAACCACGCCGTATAAAGTAATCAATCGATTAGCTCGTATTGTACCTACACCCCCAGATTTTAAGCAATCTGTAAATTTAGAACCTAATTTATATAAACACTTAAAATAAGACTCATTTAAGTCTATAGCCTCATCTGGCAATTCACCAGAATTTAAACCATAATAATTCCTAACGTCCTCAGCACTTGCATTAAAATAAAAGAAGTCTATTACCCTGTAAGAATTAGTTATTATGCAGGGCTTACCTTCACATCTGAAGCTTACTTCTACTATATATGTATCAAATAAAGTACCCTCAGTACGGCTATTAAATTCAGCAGGAATAACTATTTCAGCCCTATCTAAAGGTATAATATCTCCTGTCTGAGAATCATAAGCAGGAGCCACTCTATTTAAGTCAACCTCTTGACTTAAAAGTATTTCTCCTGCCTGATTTCTTAATTTATAAGAATAAGTATTATCATCAGGTACAACAAAGTTTCCGTTAATCTTAAAATCAACAGAATACAAGAAATCTTCATTCTTATAAGCGTACCTCATTCAACCTACTCCTATTTATTATCTTCGCCTTCTTTTTTAGGTTCTTCAGCTTTGTCACCTTCTTTTTTAGGTTCTTCAGATTTGTCACCTTCTTTTTTAGGTTCTTCAGCTTTTCCGTCTTCTTTTTTAGGTTCTTCAACAACCAAAGTGTAATCCTTTAAGAAAGCTTTAACTGCAGCTTCTTCAGACTTACTATTTTTATAAGCTTTTTCCAAAGCTTCTTGACTAGCTCCGTCTTTTAATTGAGCTAAAACAGTTGCTCTACCTCTAGCGATCCATTCTTGAACCAAACGTGTAGATTCAGCAACTTGAGGTCTTACAGATTCAATAGTTTGTTTACCTACTAAATCTAAAAGAATACCTTCGTGTAATTTAACTAAAATCTTTGACATATTCGTCTCCTTTACTTATAGGGTGCTCCAATTAGGAGCACCCTCCCTTCCAACTAGTTATTTATGTCGTAGATTGAACGAGTGTCACCGAATACTAAACGATAACCTGTTACTTCAGTCTTAACATAAGTAATCTTTTGGTTCTTGATAGCTCTTTCAGATTCAGAGATTTGAGAACCTGCTTCGATCAATTCTTCAAGAGTTTCTGCTTTAGTGAAACCGATAAGTTTACCAGCAGGAACAGTAGAAGAAAGAGCAAATTTAATTGGTACGAACATACCTGGGATACCAGCTGTTGATACGTTTGGACCACCAACTTTAGCCATAGCTTCTGCTTGAGAAATGCCATTTAATGTAGGTGTAAACATCAACATCCATTGTAAGTACATATCGTAGTTACCTACAACTGTATCGATAGGAGCGTGAGCACCATTACCAGCACGATCTACTAACCAAGCTAAGATACCGCCATAAACAAGTTTACCTTTTTCATGAGCAGCATTGCCTTTAGGAGCCATTTCAGATTGTCTAGCAACTGGAGCAGCTTTATGAGCACCGTCACCGTTGATAAGAATTTGTGTAGCTAAAGCAACTTTAGAAAGTTCCAATCTGCGGTTGATACGATTTACATAAGGAACCATAATATCGATAGCTGCACGTCTATCAAATTCATAAGTTACTTCGTAACCAGAACCGTGTTTGTACATTTTAACAGCATATTCTGAAGATTTGATTTTTCTTACTGGAATATCTGCACCTTCAGCGATTAAGAATGTTCCTTCTGCATCTTCATCAGAATCAGCAACCATAGAAATCATTTCTGTGCCAGAAATTGTACGAGAGTTACCAACTAATGCAGCAACGTTTTCCAAATAATCTTGGTTTGAGCCCCATTTTAATACGTTGTCGATTACTTGTGGGAACATCAAACGAGTACCTGGATAAGTTTGGAAAGTTTCATTTGTTGCAGCTAAGCTAATTTTCTTAGAATAGTCATTCTTAACTGGCAAACCTAAGTAACAAAGAGCAGCTTCAAAGCCGTCTAATCCAGCTTCTGCATATTTTTTACCTTCGTCACTTGCATTTAAGTCAACAGCGAAACGTAAGAAGTCATCCATTGGAAGTCCATAATCTTTAGCCATAGCTGCTAATTCTAGACCTGCAGTACGAGATGTTTCTTTACTTGTTGATTTTAAATCGCCCAAGAGAGCTTCTAAAGATTTAGCTTGAGCTTTTAATTCCAAAATACCTTTTGTCATATAAATTCTCCTTAGCTATTCTTGATTACAATTACGCTGTCTGTTCTTACTTCCCAAACAACGATACCATTAGCACCAGAACCAGCTTTAACTAAACCGTCTCCAGCACCTACAACTGAATCTCCTACGTTCATAGCAGCTTCAGATTTTTTCATTTCCATACCACCTACGAGTTGAACAGCACCTACAACAACACCTTCAGTTGCAGTTCTGTCTTCGTAAGATTCTAGACGACCAACGATAGCATCACCGTCACCAGCCAATTTTACTGTGTTGGCAGCAGATGTATCTTGAGCCACAGCTAAACCAACGTGTTCTTCTTTAATACCAGAAGCCAAAATGAAGGTTAAGCCGTTATCAGGTATAGTACCTTTCAATGTAACGCCTTGATAAGCCATAATGTTTCTCCTTATTTCACTTTATATGCTGAAAAATCTGCTTTTTCAGCTGTTTCTTTAATACGGTCTGCTTTGCTAGATACACCATCAACTGGTATATTAGCTAAAGTAAGGTGAGCTTTTGCTAACAATTCCTTCTTACCTTCTACGTCTTCAGGAATACTGTCAGTTAATCCAGCTGCGACCAACACCTTTTGAATCTGCTCGTCAAAAGCTGCTTTGATCTCTTCAGCTTTTGCCTTAGCTTCTTCAAGGTCTGCTTCCAACTTGGTTTTCTCATCAGATAAAGAAGCAACTTCTTCCTCTAAAGCACCCTTAGCTTGTTCAGCTTCATTTTTGGCTGCTTCGAGAGCTGTCTTCTCTTCTCCTAGGGAAGCCAAGGTAGACTGCATCTTTTCCATCTCCTCTTTTAAAGGAGCTGTAGCTGCCGATAAGGCTGCTTCGATTTCTTCTTTGTTCATGTCTACTTCCTTGCTGATTGTTGAACACAAATTTAAGTTTAGAAGGTCGTCTTTTACTCCCTTCTTTGTCAGAGTAATAACCGGAGAGGTTTTATCTGACATAGCCATCTGGCGAATACTATCAAGGATTTTTGCGTGTTTTGCAGCCCCTCTAGTAACCAGAGACAACTCACTAACTCTTTCGATCGCTGGAACAATAACGTGAGCTCCGTCTTTACCCATTACAGCTCCACATTCAGGACAAGTTCCTGTCCATAGATCGAAAATATCGACATCTTCGTCTAAGAAGTCTTTATTACATTCAGAACAAAGTATTTGTTTTGGTGTGAAACCAAAAGATACTTCATCTATAATACCATTATCTACTTTTTCAATTATATCTTGGTGCTGTGTACTTACACCAAATACTGTATAAACTGCTGAATGTCCTGTAGGTTCATCGTGTAATTCAGCATAAAAAACTTTTCCTGTAGGAAGAACACTTGTATCGTGCATTGTTTGTATTGTTACTGTGTTCAATGGCTCATTGATTAACGCTACAAAGTCCATTAAAGCTTCACGAGTGAGTGTACCTTTATCATATAAAGAGTTCTGAGAAATAGGTTCAGTTGAAATACCTCTTGCTTGATAGTAAGCCATTGAAGAGAGATTTACATCCTGTCCACATTTCTCTCTAATTTTATTTATTAAATTCTCTGTTAAATTAACTCTTTTAGCCATTTTTCTCTTCCTTTTGTTCTAAAGATATTCTGTCGTTTTATTTTTTTCAACAGGTTTTTATAAACTATACCTTTAATTCAAATCCTTTCCCTTCTGTTGATCCTTTGTTGTTTTATTAGCATTAGACTTCGCCATATCTCCGCCTTCAGGAGTTAAGCTTCTTCCTAGTGGGTCAGTATTTGAAGTTGTATCTGATGTGTTTATCTTAGTAGAGTTAAAACCAGTACCGGATAATTTTGCTACCCCACTTGGTGCTAATTTACCTCTCATTTCGATATGATATGTATTATCGTCAATCAATCCAAGAGAAAGTTGTTCAAGAAGTCTAGCTTGTCTCATAGTCATTTGATTTTCTAGTTCTGTAGCTGTACGAAGCTCAACTTCTTGTGAATACATTACTGCTTTTCCGTCAAAACCTGCCATACGAAGAGCAAGTGTGAAGATTTCTGATAGTAGATTATCTACAGGTTTATTCAACTGTGATGCATTCTTAGAGAATACCATTGCTTCCACAGAAGCTGTATTTACACCTGAAGAACCACGTCCTAGAACTGAACCAACTACTTTCATAGCAGCTTGGTTTTGAGCGTTTAAAGTTTCAATAACCTCAGAGATCTGTAAAGAGCCTCCAGGGTTTTTATCATTTATCATCTTTACTTCAACAGCATCAGTATGTGCCAAAGGTTGTTGTGGTTTTACAGAACCAAATGAGTTGGCTATACTTTGAACTGTTGATTGAACATACTGTCTATATCTATCTGGATTCTGTTGCACGTCTGCAGGAGCATTATTCTTAACAATTTCCTCAAGAATTGTAATATCGATTCTTGGAAAACCTGTAACATTCATAATACGATACAAGTCATTTATTACTTGTTGACGAGCAGCAATTACATTTATAGAACTTACGAAGTATGAATAAGTGTAAACACTTGTAGGGTCACGTCTAAAGAAAGCTGTAAAGAAGGTAGGAATATCTAAGCTAACTTCTGTACTTGATTCTTCAGTTTTCTGAATAGGCTTATATTCACCATTCTTTGTTTCGGTCCATTCTACAAAACGCATATCCACATTTCGTATTTCTTTTGGTTGTAATGTCTTATCAAAAACTAATTCTGCACCTATACCACCCCTTAGTAGAAGCATATACTTAAATTCTTCTCTTATAGATGTAAGAGAAGGCTTCATTTGATAATTTAAGGTGTAATCATTTCTAGTAGTGATTTTATTTATAAGATACTCTAATTGTTTGGTACCCTCTTCACTAATCTCATTATTAGCATCTACAGCATAGTAAATCAATGGGGTATCTGAGGAAGTAAGATAAGCATTTACAGCTGCTGAACAGTCTGGATCTTGTCTAAATAATTCTTGTAATAATTCATTTGAATCTGTACCTACTCTTGTATCATATAAATCATTAAGATGCTCCATATATTGTGGAGTAGAAAGAGTATTAGAATTTCCCGGGCGGTATGTATTAGTATAAGCATTACCGTCCGTTTTTGCTTTTTTCTTTGGTAGGATAAATTCAAATATAGAACTTATTGATGCCATATCAACTCCCTAATAAACCAGTCTTAGCCGAAATAACTAGAACTATATCCACGAAGACCTGTTTTTTTCCTATCTTCTTCATTAACACCGTTTTGTGGACCTGTCAAGGTGATAATTTGCCTTTTCTCACTATTTAGGCGTAATGTTGTCACAAACTCTATTTGTTGAGCCAACATAGCGTAACCTAAAGCGTGAAAAAAGTGGTCATTACCATTTAATTTTCTCCACTCAGGCTGCTTACCTGGCTCGGTCTCTTCCCTAACCATATCTCTTAGATGCTCTACGATTATTTCGTCTTGGTCTAAATAACCAAAAAATTCTATCTTATCCTCTGTAACAGCTGTCTTAACAGCATCTAAAGACATTGTTCTATTACAAGTATAATAAGAAACAGACTTATCTATCTCTAATTTTGGTTCAGCCGCTTTGATTCCACCATATACAATAGGTTGAATTTTTCCTTCAGTCATATCTCTAATGTCATTTGACAATGGAGTATATGGATAACGGTCAATAGCACCTGCTACTATATTATATTGTTCCCTCAATTCATTCACAGTATTGATTAAATGAGCAGGCTCTACTCTTATCCATTTGAATGCCTGACCTTTTCCTGTGTATGGATCAATCGTATATAATACAGCATGACAAGTTAAACCTTCGTCTATTCCTATATATACAGGTTGATTTTTACTTATCTCTGGAACTATCTGCGATTTAAAACATCTACGGATAGCTGTTTCTTCAATACGAACATCACCTTCTTTATACTCTTCACCCAATACAGTATTATAAGCACGTCTAATTTTACCCTTCTTAATATAGTCAGCGATTGTCATTACTAGATAACGAACTGACAATCTACCTGTAGAGAAAGGACGAATTTGATAACCTCTACTGTGTAATCGACTTGGAAACTTAGGTACCCACTCACGATGTAAGCTATCGTCTATATCTAATCTTTTCTTACACTTTCTACATACTACATAAGAATCTTCCAAATTTAAGTCTACAGCCAAATCTTCTTTTATATCTGTTAATCTCTGTATATAAGGAGGAAGATTAGGGATATAAACAGATTCTAGGTCATATAAAGGAACGTGCCATTCTCCACAGTGAGGACACTTCAAGAAATACTCTCGTTGGTCCGAGTTTTGATATTCTAGAGATACACCAAAACCTGAATATGTGGGAGTAGAAAAGCTCTGTTTAACCTTCCAAGAAGAGGCTTGTAAACGAGAGTTTACCAATGAGTAGAAGTCTGGGTCGCCTAAGTCAATTTCATCATTTAACACCATATCTGCAGGGGTTGAGGTCACGTCTGACTCAGAACCACCTGAGATATACATAAAGGAGGAACCTATCTGAATCATATCATTATTTCTAATTCCTTTTACACTTCCCTCTTCTGGAACGTCTCTATCCACAACTGGACGAATACGAGATCTACTGTTATTATCTTTCAAAATATTATTAGGAAAAGTGTAAATCACACGAGTTCCGGGATTCATAACTAAAAAGGCTAACATTTTACGAATCTGAATTTCGGTGATACCTACTTGGGATAGCTTCTTACAACATAAATTAGGGTGCATATCATTTATAATATCTTTCTGATAACCATAACCATCGAAGCTGAATGGTTTACCCCCAATAGTGGTATTATTACATACCCACTCAGCTATGTCTCTATCTGAGCGTTGTTCCATCAACTTTTCAGCAAAAGCCTGTAAATATGGGTTATTAGAAAAAATTATACTCATAAACGCCTCCTAGTACAAGAATAATTATTTTATAAATAAAGTCAACCTTTACTTATTAGAGTATTGACAAACGTAATTTTTTATATATTATAATAGTAGCTCTTATAGGTAGGCATATATTATTAGACATATTTCCATCTTATACAATCTTATTGGTAATACACAATCCTCAAATTTTTTTAAATTTGAGGATTTTTTATGTTGACATTTAAAAAAACCTAACATAAACTAACATTGTCTTACATAAGATAACATAAACTTACAGGCCATAACATAGCCTAACATTATAGGGAGAAAATGATGGAAGATATTAACTTAGATACTAACACCCAATCTATAGAAAGAAATCCTAACCGAAAACTCAACTTAGAGGATTTTGCCAAAGAGGTGGACGTATCCTACCAAACTATTTATAGATATGTCAAGTCAGGAAAATTAGTTCCTAGAAGAACACTTGGAGGAAAACCATACTTTCTTACAGGAGATGTTGAAACCTTCAAAAGTCATTATTCTTCAGAACCTTTAATTCTTGACGGAGCACCTATAAATGGAACAGCAGAATAAATACCCTGAAATTACCTATGAATCTGTATTTAATATCTATACTATTATACAGAATAATAGGAAAGAAAAAACATATATCGAAAAATCACCTTATTCAGAACCTGTAAAAAAAGCTTTACTTCTATTATCAAATATGGGAGAAATAAAAAATACTACGGAAGAGGTTAATGCAAGTGATTTAGATATTAGAAAAGAATCTGAAATATTGTATTACCAAACTAAGCAACTGTTAAATTCTAGAGAGTTGGACGAGAAAGATAAGGCTTCAGTATTAAAAACTGCAACAACCCTTCTTGAAAAACTACTAAATCTATTAGAACGCTCAGAAAACATCCAACATATGAGAGATTTCGAATCCAGAGTGTTACAAATTATGAAGAAAGTAACTCCAGAACAGAGAGAACAGTTCCTTAAAGAAATAAAAGAACAGGGAGAGTAGAGATGGAACCAACAATTAGAAAAAATCCTCACATATTAACTGCTGAGGAGAAAATGAAGACACTAATTGCAGAAGACGGAAATTTTTACCCAAATGAAGGTATATTTGTAAAGAATGCTCCTTCACTTTGGCAACATGGCCTTCCAGTAATACCTCTTCGCCCTCGTGGTAAAGAACCTCTTATGTCAAACTGGACCCAATATAAAGAGAAGATGCCTACACCACAAGAGCAAGACCATTGGTTGAGAAACTATCCAGACTGTAATATTGGTCTTCCACTCGGACCTCAATCTGGCTGTGTAGCTATTGATATTGATACTGCAGATCCTGCTCTTATAGATATTATTGAGAAGATTTGTGGTTATTCTCCTTGGGAACGTATAGGCCAAAAAGGTAAAGTGTTACTATACAAATTTAGTGGTCAAAAGCCTTTCAAGATTAAAGATATAGAAGGACACATGATCTGCGAAATGTTATCTACAGGTAACCAAGTAGTATTACCACCTTCTATCCACCCAAAAACACAAAAACCTTATGTATGTAATCTACCAATTACACAGGCATTACCTGCATTACGTCAACTACCACAAGAGGTTGAGACATTACTTAGAAATGCTTTTTCCGATTATGGTATAGTACTTTCCCACTCTGGTTGGACAAGAACTACTGACTATGTTTCACAAGGTAGTCGAGATGTGAAGATGACTTCAATGTCAGGGTTCTTAGCAAATGGTGTAACTCGTGGAGAACTAACACTTTTGGAAGCTATTGATAGATTATATGCTTGGAAGTCACTTTGTGTAGAAAACGTAGCTGGCGATGATATTGATATAGAAAAAGGTGTAAGAAACCTAATCCAATTTCTTATTCAAGACGTAACTGGACCTAAGAACAGACCCCTTCCACTTGGTTGGGACACTGGATTGACAGAGGAACAACGCAAACAATGGGGTTTAGACTTCGCAGACGAGCATACTGAATGGTCAGTAAACCAACTTTTGGCTTACTTAAAGGGAGAATTTGAGAAGTTTGAAGAGGAAGGTTCAATCCAAAGACTAGCGGCTATTGATTATGTGGTAAGACGGATCAGTCGTTCACCTCATCTTACAGCTCTTGAATTAGAAACAGTATTCAACTACATCCTACAAACAAATAAGCGAACAATAACTAAATCAGCCTTAAAAAATCGTTTAAAAGAGTTAGAGTTAGGTGAATTAGAGGGTAAGGATCATACAGAAATAGCCAAAGCTGTGTTAAATGACCTTCTTCGTATAGGGGAAATTCATTTCTTCCAAGATAATTTGTGGCAATACAAAGGCTCAAACTGGGAAGTAATGAACAAACAAGAGATTTTACAGCTAATTGCTAACAATTATGGTTTTTATCCAGCTGCGAAGAGAGCAAGTGACCACTCTGGTATTCTGCAAATTATAAAAGCTTTAGTACCACAACAGGATTTAGACAGCAGAAAACTTCCGGGGGTGAACTTTGCCAACTGTTTTGTAGACAATGAAGGGGTAATGCACCCACACAACAAAGCTTTTGGTTGCACATACACTCTACCTTTCAGATATGTACCTGAAATGTTTGACAAGCATCCTATGTTTGATAAATTTTTGAAGTCTATTTGGGGACACTGTGAAGATTTTGAAGACAGGGTACAAGCGTTAAGAGAAGCTATGTGTGCAACTTTCTTCGGAATGGGGCCCTCATTTGCGAGAGCTATTCTACTATATGGGCTTGCAGGTTCTGGTAAATCACAATTATTAGAAATTGTGAAGCATTTACTACCACCACAAGTAATCTCATATGTAACTCCATATAAATTTGATGATACTTACAGTATTACTGAATTATCCAGATCCCTTTTAAACGTGTGTGGAGAGCTAGATGAGGGTAAACCCATTCCGGGGGCTAACTTTAAGTCTATTGTAGATGGCAGTTCATTACAGAGTTGTTATAAATACGGACAAATGTTTTCATTCAGTCCCAAAGCCACTCACTGGTTTGCCTCCAACTATCTTCCAAAGACTAGGGATGCGAGTGAAGGATTTAACAGACGTTGGTTAGTATTCAAATTTGACAGAATAGTACCAAAAGAGGAAAAAGTGAGAGATATTGGTGAAATAATTGTAGCTGAAGAGAGGGAAGCCATTGCTGCTTGGATAATAAGCTGTGTAAAAGACTTAACCAAGAGGGGTGACTACACTCTTCCCAAAACTCACAGGGATATAATGAGAAGTATTGCCTGCGAGAATGATACAGTTTTTTTCTACCTAACCTCGGTGGAGGGCCCGAGGAAGGTAGTACCCTCAGAAACAGGGAAAATGCAGCTCTCACCGGTATCGGTAAATTCGATATACGAGAAGTATTCAGGATTCTGCTACGCAACAGCCCATGCAAGGCCTGTTGGATTGAGAGGTTTCTTAATGAGGATGACCGAGCTAGGGAGTTTCATGGGTTTCAAAGTAGATGGCTTGACGGTGTATGGACTCACGTTGGAGAAAGGTCAAGGGGAGACACTCTGCAAGGACTTATAAACAAGTCCAATGGCGAGGGTGACTTCGTTTGCAACCATAGGAGTGGCGAAGAGCTATGCGTTAGGGATGGGAAGCGAATAACCAGAGAGGAATGGAATCGTTTAGAGATCTTAGAACACAGACTTGCTGTCAGAGAAGAATCTGACAGCAAGCCTTGGAGGCCCGACAAGTTATTCGCCCCCGAACCAAAAAAGAAGCGTAATAAAGGCAGATAGCTACTTTATTTGTATAATATTGATAAGAAATATGAAGAAAACGAGCATATGAAGGACTATTACCAGTATAAAATAGGTAATAATCTTAAAAATATGCTCTAATTTTCTCATAAATGCATAATATCCATCACTTTTCATAATATTTTCCTTTCATAATCAATCTCGGGTTATTTTTATAGTATAGACTACGACCGATTTTGGCATATCCGTCAGCCAAGTTATTTTCTAGGTGTTCTTCTTGATAATCTTTGCAATGACCCTTCACTTTTCTATATTCTACGTTGCTATTACATATTTTCTTTATTTTATAGGTTAATAGGGACATTCTTTTATGTTCCATATACTGTTCTTTGGTCCATCTTGGCATATGACGATCTTGATATTCTTTTCCTCTTAAACCATTTAGGTAGTCTAGAGCTGTTTGGCTGTCGGTATATATGATTATTTTAGCATCTGAACCATTGTGGGTTGTTCTATTTTTATTTCCAGCCAGTAGAATTAAAGCTTGGTGGATGGCGAAGAGTTCTGCGTAATTGTTACTTGAGCAGGGAAGATAGTTTCTGAAGGCGTGTTCTTTTGTTACACCTTTTTTCTTTATTTGCAGTACTACGCCCCAGCCTGCGATTGACCTCTTCTGGTCGTAACTAGCATCTGTATAGGCGATAAGTTCAACTTTATCTATATTTGACATTTTATCTCTCCCTCAGTGGATAGGTTAAGGGTAATTTTTTTCTTTGTCAAGGGTAGAGGGAGGTGGGTGTTAGGTGATGTTAGGTTGGCGGAGGGCGATTGGTGGAGGGGGGGGCGATCAGGTAGGCGATTAGGTGGGCGATCAGGTGGGTGTTAGGTGATGTTAGGTCGGATTTTTAAAATTTGGCGGAGGGAAAATGGGCACCGTGCCACCCCGAATCGTGATTCCTGCTAATAAAAGCCTATACCCCTTGCTTACCGAATCCCGACGCCCCGAGTCGCTCCCCTCTTTTTAGTGGATTCGCCTCCCTCAGTGGTATTATAGTAACAGAACAAACATAGAACAAAGCAAACAAATCTAAACATAAAATAAAAAAAGAATCATTTAAAATCAATCACTTAGCAAAAAAGTTATAACTTTTTAAAAAAAACTATTGCAATTTAAAAAAATAGGGTCTATATAATACCCATCAAAAATAACTTTTTAGGAGTCAAGCAATGCAATTATTTATTTTATCAATTATATCTTTTTTATTCTCTTTATTTGTAGGTTATTTATATAACAAACGTAAGGCAATAAAAAAAGCGTTAAAACAATTATAATCTTATCAATCTAATTTATTTACAAAGGAGTCAAGCTATGAATACATATAATACATATTTAAAAAATTTTAGTGATGCATGGGAGTTAGAAAAAAACAACGATTCACCACTAAACACACTAAAGGCAATGTATAAGTTGTATCTATTCAAACAAATTGCATCAGATACAAACATCAAAAAAACAGAAGTAAACAAATATTTCATTAGAGAAGTTTTTAAAATACAAGGTGATATTAAAAAAAGCCCTTTTAAAAGTTGCATATATAACAAGTTGACTTGTTTACATTATCTAATAGAAAAAACAAGTTTTTCACTATCTAATAAGATAGATGTGGATGAGGTTATAGAAAAAATTACTGATAAAACTTTTAAAAATATTAGCAATTTTTATGATGTTATGAAAAAAGCTAATAACAAAAAAGCTAACACTAAAAAAGAGGAAGCCCCAAAAGAAGAAGCCCAAGAGATTCCAGCAACTGGAATCGAATCTAATAAAGTGGTAAATATTACAAATAATACACCCGAATCAATAATTGATTCAATGCAATTACTAGATGACTTGATGCAAACTACTCTTAACCATTTTGAATCCTGTTTTATAGATAATCCTAAAACATCGCTAGATAAGTTAATATTATTTGCTGAATCCATTAACCATCTATTAAATAAACAAGCTTACAAAATTAAAAAAGTAGCATAATAAAAACAAGGGAGGCGAATCCTAACAGATTCGCCCCCCCCCAATGAATCATGAACAAAACAAGAACTTTTTAAAACAAAAGATTCCACATCTGGAACTTCTCAGATACGCACGAGAGCGATTTTAAATTTAAATTCGCTAATATTCGCATTTGGCAAACTGAATCTAATTCGCCCCGAAAAAGTTCCACATCTGGAACTAATTCGCTAAAAAACACAAGAACGAATCACGAACAACCGTAGAACGAAAGGAGAACAAATTACCAAGTGAAAAGTTCCACATCTGGAATCTAAAATTAAGCCAAAAATGCTCAAAAATGGCACTTTTTACTTAGTTTTTCTAGACAAAAAAATTAAAATCGTGAAAAAAATATTTTTTTGTCTAATCGACAAAAGGCATTTTTTCGTCTAAATCACTTTTGTCGAGAGATTTTGTCAAAAATTATCCACATAACACAGACTAACATAAACTAACATTTTTGTAAGATTGTGAGAACTTTTTTTAAAACCAAATTTTGGACAAATAGACAACTGAAAAAATGGACGGTGTAAGTTATTGAATTTACATAAGGGGGTAGGACATCAGCCTCTTTTGAGGGTTTTACATATTTATTATAACGTAACGGGGGAATAGACAAAAAAGACAAAAATGAAAAATGCTATAAGAAAAGTTATAGCACCAACCACAAAAAATCAACAATGTCCCACCCCCATCAATAAAAACAATAACTTACATCATCCGAAAGCTCAAAAACCCCATTTTGGACGAAAAATGGCACTGAGTCCAAAACTGGATGAAAATCCGAATGAAAATCCGAATGAAAATCCGAATCAAATTTGGCTTTTAATTCCGAAAAAGATTCCACATCTGGAACTTTCTATTATTTTAGTTTCTAGCCATTATCTCACACACTTGGCTACCCTCGTATCACCCACATACGATTCACCCACTCTAGCCTAAAATTTTGTGGCTTTATTTACATTTTTTATTATATTTTATTATATTTTATTGCATTTTTACTTGGAGGTTACTATGTCAATATCTGATTACATACTAAAATTGGTTAAAGATGGTTTTTCTGTATCCTTAACCTATTCGTCAGATTCCACTCAACCCATACTCATTGTATCTGATTTTAGATTGGGCGAGGTTGGTCGTTATTATATCCATTCTAAAACTTGGGTGGGTTGTATTAGATTATTTATTTAGGTTATGGGTTTTTTATATACTTTATTACTTTTTTAATTTGGTTATGGTTTTTAATTTATTTTATTTGTTTTGAAAGGAAAAGAAAATGGCTAATAATTTTGATTGTTGTTCTTATGGAATTGGTGTTGACGTTTGTGTTCACTATTCTAATTGGTGTTCTCAAGAAAGATTTGATAATAATTTTGAATGTTTGGTTCGTGATAGCCGTGGTGATGGATGTATCTACTTCTATACTGATTGGAAGAATATAAATTGTATAAAGGCTGTTCCTACTAAAGTTGGCGACCTTATTTGTATCTCTAATTTGGTTGAGGGTAAGATTCCAGATGTGGAATCTCTTCTCCGATTGGGTGAGGTTTTGAATGAATGCGATGGTAATTGGTGGTATAGTGAATCTGAGTTGATTGAAAAATGGGAAGAGAATAAGGAAGAGTTTGGGCAAGAGGTTATTGACGAGCTTTTGGGTTTAGATGTTAAATACATTGAGGACGTGTTGCAATATGATTGTTGCGATTTGAAACAGGGTGTTACTACATATACAACTCGTGGATATTGTCAGGGTGATGTGGCTACCGTTTATATTGATTGGAATTTATTGAATGAAGTTTGGGGTAGTGATGTTAAATTAGATTCCAATGGTGGAGGTGTCGAGTTTTCTGATAGGGAAGCCATTCGTTCACTTGAGGAAGATATTGACCACTATTTTTGGGACTCTCCTATTGATGGAGGTGTAACTTTAACTTATGGTGAAGACGAGATTGAACTCTATGTAGATGAACATTTGAAAGACGAATATGAATGGGACAAGGAATATTTTGTAAGTGAAATAGTGGCTGAGGCAAGGGCTAAGTTTAAGGATTTGGACGAGAGTTTGTTCACTCGTTTGGAGAAAGATTTAACTCACTTGTTGCCTAATGAATTGGATTATAGATAGAAAGGAGATTCCAGATGTGGAACTTTGAATATGATTATGACCGAGATTTGTTTTTAGTTTATAGAATAAACGAAGAGGGTTATCGTGAGTATGTAGAAACCGAAGATGGATATTTACAACCATTTTACTCATATAACGAGGCAATGCTTGAGGTTAATAGATTGAATACGAAAGGAGAATAAAAATGGAAAACGTTGAAGATAGAAAACCACTTTTGAAGTTAAGTGTGGCTAATTCACGCAAATCAAAAAGATATTGGGCTACTCCAGCTCACGTTGATGGAGATATATACCTAAATAATGTAAAGATTGGGACTTATACTTGGAATCCTGAGATACACGGAAAAAGCCCAAACTTGTATGAGGTTGAATCCAGTTTAGTTTTAGATGCAAGTTGTGTAGAGAATGGAGAAAGCTTTGAGGATTTTTGCAGTGGATTTGGTTATGATATTTGGGGTGTAAATAGACCTGAGTACTACAAACAATATAATGCTTGTGTTGATACATATTGGACTTTGAGAAAGACTGGTATGTATAACGAATTGAAAACCTTACACGAAAACGATTAACAACTAGATTCCAGATGTGGAATCAATTTAATTAGGAGTCAAAAAATGAGAATAGAGAATAATAGAGATGTTGCACACGCTTTCTTTTACCAAGAGGGGGAAAGTTATAGAAAACATTATCGCACTTGTGGATTTGAGGACGATACTTTCTTCAGTTATGCCACAGCGATTGGAAGAAAATACAAGACCGACAATGGAGATGATATTCTCTTGTATTCTAATGAAAGTATGAGCAATAGTACAGGCAAACACATTAATTATCTTATAAGTGCTAGTCCATTTAGCAGACGTTTAAGTGTTCCATTACAATATGGTCGTAGCTATATTAGATTATATGAGATTGTGGAAGATTTGATTACGTCTATGGGATTTTATTCTGGGCAAAAACTAACTCAAAAAGCGAATAGAGAGGCTTTTTCTGATGCTTATATCACTCTAACCCAATTAGTTCGTTTATTCAGCAAACATCCAGAACTTACTCGCCACAAAAAATTGGAGGATATTAAGGACGAACTTGATAAATATGAGGACTTATATGAGGATTTGAATAATGAGGCTAAACTTGCTGAATTAAAGAAAAGACAGTCTAAGATAGACCGAGAAAATGCTCAAAAGTTGAAAGAGGAATTGAAAGAACTTTTGAACGATTTTGGGTATTTAGAATTGCTTCATTGGGCTTATGGTTGTTATGGCTCAAATTGTAGCCTAGATATGAGAAAGAAATTAAAAAAATATTTTGACCCTAAAAACGAATTAAGTTTCATTTGGATAGACCAGAATGTACCTGATAGAAGTCGTTGTATCACATCTCAAAATGTTAGAATGGATACTGATGAGGTAAATATCGCTTTAAGGTTGTGGTTAGCAGGTAAATTGAAAAGAGGAATGAAGATTGGATATTATACTGTAATTGATATTCAACCAACCTTTGTGAAAGTAGGTTGTCATAAGATTCCAGTTGAGAACTTAAAGGAACTTGCTAAGGATTTGGAGATTCCAGATGTGGAATCTAGTGAGAATGTGAAAGGAGATTAGAGATGGGTAAAAGTTATAAGAAAAGAACATTAGACCATTGTCTTGAAGATGACGATTTTCAAAAGGTCTATATTGAAAGATTTGGAAACCTAGATGGTTTTCGTGAATCATTAGAAAACACGATTGAATATTGTTTTAGTAGTGAGTTTAATCCGTTCCTAGATAAACCCTACCAAGATGTAGTTTGGTTGAAGTTTAAGGATATGAAACAATACATAAATTTAGACGATATTTGGGAATGTTTTTTCTACGATATAAATGAAAGTTAAAGGAGATTTGAGATGAATGACGAAAATTATGTAGCTTTATTTTTGGTGTGGGATCCCAATAACGAAGATGCTTGTTATTACTGCGATGACCCAAGAATAGACGTTAGTTCACACCATTTGAATATTAGAATTGTGGGAACATTAGATGAAGTGATTGAGGAAGCTGAAGAATATTATCACGAGCATTTTGAATGTGAGGATGATTATGACGAGGATTTCGAAATAAATTCGGCTGAGGAATTGGACGAGTTTTGGGAAGCGAATGGCTATGCTATGACCTCATTTATCGTAAGTAAAAAAGCAATTATGGAGGCTTAAAATGAATAGAAAATTTGAAGTATTTAACAAAATCGTTGGTATTAAAGACGAGGCAGTTTATGTTCTGGAAGAGGTTTTTCAATACGAGGATGGTCTAAAAGGTGCGACTGGATATAGTATGCGACCTCTAACTCAAGATGAAATCGATAATGGAAATGATACTGAAAACTTAAGAGACTTATGGAAAGATGCTGTAGCTTATGACCAAACTGAACAAGGTTTAGAGGAATATGCTGATAACTTAAGAAATTGGTGTGACGGATATTTTCCTAGTGATGACCCCTCTTTTAGATTTGGTTTCCATAAAATTCTAAAAGAACTTCCGGAAAAACATAAACTCAAAATTGAGCAGACATTTGGGGTTCTAGGTAAGGACTACGTTGATTGGACTTGTGAACGTTGTGGTAGGTGTTTCGATGCTGACGACAAATGGGATTATATTGTAGATAAACGTTTAGTTAATACAATCATAAAGTTTGAAAAAGGAGAATAGAAATGCCACCAATATCATATAAAACATATAACAGGATTGATGACCCAGTTCAGGATTATAAATATTGTATATCAGTAATTGGGATACCAAACGCAGAATGGTTTAATAGTAAACTTTTGCTTGAAGAATATACCTCAATGAGAGAGGCTGAAGAAAATCGCATCTTAACTAGAGATATATTAAAACTGGAAGATAAGAATTTACTGATTCTAGTTTATAAAGCAGACCAAAGATGGGTAAAACAATGTGTTTTGAAAGGATAATACGATGAAAGTAAAGGACTTAAAACAGATACTTGAACAATTTGACGATGATTGTGAAATTACAATCGTAGATTCCGAGCAAAATAATTGCTATGAAGTAGTAGATTTTCGTACCTGCGAGGATAATTCAAGTGATTGTTATAAAACATATTTGGATATAGTTATTGATTTATAGGAGTAAAGACAATGGGATTAGATATGGAAGTATGTAAGAAAAATCGTAAAACAGGTGAATCTAGGGAAATCCTTTATTGGAGAAAAGCAAATCAGATTCACGGTTGGTTCGTAGATACGTTTATGAATGGTATTGACGAATGCCAAATCGTTTATATCAGTTGGGGTGTTCTTCAGGATTTGAAAGATATATGTAAACAGATTTTGGAAGACCATAGCTTAGCTGAGGAATTATTGCCAACCAGAGAGGGATTCTTCTTCGGTTCGTATGAATATGACGAAGATTATTTCCAGGAATTGGAGGACACTGTAAAAGCAATAGATGAAATAGATTTGGAAGATATTAGTGATTGTGATTTGTTTTATAATGCTAGTTGGTAAAAAGTTTTGACTCCGAGAGAGGAATCTGAGTTGAATGATTGACTCCCATTCAGTTCAGATTCCACCTCTGGAATCTTTAAAACATATTACTTTGTCGGTATTAAATTAGAACACATATTTTAATTGTCAATAAGAAAGTGAGGTTAATATGACCAGAATCAATTTAATTCCAGTTGGGGAGTTATCTGACCAACATTTGCTTGCTGAATATAGAGAATTACCAAGAGTTATAAAACAAGAACACATTTATATTGGTGATGCTCCTGACAGATATATATTAGGTAAAGGTCATGTTAAATGGGCAGTTAAATATGCTAAATTTTGTTTAATGAGATATTATTGGCTATGTGTAGAGATGGAATATAGAGGATTTAAAGTAAATTACCCCTACGAAGATTTAGCAAAAATCGCAGATGATAAACAGATAGATATGTATTCTAAAATGTATCTTCCAACCGAGGAAGACATAGAAATATCAAGAAATAGGATTATTGAGAAACTGAAACAGAAACCAGATTGGTATAGATGGACTAATCGAAATAAACCAGATTATATTTGAAAGGAGAATTGAGATGGCTAAGTTTTATAAAGTTGAGAAATCCAGACTTGAAGATTTATTAAGAGCTGAACACGAAGCATTTTATTTTAACGCACTTGAAGAATATGGGGAAAGATACTGTTCTAAAAACTTAATTTTTAGAGAAATGAGTGAGGAGAAACTTAAAATGGAATTGACTTATTTTAAGCCATTAGAAAAAGAAAATCGGTGGTTGAGGTATATTGAGTATCTAAAAAAGTGGGCTGATGACCATTATGAAGTAGAATGTGAGGGTATGAGTCCTGCTTGCTATGACGAGTTTTGTGAAAATGATGACGATTATGAAGACAATTAGAAAGCGAGGTTAAAAATGACTGATAAATGCAGTATTTGTGGAGAAGAAACAGATGTAATTTTTACAGATGTGAATGAAAATATTTACTGTGAAGATTGTTGGATTGAATACGAAAGTAAGGAGCTTAATTATGACAGTGCAAGAATTGATTGATATATTAAATGGTGTTCAAGATAAATCCAAAAACGTTTGCATTTATGATATGGATTCTGGGATTAGAACTCGTCTTGAGAGTTATGACGTAGATACAACGATATTGGAAGTAATAGATATTAACATAACAGCAGGGAGATATACAGATGAGTAAAGGTGCACAACATTGGCTAACATTAGATATTGCTGATTATCTGATGGAAAGACCATTTGATATTGGAACTAACTTTAAGAATGAATTTCCTAATAGTTATGTGAAAGAATATGAGGATTATAGTGAGATTGTTCTTATAACAGACGAGGGTGAAGAAGCTGGAACAATCTTATTGAAAGTGAACCCAGAATGGGAAGAAAAACACGGTTAGAAAGGAGAACGACTATGCAAATAACTTATGAATTTGATTTGGCATCATTCCAAGGTTGGTGTGGTGCAGAAAATACCAGAGATAGAATCCTCGAAGAGGGTAAAGAACGAGAATTTGAAAATCTTATGGACGAGTGTTATCCTGATGGTATGACAGAAACTCAAATGAATGACCTTCTCCGTTTTGAAGATGAGTGGATTTTCGAAATGCTCGGAATCAAGGACGAGGAAGAGGACGAGGAAGAGGACGAGGAAGAGGACGAGGACGAGGACGAAGACGAAGAGGACGAAGATATTGAGTACGGAACTTGGGAATTGTGTCCTCATTGTGAACAGGAAGTTTATTTGAAAGACCCAGTTAGGCAGTTTTATCAAGCTTGCCCTAATTGTGGTAAGTTAATTCTACCTTGTTCTTTATGTTCAGAATTAGAGAGAAAATGTGCAACCTGTTCTGGTTGTGGAGCTATTAAAAGATTAACTGGTGAAGATTATAAATTGAAAGGAGAATAGAAATGGGAGCATTAACATCTATGGTATCAGATTTAGAATACGAAGTAAAAAACCTTACGAAAGGTAAAAAATATATGGTTGTAGCTAGTTTTCCTGATAGTGTCCGAGAAAATCTTGAAATTGTAGATATGGATTTAGATTGGAATAGTGCTGTAAAATTGGCAGAAGAAATGAACCTAGAAGAGATAGCAGATAAGGTTATAATCTGCGAACAAACAAAATTCATGTACTGGTAGGAGGTAAATATTATGACAGTTGAAGTTGATTATACATTATATTTAGAAGGAACTACATTTATGCTTAAAGAGAATAAAGATATGTTCGAGGGCTATCAAGTTATCCCCAATAAATATGATTCAGATTCAGTAATCTTGAAAAAAACCAAAAAGTCATCTAGAACTTATAATAATCTAGGTAGTTTTATAGCTTCCTTTGAAAATGATATAAAACAAGAAGAGTGTGAGGATTATTTCTTACATAATGCTGATGTATATATAGATAAAATACATATAAATTTTAATCTTAATGATTAACACGAAACTGAAAGGAGTCAAGAATGGTAAATAGGTCTGTATCTAAACTATTTAAGGATATAGACGTGGATAAGGCTTTTTATGAATATATAGAATTTGTAAAAGGTTTGGGAGTAAATACAGGTTCAATCCACTGGAACGCTTACCAAACAGGTAAATGGAGAGATATTAAAAGAAGACTTATGCGTTTATATGAAAAATGTGCTTGCTTAGACCCTGGAGAGGAAGTACACCGGACTTGCAGTACTAGATATTGCTGTAATCCACTTCATTATTCTGTGGTTAGAGTAGAGAATCTAGAAAAAGTTGATAGTGTAAATTTCTTAGAGGTTGAGGAATTAGCCACTATGATCGATTGTGGTTTGTTGAGAAAAATGGGATTTGTAAAATATTTCAAAATGTTCAACACCGGCAATCCATTACCTGCCGACATAAATGATTTTTATACGGCTTGTAATCTGGTTCTAAAAAAGAATCGTAAAAGATTATTACCTGTGTCAGTTATTGGGAAAAGAATTAGGAGAAAGATATGTGTAACACCGAGGGAGAAGAGTATAATAGTTTAAGCTATTATAAACAGTTAAAAATCAGACATCAGATTAAAGAGGAATCATTGAAAGAAAGGAGTAGGAGAATTATGCCTGAAGGATTTAGATTCTCAAAATTTATAAGGCACGACTTAAAAGAAAGATTCCTAGATAAAGAGGAAAAAATTGCCGAGAGATTAAAGGCAGTTAAATTCAGTAAAATAGAATTTAAAGACAAAGCCGGTGTGATATTGGTTGATATAATCACTCCTACCGGAGAAATTATAAATGATATTATTCGTAAGGATAATATAAATTACAACTATTGTGTAAACCTATTAGCTACAGCCTTGGGGGTAGAGTTCGATGAGTAAAAATAGTTTATTAGATGATATAAAAGTTATTAGAGATTTTCTTATAAATGTTCAAATAACAGAAGATTATAAAACCAGAGGTGGGGAAGAGGAGCTATTAAAAGCTATAAAATCCATAGGGAATTTGAAAGGAATTTTAGAATTTCATAGCGTAATGCTTAATTCAATGAGAAGAGAAATTGATAGTCTATATATAGATATAAAAGGCGATGGCGAAGGAGAAATAGGATGATTAAAACATTCAAGATTAAAGCTGAATTTGTAGAAACTGCTTTGGTTACTAAAATTGTAAAAATTGAGGCAGAATCTGAATCAGAGGCTCTAGACTTTTTGAGAAGATGTTGGTATTCTGAGGAGAGAACCATATCTAGACAAAGGATTGATGAGTTCCAACAGGACACAGAAAACAAACCTAAGTTTTTAGAAGTAAAGGAGTGATAAAATGAGGGACGATAAATATTTCATAATCGATTATGATACGGTAGTAGCAGAGAATTTATCCGAACAGGATTTTATTAGTTATGCTTACGAAATGTGGTTTGACGATTGGGAGTGTAAGGATAATTTTGAAGAACCAGATGACGTAGCTTCAGCTTATGAATATCTGGAAGATAAATTTAACATAATAAAAGGGAAATACTTATAGGAGATTAAGATGACAGACGTAAATATAAATTTAATTCGTGAAGACGATATTATTCACTTAGAGAATGGTGAAATTTTCGAAGTGAGAGAAACTTGGAACGCAAATGGTATCTATCAATGTAAAGTAAATTATAACGATAAGGATATAGTTTTATCTTATAATATTTTAGGTGAATCTTTGGAAGATAAAAGCTTAAATATTATCAGATTGGAAATGGTAGAAAAACCTGACGATAAAATCCCATATTATATTCCAAGGTTTGACGTAGTTCTTTTACCAGTATTGACAATCAATGGTGAGGATAAAATTATATATAGATTGGTTGACTTAGATGGTTTAGAAGTGAAAGGCGATCAAGTTTTGAAAGCTACATATAAACATACAATCGAGATTAAACTTCAGAAGAAATTAGGAAGAACTATCGAGGTTCTTAAAGAAGATAAGATTATATGTAACTCAGAAGAAGAATGCAAACAACAACTAGATAAAATGAATAATCAACTAATCGATATAGATACAACTAATGAAAAAATTAGTAAAGAATGCTATAAAAATTTATTAGGTGTAAATGATATTAACTAAAAAAGCTATTGACTTTTTAGAAAAAAGGAGATATTATGGCAAAAGTAATAGACTTTTATAAGGCGAAAGCTGAAATAGAAGCTGAAAAAAACCCACTAAGTGATTATAGTGAAGCTAGTCAAGAAACCTTTGAGAAATTCCTAGAACATTGGAAAAAACTTAGGGATATGCAGGCTAATTTGAAACGTAATAACTTAGTAGATTTTAAAACCAAAGGAGATATTATCTAATGGATTATAACATAAGCTCAGATACAGACCTAACTTTTTGGGGATATAGGCAGTATGAGGGTTTAGACTTCTATCTTGAACCAGAGGTTGAACTACACCCTTTATGTCCCTTCAAATATCCTGAAAAGGATAGAGTTTGCCCTCATTCTGGCTTATGTGTAGATAATTACAAAAGTTGGGAGAAAACTAAGTTCATAATCGATGATAGTTTAGGATATAAAAAACTTGAAAATCTTTTACCAAAAAATCTGATAGTAAAACCTAATTTAACTTTTGTGAATGCCGATTTTCTTCCAACTATAAATAGAATGCATTTTCTAATGAGTTTAACTAATGCAGTACCCTTAATGATATTCGGTCTGAGATTGAGACATGATTATAACTTAATCTTTAATCTGGCTAGGACAAGCCAAATTAGACCAGTATATATTAGTGGCTCTTCTGCTATACCTGTACCAAAAGATTTTAGATAGGAGACTAAAATGACAATTTTATTTAATGACGTAGAATACTCTGACGAGGATTTCTTACAACTTTATATCGACCAAAAAAGAAAAGAAAATGACGTTAAAGAAATTCGTACCAATATGGAGTTAGCTTTACTCGAAAGATATGGGGATAATGTAGATAATGATAAACTTTCTAAACAGTTTAAGGTTGGTCGATATACAGTAAAAATTAAAAGAAACATAAGTTATAAATTATCTGATGCAGGTTGGGAAATGGTTTGGAAACTACCAGAAAATGACAGACCTGTAGATGTTAAATATTCACATTCTAAAGGTAAGAATTATCCATTCCTACTTTTAGAGGAGATCGAAAACGAAACAAAACCAAGTTTTGAAGTTACTTATAAATAATTATGTGGAGGTGTATATGGTTCAAGAAAGACCCGATGTTAAAGTTGGGAGTAAAGTAAAAATTGGTAAAGAACAAAAGTTCTTAACTGTGAAGGAAATTTTAAGTGAAACTGTAAAAATTGGCTCTAAAGATGTAGAACTAAAGAGGTTGTACTTTAAGGAAAAACATCAGCCAGAGTTTGATTGGAGAGTTAGGGAGGTTAAATAAAATGTTTGAAGACAAGTATGGTAAAGTATCTAAAATAATCCAGAGTTTAGAGTTAGTTCAAAATATTTCTAATCCCAGTATGATGAAGGTAGCAGGTGAAGATATTAACTTCGCTCAACCAGTAGACGAGTTTTCTCGTCTACTAATCTCCGAGATACCTAATCTCTATAAGTATGTAAAAATAGCAGCCAGACTAGGTGAAGTTTCAGAATTTAATCGAACAGAAATTACAGCTGATATAGACGATTACCTAAACTGGTTAAATTCTAAGCTCTTAACCCTTATAGAAGAGTCAGATATGAAGAAGTTAATAGAGAGGAATTAAAATGGAAGTTGTAAAGAAGAAAGACCTTATAATTGAAAAAAGACAAAAAGGTGAAAGTATTAAAGATATATCTAGAGATTTAGGTTTAAATATCTCCCATGTATATAAGGTTTTAAAAAGAGCAAATATACCTTGTAATAACAAAATGGACGGACGTAAAAATACTATCTCGCCTTTTCATCAAATCCTAGGTAAGTTTTTAAAAAGGGAACGAATATTAAATTTTGAAGAGGTTCCTGGGGTTTTTTCTAAAAGTATTAATCTTTCAACTCAGAGATTAAGAGCTATAGAGTCAGGTAAGTATGATGCGACCTTAACTGATTTAATAAAGATTTTAGGAGCTATGAATATAAAATTTGCAGTACTTGATGATTTATTAGAAAACGTAAAAGAATAGCACAACCTTGGGAGATTAAAATGTTAGATAACTTTCAGTTGAGACCTTATCAGAGTGCTCATTTAGCCTTTCATATACTGAATAAAAAATCTTTGAACTTATCCCACCCCGGGACTGGTAAAACACCTACAGCTTGCCTTTATATTCAATATCTATGTAAAGAAAAGAATGCAGTTGTGGCGTTTGTTATGCCGAAGTCTTTATTGAAAAAGAATTATGACGAAATATTTAACTTCACAGATCTTAGTCCAGAAGAAGTAGTTATTGTAGATGGTACTCCAAAAAAGAGACAAGAAATCTATAATAAATTAGGTGTAAAAGTATTTCTAATGGGTTTCGATTGTTTTTCAAGAGAGTGGAAAAAACTTCCAGAGAAATTGAATGCTATCGTCATCGATGAGTTTCATATGGGTTATAAAACCAATGATAGTAAGAGAACTCAATCATTCTATGAAGCAGCTGCAAAAACTGAATATTTCTTAGGAATGACCGGTACTTTGATTGATGGTAGATTATCTTCTGCCTATCCAGCGATTAGAGTAATTGAACCTAGATACTATCGAGATTATAACCAGTTTCTGTATCAGCACGCTGTTATGGACGACTGGGGTTCAGTAATAATGTGGACTAACCACTCTAAGATTAGAAGAATTTTAGAGAAGCACGCTGTAGCTATGTCTTTTGCTGAAGCTTATAAGAACTCTCCAGAACCAATTATATTAGCTGAGAGGTGTGAAATGGATAAAAAACACATCGAGTTATATAAGGAGTTTGAAGATAAAGCTTTAATTGAATTGGAAGATAAATACTTAACAGATTCTGGCTCTGGTGGTGTACATCAATTAAGATGTCGTCAAATAATCGAAGCTCCAGAAAGTGTGGGTATTGAAACAAAATTCAATTTAGGTAAAGACGAGGTTCTAAAAGTTCATTTAGAAGATGCTAAAAACTCCGGTAAACCACTTCTTATATTCTCTTGTTTTGTTTCTGAGCAAGAGAGATTAAAACAAATATGTGAGAAGGAATATGGTTTCAAGGTTGGTTTAATTAATGGTTCTGTTTCAGGTAAAAGACGAGCTGAGATAGATATTCAGTTCAAAACTGGAAAGTTAGATATAGTGATTGGTTCGCCAGAAACAATGGCTGTAGGCTTTAACTGGGAACACGTTGATACAGTAATTTTCGTAAGTATCGATTATAAAGATTCTAATTGGAAACAAGCTATACAACGTGCTGACCGAGGAACCAGAAAATATCCACTTCGGGTTTATAGATTATATTATCCAGTGGCTGTTGAAGCTAGACTTTGGGATATTATTAAAAGAAAACAGGAGGATTCTAGAAAGGTAGGTTATTGATGACCGACAGATTAAAACAAGCTACGTCTATATGGAAATATTTTGAAAAACTTTTACCTGAAGAAATAAAGGTTCATGTTTATCCAGACTTATTACATAGAAGATTCGTAATTACTATCTTTTATATACATTCTGAAAACAGCTTATGTAGACAAGGGATAGTAGTTTCTTTCCAATATTGGAAGCATTTTATCAATAAACAAGGTTATTATTACATAAAGGAGATTAGAGATGGCTATGCCAAGAAAATTAACAGACGAACAAGTTAAAAAACTTAGACAACTTTGGGAGGAAGGTTATTCCAGAGCTGAACTAGCTGAGAGATTCAACGTTAGTTTAGGTTGTATTGGTTATCAGATCAAGCAAAAGAACGAAGGAGCTGTTACTTCTGTAAGTTATATTAATCGAAAGTTTCACCTATTAATTGGTGAGAGAACTTATAGAGATAAAGTTTTCTACCATTTAAAGGAGGGTATAAAATGCTTAGGTTATTTAAGCAAAAGTTTAGGAAAAAGATTTCCTGAATATGTAGACCACTTCGGTGACGTAGAAAGATTGTGTACCGATATTATAAATGAAACCCAATCTGAACTAGAAAAACGACTTGTTTATGAATGGGAATTAATTCAGCAAGATTGTAAAAAGAAATGGCGTGAACACGAGAAAAAATGCCGTAAAGAAAAAGGTAGATCCAGTATGGATAGATTAAGTAGATTTTAGGAGAAAAATAATGGGTGAGATTGCAGATGCTTATATTTGGGCTGAAATGAATGGTGTTGATTTAGACGATGATCCTGATAATTGGGTGGAATACTATCACGAAAAAGAATGTGAAGAGTATGAAGAAGAAATTGCCGAGCTAAAAAAAGAAATAAAACGCCTAAAGAAAATTATTAGAAAACTAAAAGGAGAGAAGCGATGAAGATATTTATTTGGATAATTAGTTTAATGTTGTTTAGCAACGTTAAAATACAAGGTAGAGATTGGGTTGTGTGTTTAATTGGCGTTGCAGTTGTAATGTATTTTACCGTACTTTTATGGATTACTTTTAATTATTAAAGGAGAGAAGTGATGAGATTTGAAGGAGCATTAAAAGCTATGAGAGAGGGTAAGAAAGTTACAAGAAAAAATTATACTTGTTGCTTTTCTATGGTTTCTAGCGTGATTTATGTTACTTATCAATATAAGACTAGTAAGAAAATATCGGAAATTAAAGAACATTTTTGGCTTGATGAAATTATGGCAGAAGATTGGGAGGTAGTTGAAGATGAGTGCTAACGATGAATTACAAGCTCATACTTGCGAGAAAATGTTGGAATTTTATGGAAAACCTCAAGATTATGTGAAAAAATCACACAATGAGCAAACTTTAACCGAACAATGGAAAAAAGGCGAGCTTAAAAAAGGAAAGAGATATTGGTGTAAATTACAAGACGGAAAATCTGAAATTTGTTATTTGTGGTTACAAACAAACCATTTCACTTCTCTCACTGGTTATCTAAGTAGATGTTTACCTGATGAAGATATAGTAGAAGTCCTTGCACCTTTATCCTCTTTTGAGGAATGGCAAGAGTTAAAATTACATGACGAAAAAGCAACGATAAAATTAGGTGAAAAAATTATTGAAAATGATAAGCTCAAAGAGTTGCTTAAACGTTGTCGAGATTTTATTAACTATGAAGTACCAGACCATTGTATTGATGATGTTTTAATTGATAAAATAGATGAGGCTTTAAAATGAACGAAATAGAAAACAACTACGAAGCTCAACAGTTGAATGATTATTACGACTGGAAACCAGTATCTGATTGCATTGATGATCCAGAAGAAATTAGATGGACACCTGTAGCTAAGAAACATACTGAAGAAAATGAAGACGTTGACACTAACTTTTTTACTCTGATGAGAAATAAAGATAGGTAATCAGAGGACTTAAATCTAAAGGAGAGAAATAATGAGTCATAAATTTCAAAAAGGAGAAACCCCTTGGAATAAAGGATTAACTGGATATATGGGGGCCAATAAAACGTCCTTCTCCAGAGAGGGGATTTTAGATAAATATAAAGACATTGAAGGAAAACCAAGATATAATGGTAAGGATGGTCTTTATTGTACAGTATCGGAAAGAAAACCGACTAAAGATACTAGAAAAGGTAAGACCTATATGCATAGAAAACGTATACCTTATGCTAGATATGTATTGGAACAGAATGGTATTGAAGTACCTGTAGGAAGTATAATCTACCATATAGACGGAGATATTTATAATAATGAACTTGAGAATCTAGAAGTATTAACTAGAGCTCAATTATTGAAAAGGAATCGAGGTTCAAAATGACTGAGGAAATAAACAATGTAGAGCCAAGTAATGGAAAAAACTATACAATGGACGACTTAATGGCTAATGAATATAAAGGTAAAGATTTGATTCTCCATTGGGATAGCAGTTATGCTAAGGAAATACTTCAAAAAGAATACAATCGAAGACATCCTCGAGAGATTTTTTGGATAACAGGTTCAGGAAAGAAAATAAATATAAAAGATATGACTGACGAGCACTTATTAAATGCTATCAATTATATCGATAGAATGGAAGAATCAGATTGGGAATATATGAGTTGGGCTGCAGATACAGATTTATTTTAAGGAGAAAAATATGTTTAAAGTTACAAAGTTTATCAAGAGAAAAAACAAGTTAGCTGTGGTTATAAATAAAGATCTTAATTTTAGTGGAAAAAATAAACAAGAACTTATAAATCACGTTTTGACATTAAGGGAAATGTATATAAAATCATTTGATAAAATGATTGCAGACATAGAAATATGGACTACAGAAGTGGAGAATAATAATGTGTAAAGATTTAGAGAAAGAATTGGAAGAAGCTTATAAGATAATTGAGTGGTATGCAAATAGAAAGCATATTACCGGAACTCAAGCAGATTCTTTAGACTTTTCAATTACTGAGCTGTGCTTAGGATCCAGTATTCCAGATGATACTCCAGATCTACGGATTGAGATGGGTCAAAAAGCTAGGGAATTTTTGGTATCTAAGGGTAGAATGAAAGATACTAATAAAGCTGAGGAGTTTTTTAATACCATGAAAGACATATTTAATAGAAAGGAGATAAACTAATGTCATTTAACCATAGAAACAACTGTAATGATAATGAAGGGTTAGAGGTTTTAAATAATATAGCCTTTAAAGATTCAATAGATACAAAAATTACTCAATACTTCCAAAAGAAGAACTCTCGTAAATATGATAGAGAAGAAATCTTAAAACAGGTTGAAAAATGTATCTTGAATGACAGACAAAATACATACGGAACACCAGAAGATAACTTTCAAGTTATAGCTGATTTTTGGAATGTATACTTAGGAATTAAAGACGAGAGTATGCAATTAACTAGACAAGACGTGGCTATTATGATGACACTACTTAAAGTTGCCAGAATGAAATCCTCACCGAATCATTTAGATAATTATGTAGATGCTGCAGGATACTCAGCTATAGCCGGAAGTTTTTGTGAAAAAGAAGGAGATAAATAATGTGCGAATCTATTAAAAACGAAGAAATTATTTTTAAGGAACATGACCTTAAATTAGCTATTCAGGCAGAGATTATGGAACAACATCATAATATTTTATCCACAGGGGATATAGGTTACCTTTCTTGGCAAATTGCTACCCAAGTGGTTGAAAATCAAAAGAAAATTAAGAGAAAAAATAAAGATAAAAAAGTTAATAAATTATTAAAATCTTTACTTGACTTTTCCAAAATTAAGTTATAGAAAGATTTTATCCTACATATCTGGTTGTTTTTATATCAGAGAAGTAAGATAGGTAGAAGTTTTCAATCGTGCCTTGGTTTTTATCTTCTACCTTATATGCGGAGGTAGTTATAGGGGGTAAAATACTGCTTGCCAGAGTCGTGAGGTTCGAATCCACACCCACCGCACCGAACATTAAAATATATTTAAACCGAACAAACTTAGAAAGGAAAGAATATTATGCTTACACCTGAGAAAATTAATACTTTTAATATTTTATTAGCTAATAATCAAGCTCCTGCTCCAGAAGATGCAGCAGACTTTGAAATCTACAAAGCTATGAGACTTTCATCAGCTATGGCTGCTCAAGAAGCTACTCCAGTTCAAGCTCCTGCTCCTGCTCCTGTTCCTGCTGTTGCTCCTGCTCCAGCACCTGTTGCAGTAAAAGAAGTTGAACCAATTAGTGTATTTTCTCCCGCTAATGGTAGTGCTTACTCTATGGACGACTTGATGTCTAATACAATGTTAGCTGATAAATATATTAAGGTTAAGAACCAACAGACATTCATAGGGGATGATCTTATTGGTAACAAAGAGCTTTATGTTATACTTAACTTCGCAGATATTAGAGCAAAACAAACAATCAAAGGTGGTAATCCTGTAAAATATCGCTCAACCGTAGACGGCAGAACCTGTGTTGATACTGGCGATTCTTGGGTAAATGCTGTTATGGAAATTAAACGTCTTGCTCCAGATGCTAAACCTTACAACTGTGTAGATTTAACATTTACATTATTGAAAGATGCTACAGCTTATGACGGTAGTGTAGTTGCTCCTGCAGGAACACGTTTAGGTCATACAACTGCTACTACAAACTGGAAGAAATGGGTAGAGTTCTATCGTTCACTTCCTACACACGAAGGCGAAGTTATTGTTCGTATCTCTCGTGAAGACGTACAAAAAGAAACTAATAAATGGGCTTTAGTAAACTTTGAATATGTAAGTAATGCTGAAGCTGCTTCATTAGGTTTATTATCGGTAGCTTAGTCCACTACCGATCAGGGAGAGGTTTCATCCATTCCTCTCCCCCTCCTTTCAGTTAAAGGCACACATTATGCAAAAAGTTCTTATATATGACTTAAACAACTGGCTTAGAGTAAAGACCGAGGAGTCTCAAGGTGGAGCAGCATTATCCACCCTTTGGTTAGAAACAATTTCAAATTCTTCCCGAAATATAACCCAAATATTTGTTAGTGATGGTTATAACTCTCGTAAGTTAAGACGAGATCTATATCCAGACTATAAGGCTAAAAGAAAGCCTGCTGATCAATCGTTCTTTGATGGACTAAGATTCTTCAAGGAACTTTTAACTTATGCTCCAGCTAATGTTTTTACGGTTGAAGTTCCAGAGTTTGAAGCAGATGATGTTATCGCCAATATTGTGAATAATAAAGGCTATGATTATGATATAATCAGCACAGATAAGGACTTAACCCAATTAAAAGTGTTAGATAACGTACAAACTTTGGCTAAGGAAAAGACAGAGCCTAGGTTCGTTCGTCTATATAAAACTTTTGTAGGTGATTCCTCCGATAATATCCCCGGAGTTAGGGGTTTTGGTGAGGGTACTTGGTTAAATACTAGCCTTGACTGGAAGAAACGAATGACAGCTTTATTCTACCTCGAGGACGGTAATCCAAAGAAAGAGGACGTTCTTAGTCTATGCCGTAAAGAAGGTATGAGCGAGAAGATGTTAGCCAAGATAGAGGACACCGATTTAGCTTTATGGTATAAATTGGTAGGATTCTTTGAGATAGGCGAGCAAGAGATCAGTAAACATACTAAATGGGGTTTAGACTGGGTGGATACAGGCTGGAAGAAACTACAAGAAACTGAGATGTTAGGAATGGGAGATTGGTATGAGTAATCACGAAAAGGTAATGTATATAGTTTTAGCTGTTATCTGGGCAAGACTTATATGGCAGGGTGTCTGTATTAAGGATTTAACCGAGGAGTTGGAAACAACTAGAAGACAATGTTTAGATTGGATTTACGAATTAGGTAAAGGACTAGACAATTATGTAGATATGCCAGACAATTTAAGGGACTACGAAAAGAGAATAATAGAGAAGAATCAAAAGAAAGCTAAAAAACAGGCAGAGGAATGGGAGAAAAAGAATGGCTGATTATCATATCTATATTGATGACTGTATGAATATTTTTAAGTATTTGCCAGATAACTCTATAGATTTGATGGTTTCAGATGTTCCTTATCCAACAACACCTAGAGGTTGTGCAGGCAACTCCGGTGGTATGCTACAGAAAGAGATAAACAAAAAAGGAAAAGTGTTTGAAAATAACTCTATAGATTGCACTACTTACGCTCCAGAAATGTTCAGAGTATTAAAAGATGGTAGCCATTGTTATATAATGACCAATCACGTTAATCTTCTTCGTATGCTTAATGTTTTTACCCAGAATGGTTTCCACTTCATAAAGAGTTTAATCTGGAAGAAAGATAATAAGATTATGGGTAAAGCTTATATGTCTCAATTCGAGTACATTTTATTCTTCCGTAAAGGTAAGTTCGTTAAGGTGAACGACTGTGGTATAAGTGATGTTCTTGAAGTTCCTAATAAGAAATTAAAGGACAAAGATGGCAATAATTTACATGATACAGAAAAACCGATAGAACTTATGGAGATACTAATTAAACAGTCCAGTAAAGAAGGTGATTGGGTAATGGACCCTTTTATGGGTATTGGATCTACAGCCATAGCTTGCCGGAAGAATAACCGTAATTTTATTGGCGTAGAAATAGATAAAAAGTATGTAGAAATAGCTTCGGAGAGATTAAATGACTTTAATAAGTAAAGTCTTATGTATGGATGGCATAGACTTAATGAAGCACTTAGCTGACAATAAAGTGAATGTCGACCTTATCTACACCGACCCTCCTTATTTGATAGAGAAAATAAGTGGGGGAGGAAGTGTAAACAATGTAAAGAAATTAAATCAATCCCTTCAATCTTTAGAAGATAACGATATAATAGATTCTTATAATATAGAAACTTTTGCTGAACAGGTATGTAGGCTCCAAAAGGATATAAATATTTGCTTCTGGTGTAATAAGAAACAAATACCACTCTACTTTAATCTCTATGTTAATGAATTAAAGTGTAAGTTTGATATACTCTTTTGGGGTAAGACAAATCCTCTTCCCACCTATAGTAATAAATATCTCACAGACGTAGAATATTGTCTATATTTCCGTAAAGGTGGAAGCCATTGTAAGCCAGAGTGTTATCAAGATGCTTTCACTTACTATATAGAACCTATAAACGCTAAAGATAAAAAACTATGGGAACACCCTACTATCAAACCTCTAGAGTGTGTAAAGAGACATATCCGTAATTCAAGTAAACCAGGGGAGTTAGTCCTAGATCCATTTTTAGGAAGTGGAACTACTGGGGTTGCTTGTAAAGAACTAGATCGTAACTTTATTGGTTGCGATATTAACGAAAGGTGGGCAAGTATAGCCACAAAGAGAATAAACAACTTGGGAGAATAAAATGTTTTTGAATATGCCTAATTTTGATGTGAAACCTGTTCCTTCCGTATTGGTGGACAAGAGGAACATAGACGTTCTTTTACCTTATCTAATTGACAAAGTGAAGAATGCTCCTTATACTGGGTTTGATATAGAAACACATAATGGTAATGCTCACGAAGGAATAAAGAAGTTTAATGAAGGAACTCGTAACGCTTTCGACATTCGCAGAACTGTTGTTACTGGTTTTTCGCTTTATCCAGAGAATGAGCCTGTTGCTTATTATCTGAATCTAAATCATAGGGACGTAGAAAATCGTATTCCCTTCGAAACTTTACGTCCGCTATTAGATGAAATGCAAAAACATACATTGATTATTCACAATGCCTGTTTTGAAAAAGTAATGATGGGAGCTTGCTATGGCTACAATATTATGGATTATATCGATACCCTTCAAATGTGTGTGTCTGCTTATGGCCCTGATAACTATTCCTTGGATAAACTCTGTTCTGAAGGACTTGGAGAGATTTCAAAACTATTGCCGGCGATCTCAGAAGCGTTCGATATGTGGGACGGACAACAAGAACTCACGCCAAAACAAGCGGAATTAGTTGGACAAGTATGTGGAAAGTCCAGTAAAGCAGCCCACTCTTATAATGGTTGGGTAGAGAACATTGCCTTCGGATATAACCTAAAGAAGGCTGTAAAATCATTCTTCGGTTTCCAAATGGAGAAGTATGAAGAGTGTCTACTTAACTCAGAGTATGCAAAGAAACGTAATTTTATTTTACATACTAAAGATAAGAACTATGCTCAATATAAGCCTTATTTTCAAGAGGAACCTCATATGGGACATCTTACTGGTGAGGAAGTAGTATCTTATGGTGCAGACGATGCTTACTGGTGTGTTCAACTCTATAAAGCTCTTTACCAATTTATGCAACAAAACTGTCCGGATTCGATTGAAACATTCTTCAGACAAGAGAATAAAATGGCTGACATTTTTGCCAATATCCAGCTCGGTGGTTTACGAATTGATACAGAAGCTGTATTGAAGAAAAGGGAAGAAGAGAGAAAAAATGCAGCTCACGCCCTTCGTGAAATAAAGCAGATATTTAGAGAGTTATTACCATTTGACCCAGAACCAAATGAAGGGCTTATGAAGACCGAATCTTGGTATCAAAAGAATTGGAAAAAATATCGTCAACAGATTATAGATTTTGCTAATGCTCCGGATTATGACGATTCACCAGCAGGGGTTATGAAACAACTTATGCAAGTGAATGGAGGTATTATTAAATCTTATGCTGATGACATAGATTTGAAGACAAATAAAGGTATAATTAACTTGGTTCACTATATGCCAAGTAGGACTATCTACTACGACTTAATGAACCAAAAGATTATTAAGTCGAAAGGTAAAGTACAATCTGGTAAAGATACAAGAGGTAAAATGCTAGAATCCTTTGAAAAAGATTCTCCTCAAGCTAGACTTATTCGCTGTATGAATAAACTAACTCAAGTTGATCAAGTTTGTAAACTATATTTGAACCCTTACTTAAAACTTATCGACCCAGAAACAGGTAAAGTTTATCCCAGTATTTCTTCCGAATTGGCTACAAGACGTATGAGTATGTCTAACCCTAATGGACAACAGCTTGCGAAGAGAGGTGAGTCTGTTTATGTTCGTGGATTCTATTTACCGGACAGGGACGACCATGTTATAATGTCCTCCGACTGGAACAGTGTGGAATTGGTTATTCCGGGTGAACTTTCACAGGATCCAGAGTTTGTTCGCTGCTTTAGTAAAGTTCCTTATGACGACCTTCATTCAATGGCAGCTGCAGCTATGATGGATATGCCAATAGAAGACTTTAACGCTATCAAGAAACTACCGGAAGATGCTACAGAGCTGAATGGAATCAAGTTCGTGAACACTAAAGGTGAACAACTTTCACCAATAGATTTCCGTAAATGGGCCAGAACCGAGTTGGGTAAAGGAGCGAACTTCTCCTACTGGTTCTCAGGTGCTTTATCTAGTCTACAAGAGAAACTAGGTTGGTCAGACCAAGAGCATTGGGATAAGGTTGAAGCTTACCGTAATCGATTCCCTGTTGCAGAACAATGGCGTTTAGATACGATAGGCTTTGCAACTAGAAATGGCTATATTGACCTCCCTGACGGACACCGAAGATTCCGTCCCGAAGCTACGGACAT